>Ga0247727_10000695_pt1 | contig 82543 bp, 87 predicted proteins | sample WisWelCaveWW1625_FD_202498 | JGI IMG/M metagenome (GOLD analysis project Ga0247727, IMG submission 202498) | Biofilm microbial communities from Wishing Well Cave, Virginia, United States - WW16-25 | ecosystem: Environmental > Aquatic > Deep subsurface > Groundwater > Cave microbial mat | place...
CGTGTGCCCCAAACCCCGGCCCGACAGCTGCGGGACGGCGGCGCCACAGGCCGCGACGAGCGGGCACAACACCAGGGAGACCTTGTCGCCGACCCCGCCCGTGCTGTGCTTGTCGACGGTCGGCCGTGACACCTGCGACAGGTCGAGCCGCTCGCCCGACGCGATCATCGCGGAGGTCCATGCCGCCAGCTCGCGCTCGTCGAGCCCGCGGAACACGATCGCCATCAGCAACGCCGACACCTGCTCGTCCGCGATCTCGTCCTGCGTGTAGGCGTTGATCAGCCATTGGATCTCCTCGTCGCCGAGTGTGAGCCCATCGCGCTTGGATCGGATCAGATCGATCGCGGCACGGCTCACGTCGACGGCTCACCGTGACTCTCGAGGTCGTGCACGGCAAGTGACGCCGGCCCGAAGGCGGCAGGCAGCAACTCGCTCAAGCGGCGCGGGCCACCGTCGCCGTCGACGAGCAGCTCCGGGCCTCCGGCCTCGAACAGGATCTGGCGGCAACGTCCGCAGGGCATCACAGGCGCGCGTCCGGCGCCGCCGACGCAGACGATCGCGAGCAGCCGGCCTCCGCCGGAGTCGTGCAAACTCGACACGAGCCCGCACTCCGCGCAGAGCGTCAGGCCATACGACGCGTTCTCCACGTTGCACCCCGTCACGATTCGGCCGTCGTCGACGAACGCGGCCACGCCCACGGCGAAACCGGAGTACGGCGCGTACGCACGCCCTGCCGCGTCGCGTGCGGCCGCCCGCAGTTGATCCCAATCGATCCGATGCATGGGTGCGTTCATCGTGATCGCTCGAACGGTTGTCCATCGGCGGCGGGTGCGATCGCGCGGCCGATGACGCCGGGGACCACGATGATGGTCACCACGAACGGCAGTGATTGCCGGAACTCGCTCGGGATCTCGAAGTCGCCGACCGTGTCGGTCGCCGAGCGAAGCGGACCGTCGAGTGTCACGACGACGTCCTCGACGAGATCGCCGACGGAGACGAGCAGGGTGAGGGCGTGGTCGCGGAGCACGGGCATGCGCACCAGATCGGTAGTGTGCGACCGACCTTAGGTCCACTGGCCCTGACCGCCCGAGGTGTCGTGATCGACGTCGTCTCCGATCCTTACGGCGCGGCTCGTGCCGCCGCCGACGCCGTCGCGCGCGCCACGGGCGTCGTCCACCACGACGTGGCCGTCGTGCTCGGATCGGGCTGGGCGCCCGCACTCGCCACGCTCGGAACGACGGATGCAGTCCTCTCGATGAGCGATCTTCCCGGCTTCCCCGCGCCGCTGGTCGAAGGCCACGCGGGGACGGTTCGATCGCACGTCGTCGGTGACCATCGTGTGCTCGTGCTCGCGGGGCGCGTGCATCTGTACGAAGGTCACGACATCGCCGTCGTCGTGCACGGTGTGCGGGCGGCGATCCGTGCGGGCGCTCGCATCGTCGTGCTCACGAACGCGGCCGGTGGCATCGCCCCTGCGTACAACGTCGGCCAGGCGGTGTTGATCGCAGATCACCTCAACCTGACCGGCACCGGTCCCACCGCCGGACCGCACGACGTGGGAGCGCCGGGTTCGAGGTTCGTCGACCTGTCGGATCTTTACGCTGCTCGGTTGCGCGCGGTCGCCCGCGGCGTGGAGCCGTCGCTCGCCGAGGGCGTCTACGCAGCGCTGCGTGGGCCGCACTACGAAACGCCTGCCGAGATCAGGATGCTCGCCACGATGGGCGCCACCCTGGTCGGGATGAGCACGGCGCTCGAGGCGATCGCGGCACGGCATCTCGGTGCAGAGGTCCTCGGGGTCTCGCTCGTCACGAACCCCGCGGCCGGCACCGTTGTGGCCGGCACCGGAGCGAATCGTGTCCTCGACCATGGCGATGTGCTCGCCGCAGGGCGCGACGCTGCATCGGGCCTCGGGACGCTGCTCGCGCGCATCATCGCGGCGGTCGACCTCGCGGAGCCGCCGTCCCGGAGAAGGCGGTGAGCCTCACCGTCGTCGACCATCCGCTCGTGGCCGATCGGGTCGCAGTGCTGCGCGACCCCGCCACCGACGGCGCCGACTTCCGGCGTCTGGTCAGGGAAGTCGCCGGGTACCTCGCCTACGAGGCGACGCGCCGCCTGCCGACGTTGCCCTCGACCGTGCGGACCTCGCTCGGCCGCGAGGCCGTGGCGCGTCGCGTCGCCGCTCCCGGCCCGGTCGTGGTCCCGATCCTGCGCGCGGGCCTCGGCATGCTCGATGGCGTCCTGGCCGCGTTGCCGAACGCCGAGGTCGGCGTCATCGGCCTCCGCCGTGACGAGCAGACCCTCCGACCCGTCGTGTACGCGGAGAAGCTCCGCGACGACCTCTCCGGGCGTGACGCCTTCGTGATCGACCCGATGCTCGCGACGGGAGGATCGCTCGTGGCCGCGTGCGAGATGCTGTCCGCCCGCGGGGTCACGCGCGTGACGGCGCTCGCGCTCTTGGCTGCGCCGGAGGGCGTGGCCCATGTCGAGGCGCACTGCGACGGTATCGAGATCTTCACGGCCGCGCTCGACGACGGGCTCGACGAGCGAGCGTTCATCGTCCCCGGCCTCGGCGACGCCGGCGATCGCCTCTTCGGCCCGGCGTAGGCAAACTTCCCGAGGTGGCGTCTCGGGGCGGCGCTCCAGTGTCGGTCGGGCCCTAATGTCGGTTGCGATGGCGCGATTGCCGCGATACCGAACCGGCGACACCGAGCTCGACGCCCGCGTCACCGAGCTCGTCCGTTCGATCGGTCCCGCCGATGACGCTGATCTCGTCTTCGAGATGATCGTGTCCGCGCTCGGCCTCGCTCGCGACGGCGCGAACCGTGGCGACCTCAAGATCGCGAACGCCGCGCTGAAGGAGCTGCGGCGTTCGTTCCGAGTCTTCGCCCCGTACCGCGAGATCCGCAAGGCAGCCATCTTCGGCAGCGCGCGCACACGCAACGACGATCCCCTCTACGAACAGACCGTGCGTGTCGCGCGCGAGATCGCCCAGCGGGAGTGGATGGTGATCACCGGAGCCGGGCCGGGGATCATGGAGGCCGGCGTCGAGGGTGCGGGCGCCGAGAACAGCTTCGGTGCCGGCATCCGGCTGCCGTTCGAGTCGACGACGACCGAGTTCCTCGCCGACGACCCGAAGCTCATCGTCTTCCGGTACTTCTTCACCCGGAAGGTCACCTTCATCAAGGAGGCCGACGGCTTCGTGCTGCTTCCGGGCGGGTTCGGCACCCTCGACGAAGCGTTCGAGCTGCTCACCCTCGTCCAGACAGGCAAGGGCCAACCCGGGCCGATCGTGCTGCTCGACGTCCCGGGTGGCACCTACTGGCAGCACTGGTTGCGATTCGTGCGCGACGAGTTGCTCGCCCGCGGGTACATCTCCGGTTTTGACGAGCACCTCTTCACCGTGACCGACGATGTCGAGCACGCCGTCGACGAGCTCTGCAGGTTCTACGTGAACTACCACTCGCAGCGCTACGTCGACGGCGACCTCGTGCTCCGGATGCTGCGCGGACCCGACGACGGCCAGCTCCGCGCGATCAACGACGCCTACGCCGACATCGTCGCACGCGGTGGCATCGAGCGAGCGGCACCGAGCAAGCCGGAGCTCGCCGACAACGACGCCGTGGATCTGGCGCGCCTCCGACTCCGTTTCGACCGGCACGGCTTCGCTCGCCTGCGTCAACTGATCGACGTCATCAACGGGTGGTGACCGGCTCCTCACCAATGATCGGCCGCGCATCCGGCGACCGGGACTCGACGGCGAGATCTCGCACGCTGACCAGCGGCGCGTGCCGCACGTGCAGCCCCACCGCCGGCGACGGTCCGAGGAGCGACGGGCGCGGGTAGGCGGCCGCGCGGTCGTCGCCGATGCGCGCGACGCCTTCCCGCCGACCGCCCGGAACCACCAGCCGGACCCTTTCGAGTGACACTGCGCCCACGGGCCGGCCCGGGAGCCCGAGCACCGCGCTCGAGAAGTCTCGGACCGGCAGACCATCGATGATCCTGTCGCCGCCCGCGGTGTCGCCGTCGAGGTCGCGAACGACGACACCCGACAGCTCACCGGCCACACGACGGAAACCGCCGCGCAGCCGTTCGCCCCGACGCACGAACAACGGCGCGGCGACCTCGCGCGTGCGCACGCGCTCCGCGATCACGTCTCGGACCGCGCCGCCGTCGACCGTGATGACGGCGATCCCTCCACCCTCGTCGACACCGAGCCGGCGCGCCTCGTGCCCGTCGCGTGCGTGGCTTTCGCGTGGACGCCCGTCGATCGCGACATCGCGGATCCGCACTCGCTCGACGTCACCGACGGTCTCGGTGCCGATCTTCACGCCGTTCGAGGCGCTGCGCACCCGACATCGTTCGACGACGATGTCGCGCGCAGGGATTGCCCTCCCTCCGAGCAGGAGGCTGGTCTTGATGCAGATCGCGTCGTCGTCGGTCGTGACGTCGCACTCGACGATCGTCACGGCGCGAGAGCCGTCGGCGTCGATACCGTCTGCGTAGCCTCCCTCGACCCGCACCCGCTCGACGACGACACGTTCACAATCGCCGAAGCTGACCGCGTAGTTCGGGGCATCGCGGATCGTGATGCCTTCGATGTGCACGTCGCGACAACCGAGCAATGCGATGGGCTTCGGCCCGCCGCGACTGCTGCGGTCGCAGTCGATCGACCCCTCGCCGGTGATCGTGAGGTTGGCCAGGCCCTCGCCGGAGAGCAACGCATGGCGGAAGTCGGCAGTCTCGTGGTCGCCGATCGACGCGTACGGCGACGGGAGGTGGCGTGGTGCGAACCTACGGTCGTCGACGGCGAACCTCAGCCTCGCTCCCGCGGCGAGCGCGAGGGTGGTCCCACTCCGCAGCCGCAGCGTGGCGCACCGGTGATCACCGGCAGCGAGGACCACGAGACCTCCGCGGTCGAGGCGGGCCTGGAGCGCGGCGGTGTCGTCGCGCATCGGGTCACTCCTCGACGCTGGGACCGAGAGCTTGGAGCGACCCGATGGCCTTCGCAATCGCACGCCGCGCGGACAGCAGCCGCTTCTCGTCGCGCTGGGCGTCCGCTGCTGTCTCGGTGTCGGGCGCGGCCGCTGCTGCGCGGAGGCGTTCGTAGGCGCGATCGCGAAGTTCTTCTTCGATGGCCGCGAGTCGCTCGACGAGGTCGTCGTACTCGCCGCTCACGGCGTGGTCTCGAGGTGCGCCGCGGCCCGTCCGAGCTTCGCAGATGCCGGATCAAGGGCTTCGACGAGCAGCTCGACCGGATGGCGCACCGTCAGCCCGGCGGCGCGCAGGTGGATCGTGCACCCTGGGTTGGCCGAACACACGACGGGATCATCGCCGGCGCCCGCCGCGCGCAGGGCCGCGACCTTGCGGGCGCGGATCGAGCCGCTGAGCGCGGGCTGCAGCGTGGCGTAGGAGCCCCCCGCGCCGCAACAGAGACCGTCGTCGCCGGCCTCGACGAGTTGGTATGCGGGAGCGAGGACGGCACGCACCGCGCCGTGCGCTCGCTGCACGTGGCGGAGATGGCACGCGTCTTGCAGCACGACCCTCCTGCCCGTCGGTCGCAGCGGGAGCGGCGGTTGGTCGGCAAGCCATTCGGAGATGTCGCGGACGCGTGCCGCGAACGCGTCTGCCTCGTCGCCGCCGAGCAGGTGACCGTAGTCCTTCAACGCTGCTCCGCAACCGGCGGAGTCGACCAGCACAGGCGCGTCGCCGGGCATCGATGCCATGACGCGCCGAGCGAGGGCGCGCGCCTCGTCGAGGCGTCCGGCATGCGCATGGAGCGCGCCGCAACAGTCTCCGCCCCGAGCCGGCCGCGCGGCTCGGGTGCCGGTCGCTCGCAGGAGCAGCGTCGCTGCGACGTGGGTGCTTCGCATCCAAGCGTCCATCACACAGCCGGTGAACAGCCAGGCCTCGGCGTCGGCAGTCACCCCGAGCTCGAGATGCGTGGCGAGCTCGCGCGCCGTCAAGTCCGGCAACGTCGCGGCGAACCGACGCGGCACGAGTCGGAGCCGCTGTGCCAACCAGAGGCCCCACGACAGGCCGACCAGGAGCCTGTGGCGCGGGAGCACGACGCGATAGCCGAACCACTCCCCCGCACGTCGTGCAAGCGAGCGCTGAGCCGTCGGGAGCAGCGCCGCCCGTGTCTGCTCCATGAGATGCCCGAACGGCACCGCCGAAGGGCACGCCGCTTCGCACCCGCGGCACTGCACGCACTCGTCCATCGCGCGCACGAACGCCTCGTCCACCGGCACCGTGCCACTTTCGACGGCGCGCATCGCGGCGATCCGTCCGCGCGGCGATGCGATCTCGAGCCCTGTCACGCGGTACGTGGGGCAGTGGGGCAGGCACAGGCCGCAGCTCACACACGCCGCCAGCTCGTCCGGATCGAGGTCGAGGCGCGGTGACGTCACGCGACCGCGCCCATCTCGAAACGACCGGGGGCAAGCTTTCCGAGGGGGTCGAGAGCGTCCTTCACGCGGCCGTGCAATCGCGCGTTGGGAATCGACACTCCGAAGCCGTCGACGCCGGCGAGCCCGGCCTCGCGGAGCAACCATCCGCCATGGGTCTCGGCGATGCGTCGCGCCGCGAGGACGGCCGCGACATCGTCCGCGGCGACGTGGACGGTCCCGACACCCCATTCCGCCAGCCAGGTGAGACCGCGACCCAATGCGCCGAGCTCGGCCGCGCATGCCTCCAGCCGAGCGATCGGAACCGAAACCCTGCCCCGGTGCGGGCCCTTCGGCAGCGAGGGCGGCTCGACATCCCTGGGCTCGACATCATTGGGCTCGACCTGCCGGGCCTCGACATCATCGAGGCCGGCGTTCGCGCGTTCGGCCGCGACGTCGGCGGCATCGCCCTCGAGCAACACGAACGTCGAACGAGTGTCGAAGAGCACGGCCTTCGGGCGCAGCAGCCGCTCGGCGACGTCGGTTGGGCGTCGCGGCGTTGTGATCCACGTGGACACGACGGGTCGCGGCCGGCACCGCAACGTCGCCTGCACGATCACGCCGAGCGATCCCAGAGACCCGACGAGCAGCCGCGGCAGGTCGTAGCCGGTCACATTCTTCACGGTCGGGCCCCCGCCCTTCACGACCTCGCCGTAGCCGGAGACGAATCGGACCTCCAGCACGGTGTCGCGCAGTGGTCCGTACCCGAGGCGGCGCACGCCGCTGAGCCCCGTCGCGAGTGTGCCGCCGATTGTCGCCGCGCGATCACGCGGGTCGAGCGGCACGAACTGCCCATGGGCAGCCAGCTGGGCGTCGAGCGCGTCGAACGTCGTACCGGCGAGCGCGGTGACCGTGAGATCGGCTGGGTCGTGCGCGACGATGCCCGCTGGCGCCCGGATCTCGACCGCACCGGACCGAACTGGGTTCGCGACCTCGGCGTGGGTGCGCGCGCCGACCGGCTCGAGTGACGCCGCGCCGCGCACCGCTTCGATCACGTCGTCGACCGTCCTGGTCATGCCGTCAGACCCACGTGCCGTCGGGAACCGGCCGGTTCACACCCAGCTCGCCGCACCGGCTGCCGGCGGGCAGCACCTTCCGCGGGTTCGCGAGCCCGCGCGGATCGAACGCCTCGACGAGACGGGCCTGCGCGTCGAGATCGGCCGGCGAGAAGAATCGTCCCATGAGGTCGCGCTTCTCGATGCCGATGCCGTGCTCCCCCGACAGCACGCCACCCGCGGCGAGGCAAGCCTCGAGTATCTGCGTCCCCGCGTCGTACACCCGTTCCCACGTGCCGGCTTCGCGGCGGTCGAACACGATCAGTGGATGCAGGTTGCCGTCGCCCGCATGGAAGACGTTCATCATCGTGAGCCTCTGCTCGTCAGCGATCGCATAGACCCGTCGGAGTACCTCGACCAGCTTCGTGCGAGGGACGACCGCGTCGTGCAGGTAGTAGTCGGGCGCGATACGAGCGATCGCGCCGAACGCCGATTTTCGGCCCTTCCACAGGAGAGCGCGTTCGGCTTCGTCACGCGCGATTCGAGCCGATCGGGCGCCGTGCTCGCGGCCGATCGACGCCACGATGCCGGCCTGTTGGGTGACTCCCTCCGGGAGCCCGTCGACCTCGACCAGCAGCACCGCGTCGGCGTCACGCGGGTAGCCGGCTCCGACGAAGTCCTCGACGGCGCGGGTGATCTGGGCATCCATCATCTCGAGGGCGGCCGGCAGGACACCCGCCGCGATGATTCCGGAGACGGTCGCTGCTGCGTCGTCGATGGCGCTGAAGTCGAGCAGGAGCGTTCGGACCGCGGGCGGGTTCGGCATCAAGCGTACGAGCACCCGCGTCGTGATGCCCATGGTGCCCTCGCTGCCGACGAACGTGCCGCGCAAGTCGAACCCGGGCGCGTCGGGCGCCTCGCCGCCGAGCATCACGGTGGAGCCGTCGGGCAGCACACACTCGACCGCCAGCACGTGCGCGGTGGTGGATCCTGTCGCGAGACAGTGCGGGCCGCCGGCGTTCGTGCCGACGTTGCCGCCGATCGTGCACGCCTGCTGGCTCGATGGATCCGGTGCGTAGTGGAGCCCGAACGGCGTCACCGCGCGGGTGAGGTCGAGGTTCAGCACACCGGGCTCGACCCACGCCGTGCGCGATCGCGCGTCGATTGCCACGATCTGGTCGAGCTGCGTCATCACGATCACGAGCGCGTCGTCGAGTGGCGTCGCGCCGCCGGCGAGGCCCGTGCCGCTGCCTCGCGCCACGAAGGGCACCCCGAGACGTTGCGCGCAGCCGACGGCGGTGGCGACCTGCGCCGCGTCGTGTGGAAAGCAGATTGCGCCGGCGCTCCCTTCGGCGAGCCCGGCATCGCGGGAGTAGAGCGCCAGCTCGAGCGGCACCGCACGCGCTCGATCGGCGCCGATCGCTGCCTGCAGGTCGGCCACGAGCGTATCGAGTACCGGAATGCGCGCAGACTACCGACGCGACCTGGTTAGATTCAGTGGTCGTGACGAAGCCGTCGGATCGATCTCGGGTTGCGGCCGTCGGCCGCGAATGGGTGACCATCTCCGTCGCGGGCAAGAGCCGCGAGCAATGGCAGATCGACGTCACCTACCTCACCTCGAACTATCGATGTCTGTTCGGCGACGGCTGCCAGGGTGTACTCACAGAGCCGTCGCCGCAACTCCACCAGGGATGTTGCTCCTACGGCGCCCATGCGAACAGCGACGCAGACAGGCGACACGTGGAGAAGGTCGCCAAACAACTGCGCGACGACGAGTGGCAGTACTCCAAGCAGGGCAAACAGCGAGGTGTGTGGAAGAAGATCGGCAAGGACGACTGGTGCACACGGCTGGTCGACGACGCTTGCATCTTCCTCAACCGGCCCGGGTTCTCCACCGGTCCTGGCTGTGCGCTGCACGTGCTCGCGCTCCGCAAGGGCGTGCATTTCAGCGAGACGAAGCCAGCGGTCTGCTGGCAGCTTCCACTCCGCGAGGTGGACCGCGAGGAAGACGACGGCAGCACGACCCATGTGCTTACCGAGTTCGGACGCGACGGCTGGGGCGAGGGTGGCGACGAGTTCGCATGGTGGTGCACCGAGGCGCCGGAGGCCTTCACCGGCGGCATACCCGTGTACAAGTCGATGGAACCCGAGCTGCGAGCGATGCTCTCCGACGCCGTGTACGAGGAGCTGGCTCGGTATCTCGACACCCGGCTCGCCGCCGCTTCGACCGTTGCGCACCCCGCGTCGGTGCCCGTGGCCCTCGGCCCCCGACGCACGCGTCATCATCCTGCGGTCTGAGGTGCCGATAGGGAGGTGTGCCTCGGTTCCAGTTCGAAGACCGCGCCCCGGTCGTGCATCCCGAGGCCTTCGTTGCTCCGACCGCCACGCTCGTTGGTGACGTCTACGTCGGCGCGGGCGCGTCGATCTGGTTCGGCGTGGTACTGCGTGCGGATGTCGCACCGATCCTCGTGCGCGAGGGAGCAACGGTGCAGGACGCGGCCGTGGTGTACGCGTCGCCGGGCCTGACGGTCGACATCGGTGCCGGCGCCACGATCGGAACGGGCGCAGTCGTTCGCGGGGCGGTGATCGAGGCGGGAGCGGTCGTCGGCACATGCGCAGTCGTGCTCGACGCAGCAACGCTCGGTGCGGGCAGCTTCATCGCCGCGGGCTCCGTCGTCGCGGCGCGCACCACCGTGCCCGCCGGCTACCTCGCGGCAGGATCACCGGCCGTCGCCCGACGGCCGGTCGCTGGCACTCCTGGCGAGATCCTCGTCGCGACGAGCGCTGAGGATGCTGCCGACCTCGCCGAACGCCATCGCACCGGCCTCGTCAGCGGGGGTTGACGGACGCGCCACCGTCGACGACGAGGACCTCGCCCGTCATCCAGCTCGACGCCTCGGAGCAAAGGAACAACGCGGCCGACGCGATGTCGTCAGGCACCCCGAGCCGCCCGAGCGCGTGCATCTTGGCTGCTCCGGCCTCGTTCGGCTCCCAGAGGGCTCGCGCCATGTCGGTCTTCACGAGCGCCGGCGCGACCGCGTTGACACGCACGCCCGGGGCCATCTCCATCGCAAGCTGCTTGGTCAGGTGAACGAGCGCAGCCTTCGAGACGTTGTACGCGCCCAACATCGGACCGGGGCGCAACCCCCCGACCGACACGACGTTCAACACCACGCCGCCGTGGTCACGCATCCATCCGGACCACGCCGCCTGGCAGATGCGCAGCGGTCCTGCGATGTTCACGTCCCACACCTTCGTCACCGCTGCCATGTCGGCCTCGACGAGCGGCCCGAACTGTGGGTTCGTCGCCGCGTTGTTCACGACGATGTCGCATCCGCCCAGCTCGGAAACGCAACGTTCCACGGCGGCGATCGCGACAGCAGGGTCGCCCGCCGACCCCGCGGCCGTGGCGACCCGCGCCCCGAGGCCGGCGAGCATGGTCGCGGTTTCGTCGAGCTCGCCGACCTTGCGGGCGTTCACGCAGACGCTCGCGCCCGCCGCCGCGAACGCTTCGGCGATCGCGCGGCCGATTCCCCGCGTGCCGCCCGTCACGAGCGCCGCTTTCCCGTCGAGGCGGAGCACCCGAGCGGGATCGACCGTCACAGGTAGAGCCCGGTGCCGCCTTCGCCCCGCCCGCTCGCGACGGCCTGCACGTCTCGTTCACGCAGGATGAGGTACTCGTCGCCTCGAATCTCGACCTCGTAGCCGCTGTCCGGCGCGAACAACACCTGATCGCCCGATTCGATGTTTCGCACCGTCGGGCCGGCGGCGATGACCTCGGCCCAGACGAGCCGCCGGTTCACCGCAGCGGTCGCCGGGATCAAGATGCCCGATCGCGACTTCCGCTCGCCGGCTTCCTTGCTCGGGAGGCACAGCAATCGATCCGCCGTCATCTGGATCGATTGGCGGATCGATTGGCGGACGTCGTCGGCGACGCGCCGCCCGTCGTCGGTGCGGGGCATGGACCCGGCAGGCTAATGCGCCCGCCGTCGGACGCGGTCGGATGCTCGACGCGCCGACGCTCCTCGGTAGGCTCGCACGAGGCCCCCGTTACGGGCTCCTGTTACGGGCCCCTGTTACGGAGCGTTCACGATGCGCGCGACTCGTCATCATGCACGGCCTCTGCGGCCCGTCTTCCGGGATCGGCCCGTCTTCCGGGATCGCTTCCGGTGCTGGTCGACAGCCGTGGCGATGCTCGGTGTCGCACTCCTCGGCGCCTGTGGGGGCGGCGGTGACGGCGACGGCGAACCTTCTGGCGCGACTGCCACGGCCGCCAACGGCGCGATCACTGTCGAGGCCGTCGACACGGACTTCCAAGTGGTCGGCGACGGCGTCCTCGGCACGATCCGGACCGCAGCCGGCAGCCTCACCGTCACCCTGGTGCAGAAGGGCAGGCTGGCGCACGACTTCCAGATCGAGGGCCAGAGCGGCAAGGCCACAGTCCAGGGCTCGGGCTCCACGGCCGATGCGAGCTGGGAACTACAGCCCGGCGAGTACAGCTTCTTCTGCGGTCAACCCGGCCATCGTGGGCAGGGTATGGAGGGCAAGCTGATCGTCGCATGACGACCGGCGCTCCTCTCGACATGGTGGGCCCACACGTCGCTGCACCCGCAGGGCGCGGCGACCGCGCGGCCGGGCGTCCCGGGCGGCTCGGGCGGCTCGGGCGGCTCGGTGCCTGGGTCCGGTTGACCAAGCCACGTGTGATCGAGCTGCTGCTCGTCACGACGGTGCCGCCGATGATCCTCGCGAAAGGCGGGACACCGAGCGTGGGCCTGATCGTCGGGGTGCTCGTCGGTGGCGCGCTTGCCGCCGGCGGTGCGAACACGATCAACAGTTATCTCGAACGCGAGCGCGATCAGCTCATGGCACGCACACACGATCGGCCGCTCGCCACCGGCGAGATTCGCCCGCGGTACGGCCTGCTCTTCGGGTTGGCGCTGAACGTGATCGCCTTCGCGGTCCTCTGGCCGGCCGCGAATCTTCTCGCCGCGTGCCTCACGATCACCGCAACGCTGTTCTACATCTTCGTGTACACGATCTGGCTCAAGCCGCGCACGGTGCAGAACATCGTGATCGGCGGCGCGGCCGGCGCAGTCCCTGTTCTGGTCGGTTGGGCGGCGGTGACGGAGCGGATCGGGGCGCCGTCATGGGTGCTGTTCGCTGTCGTGTTCTTGTGGACCCCAGCGCACTTCTGGGCGCTGGCGATTCGGTACCGCGACGACTACGCGAATGCCGGTTTCCCGATGCTGCCGGTCGTGCGGGGTATCAGAGCCGCCACCAATCAGATTGTCGTCTACGCGTGCCTCACCGCGTTCGCGAGCGCGTTGCTCGGCGTGTTCGTCGATGTCGGACCTCTCTACGTCGGCGCGGTGATCGTGTTGGGCGCGGCGTTCATTCTGCTGGCGCTCGGCCTGCGGTCCAATCCATCGTCAGCGCGTGCGATTCGGTTCTTCGCGATGTCGAACGTGTACCTGCTGGCGGTGTTCGCGGCGGTCGCCATCGACGTGTACACGCGCTAGCGCTAGCGGTTCCGCTTACTCCTCCCACCGGAAGCGGCGCGCGGCGACGAGCGGCGCCGCGATCGCCCACGCGACCAACACCGCGAGGCTTCCGATCGGAAAGCCGCGCCCGGCGACGAGCACGCCGCGGAGACATTCCGACAGCGCGGCGGCCGGCAACACGTCAGCGAGGCTTTCCAGCACCGCTGGGAGCTTGTCGATCGGGTACGCCATGCCGCCGAGGAACAACAGGACGAGGAACAGTGCGTTGGCGAGCGCGAGCGTCGTCTCGGCTCGCAAGGTTCCCGCGAGCAACATGCCGATCCCCGCGAACGCGACGGTTCCGAGCAGGACGAGCCCGAGCGCGGCGACGATGCCGGCCGGCACCGACCATCCCAGCGCAGCGCCAACGCCGACGACCAGCGCGAGCTGGATCGCCTCGAGCACGAGCACGGTCGAGGTCTTGGCAACGAGCAGGCCTCGCCGGGTGAGGGGGGTCGCGCCGAGCCGCTTCAGCACCCCGTAGCGACGCTCGAACCCGGTCGCGATGCCGAGGCTCACCATCGCGGCCGACATCACCGCGAGCGCGATCACACCGGGCACGAGGAAATCGACGGCTTCGTCGTATCCATCCGGAACGACTGCGTCGAGCTTCGAGAAGAACACCAGCACCCCGAGCGGTATCGCAAGCGTGACCAGGAGGCTCTCGCCGCGCCGCAACGTGAGCAACAGCTCGGCGCGTACCTGTGCCATCACGGCGCGCGCCGTCATGCTGCGGGCGTTCCCTCGGTCTCGGCAGTGATCTGGAGGAACACGTCCTCCAAGGAGCGTCGGGCGGCGTCGAGCGCGACCATGGTGACGTCCTGGTCGCGCAGGAAGGTGGCGAGCGCGGCGATCAACGCGGGGGTCGCGGCGCGCTGCACGAGGTATTCGCCGCTGCGCACCTCGACGACCACGTCGGGCGCCAGGCCGAGCGTGGCCGCCAGCTTCTCGGTGTCGACGGGTTGCGCGGTGACGAGGCGCACCTGCGGGGTGTCGGTCGCCGCCGTCAGCTCCCGGGGTGTGCCGAGCGCCGCCAGGCGGCCGCCGGCGATGATCGCGAGCCGATCGCAGAGACGCTCGGCCTCGTCGAGCAGGTGGGTGGTCAGCACGACCGTCGCCCCCCGGCGCGCGACTGCGCGGATGAGTTCCCATGTCGTGGCTCGTGCCTGCGGATCCATGCCCGCGGTCGGTTCGTCGAGGAACACGAGCTCCGGCTTGCCAACCAGCGCGCACGCGAGCGAGAGGCGCTGCGCCTGCCCGCCCGACAGCCTGCGCACCATCCGCTGTCGAGCGCCGGTGAGCCCGACGACGTCGAGGAGCGCGTCGGGATCCTCGGCGTCGCGGTAGTACGCGGCGAAGAGCCGGAGTACCTCGCCGACCCGAAGCCCTGGGTAGAGGCCTCCTTCCTGCAGCATGACCCCGATCCGGGCGCGCAGGCGGTCGCCGTCGCGTTCGGGATCGAGCCCCAGCACCTTTGCGTGACCGGCATCCGCGACGCGGTAGCCCTCGAGGATCTCGAGCGTGGTGGTCTTGCCCGCGCCGTTCGGCCCGAGCAGACCGAACACCTCGCCCCGGTGGACGTCGAACGAGACGCCGTCGACAGCCCGGACGGCGCCATAGTGCTTCTCGAGCCCGGCGACGGAGAGAGCCGGTACGTCGCGGTCGGGCACGATCCCGCAGGCTACCGACCCCCGCGCCCCGGGCTCCGACGCACAATGGAGGGGTGGGAGACCGTTATCAGTACCTCGGGCTGATGGCGGCGTGCGTCGTCGTGACGCTGCCGTTGGAGCTCGTCGTCGGCGCGCGGGTGTGGCGCGAACCCGCCCGACTCTTGCGGAGCGTGGGACCGGTGCTGATCGCGTTCGCAACGTGGGACGCCTTCGCGATCGAGCGCGCACACTGGTCGTTCAGCGCGCGCTACACGACCGGATGGGAGATCCCGTTGCACCTTCCGGTCGAGGAGATCATCTTCTTCGCGGTGATTCCCGTCTGCGCCCTGCTCACATTCGAGGCCGTCGACCGGCTCGTCGGTACCCGATGAGGGAGTACACGGTGCTCGCGCTCGTTGCGGCGGCGGCCACGGTGCTGCTCGAGCTGTCGGTGTTGCGCACGGGTGTGTTTCGCGATCGCCGGTACTGGATCACGCTCGCGATCTGCTACGGGTTCATGGTCGCAGTGAACGGCTGGCTCACGAAGTTGTCCAGCCCGATCGTGCTGTACAACCGGAACCACATCAGCGGGCTCCGACCGATCTGGGACATTCCGATCGAGGACTTTGTGTTCGCGTTCCCGCTGCTCACGCTGACGCTCGGCCGATGGCTGCAGACGGGCGGGGCGGCACGGGGCCGATGACCGCTCGCAGCCTCGTGATCGGCGTCAGCGCGTTCATCGCGATGGAGGGCACCGCCGCGCTCGTTCATCGTTTCGTCATGCACCGTTCGGGGTGGGGCTGGCACGAGAGCCATCACGCTCCGGTGACCGGCCGCTTCGAGCGCAACGATCGGTTCCCGCTCGTGTTCGCAGCGTTGACAGTCGTCGCGCTCGTCGCGGGCGTGTTCGTCGAGGGCCTCGGTGTACTCGTTCCGATCGGCTGGGGCGTCACCGCGTATGGCTCCGCGTACCTCGTCGTCCACGACCTCGGCATTCACCGCCGAGTCCGGCGGGTCCGCTTGCCCGACCCCTTCATCGGTCGGTTGCGCGCCGCGCACCACGTGCACCATGTGACCGGCGAAGCTCCGTACGGCTTCGTCGTACCGCTGGCGTCGCGCGCCCGCCGCGAGGCGGCAGCGCGATTCCCGGCAGACCGCACGATCCGCACTCGATGACCGCTGCTCGGCTCAGAGCATCGCGGTCGCGACGAGGAACAGCTTGCGCCAGGTGGGCACGCGGGCACGCTTCGAGAACACGTCGAAGTCGTTCGCCTCGATCCGGCCAAGGATCTCGCCGTACATCCTGTGCGCGATCGCGATGCAACGCGCCGACGCGGGAGGCAGCATCGGGACGCCGCGAAGCGCCGACGAGTAGTACCGGCGGGCGCGCGCGATCTCGAAGGCCATCAGGTCGCGCCACGCGCGATCGACCGACCGCCGGTCCGGCTCGGCGCCGAACCGCACGAGATCCTCGTGCGGGAGATACACGCGGCCCCGGTCGAGATCTTCGCCCACGTCACGCAGGAAGTTCGTGAGCTGGAACGCGATGCCGAGGTCGCGGGCGGGTTCGAGGGCTTCGATCGTCCGCGGCTCGAGGATCGGCAGCATCATCTCCCCGATCACCGCGGCTGAGCCGTCCATGTAATCGCGGAGGTCGTCGAAGGTCGCGTAGCGCTCGATGGTGAGATCCATGGCCATCGAGCGCAGGAATCGCCGGAAACAACCGGGATCGATGTCGAAGGCACGCACCGTGTGGACCACGGCCTTCAACACGAGGTCGTCCGACCGCCCTCGCTCGAGATCGGCGAAGAAGCGGTCCCCGAACTCGGTGAGCACCTTGGCGCGGACGTCGACCGCCACGGGCCCCACGTCGTCGACGATGTCGTCGGCGTGGCGGCAGAACCCATAGAGCGCGTGCACATGATGCCGCTTCACGCGCGGCAGGAGGTACGAGGCGGCGTAGTACGTCGTGCCGAATTGCCGGTTCAGGACGCGACACCGCGCGTACGACTCGGCGAGGGTCGTCACTGCCGCCACCGCTCGGAGCGCGCGACCCGCGCCCGGCCCCACGCGTCGACCCGGTCGGCCGCGAGCCGCCCCGAGAGCAGCACCATGGGTACGCCCGCACCCGGTCTGGTGCCAGCTCCGGTGTGCACGAGACCGGGGAAGCGACGGTCGACGAGCGGCGGGCGGAACGGCCCGCTCTGGAAGAACCTGTGGGCGAGCGAGAACGGGGTCCCCTGCGTGCAACCCATCCGCTGCCAGTCGGCCGGGTCGATGACGATCTCGGTCACGGTATCGACCGGGTAGCCCATCGCGTCGAGCCGTGCGATCAGTTGCTCACGCGCGGGCTCGCGTTCGGTCGACCAGTCGACCCGGCCGGCGAGGTTCGGGACCGGCTCCAGCGCGTACACGACATGATGACCCTCCGGCGCGAGCGACGGATCGGAGAGAGTCGGCACGCTGACGAACAGCGACGGGTCGTGCATCCGCATGCCACGATCCATCAACGATTCGAACGCGCCTCGCCAGCCCGAACCGAAGTGCACGTTGTGGTGAGCCCAGCGCACGTTCGTGTGCGAGCGGACGCCGGCGACCCGGAGCAGGCACGACGGCGAGTAGCGACCGCGCCGGCTGATGCGCGGCGGATCAGCGTCGAGGAGGCGCCGGTACGCGATCGGCAGATCGACGTTGCTCACGACGCAGTCCGCGCGTTCCAGCACTCCGGCCGCGGTGCGCACCCCGCGCACGCGTCCACCCGCTCGCACCTCGATCCGTTCGACGGGCGTGTTGAGCCGCACCTCGGCGCCCGCCTTCTCGGCGGCCGTCGCGAGCGCACGCGGCACGGCGTGCATGCCGCCGGTCGGGAAGTAGACGCCCCGCAGGACATCCATCCACGAGATCACGCCGAACGCGGCGCGAGCGTTGAACGGCGACAGCCCCGCGTAGAGCGCCTGGAACGAGAACGCGCGCTGCAGCCGCGGATCGTCGAAGAACCCGGCAATCTTGGACGCGAGCGGGCGCGCCGCGCCCAGGCGCGCCACCGCGAGGACCGCGCGTGGATCGCGAGCCGCGTCGAAGATCGAATCGAAATCGCGGTCGATGAAGTTCGGCACCTCGACGGCCGCGAGCGCATCGAGCCAGCTCGCCCAACGATGGAAGCCCTCGGCAGCCGCAGGTCCGGCGAACGCGCCGATCTCGCAGGCGAGCAGGTCGCGATCGGCGCGCAACGAGGGCTCCGACCCGTCGGCGAACACCGCCCGGTAGGAGGGATCGAGCCGCGTGAGCTCGATGAGCTCCGCGGGAGCGGCTCCTGCTGCGCGCAGTGTCGCCTCGAGGAACGCCGGCATCGTGAGCACGGTCGGGCCGAGGTCGAGGCGGAAGCCGTCGACAGAACGCTGGCAGGCTTTACCGCCGACATCGTCGCCGGCCTCGTACAGCGAGACGTCGTGGCCGCGGCCGACGAGGTGGCAAGCGGTGGCCAGCCCACCGATGCCCGCACCGACGATCGCTACCTTCACCGTTGCGCGCAGGTCAGTGGTCGCGCCACGCGACGTAGGTCGTGAGCTGCTGGAGAAGCTCGCGAGCATCTTCCCTCATCGGAATCCGCTCCAAGACGGTCTGTGCCTCGACAGCAAGGCGCGCGATCGTCGCTTCGACCTCGTCGAGCGCACCGAGCCCCACGATCAGCTCCTGCAGCTGCTTGATCTCGACGTCGTCGAGGTCGACCGAGCCGACTCGCTGCAGGAGTCGACGAGCATCGTCGTCGGCGCGGAGGTCGGTGAGCGCGAGCAACGGTGTCGGTTTGCCCTCGCGTAGGTCGTCGCCGACAGGTTTGCCGGTCATCACCTCGTCGCCGAACACCCCGAGCACGTCGTCGCGCAGTTGGAACGCCTCACCGAGCGGCAGCCCGAAGCGCGACAGGTCGGGTGCCAAGCTCTGATACCGGCCCGCCGCCGCTGCTCCGAGGTGGCATGGCCGTTCGACGGTGTACTTCGCCGACTTGTACACGGCGATGCGCCGCGCGAGATCGAGATCGGTCGATCGCCGGGCGGTACCGACGATGTCGAGCGACTGGCCCACGCACAGCTCGACGCGCAGCTCGTGCCACACCTCGGCGAGAGCGTCGGGCGTGCGCGGGATCAACGTGTCGGCGTAGACGAACGCGAGATCCCCGACGAGGATCGCGACACCTTCACCGAAGCGACGGTCTTCGCCGCGCCATGCGCCGGCGCGGTGCGCGTCGATGAACTGACGGTGGATCGCCGCCTGGTTCCGGCGCATGTCGGAACCGTCCATGATGTCGTCGTGCACGATGGCGAACGTGTGCAGCATCTCCAGTGCCGCACCGATCCCGACGATCAGCTCGTCGTCCTCGCCGCCGCAGCCGAGATATGCCGCCTTGGCGAACGCCGGTCGGAGTCGCTTGCCACCCGCGGCAACCAGCGCTTGCAACGAGCGCAGTGGTGCTTCGAGCGCCGGGTCGATCGCGCGCCAGCGAGCGATCTCCGTCTCGAGCAGCGTGTCGACGCGGCGCTCGACGTTCCGCGCGTGATCGTCGAGCGCTGCTGGGAATCGGACCGACGGCCGCGCCATCGCTCGAGCCTAGGGTCGGCGGCGATCACCCGCCTCGAAGGCCGCAGCTTCGAAGGCCGTAGTCTCGAACAATGGCGCCGTTCGCGACCGACGAGTGGCTGGCGGGCGTAGCTCGCCGGCTCGCCTCGATGGTCCCTGCCCTCGATCCGCCTGTCTCGGTCGAGCTGATCGTGTCGGATCCCGCCGAGGGCGAACGGGCGCGTTGGCAGCTCATCCTCGGCGCCGCACGCGCCGAGATCGTGTCCGCGCCGTCGGCGCCCGCGACGCTCACACTGCGCTGCGACCGGAGCACCGCGATCGAGCTGGCGGCAGCCCGCCTGAACGCGCAGGCCGCGATCGCGGCGGGCCGCCTGACCGTGACGGGCGACATCAACCGGACAGCTGCGATCGCCGAGCAGCTCCTGCGAGCCTCACGAGCGATCAGCGGTGCGTCGTCGGTAGAGTCCGACGCATGAGCGCAACGATCGGCCTCGACGACTTCCGCCGCGCCGCCCGTGCGTTTCTCGACGAGCACTGCGAACGCAAGGTCGAGGAAACGTTCGTGTGGGGCAAGGGCTCCGACCGCGTCGGCATGTTCGAGGAGCGCACGCCCGACGAGGAGCGGCGCAAGGTCGAAGCGGCCAAGACCTGGCGTCAGCAGCTGTTCGATGCCGGCTTCGGATGGATCACCGGACCGGTCGAGTACGGCGGACGCGGCCTCGGCGTCCAGCACCAGCGGGCGTGGCTCGAGGAAGCTGCGGGCTACAGGACCGGCGACGAGACGCCCTTCACGATCGGGCTCGGCATGGTCGCCCCGACGATCCTGGCCCACGCGATCGAGGAAGTCCGCCATCGGTACCTGCGCGCGCTCTGGCGCGGCGAGACCATCAGCTGCCAGCTGTTCTCCGAACCGGTCGCCGGCAGCGATCTCGCAGGGATCCAGACGCGTGCAGAACGCGACGGCGACGAGTGGACCCTGACGGGACAGAAGGTGTGGACCTCCGGCGCGCAGTTCAGCGACATCGGCGAGATCATCACGCGAACGTCGCCGGACAAGCCGAAGCACAAGGGCCTCACGATGTTCCTCATCGACATGCACGCTCCGGGAGTCGAGATCCGACCCCTGCGCCAGATGACGGGCGGCGCGAGCTTCAACGAGGTGTTCCTCGAGGAGGTGCGCGTGCCCGACAGTCACCGGCTCGGCGACGTCGACGAGGGTTGGTCGGTCGCGCTCACGACTCTCATGAACGAGCGGATGTCGATCGGCACAGGGATGGGCAGCGGTGGCGGCACGGCGATGGGATCGTTCACGCGCCTCGTCGCCATGGCGAAGCGGTTCGGCACGGACGCCGATCCCGTCGTCCGCCAGAAGCTGGCCGACCTCTACGTGCACACCTCTGCGTCGCGCTGGAACAACCTTCGCGGGCTCGCGAAGATCAAGGCCGGTCAGACTCCGGGCCCGGAGATGTCGATCGCAAAGCTCGCCGGCACGATGAACGGTCTGCGGACGTCGGCCCTGCTCTCGGATCTGCTCGGCGCCAAGCTCGTCGCCGACTCGGGCGAGTGGGGAACCTACGCGTGGTCCGAGCTCGTGCTCGGAATGCCGGGCGCTCGCATCGCCGGAGGCACCGACGAGGTCATGCGCAACATCCTCGGCGAACGAGTGCTCGGTCTGCCGAAGGATCCGTCGCACCCGCGGTGAGCAATCCGTTCGAACGCCTCCGCGCCCTGGCGCGATGGTCGGGTGACGACGACGACCTCGCGTCGGAGGCCGCCGGCGCGCTGGCTGGGCTCGCCGGGGATCCCGGTCTCGTCGTCGCGTGCCGGCGGATGCTCGCTCATCATCCCGCGACGGGTCCCCTGTGGTGGATCCTCGCCCACCTGCTCGCGTCGCCGGATCCGTCGGATGCGGCTCGCCAGTGTCGCGACGCGTTGAACGCGGACCGCACGGCCGATCGTCTCGCCGCCGCGCTTCCATTGCAGGACGAGGGCGAGGTGCTGGCCGTCGTCGGGTGGCCGCGGGTCGTCGATCGCGCGCTCGCCGAGCGCGTCGACGTCGACGCCGTTGCCATCCGCTTCGAGGGCAAACTCGGGGGCGTCGATCCGACCTGGTCGTTGCGGCACCGGACCACCGAGCGGACGGTCCGAGTCGTGGGACCGTGGGAGTGCCAGACGCTCGGCGTGACGCGCGTGCTGGTGCCGGCGATCGCGTTGGATGACCGCGCGTCGATCGTGGCACAGGGCGTCGCGGAGCTGTGCCGGGAAATGGGTGACGAGACCGCGATCTGGATCGTCGCCGGCGTCGGTCGGGTGCTGCCCCGCGCGTTGCTCGATGCGCTCGTCGTCGCCACCAACGCCACCGACCCGGACGAAGCGGTCGCGATCGAGACGCTCGCGCACGACGCGGTGGAACGGATCGTCGGACCCCGCGGGGCCGAAGCAGCGCTCGATGCCGTCGCGGGGCACCCCTGCCCCATCCCCGCTGAGCTCCTCAAATGGTGAGTGGGGCGGCGCCCTGACCGTCAGACGTCGATGATGTCGTCCGGGCCTTCGGGATGGCGTGGATTCCGGGGGCCGCCGACGCTGAACGACGCGACGCGAAAGCGGCGTCGCAGCACTGCCCGGAACAGTGCACGCGTCGGCGGGAACAGCACGAGGAGACCGAGCACATCGGTCACGAAGCCAGGGGTCAGCAGCAGGACAGACGCGAAGAGGATCAACCCGCCGTCGATCAGCTCGTCACCGGGGAGCTCACCACGGTCGAGCGCTTCACGGATGCGTCGCAGCGTGACGAAGCCTTCGTAGCGCGCGAGCCACGCGCCGACGATCGAGACGACGATCATCAGCCCAAGGGTCTCCCAGCCGCCGATCGCGTCCGCGACGTTCAGCAGCACCCAGATCTCCACGATCGGCACTGCAAGGAACACGATCACGAGCAGTGCGAGCATCCGCCGACGGTAACACTGCAGATTCCCCGCTCGCTCCGCTCGCGCCCGGAGGGCGCGTTCACCCCGCTCGCTCCGCTCGCGCCCGGAGGGCGCGTTCACCCCGCTCGCTCCGCTCGCGCCCGGAGGGCGCGTTCACCCCGCTCGCTGGGCGCGTTCGGTCATGCTCCGATCGCGTACAAGAAGCCGCCGCGCGAGCCGACGTAGATCCGGCCCTCCCACACCGCCGGGGTCGCCTCGACGCACCCACCGAGGTTCACCGCCCACAGCTCGACCGGCACGACATGCGGATCGTGGAGGTCGAACGCGTGGAGGTTGCCTTGGCAGTCCCCTTGCAACCACACCCCGTCGACGACCACCGGCGAACCCATCACGGGACCCGGGAGGTCGATCGTCCAGCGCACCACGCCCGTGTCGCGGGCAATCGCGTACACCTCGCCGGGCCGCGTCGGCCACAGCACCGTGTCGCCGACGATCGCTGCCGACGACCAGGTACCACCCTTGTCGGACTTCGGCGTCGGCACCGACCAGACAAGGGGCGAGCTCGCCCGTCGCGGATCGAGCTTCAGGAGCTGTCCGACCTCGTTCGATCGATCGGTGCCGCGTTCGTATTCGCTGCCGACGTACAAGAAGCCTGCCCGGTCGACAACGATCGACGCATCGGTGTCGTCCCCCGTCCAGAACCGGAACGTGCGCACCGCGGGACCCTCGCCGCGCCGAATCGGTCCCAAGTCCCAGCCCTGCACGAGCCCGCCGCTGTTCGCGAAGTACACCGTGTCGCCGATGACGGCAACCGATCCCTCGATCGACACCTGGTTGTCGCCGATCGCGCCGAGGAGCTCCTCGTCCCAACCCGGAGTGTTGAACACCAGCTCGGGCGCGACGGTGACACGGCCGGCTTCGTTGTAGCCACGATGCAGACGGACGACGTGGAACTGGCTGTTCTCACCGCCCTCGATGAGTAGGTCGTGCAGTACGAGCGGAGAGCCGTCCCAGTCGTCGTTCCACATGCGTGGCTCGATCGAACGCGCGTCGAGCCGCCACAGCTCGCGCACCTCGCCACCGTCGATCGCGAGGACCCGCAGGAGGTTGTCGCGCGAGCCGGTGTAGACGAGCGGGTACCCGTCGGGGTCGATCGTGACCGAACCCTTGATGATGTCGCCGGTCTCGAAGTCGGGCAACAGGCGCTCACCCGTGTCCGCATCGAGGAAGTGCACCTTGGCGTCGTACGCGCCGAACACCAGCCAGGTGCGACGCTCGCGTTCGAAGACGGCCGGCTGACCGGTCCAGCCCATGCCGCACCAAGTGCGCGTCTCGCCGAACTCGCTGCTGTCGTGGCACATCGCCGACTCGGGGAACTTCCAGGCGATCTCCGGCGCGCGCGGCACCGGTCCTTCGCCGTGATAGCTCCGCGACGGGTTGCCGCGGAAGGTGAGCAGCCCGGTCACCGTGTCGGAGTAGGGAGTGCCGAATCGGCGTGGGTCGGCGAGGCGATCTGCCGGCAGCGCAGGGACCACTGTCGTCGTCGTGGGCGAAGCCGCGGTCGATGTGACGGTGGCGGTGGATGCAGTTGGCCGGTCGGCCGGTACCGCGCTCGTCGTGCTGTGCGCCGCCCGCTGCCCGTCCTTGCCGTCGGCGCTCACGAGCAGTGCCGCGACGACCCCGGCCACGACCGCGACCACCACCACCGAGGAGCGCGCGAGTCGCGGGTGGGACACACAGCGACGGTACGGGATCACGATCCCCACGGAGCGGATCGCCGGGCGCGGCCAGAGTAGGGCCGGAACGCCGGGCGCGGGCTGCCGCCGGCGCCGAAGCCTCGGACGGTAGCGTCGCCGCGGGGCGTGCCGGACGACATGCGGAGGTCACCCGTGCCCCATGGCTCCACGCAAGCGGCAGCCAGACTCGCTCTCGCGGTCGGGCTCTCGCTCAGCTTCGCGTGCTTCGCCGCGGCCCGAACCTTCGCGGCGACGAATACACCGCACTTGGGTGATCTCCAGGGCCAGTACCTGAAGGCGCCCATCAGCGGGTTCGCAGCGCGGCCGCAGGGCGACGGTTATTGGCTCGCCGGCCGCAACGGCAGCGTCTACCACTACGGCGCCGCCCGCTGGCACGGGTCGATGGGCGGCCAGTTCCTGAAGGCACCGATCGGTGGGATCGCAGCGATGCCCGACGGCCTCGGGTACTACCTGTTCGGCTTCAACGGCAGCGTGTACCACTTCGGGTCGGCCCGCTGGCGTGGCTCGCTCGCCGCGCGCACCGACCTGGGCGCGCCCGTGATGGCGATGGCCGTCACCCACACCGGCCTCGGGTACTGGCTCGTGACGGCGACGGGTCGCGTGTTCCCCTTCGGCGACGCGCGTTACTTCGGTCGCGTGAACCTCACCGACGCGTTGGTGATCGGCATCGACTCGCCGCCCGACGACGACGGCTACTGGCTCGTGCTCACGAACGGTCGAGTCGCCCCGCGCGGCGACGCGCCGGATCGCGGCGACAGCGGCGGGCGCGTGCCGTCACCCGCGGTCGGGATCGTCGCGACGAGCGGCGGCGGTGGTTACTGGGTGCCGCTTGCCGACGGTCATGTTTTGAACTACGGCGCTGCGAACTTCCGCGGCGGGCTCGGCAGCAGTCGCTTCGCTGGTTCGATCGTCGGCTTCGACCGCCGACCCGACAACAACGGCTACTGGCTGGCATCGTCGCGCGGGGCGGTGTATCCCGAGCCCGGCACGAGCCTGCCCCCCAAGGGCACACCGACACTGGCCGTGACGACGGTCGTCGGTGGCTTGACCATCCCGTGGGACCTCGGCTTCACCCCAGACGGCACGATGCTGTTCACCCAGCGGATCGGCGAGATCAACGCCCGCGCCGGTGGCGCGACGCGCACGCTTGCAAGCCCCGCCGACGTCGTGGTCGCGAGCGAGGCCGGCATCATGGGCCTCGCCGTCGATCCGGGATTCGCGAGCAACCGGCGGATCTATGTCTGCATGACGAGCAACCTTCCCGCGGGCTCCGACGACGTACGAGTCGTTCGCTTCCGGGTGAACAGCGGGTACACCGCGCTCACGAACCGCACCGACATCGTGACCGGGCTGCCGGTGAACACCGCGGGCCAGCTCGGCCGGCACTCGGGTTGCCGGCCGCGGTTCGGTCCCGACGGGTTCCTGTGGGACGGCACCGGGGATGCCGCGACCGGCACCGTGCCCCAGGACGACAACAGCCTCGGCGGCAAGGTGCTGCGCGTCGACGTCAACGGCAACGCTGCGCCGGGCAACCCGGGCGGCCGGAGGTGGTACACGAAGGGTCATCGCAACGTGCAGGGCCTGGCCTTCCAGCCCGGAACGAACCGCGCCTACTCGGTCGAGCACGGCTCCGATGTCGACGACGAGATCAACCGGCTCGTGGCGGGAGCCAACTACGGGTGGGACCCGGTACCGGGCTACAACGAGTCGGTGCCGATGACCGACACGGTGAAGTTCCCTGCCGCGCGCGTCGCGGCCTGGTCGTCGGGTGACCCGACGGTCGCGACGAGCGGCGCGGACTTCCTCGTCGGCAACCAATGGCGCGACTGGGCTGGCATGCTGGCGGTCGCGACGTTGAAGGACGAGGATCTGCGGATCTTCCGGATCAGCGCCGATGGCTCGACCGCGACGCAGGTCGCGGTACGGCTCGACGGGGTATACGGGCGGCTCCGCTCGGTCGTGCTCGGCCCGGGCGGCTCGCTCTACGTGACGACGTCGGAGGGTGGCGGCAGTGATCGGATCCTGCGCGTGGCGGCGAGCTGAGGAGTTCTGATGCCGAACGACAAGCCGAACGAGATGAACAGCGATCGCATCCCGTTCCCGATCAAATGGGACCCGGTGAGCAACGGCGAGTTCGTGCCGCCGCCCCCGTCGCCGCTCGTGCGCGAGACCTGGCGGCGCACCCTCGAACACGTCGAACGCGAGGCGCGCCGCCGTGGGGTCGATCGCCGCGTGTTCTTGAAGGGTCTCTGCGGTTCGGCGTCGATGCTGTACTTGCTCGCGGCCTGCTCGAAGGAGCAGTCGTCGGCCGGTTCGAGCAGCACGAGCACCACGAGCACCACGGCGCCGGCAGGCACGTACACCGTGCCGACGGAGGCGACGACGTCGACGACCGCAGCGGGCGGGGTGCTCACCGGCGACGAGTTCATCTTCGATGTGCAGACCCACCTGCTGGAAACGGCCGAGGGAGGAGTCGGCGAGGCGATCTCGTCGTTCGCGCTCGGGTTCCCGTACTCGAGCTGTGGCGACGACGAGCGCATCGACTGCTTCCGCACCGATCACTGGCTCCAGGAGATCTTCGCCCGCTCCGACACGTCGGCCGCGATCATCTCCGCCATCCCGATCGTCGTCGAGCCGAACCCGCTCTCGATCGAGGTGATGGCGTCGGCGAAGCGAGCCGCCGAGCGGCTGTGCGGCGATGGTCGGATCCTGATGCACGGGCAGGTGAACCCGAACGTCGGCGATGTGCAGGCGACGATCGACGGGATGCGCGCGCTCGTCGACGAATATCCGATCGGGGCATGGAAGGCCTACACGCACATCCCCGGCGGGAGGCCGTGGTTCCTCGACGATCACGACCCCGACGCGGTGCAGTGCGGGCGCGCCTTCCTCGACGCGGTGATGGAGATCGGACCGCGGATCGTGTGCGTGCACAAGGGGTTCGGCGGGCTCGGTGGCGGGACGGCGTTCGACTACGCGTCGCCGATCGATATCGGGCCGGCCGCCACGGACTACCCGGAGATCACCTTCGTCGTGTACCACTCCGGCTACGAGTCGGGTGGCGCCGAAGGGCCGTTCCAAGTTCCGACGGCGAACGAGCTCGTGCTGTACGAGGGTGTCGATCGCTTCATCTCGACCTTGCGCGAGCACGACCTCGGCCCCGGCGCCAATGTGTACGCGGAGCTGGGCTCCACATGGCGGGCGATCATGCAGAACCCCGACGCAGCGGGCCACGTCCTCGGCAAGCTGCTGACCCAGCTCGGACCGGAACGGATCTGTTGGGGCACCGACTCGATCTGGTATGGCACACCCCAGGATCAGATCGAGGCGTTCCGCCTGTTCCAGATCACCGAGGCGGCGCGCGACGAGTTCGGCTACCCGGAGCTGGACGACGCCGCGAAGCGTCGCATCCTCGGGTACAACTCGGCCGCGGTGTACGGCGTCGAGCCGACGCCTGCCTGTCGCAAGTCGGCCGCCGACGTCGAGGCGGCGCGGCGCGCGATGCCGCCGTCGATCCCGCTCGGCCCCCGCACGGCCGCCGAGGTCCGCGCCCTCATCGCCTCCCACACGGGCTAGCCCGCGCTTCGCCTAGAAGGGGCCGCCGTCGACACCGAGGCGCTGAGCGGTGAGGTAGCGCGCCCGTTCGCTCACTGCGAACCGCACGACATCGGCCACCTCCTCCGGGCTGCAGACGTGCCCGAACGGCGCGGCCGCGTCCATCGTACGGATGTCGTCGACGCCCGCCGCGCCCTTGACGAGCCGCCGTCCCATCTCGGTGTCGACGAGACCGGGCGCGACGACGTTGACGTGGATCCCGTGGCGGCGCTCCTCCTTCGCCAGTGTCCAGGCGAGGGCCTCCAGCGCGGCCTTCGCCATGTTGTACGGCGCGCTGTTCGCCGCCATCTGCAGCACGGCAGCGCTGCTGATCATCACGATGTCGCCACGCGGCCTCTCGCGCATCGCGGGGATCAGCAGCTTCGACATCGCCCACGCCCCGTAGACGTGCGTGTCGAACAACTTGTGCGGCTCGGCCGGATCCGTCTTGACGACCGACCCGCCACGAGAGGCGACACCAGCGTTGTTCACCAGGATGTCGACGAACCCGAAATCCGTGAGCACGGCTTGTGCCATCGACTCGCACTCGTCGTACCGCGCGATGTCGGCCGCGTACGCACGCGCGTGGCGGCCGCGCGCTTCGATCGCGCCGACAGTGTCGGCGGCCGCTGCCGCGTCGCGGCGGTAGTTGACAGCGACGTCGGCGCCGTCGGCGGCCAGACCGAGCGCGATCGCTCGGCCGATCCCACGCCCGCCGCCGGTGACGAGCGCGATTCTTCCCTCGAGCGTCATCGGCGAGGTCCTCATGCCGTCATCGGTCGCCGAACTGTGGCGTGCGCTTCTCGAGGAACGCCTGCATCGCCTCGGTGAGGTCCTGCGTCGTCGACGCGAGGAGCTGCGTGCGGTTCTCGAGATCGATCCCCGCATGCAGCGATCCGACCTCGAGCTGGCTCCACATGACCTCCTTCGTCATGTGCACGCCGAATGGGCTGTTTGCGAGGATCAGCTCGGCCTGCTCGTACGCGGCATCGAGCACCGAGCCGTCGTCGACCACCGTCGTGACGAGACCGATTCGCTCGGCCTCGGCCGCATCGACGAACCGGCCGGTCAGCATCAGCTGATAGGCGCGCGACGCGCCGATGAGCCGCGGCAATAGCCAGCTCACACCGATGTCGCAGCCCGAGAGGCCGACTCGCACGAACGCCACGTTGAACCGCGCACCGCGAGCAGCGACGCGGATGTCGCTCGCCAGCGCGAGCGCTAACCCGCCACCGGTCGCGGCGCCGTTCACCGCCGCGATGATCGGCTGGCGCATCGATCGCATCGCCGGCACGAGGCTCGCGATCGACTGCTGCACGACCAACCCCGCCTGCGGTCGCCCGAGCCCGGCCGACTCGGGCGGCGATGCCCCGGCTTTCAGGTCGAGCCCGGCGCAGAAGGCGCGGCCGGCGCCGGTCAGCACGATCACCCTGCAGGACCGATCTTGCCGCAACACGGCGAACGTCTCGTGCAGTCCGGCGATGAGCTCGGCGTTCATCGCGTTCAACGCTTCGGGGCGGTTCAGCATGACGAGCGCGACGCCGTCGCGCTCTCGGCTGATCTCGACGGCGGCCACGGATCACAATCCTCTCTCGCGTGCCAGCGTGGCGACGCGGTGTGGGAGGCTCGCCGATCCGAGCCGCTCGCACCAGTCCGACCACTCGAGCGCCGGACCGCTCCACTCCCAGTCGTCGACGACGCCGACCGGCACATCGAGCCGCAGCGTCGCGAGATCTCGGAACAACGCGACGAGCGCTCGCGATCCGGCCAGGGTCGCGGCGAGCTTCGCGGCCCCGCGGACGGGGACGTCCCAGCGAACGGGATCGTCGGGGATCGCGTCGATGCTGCCGAAGCGCGCGAGCAACGCGGCCGCCGACTTGGCGCCGAAGCCCGGCAGACCCGGGAAGCCGTCGGCGCTGTCGCCGACCAGGGCGAGGTAGTCGGGGATCGCGGCGGGCGGGACGCCGAACTTCTCCTCCACGGCCGCGGCGTCGAGCAGCTTGTCGTTGCGCCGGTCGAGCTGGACGATCTTGCCGCCGACGCACTGGCCGAGGTCCTTGTCGGGAGTGCAGATCACCGCGCGATCGACGCGCGGGTCCGCCGCGGCGATCGCCGCGGCCGCGCCGAGCGCGTCGTCGGCTTCCACGTCGACCATCGCCCACACTGCGACGCCGAGCGCGCGCAGCGCGTCCTCGAGTGGGTGCGCCTGGTTCCACAACTCCGGATCGATGCCCTCGCCCGTCTTGTAGCCCGGCCACAGGTCGTTGCGGAACGACTCGATGATGTGGTCCGTCGCCACGCCAACGTGGGTGGCGCCGTCCTCCATGAGCTGCACGACCGTCGACACGACACCGCGCACCGCAGAGATCTCGATGCCGAGGACCGGATCGGTGCTGGGCGGGTGCTTGCCGTAGAAGTGCCGGAACAGCTCGTACGTACCGTCGACGAGGTGGACCTCCACGGCCACGCACGGTACTGCGCTCTCTAGGACTGTGTCCCGGAGACGGCCGCGTCCCGCGACATCGACGTGGACCCCGAGTCACCCGCCGCCGCGAACGACGCGAACCGGAGCCGGGTCGCCGCGGCGAAGACGCACACCGCGCCGAATACGTGGAATCCCACGAGCACCGGCGGCACCGCGTTGAAGTACTGGACATAGCCGACCGCGCCCTGCGCGACAAGGAGCCAGAGCAACAGCGACGCCCGGCGGAACACCTCGCGCACACCACTCCGCCAGGCGACGAACAGCGCGACGAGCGTCAACGAGACCACCATCCACGCGGCCAGCCCGTGCGCGCGGGCAGCTTCGTCGACGGGCCAGCTCAGCCGATCGACGTCGGCGTCGCCGCCATGCGGTCCCGCGGCGGTCACCAACGTCCCGACGAACAACAGCGCGACTGCCGCCGCGAAGACGACCTCGGCCGCCCACCGCACCGGCGGGTCGACGACGAGCCGCCGCCTTCCCTCCGGTTCGCCGGCCCGGCGCAAGAGCTCCAGCGCGCCGTACACGAGGGCGATCGACGCGAGGAAGTGCAACGACACGGACTGCCATTGGAGATCGAGCAGCACGACGATCCCGCCGATGATCGCCTGCGCGAACACGCCCGCCACGAGCATCCCACCGAGCCACGCGAGATCGCGGCGGTACGGCCGCCGGAGGAACGCCCCGCCGAACGCTGCACCACACCCCAACACGACGGCACCGGTGAACAGGCGGTTCAATTGCTCGACCGCACGGTGCGGATCGCTGACGTCGATCAGCTCGTCGCCGGTGCATCGTGGCCACGTCGGGCAACCCAGCCCCGAGCCCGACAACCGCACCGATGCCCCTGTCACGATGATCGCCACGATGAAGAACAACGCGACCATGACGAGGCGCCCGTAGGCGCGAGCGGAGAGCCTCATGACCGGTCGAGTCTACGAATGAGCGGCAGAATGTCTCGATGCGCAGTCGCCGTTCCCTCGCCTGGATCGTCGCGTGCGTCGCGCTCGGTGCCGGCGTGCTCGCCGCGTCGCTGGCTGGCGACGGCGTTCCGGACGGCGACGGCCCGACCGGTGTCCACGCGGTCGCGCGATCATCCACGACGGCGGCCGCCCCGACCGCTGCCGAACCCTCCTCCCCGACGGCGACGACAGACGCACAACCCACCACGACAACACGATCGCCGCTCGGGAGTGGCAACGCCGTGACGCTCGCGTTCGCGGGCGACGTGCACTTCGAAGGGATCGTTCGCGAGCAGCTCGACCAACATGGCAACGCAATGCTCGGCGCGATCTCACCCACCCTCGCTGCCGCCGACGTGACCGTCGTCAACCTCGAGACCGCGATCACCGAACGCGGCACGCCGGTACCGAAGGCCTACAACTTCCGTGCGCCACCCCGCGCGCTGGACGCGTTGAAGAACGCCGGCGTCGACGTCGTGTCGATGGCGAACAACCACGGCATCGACTATGGCGACGAAGGCTTCCTCGACAGCCTCGCCGCCGAGCGGAGCCGAGGCCTGCCGATCATCGGCATCGGAGCGAATGAGCGCGACGCGTACGCGCCGTTCACGATCGACGTGAAGGGACAGCGAATCGCGATCATCGCCGCGACCCAGGTCATCGACGACGCGCTGATCAGCGACTGGACGGCCACCGACGACCATCGCGGGCTCGCGTCCGCGAAGGAGGCCGAACGGCTCGTTGCGGCCGTCGCGCAGGCTCGGACCGAGGCCGACACGGTCGTCGTGTTCCTCCATTGGGGCACCGAGAAGCAGACGTGCCCGCAGGATCGGCAGACGACGCTCGCCGACCAACTCGTCGTCGCCGGGGCCGACATCGTCGTCGGAGGCCACGCCCACCGACTCCAAGGAGCCGGACGGCTCGGCGACGCGTTCGTCGCATACGGGCTCGGCAACTTTGTCTTCTACACACGCGGCGGGCCTGGTGCGGAGACCGGCGTCCTGACCGTGACCGTCACCGGCCGCCGGATCGACGGCTACGCATGGAGCCCGGCGCGTCTGCACGATGGTCTCCCGCAACCCCTCGCGGGCGACGAGGCGACGGCCGCGGCGCAGTCCTGGCAGGCTCTCCGTGCCTGCACGAACCTCGCCCCCTGAGATCCGGCTCCAGCCGGTTGGGAGATCCCCGATGCCGACCCACTACGACGAGTTCGGCTTGTTCCCCGAGAACGCGGAGGAGCTCGGCATCCACTACGAGGCGCCGGTCGTTCGGCGTGATTTCGTGCCCGTCGACGCGGCGACCGGTCGGCGGCTGAGCGCGCTCGTGTGGGGCGACGCGCCCGCCGCCGACATCGACCTCGTGCTGATCCACGGCGGTGCGCAGAACGCGCACACATGGGACTCGGTCGCGCTCGTGCTCGACCGCCCGCTCGTCGCGCTCGACCTGCCGGGCCACGGCCACTCCGACCAGCGCGACGACCACGCCTACTGGCCGCACGAGAACGCGGAGGCCGTCGAGGCGGCGCTTCGGTTGCTCGCGCCGAGTCCCAAGCTCGTCGTGGGAATGTCACTCGGCGGGCTCACGAGCATCGCGCTCGCGCACCGCGCTCCTGAGCTCGTGTCGCGCCTGCTGCTCGTCGATGTGACGCCCGGCGTCGACCACGAGAAGTCGAGCACGATCGCCCAGTTCATCGACGGCCCCGAGTTCTTCGAGAGCTTCGACGAGATCCTGCAGCGAACGATCCTGTTCAACCCGACCAGAACCGAGCAGTCGCTGCGACGCGGCGTGATGCACAACGCGATCGAGCTGGCCGATGGCCGCTGGCGCTGGCGCTACGACCTGCCGCGGCGCGGCACCGGCGCGGGACGCGACGGCCAGCTGCTGCCCGGCCTCGACGCACTCTGGGACGCGATCGGCAGCTCGACGATGCCGCTGACCCTGGCGCGTGGTGCGATCTCGCCCGTTGTCACCGACGACGACGTCACCGAGCTCCGGCTGCGCCGGCCCGACGCCGAGGTCGTCGTCGTCGACAACGCGGGCCACAGCATCCAGGGCGACCAACCCGCGGAGCTCGCTCGCATCATCGCGGCGCGGATCGCGTAACGCATCGGGTCGGTCGAGCGACGAAGTCCGATGAGCCCGCTCATCGCCGATCTCGACCGCTTCGTCCGCACGCGCACCGCCTGGCACTCGATCGCCGAGCACGTCGTGAGCCCCGCCCGGTATCACACGGTCGGCAAGATCGGGTTGCGCGCCGTCGCCGGCGGTTTCGGCACGCCGCACTTCGGGGATGACCGACGAGTGCTCATCGTCGGTGACGAGATCGTCAGGGAGCAATACGGTGCCTCGGCGGTCGCGCCGATCACGACCCTGCGCGCCGCCGCGGAGTTCGTCGGGATCGAGCCGGGCGCGCCGACCGAGGTCTTCATGCCGACCACGCCGTTCGAGCTCGACCGCTTGCTCGAGATCGATCCCGAGGACGCGACGCGGCTGGCGGGCTGGTATGCGCTCGGCGCCGCGGTCCTCGGAACGTGGCGCGAACTGCACCGCGATGGGGCGCCGAGCCTCGTGCAGCTCTGGCCCGAGCACTTCGACCTTGCCTGCGATCTCGGCGATGCCGACGGCGGCGCGCGTGCGAATTATGGCTTCTCGCCTGGAGACGACGCGATCCCCGAGCCGTACGCCTACGTAGGGCCGTGGGACATCGCGCGGCATCCGAGCCCGGCATGGGACCAATCGTGGGGCGCGAGCCTTCGCAACTCACAGCTCGGTGCGGACGCTGCGGGTCAGATCGTCGAGTTCTTCAGCGTGAGCGAGGACGCGATCCGCGTTTGAGCCCGACCGCTTTCGCACTCCGCGCCGGCGGACGTGCGACAATTGCCGGCATGACCGCTTCCACGACGCAAGCAACGTTCACCCGCATGGACGAGAGCACCGCCGAGGAATGGGCGGTCATCGGGGCGGAACACATCAAGCATCAAGGGCGAGTCGCGGATCGCATGCTGATGCTGCTGCGGTCGCTCGGCGAGATCGTCGACGGCTTCGCGACCGACCAGCTCACGCATTGCCTCCAGACCGCGACGCTGGCCGAGCGAGCCGGCGCCGACGACGAGATCGTGTTCGCGGCGCTGCTCCACGACGTCGGCAAGGCGATCTCGGTGCAGAATCACCCGGAGATCGCGGCCGCGATGATCAAGCCGTGGGTGCGCGACGAGGTCTACTGGATGATCCGCGTCCATCAGGACTTCCAGGGCCGGCACTACTACCACCACTTCGGTGGGGATCCCGACGCCCGTGACCAGTACGCAGACCAGCCCTGGTTCGACCTGGCGGCGCGCTTCGCCGACGAGTGGGACCAGGCTGCGTTCGACCCCGACTTCGACACGCTCCCGCTCGAGCACTTCGAGCCGCTCGTCCGCAGGATGACCGCCCGCCCCGGCCTCTGACGCCCGGCGCGAGCGTTAGGACGGTTTCCGTCGACCCGCAGAGGAAACGGTCCTTCGCTGCGGTGGCTCAGAGGCGGTAGCCGCGCCTGTCCGATGGCTCGACCGGGCGTTCGTGCTGCCGGTACCGCGCCGCGGCGCGCTGGCGGCGGAGATAGTCGCTGCGCGTGTCGATCTGCGACCGGCGGCGCGGGAAGACCACCGTCTCGGCTTCGAGTCGTCCCTGCGCAGCAAGCGCAGCCGTCTCGGTCGCGAGGGGCACGTTCGGCGACGGGCGCGGCTCGACGACGGCGACCGAGACACCCCGCAGCCCCCTCGCCCCGACCGGGGCGGCGGCGATGATCTGCACGGCGGCTCCTCGCCGCCCACCCGTCTCATCTTCGGCATCGCGCCTGCCAGAACCTGAGCGGCCCCAATCTTGCGCCGGCTCGAGCTGAGCTCACGGCATCCGCTGTGACAGCCTGCCGGTATGGCAACCCACGAACGCGGACTGCTCGCGGGCAAGGTCGCGATCGTCGCCGGCGTCGGGCCCGGCCTCGGGCAAGCCAACGCGCGAGCGCTCGCCCGCGAAGGCGCCACCGTCGTGCTCGCGGCGCGCACGGAGGCGAACCTGGCGCAGACGCTGACCGACATCGAGGCCGCGGGTGGCACGGCCCTCTGTGTGCCGACGAACATCGCCGATCGCGCATCCGCAGATGCGCTGGTCGCACGAACGATCGACACCTACGGCCGGCTCGACGTGCTGGTGAACAACGCCTTCCGTAGCTCAGGCTTCGCATCGTTCGAGGCCGCCGACCTCCAACGGTGGCGCAAGATCTACGACCTCAACGTCTGGGGAACGCTGAACGTGACGCAGGCCTCGATCCCCCACCTCAAGCACGCCGCGGCCGAGCACGGCGATGCCTCGATCGTGTTCATCCTCTCGATGAGCATGCGCAAGATCCGCGAGAACGAGGGCGACTACTCGGGCAGCAAGGGTGCGCTGCACACCACGATGCAGGGGCTCGCGCTCGAGCTCGGGCCGAGTCGGGTCCGTGTGAACGCGGTCGCGCCGGGCTGGATCGGCGGACCCAACGTCGAGATGTACCTCGGCATGATGGCGAGCGAGCGCGGCGTCGACGTGAGCGTCGTGCGCGAGGAACGCGAGGCGGAGATCCCGCTGCGCGAGATCCCACCTCAGGACGACATCGCGAACGCGATCGTATTCTTCGCGAGCCCGTGGAGTCGGGTCATCACCGGCCAGACGCTCGACGTGAACGGCGGCGAGTACTTCGGCTGACCGGCCGGCACAGGCACGTCGATAGGCTCCGGCCCTTCGTCGTAACAAGGAGGAATCGGATGTCGCAGCAGGTACGTGGGGTCGTCGCGATGGCGAGAGGGAAGCCGGTTTCCGTCGAGACGATCGTGATCCCCGACCCGGGCCCGGGCGAGGCGCTAGTCCGCGTGCAGGCGTGCGGAGTGTGTCACACCGACCTGCACTACCGCGAGGGTGGCATCAACGACGATTTCCCGTTCCTCCTCGGACACGAAGCCGCGGGCACCGTCGACGCGGTCGGCGAGGGTGTCACGAACGTCGCGCCCGGGGACTTCGTCGTCCTCAACTGGCGTGCCGTGTGCGGCAACTGCCGGTCGTGCAACCGCGGCAAGCCGTGGCTCTGTTTCTCGACCTTCAACGCGACCCAGAAGATGACGCTCGCCGACGGCACTGAGTTGTCGCCAGCGCTCGGCATCGGCGCGTTCGCCGACAAGACGATCGTCGCCGCCGGGCAGTGCACCAAGGTGAACCCCGAAGCTTCGGCGGCCGCGGCAGGGCTGCTGGGATGCGGGGTCATGGCCGGCTTCGGCGCCGCGACCTACACCGGCGAAATCGGCAAGGGCGACAGCATCGCGGTGTTCGGCTGCGGCGGCGTCGGCGATGCGGCCATCGCAGCCGCGAAGCTCGCCGGCGCGACGACGATCATCGCCGTCGACCTCGACGACCGGAAGCTCGAGTGGGCCAGGGAGTTCGGCGCGACGCACACGGTGAACGCGAGCTCCGGCGACGTTGTCGAGCAGATCAAGGCGCTCACAGAGGGTCACGGCGCGGACGTGTGTGTCGAGGCGGTCGGGAATCCGAAGGTGCTCGAGCAAGCCTTCTTCGCCCGTGATCTCGCCGGGACCGTCGTCCAGGTCGGGGTGCCGACACCCGACATGCGATTCCCCGACATCCCGATGATCGAGTTCTTCGGGCGCGGTGGCGCCCTCAAGCCCAGTTGGTACGGCGACTGCCTGCCGACGCGCGACTTTCCGATGTTGATCGATCTCTACCTGCAAGGCCGATTCCCGCTCGACAAGTTCGTGAGCGAGACGATCGCGCTCGACCAGGTCGAGGACGCGTTCCACAGGATGGAGCGCGGAGAGGTCCTGCGCAGCGTCGTCGTGCTGTGAGCGCACGGCATCGATCGATGAGTATCGAGCTCGTCACGACCAATGGCGTGTTCTCGATCGACGGTGAGGACTTCGACGTCGAGAACAACGTCTGGATCGTCGGCGATGATCGTGAGGTCGTCGTGATCGACGCTGCCCATACTGCGGCACCCATCGCCTCCGCAGTCGGCGATCGACGCGTCACCGCGATCGTGTGCACTCACGGACACAACGACCACATCAATGCAGCGGTCGAGCTCCAGCGCACCGTCGGTGGCGCGCCGATCCTGCTGCACCCGGCCGACGAGATGCTTTGGGAAATGGTGTATCCAGACCGCAAGCCCGATCGACCCTTGACCCACGGCGGCGAGCTCGCGGTCGCCGGAGCGACATTGCGGACGATCCACACGCCCGGCCACTCTCCGGGCGGCTGCTGCCTCTACCTGCCCGCCTCGGCAGACCTCGACCCGCAGGTGCTCACAGGAAGTCACGTGTTCGGTGGCGACACGCTCTTCAAGGGCGGGCCCGGCGCGACCGGCCGCAGCTTCTCCGACTTCCCGACGATCATCGACTCGATCCAGCGCGAGCTGCTCACACTGCCGGCGGCGACGATCGTGCACACCGGTCACGGTGAGGCAACATCGATCGCCGACGAGGCGCCGAACGTCGACGAATGGATCGCCCGCGGGCATTGACCGCGTCGTGCTCAAGCGAGGTTCTTCACGAAACGCAGCTGATCCTTGGTGTGATATCCCACCGCGGTCCAGAACGACTTCGCGGGTTCCTCGGCGGCGACGACGATCATGTGCAACCGGCGCGCGCCACGCGCAACCAACCGTCGTTCACCTTCTTCGACGAGCGCGGTCGCGATCCCGCGTCGTCGGCATGCGGGGTCGACCGCCAAGCGATACATCGATCCCCGCCAACCGTCCCATCCCACGATCAGCGTGCCGATCAGCATCTCGCCGTCGACGGTGAGCAACAGCGCGTCCGGTGCGTGCGCGAGCAGCAGGGCGAGGCTCGCCGCGTCATCCGTCGTCGACGGTTCGGTCGTCGCGTGCCGCCAGAAGCCCAACACCGCGTCGATGTCGCTCGCCGTGCCGTTCCGGATCGTCACCACGGTGCGCGGCGCAGCGGCTTGACCGAGATCAGGCACGGGTTCTCCGGGCCCCAGAGCGCGGTGAGCTCCTCGAGCGGGAGGTAGCCGAGGGCGGCGTAGAACGCACGCGTGCGTTCGTACTCGGCCGAACTCCCGGACGGTCCGAACGTCTTCACCTGCACCAGCTCTACGCCGTCGGCGCGCAGGTCGGCCTCCACTCGTTCGAGCAGTTTCCGTCCGATGCCGTTCCGGTGGAGATTGCGTCGCACAGCAAGTACCTCGATCTCGGCGGCGACCGGCGTATGGCGACGGATGGTGCACACGCCGACGATCTCGCCGTCGAGCGCCGCCGCCGCGCTCGGGAGCGCCGCGGCGTCGCGAATGTACGCGACGATCGACTCCTCGATCCCGAACCATTCCGGGAGATCGCGCAGCAACCGCTCCAACGCCTCGGGCCACTGCCCATCCGCTTCGATCTCGAGGCCGGATGCCATCAGGATCTCAATCATGGCGAACCGGTGCCGACGGAACCAAAGTGACGGTCACGCGAGGTCTGTTCGCTCCGTGAGCCACAGCTCCCGGTCGTCCGGAGTGTCCCCGCTACCCCTCAAATGCGACCGTGTGGCGTGACAGTGCAGGAGTCGCCCGTCATCCCGATCCACCACATGTGGCGGCCTCGTGGGACACCGCGCAGTCGGACGGCGCTGGCATAGGGTCGAGTGCGTGGAGGTCCCTCGGGTCATCGTGTGCGTCGACTGCGGCGGGCGGGCGCATCTCCTCACCTACCTCGACGACGAAGTGCCGCCGGTGCCCGGTGACGTCCTTGCGTATCGCTGTGAGGACTGCATGGATCGCTGGGACATCGTGGTGCCCGACGAACCCGACGAGGACGGACCGGACCTGCGCTCGTAGCATCTCGAGCGCATGCGCGTCCGCGACTGGTCGGAGGTCGACTTCTACGCCGTCCTCGGCGTCGACGCCGATGCGTCCGCCGACACGATCTCCGAAGCCTTCCGGGCGCTGGCGAAGCGGCTGCATCCCGACGTCGCGGGCGGCGCGGGCGCCGACGCGGTGCGCTTCACCGAGGTCACCGCGGCCTACGACGTCCTCTCCGATCCGGAACGGCGCCGTGACTACGACCGCGTGCGCGCCGAGACCCAGCCACGAGCCGCTGCGCCCCTGCCGACCCGCCACCCGCGGCCGGCCGCAACGCCAGCGACGAGGCGGCGGTGGTCACCGGCGCGCAGCCGATGGGTGGCGGCGGCCGGGATCCTCTCGTTCCTCGCCGGGGTCGCCTTCTCCGTGTTCATCGTCCGGTTGCGATCGAACGAGCGGGCCGACCTCGCCTCGCGTACCGAGGTGATCGGCACGGTTGCGCACGGCGAACCCGATCTCCGAGTCGCGTACCAGCCGCCTGGCGCCGGCCGGCCACTCGTCGCCGCCGTGAGCGCGGAGGACGCCGACGTCATCGACGGTCGCAGCGAGCTCACCGTCGCCTTCGACCCCGAACAGCCGGCGGCGGTGACGCTGCCCGAGCGCGCACCGAGCTCGTGGACAGGCCGCATCACGGGGACGGTCGTCCACGCTTCGGGCCCGATCCGTATCGTATTCGTGCCCGACGGCGGCCGCTCCCCCATCGTCGTCGACGAGCCCGACCGAGCGAACGGCGGTGTCCTGCGCGACGGCGAGGCGGTGAGCATCTTCTACGAGCCGGACGACGCCTCCGACGTGAAGTTGCGAGAGAGCACCCTCGCGCGCGATCTCACGTTCTGGCTCATCGCGATCAAGCTGTTGGTTGCGGGGCCGGTGCTCGTTGCCTTCGGGGTCTTCCGACTCCGCCACCCTGCGCCGCGCACGCGACAATCGGCTCGATGACCTGGATCGGGTTGCTGGCCCAGACGACCACGACGTCCGCGGGCGGCGAGGCGTCGCGCAACAACGCGGCGCTGCCATTGATGTTCCTCGCCGTTGTCGCGCTCGGGTTCCTCGCGATCGCCGGCCCCGTCATCGCACGGCGCGTGAACGCCCGCCGCAGCGCCGATACCCGGGCTCAATAGCGGGGAGCCCCGTAACTAGGAGCGTGGCGCGGCCACGGACGTGTCTGCTCGAGGATCCGCGCGAGCCTGAGGCAGACCTCGTCGCGGTGCCGGTCGGCCATGATCTGCAACCCGACCGGTAGGCCGCCAGCGGTCGTGCCCGCCGGTACGGAGATCGCCGGCGAACCCCACACGTTCGCGAGCATCGCGAACGGCACGCTCATGCCCGCGTGCACACGTTCGCCGAGGATCTCGGTCGGCATCGGCCCTTCCGCCGCGAACGCGGGGATGGCCGCCATCGGCGTCACCAGCACGTCGACGTCGTCGAAGAGATCCGCGAGCGCGTCTTCGATGGCGAGTCGTTCGCGCAGCACCCTCCCGTACTTCGGCAACGTCACCGTCGACGCCGAATCCCAACCGGGTCGCACCAGCGGATCGAGCTCGTCGACACGGTCCGGGTAGCGATCCGGCGGGATGTGCACCCACATGTCGGCGCCCTCGAGTCGCGACCACACAGGAATCGGATCCTCGAACGCCACGAGTCGATCGACGATGACGCACGCTGCCGCGCCGACCAATGACTCGAACGCCGCCAGACAGATCGACGCGACCTCCGGATCCACCACCGCGAAGCCGAGATCGACAGACCAGGCGACCCGGAGCGATCGGGCGTCGAGCGATTCGACCGCCTCCTCGTACACCACGCCGCTCGCCGGCAGCGACGTGCGGTCCCGACGGTGCGGGCCGCTCATCACATCGAGCAAACGCGCCGCGTCAGCAACCGTCGTCGCGAGGCAACCAGCGACCGCGGTCTGCGAATAGCGCGTCGTCTCGCGATCGGGAATCCGCCCGAAGCTCGGTTTGTGGCCGACGAGGCCGGTGAACCCTGCAGGTGTGCGCGTCGACCCGCCCCCGTCGCTGCTCGTCGCGAACGGGACGAGACCAGCGCTCACTGCGGCCGAAGACCCACCGCTGCTGCCGCCCGGTGTGCGTTCGAGGTTCCACGGGTTGCGGGTAACACCGAGCAAGGGGCTCGCGGTGTACGCCCACGTCCCGAACTCGGGCGCAGCGGTCTTGCCGACAGGGATAGCCCCGGCGCGTCGCAGCCGCTCGACGTGCAGCGCGTCGGATGATTTCGCCGGCTCCCCCGCGAACCAGCGCGACCCGCGCGTGGTCGGCATGCCCGCGCAGTCGTCGAGGTCTTTCACACCGAACGGCACGCCGGCGAGTGGGCCGGGATCTTCGCCTGCAGCGACCTGCCGGTCGATACGCTTCGCTTCCTTCCGCGCGCCATCGGGATCGAGGTGCGCGAAGGCGTTCAGCTCGCCGTTGCCCCGTGCAATGGCATCGAGGCACTCCTCGACAACATCGACCGCACGCCTCCCGCCGCGCCGGACCGAGCCCGCAACGTCGATGACGGTGTCCACTGCCCTCAACCCTCACACTCGGCGTCGAAGCCCACGCGCCGAACCTTAACGCCGCGTTCGGATGGGCCGACTGGTCACGCCGGTACCGCGAACCACAACGTGAGCCCGTACTTCCGACCGTCGCGCATCACGGCGGAGCGATGCGGGTGCGTCACGAGCGATGGCCACGCGACGAGCTCGCCGATGAGACACGACGCGTTGTCCCATCGTTGGCGCGGGAACTCGAGCGCACCGCCCGAGTAACCGCTGTTGAGCTTGACCGCTGCCGAGATCTGCGCGACGTCGTGATGGAGACGCAGCTCCGACTGCCCGTCGACCGCGTCATAGCGGATGACGAACGCATCGGCGAGGCCGCACCACGCGAACTCCGGCCAGACAGACCGCAGCCGAGGCACGATCGCTGCGGCGACATCTCGCTCGACGGCGTCGAACAACCGCGGGGCGAGGAACAGCGACCACTCCATCCCCGGCACGGGATCGTCGGGGTCGCTTCCCCACGCGTCGAAGGACTCGACCGCATCGACCAGCGCCGCGCAGAACGTCGCGTTCCAGAGCCGCACGGCCACGATGTCGTTCGCGACGACCTCCGGGTCGCCCAGCACGAGCCGATCGCGCCGGAGCAACGCATCAACGTTGCCCCGATTGCACTCGATCCGTTCGGCAAGCACGGCGACGTCGCCGAACACGACCGCGGGCGATCCCCGGTTGGTCAACGCGACCTCGCCCGCGATGCGTACCGAGCTTGCGTCGGCACAGAGTTCGCCCTCCAGGTCGAGATCGAGGTCCGAGCCCGCCCGCCACAGGGCGAGCACGACCTCCGCCTGCTCGCCGGTCACGCCGTCGAGGAGCGCGGCGAGATCACCCGCCCGCCCGAGCAGCACCGAACCATCGCGGCTACCGATCGCGTTGACGTCGAGCGCGTCACCGAGCCGATCGGCATCGAGCACCAGCAAGCGCGACGGATCACCGACGACGACGAGCTGCGTCGAAGCCACATCGCACAGCCGGGCGCGCTCGGTCCAAGGAAAAATGATCATGCCCGGCGATTCCTAGTCGAGGAGCTCTTCAAAGCGCGCGCGCGGCAGGGGCGTCACTCGCTGCGTATCACCAAGCCGTTCCATCTCGATCACGACGCGGCGCTGCACCTCCGGGTCGGCAAGCATCACGCTCGGATGGTCCAGCAGCAACGAGAACCGCGCGAGCGACCGGGCGACAACGCGGTCATGCTGTGCGCACTCAGTGAGCGCCTCGACGAACCGCGCCGTCCCGTCTGACGGCGGCACCTCGTTACGCATCGTCGCCTCCATGACGGCGAGCCTCCCGCCGTCGACTGCGACCTGGGTCGCGAACCACGGGCCGAGGTTGGCTTGCGTCCACTCATCGAATCCAACCGCCAAGTCCATCGGGTCGGCCTCGACCACCTCCGCGAGTCGTTGCGCGTGTGCGAGCGCGAGTGATGCACCGCGACCGAGAGTGGGATTCGTGTACAGCGCAGCATCGCCGAGCGCGACGACGCCGGTCGCGATGGGGCCGCGATCATCGACCAGGCGACGCGAGCGATTCTCCAGGCGCGCCATCAGCAACACGTCGGTGATCGGCAAGGCGCCGGCTTCGAAGCATGCGCGGGCCGTAGGGAGTTCCGCGGCCACCCGATCGAACAGCTCCGGATCTCGCAGCCGGGCGCGAAGGTCGTCGCGAATGTGCAACGTGATCGCGATCCCGACCACACGGCGATCGGCCGGGAACACGATCACGGCGCCATACCCGAGGTCGACGAACGGTGGCCACATGGCCGGTGGCGGCACCGCGCCCGGCGGATACCGGTACCACCGCGTGTGATACGCGAAGCGAAGGTCCTGGCTCTCATCGACCGGCGGCCGCCCGTCCACCTCCTCGAGCCACGCGGGGAGTGGTGACCGACGACCCGCTGCGTCGACGACGACATCGGCCACGATCGCGTCATCGGCGGTACGCACGCCGACGATGTGCGGCGCGCCGTCGACCCGCTCGCCGTCGACGAGCAGGCCTTCCGCCGCGGCGCCGGTGATCAGCGTTACGCTTGTTTCGGCCTCGGTCGCCGCGCGCAAGTGCGCTTCGAAGCCGACCCGCCGAGCAGCGAACAGCGTGAGCTCCGCATCCCCCGGGTCGGGGTCGGCCGCGAGCAACTGCGACACGGCGATGACGGTCGGCTCGTCGGAGAGCACCGCCGCGAGTACATCGGGAGCCTCCTGATCGAGGACGCGGCGAGCGAGGCCGAGGAAGTTGTGGGGCTGCCGAGCATGCGGGACGCCCGGCCGCCGCCATGTCTCGAAGTCGACATCGGCGTCACCCCTCGGACTGTCGTGGTCACGCTCGACGATCACGGCTTCATGTCCGCGACGAGCGCAGAAAAGGCCCGTCGCCAATCCGCCGATGCCCCCACCGACGATCGCCACACGCGCCATCGCGTCTCCCACGTTCACGGCGCGTCTCTCAGTGTTCACGGCCGCTGCGAAGCTCGAGCTTGCCACGCCCCACCGGAACGTTGAGAAGCTGGTGCACTCCTAGAACGTGTTCTACGATTCCTTCATGACCGAGCTGCCGTACCAGGCGTTCGACGCCGACAACCACTACTACGAGGCGATCGACGCGTTCACCCGCCATGTCCCGGCGGCGCTCCAACCCCGCTGTGTGCAGTGGTGCGAGATCGAGGGGCGCAAGTACCACGTCGTCGGCGGGCGCGTGAGCCGCGCCGTCACGAACGCGACGTTCAACCCGATCGCGAAGGCCGGTGCGATGCACGACTACTTCCGCGGCAATCACGACGGTCGCAAACCATCGGAGTTCCTGCGCGAGCGGGAGCCGATCCCGGCCTGTTACCGCGACCGCGACGCGCGCATCGCACAGCTCGACGAGCACGGTCTCGAAGCGATCTGGCTGTTCCCGACCCTCGGCATCCTCTACGAGGAGCTGCTGAAGCACGACACGTTCGCGCTCACGACGACGTTTCGTGCGTTCAACCGCTGGCTCGACGAGGACTGGGGCTGCAACTATCAGAATCGGATCTTCGCCGCGCCCTACCTCACCCTGGCAGATCTCGACTGGGCGATCACAGAGCTCGAGTGGGCGCTCGATCGAGATGCGCGAACGATCGTGATGCGTCCCGCCGCGGCGTTCACGCCCCTCGGCCCGCGATCTCCGTTCGACCCCGAGTTCGACAAGTTCTGGGCCAGGGTGAATGAATCGGGCATCACCGTGATCGCGCACGCCGGCGACAGCGGCTACTCGTTGAACGGTTATGCACACGAAGGTTTCAGTGCACAGTTCACAGGAGGTGGGTTCCGCGCCAGCGTGAGGACCTTCGCGATCGAGCGCGCAGCGTACGACTTCCTGATCACGGCGATGTTCGACAGGCTCTTCGAGCGCTTTCCCAATATCCGCATGGCTTCGGTCGAGAATGGCAGCGAGTTCCTCGGCGACCTGTTCCGCAAGTTGCGCAGCACGACCAAGAAGATGCCGGGCTACTTCGCAGACGACCCGTCCGACGTGTTCCGCCGGCATGTGTGGATCAACCCTTTCTGGGAGGACGACGTGCACGAGGTCGTCGAGTACATGGGAGCCGATCGCGTGATCTTCGGATCCGACTGGCCACACATCGAAGGGATGCCGCGTCCGCTCGACTATGTCGCCGAGCTCAAGGAGTTCGACGACGACGCGCAGCTGCGGATCTTGCGCGACAACGCCCGAGAGCTCAACACGCGCCACCCCACCTGAACGACACCGCGCTCCAGCGACCCATTAGCGTGCAACCCATGCTGCAGATCGGGCCGATCGATCTCGCGACGCCCGTCGTGCTCGCGCCGATGGCCGGCGTGACGAATCGCGCCTTTCGACGTTTGTGTCGCCGGCAGGGCGCCGCGCTGCTCGTCTCCGAGATGGTGAACGCGCGCGGATTCCTCGAGAACTCATCGCGCACCGACGAGCTGACGGCGTTCGATGACGACGAGACGACGCGCAGCCTTCAGCTCTACGGCACGGATCCCTCGGTCATCGGTGCGGCGGTACACCGCCTCGTCGACCGGGGGGTCGATCACATCGACCTCAACTTCGGCTGCCCTGTGCGCAAGGTGACGCGCCACGGAGGCGGCGCCGCCGTTCCGGCTCGCCCGCGACTCGTCGGTGCGATCGTCGCGGCGGCCGTCGGCGGCGGCGCGGGGATCCCGGTCACCGTGAAGATGAGGATGGGAATCGACGAGGAGCGGCTGACCTACCTCCCGGCCGCTCTGGCCGCGGCGGACGCCGGCGCGGCGGCGATCGCGCTCCATGCGCGCACGGCGGCGCAACTCTACTCGGGCTCCGCCCGCTGGGATGCGATCGCGGTCCTCGTCGACGCGCTGCCGGGGGTGCCCGTGCTCGGCAACGGCGACGTATGGATGGCCGAAGACGCACTTCGCATGCAACGCGACACAGGCTGCGCCGGCATCGTCGTCGGGCGCGGTTGCCTCGGGAATCCCTGGCTGTTCCGCGACCTCGCTGCCGCGTTCGCGGGACAACCGATCCCGGAACCGCCGCGTCTCGGCGAGGTGTGCGACACGATCGTCGAGCATGCCGAGCTGCTCGCCGATCATCTCGGGGAGCCGCGTGCGATGCTGGCAATCCGCAAGCACGTCGGTTGGTATCTCTGCGGCTACACCGTCGGTGGCTGGAAGCGGCGAGCGCTCATGGAAACGGCGTCGGTCGGCGAGCTCGCAACACGACTCGGCGGCCTCGACCGCGCTCAGCCGCTCCCCCGCGACACCCGGGGGATGATGCGTGGGACCCATCGCGGGCCACAGGCAGTCACGCTGCCCGCCGGCTGGGCAGATGCAGTTGCGGAGACGCCACCAACGGCTCCACAGGCAGAGCTCGCATTGTCAGGCGGCGCGTGACCTGGGCGCCTCGACACGTTGACGACATGAAGACGCCCGTCGTCCTCGCCAGCGGATCGCCGCGTCGCGCAGAGCTGTTGCGCTCGCTCGGGATCGCGTTCGACATATCGCCGCCGGACGTGGACGAGCACGTGCGCCCCGGAGAAGGGCCGCGTCATTACGTCCGTCGTGTCGCACGCGCCAAGGCGTCCGCTGCGATGCGCGAAGGGGCGTTGATTGTCGCCGCCGACACGATCGTCGTGCTCCATGGGACGATCATTGGCAAGCCGATCGATCGCGACGACGCTCGCACCATCCTGCGCTCACTCGCAGGCCGTACCCACACCGTGTCGACGGGTGTCGCGCTCGCGTTCGGCGGCGCGTTCGCGGAGGACGTCATCGACACCGCCGTCACCATGGCCGCGATCACCGACGCGGATCTCGACTGGTACGTCACCAGCGGCGAGCCCGACGACAAGGCCGGCGCCTACGGCATGCAGGGCACGGGAAACGTGTTCGTCGAACGGATCTCCGGAAGCCCGAGCAATGTGATCGGGATGCCGCTCGCCACGGTCGTCCGATTGGCTCGGTCGCTCGGCGTCGAGCTGCTCAACTCCGACCCAGCACGTTGACGCGTGCACCGCGCGCCACGGTGACGAGGTCGTGTCGCTCCGGCCCGAGCTCGGCGATGATCTCGAGGCAGGCCGCGACCGGGTCGCCCGACACGCTCCATGAATACACGTCGACGGTCGCATGGCGGAGCTCGGGCCACGTTCGGATCGAGAGATGGCTCTCCGCGAGGAAACAGACGGCAACCACACCGTGCGGATCACAACGATGCTGGTGGCTCGCGAGCACCGTCGTACCAGCCGCCTTCGCCGCCCGAACGAGCAGCAGGGCGAGCTCGTCGGGATCATCGAGGAGATTGGATCGACAGTCGTAGCAGTCGAGGAGGGAGTGGTTGCCGAGGTCGATCACGCAGGGCGACTCTATGACCCGCTCGCGGTGCAGACTCCTATCGTCACTCGCGCGTCACCGACGTTGCAGCAGCGGAGCGCGCGCGTCGGCGATCCTCTGCGTCACGGTATGCGGTTTCCGCGAGTCGGTCGCCGAAGACCACCTCGCCTGGGCTCCGGCCGTCGACATGACCCATGATCCCCTTGTACAGCCGGTAGCCGAGCAGCTCGAGCAGCCGGTCGTCGAACGTGGCAGCGACGTCGGTCGGGATCGCGAGGTAGTGGTTCTGTTGCTGACGGACGAACCCCGGGCAGTATTGGACATTCACACCGCAGCGCCACTCCTCTGCGGTGGAATTCGGGCCGCCACCGTGCCAGAGGGAACCGTGAAACACCATCACACTGCCGGCCGGCATCTCGAGGGCGCACAGCTCGTAGTCGCTCGGCGCCGTCGGTTCGTGAGGCGATGCAGACCAGCGATGCGAGCCGGGGACGAAGCGGGTGCCGCCGTTCGCCTCGGTGAAATCGGTGAGCGCCCACATGCTCGTGACCATCATCGGCGCGTGCGGACGCCGGAGATGTGCAGACATCACGATGTCGTCACCGTGGAGCGGCTGGGCAACCTCGCCGGGCCCGATGTCGATCGCCGTCATACCCGACAGCAGGCAACCGGCGTCCAGCATTGCCTCAACGATCGGGAGGATCCTCGGGTGAGTCGGCATCTGCTGGAACACCGCGTCGCGTGCGAGCAGGTTGTACATGCGCTTCGTCGCGACACCCTCGGCTGCCGTCGCGCGCGGCTGGATGTCGAGCTCGACCTCGAGTCGCCGGATGGCATCCCTGAGGCCGTCGACCAGCTCCCGTTCGATCCCTTCGACGATCGTGTAGCCGTCGTCGTCGATCCGGGCAAGATGATCTTCGAGCTCCGCGGTGCTCCGCATGGCCACAGCATGCCACCATGTCGGGCATGATCGATGTCCTCGCGGAGGCGCGACCGCTCGGCGAACTACTCGACAACCCCGTCTGGCACGCGCTCCACGGCCCCCATGCGCAGTATTGCGAACGGGTCGGTGCCGGGCCGACGGCGTCGGCCCTGCGATACGACCCGCGCGTCACGCCGTTCTCGGCGTTGCCCGACGCGCCGCGCAGCTCCGACTGGGACGCATTGCGCGACCTCGTCGGGCCCGCCGGCGGGGCGGCGATGTTTCGGGCTGCGATCGAACCGCCCGCCGGATGGACACCGATCGTTCGCAAACGGTGCCACCAGATGTTGCCGCCGGCGAGCTGGCCCCGCGATGACGCTGCCGTGTCCGTCGAGCCGATTCGCGATCGGAACCTGCTCGACGCGCTGGTCAATGCCGCGAAACCGGGCCCGTGGGCGGAGCGCACCGTCGAGCTCGGCGGCTTCGTCGGCGTCTTCGACGGCGACGCGTTGGTGGCTGCCGGTGGCCACCGGCTGCGCCTCACGGGCGCCACAGAGATCAGCGCGGTGTGTACCGCCGAGACACACCGCGGCCGAGGTTTGGCCCGCGCAGTCGTGCGCGCGATCAGCGACACGATCCGAGCACGCGGCGAGATGCCGTTCCTCCATGTCACCACCGACAACACAAGCGCGATTCGAAGCTATCTGCACCTCGGCTTCACGGTTCGGCGCGATCTCGAGGTCGTCGTCGTGACCGCACCGCCCTGACTCCGCGGGAGCCGGTAACCTTTCCGCTTCGTGCGCTTCCTTCGCGGCGATCACCCCGACTACGACCTCACCTACGACGACGTCTTCCTCGTACCGGGGCGAAGCGAGGTTTCGTCGCGGATGCTGGTCGATCTGTCGACCCACGACGGCTCCGGAGCGACGATCCCCGTCGTCGTCGCGAACATGACCGCCGTCGCCGGCCGGCGCATGGCCGAGACGATGGCGCGCCGCGGTGGCCTGGCTGTGATCCCACAGGACATTCCGATCGACGTGGTCGTCGAAGTCATCGCAAAGGTGAAGGCAAGCGATCCGGTCTACGACACCCCGATCACGCTCGGGCCCCACGACACGGTCGGCGAAGCACTGAACCTGTTGCCGAAACGGGCGCATGGCGCGGTGATCGTCGTCGAGGACGAATGCCCGATCGGCGTTGTCGCCGAAGCCGACTGCACCGGCGTCGACCGGTTCACCCAGCTCGGCAAGGTCATGTCGGCAGATCTCCTCACCGTGCCCGCCGGCATCGACGGCGAGGCCGCCTTCCGGATACTGCACGACCAGCGACGCAAGCTCGCGCCCGTCGTCGATGCGCGCGGGCGGCTCGTCGGCATCCTCACACGAACGGGCGCGCTGCGATCGACGCTCTACCGGCCGGCGCTCGATGGTCGCGGGCGGCTGCGCGTTGCCGCGGCCGTCGGGATCAACAACGAACCCGCGATCAAATCCAAGGCGTTGATGGACGCCGGCGTCGATCTGTTGGTCGTCGACACCGCGCACGGCCATCAGGAACGGATGCTGGGTGTCGTCGAATCCATCCGAGAGCTCGTACCCGACCTGCCACTGTGCGCAGGCAACGTCGTGTCACGCGATGGCGTTCGCGATCTCGTGCATGCCGGCGCCGACATCGTGAAGGTCGGCGTCGGTCCAGGGGCCATGTGCACGACGAGGATGATGACCGGCGTCGGCCGGCCGCAGTTCTCTGCGGTGCTCGAGTGCGCGCAGGAGGCCCGCACGCTCGGCGCTCACGTCTGGGCCGACGGTGGAGTGCGCCATCCACGAGACGTTGCGCTCGCGCTCGCCGCCGGCGCAGGGAACGTCATGGTGGGATCGTGGTTCGCGGGCACCCACGAATCCCCCGGCGACGCCCACCGCGACTCCGAAGGGCGCCTCTACAAGGAGAGCTTCGGGATGGCCTCGGCACGCGCCGTCGCGAACCGGACGTCGACGGAGGAACCCTTCGAAGCCGCCCGCAAGGCGCTGTTCGAGGAGGGCGTGAGCACGTCGCGGATGTATCTCGACCCGACCCGTCCTGGCGTCGAAGACCTGCTCGACCAGATCGTGGCCGGCGTGCGATCCGCGGCGAGCTACGCGGGCGCGCGAACGCTCGACGAGTTCCACGCCCGCGCCGTCGTCGGAGTGCAGACCAGCTCGGGCTACGCGGAAGGTCGCCCGCTGCACGCGAGCTGGTGATGCTCAAGCTGCATTGGTTCCTCCCCACCGGGGGCGATTCGCGCGACGTGTTGCCCGTCGACGGGTCGCACACCCGCTCACCCGAGCTCGCGTACCTCGCCCAGATCGCACAGGCGTGCGAAGCGCTCGGATTCGAAGGTCTGTTGACGCCTTGCGGTACCGGCTGTGAGGACGCGTGGCTCTCGACCGCGGCGCTGCTCCCGCTCACGCGGCGGGTGAAGTTCCTCGTCGCGTTCCGTCCCACGCTGCTCACACCGACGCTTGCAGCACAGATGGCCTCGACCTACCAACGGATCTCGGGCGGCCGGCTCTTGGTCAACGTCGTCACCGGCGCGGAGCCGTCGGAGCTCGCGAGGTTCGGCGTGTGGGACGACAAGGAGACGCGCTACGAGCGAACCGGCGAGTTCCTCGCCATCCTCCGTCTCGCCTGGCAGGCCGCGCCTGTCGACTTCGAAGGCAAGTACTACCGCGTCGAGGGCGCGACGACCCGTGCGACTCCTGATCCGATTCCGCGAATCTACTTCGGTGGCGCGTCGGACGCAGCCGAGCGGGTCGCCGCGGAGCACATCGACGTCTACCTCGCCTGGGGAGAGCCGCCGGCGATGCTCGAACCGCGCCTTCAGCGGATGCGCAAGCTGGCGAATGAATGTGGGCGCGAGTTGATCTTCGGCATTCGTTTCCACGTCATCACCCGCCCGACCACACACGCGGCGTGGGCCGTCGCCGACGCACTGCTCGCCGGAATGTCGGACGCCGCCGTCGAGGCCGCGCAGCGCGACTTCGCGGCGACCCAGTCCGTCGGGCAGGCGCGCATGGCCGCGCTGCACGGCGGCGACCGCTCCCGCCTCGTGGTGCACCCGAATGTGTGGGCGGGGATCGGTCTGGTGCGCGGCGGTGTCGGCACCGCGCTCGTCGGTGACCACACCGAGGTCGCCGATCGGATCGCCGAGTACCACGAGCTCGGGTTCGACGAGTTCATCTTCTCCGGATACCCACACCTCGAGGAGGCGTACTGGTTCGGCGAGGGAGTCATGCCAATCCTGCGCGAACGCGGCCTTCTCGCTCCGCTCGACACAGCACCAGGGCCGATCTTCTCGTTTCGATGAGTGGGTCGATGAGTGGGTCGATGAGCGACACGGTGACGCGCGTCGGGCTGCTCCTCTGCGGTCACGTCGACCCGCGGAGCCAGCATCTTCGTGGGGACTACTTCGAGTTGTTCACGACCTTGCTCCTCGGCCATCCGATCGAGCTCGTCCGGTACGACGTCCAGGCGGGCAAGCTGCCGCATTCCGCGCTGGAGTGCGACGGCTGGATCTGCTCGCCGTCGCGGGCGTCGGTGTACGACGACCTCCCCTGGCTCAGCGCTATGGAAGAACTGCACCGCGACATCGTCTCGTCGGAGGTGCCCTATGTCGGCATCTGCTTCGGACACCAACTGCTCGCGCAGACCCTCGGCGGGACGGTGGCCCGCGCCAGCGGCGGCTGGAACGTCGGCGTCCATGAATACATCGTCGAGGCTGCGCTGCCGTGCATCGCGCCGCGCGTCGATCGGCTCGCGCTCATCGCCAGCCATCAGGACCAGGTCGTCGAGCCTCCGCCCGGCGCACGGGTGTTCGCGAGAGCCGAGGACGGGAGCTGTCCCGTCGGCGGCATGGTCGTCGGCGAGCGAGCGTGGACCATCCAGCTCCACCCCGAGTTCCTTCCCGATCTCGCCGACCACCTGCTCGCCGGACGCATCGACCTGATCGGGGCGGAGAAGGTCGCCCGAGCGCGGGCGACGTTGACGCCCGCGGCGCTCGGCGCCAGGCCCCTGTCGCGCCCAACAGTCGCGAGCTGGATCGCCACAACTCTCTGCATACGTCGATAGCCAGCGCGGCGCGCGCACCATCGACGCACATCGCCGGGTTCGGTCAGCCGGCGAGACGCTCGATCACCGCTGCGGCAGCGTCGAAGGCGGGCTCGCGCACCGTGAAGCTGGTGAAGCCGAATCGATCGCGATGCCGCAACATCTCCTCGGCCAACGACGGCACCGACCCGATCAACGCGTACGGCGCGGCCATCACATCTCTTGGCGGGAGCGCGGCACCTGCGAAGCGGAGGTCGATCTCCCGCTCGACATCGTCGGTCACTGCGAACGCCTGGACGAGGGCGTCGATCACGATCGACCGGCCGCTCGCTTTGAGCCAGGCGACGCGCTCGTCGGTCGCCGCGGTCGACCAGTCGAGCTCGTGGCGGTGACCGTCGGCCAACGTGCGTCCCAAGCCCGTGATCGAGACGATGTCGGCAACCCGAGAGCCGAACTCGACCACCTGCTTGCCGTTGCCCCCCACCAACAGCTCAACCCGTTGCACCGGACGCGGTGCATCGAGGCGAGCTCCGGTCGACGTCACCGTGTCACCGGTGAGCAGACGGATCGTTGCTTCGGTCACCGAGATCAACTCCGCGACGCGCTCGCTGGGCGACGGATACTCACGGCCACGCATCTCCCACTCCGCTGACGTGTGCCCCGCCCCGATTCCCAACCGCGCCCGTCCGTGCGATATGACGTCGAGGGTGGCGACCTCCGAGGCGAGCAAGAGCGGGTCCCAGACCCCTGCGTTCGCGACGTAGCTGCCGAGCCGGATCGTGCGCGTCGCGCTCGCAGCGGCCGCGAGCGCGACGAACGGCGAGGCACAAGTCCCCGGATGGTCGGGAACGAGCAGCGACGCGAACCCGGCCGCCTCAGCACGCCGGGCGAGGTCGCACCACGAGGCCGCGTCACGTGGCACCGCCTGGAGGTTGACGACGATGGCGCTCAAGGGGACGACTGACGGCGCGCGGTGAGGTCGGCCGCCCAGTCATAGACCGTGACGCGCACACCGGCATCGACCAGCTGCTCGGTGACGATGTCCTCGATCGTCGGCCAGTCCCCGCCGGCGAGACCTGCGCCGATGCGAGGCATGTGCACCCCCGCGGGCTCCCCGAGCGCGAACTCCGCAACCTGCCCGAGGCCAGCCCGGATCGCTTCGTAGCGCACCGGTGGAGTGCCGTCGGGCTCGTGGTGCAGGCCGTGCTGCCCGACGAGGTTGGCGACCCACAGCGGGCGGGCCCGGCCCGCGGGCTCCACGGCGACGAACTGCACGGCACCGAGCGTGAAGCCCTCTCCCGAACGGTGCCACTCGCGGTATTGCCGCTCCGGCGCGGGCCAGCGCTTGGAGACAGCGAGCACGAAGCCGGCACCCCACGCCCCGACATCGTTGCAGACATGCACGATCACGGCGGGGTCGACGCCGTCGGGCTCGGTCGCGTCGCCGGTGACGAAACGCAGTACGGTCATGCTCGGACCATAGGCGAGCACGATCGAGCCAGCGGGAGGCGCTTCCCATGCGCGTTGACGACCTGATCCTCGTGAGCGTCGACGATCATCTCGTCGAGCCGCCAACCCTCTTCGACGGTCGCCTCCCCGCCCGGTTCGCGGACATGGCGCCGCGTGTCGTGCGGACGGACGACGGCGCCGACGTGTGGACGTTCAACGGGACCGTGATCCCGAACATCGGCCTCAACGCGGTAGCAGGTCGGCCGAAGGAGGAGTACGGCGTCGAGCCGACGGCGTTCGACGAGATGCGTCCCGGCTGCTACGACATTCAGGAGCGGATCAAGGACATGAACGCGGGCGGCGTCCTTGCCTCCATGTGCTTTCCGAGCTTCCCCGGTTTCGCCGCCCGACTCTTCTCCGCCACACCAGACAAGGATCTCGCGCTCTCGGTGCTGCGCGCCTATAACGACTGGCACGTCGAAGAATGGTGCGCCACGTTCCCTGGCAGGTTCATCCCCATGGGCCTGCCGGTGCTGTGGGACCCGTCACTCGCGGCCGACGAGATCCGCCGTCTCGCCCGGAAGGGGGTGCACTCCGTGACGTTCACCGAGAACCCCTACAAGCTCGGCGAGCCCAGCTTTCACGAGCCACACTGGGATGCGCTGTGGCGCGTGTGCTGCGACGAAGGCGTCGTCGTGTCCATCCACCTCGGAAGCTCAGGCGAGTTGGTCGTGACGGCGCCGAACGCGCCGATCGACGTGATGATCACGCTGCAACCGATGAACATCTGCCAGGCCGCTGCCGACTTGCTCTGGTCGCGCATTCCGAAGCACTTTCCCGATCTTCGCATCGCGCTCAGCGAAGGCGGCACCGGATGGATCCCGTACTTCCTCGACCGGATCGACCGCACCTACGAGATGCATCATGCGTGGACCGGCCAGGATTTCGGCACGCTCCTCCCGAGCGACGTGTTCCGGCGGCACTTCCTCGCCTGCTTCATCTCGGATCCCGTCGGGATCAGGCTCCGCGACATGATCGGGATCGACAACATTGCATGGGAATGCGACTACCCGCACTCCGACTCCTCGTGGCCGGCAGCCCCGGAGGAGCTGATGAGCGTCGCAGCAGACGTGCCCGACGACGAGCTGCGCAAGATCACCCACGAGAACGCGATGCGGTGGTTCTCGTTCGATCCGTTCGTCCATCGTGCTCCCGCTCACTCGACGGTGGGTGCGTTGCGGTCCGAGGCCGCCGGCCACGACGTCAGCACGCACAGCTTCGACAAGGGTCGCTTCGTCCGACGGGTCGGCATGGACGCGGCCGAGATCGCGGCCCGCGCCACCGCCTGACGCGTTTTGGTGCGCAGAGGTGCGCGATTCGTACACCTCAGACCGTGAGAACGCGAGATCGTGGGCAGAACCCGAGATCGTGGGGCTCAGAAGGCGAGGACGCCGCGGGCGAGCTTGCCTTCGTGCATGTGCTCGAGCACCGTGTGGAACTCGGCATGCGGGTACACGTTGCTCACCAGCTCGTCGAGCATCACCTCACCCCGGAGGTACAGCTCTGCGATCTTCGGGAAGTCGTGGTGGGGCCGCGCCGTGCCGTACCGGCAGCCGATCACACCCTTGTCGATGTAGACGAACGAGCTGAAGATCGACTTCTCGAGCGTTGCGGTCGCAGGGGGCACGCCGACCGCGACCGCAGTCCCGCCCCACTCGAGCGCGTCGATCGCGTCGTGCAACACCCTCGGCACGCCCGTGCACTCGAACGCCCAGTCGACACCACCCGGGTTGTACATGCCCTTGCCGCCCGGCAGCAGCGCGCGGATCGCTTCCGCCGTCGAGTCGACGTCCGCCGCGTTGATCCAGTCGGTCGCGCCGAACTGGCGAGCGAGTGGTTCCTTCGCGGCCACTGTGTCGACCGCGATGATCCGCGCCGCGCCCGACAGCCGCAGCGCCTGGACCGCATTCAGGCCGACGCCGCCGACGCCGAACACCGCTGCCGTCTCGCCCGCGGCGACCTTGGCGCGGTTCAGCACAGCGCCCATCCCGGTGATGACGCCACACCCGATCAAGCACGCGGACGTCAGCGGCACCTCGACGTTGATCTTGACCGCCTGGATGGCGTCGACGACCGTCCGCTCCGCGAAACACGACGCGGCCGCGAAGTTGAACGTGGGCTGCCCTTGGTAGGTGAACGGCCGAGTCATGTTGCCGATCGAGCTGCGGCATCGTGTCGGAAAGCCCCGCGCGCATGCCGAGCACCGGCCGCAGTTCGCGAGCGTCGAGATGACCACGTGGTCGCCCTCCACCACGGCGGTCACGGCCGCGCCGACTTCCTCCACAACACCCGCGCCCTCATGACCCATGGCGCACGGCGTCGGGAACGGGATCGTCCCGTCGAGCACGGAAAGGTCGCTGTGGCACACGCCGGCGTTCACCATCCGCACGGTCACCTCGTGCGCGTTGGGCGCCCGCACCTCCAACTCGTCGGTGACCACCGCCTGGCCGTCGCCCACGAACACGATCCCTCGCATCGGACTCCCCATACACGTGCCAGGCGCACGCTCGCCGGCGGCGCGCACGTTAGCTCCCGTCGAGAACACGTTCTACGCTGCGCGGCTGTGACGACCACCTTTCTGCGCGACGATTATGCGGGCGCCTTCGATCCGTCCATCACGATCGCCTCGTTTACGCGCCGCGCGCTCGCCCGCCTCGGTCGCGAGTGGCTCCTGATCGGGCACCTGCAGGATCGGGTCGGGATGCCGCTCGTGCTCGCGCTCCACAGTCCCGACGACATGGCAGCAGTGGCGATCGACGAGTGGATGGGCGCGAGCCCGATCTACAGCGCCCGCACACAACGGACGTTGAACTTTCACGGCAACGACGTCACGACGATCTTCAAGAACATCCAGCTCGACATCGGAGCGCCGCACCAGTTCATGGACTTCAGGTACAAGGTTTCCGACCCACGCCACGGCGAGTTCTGGCTCGATCACTGCGGCGCGCTCATGGACGTCGAGCCGATGGGCGAGGACTACGTCCGTCGCATGTGCCACGACATCGAGGACCCGACGTTCGACGCGACGGCAGCCGCCGCGCACCCCTGCGCGAAGATCCGCCCGATCCACCGCCCACCACGTGTCCCGGCCGACCGCGCCCCGCACTGTCACTGGTCGGTGACGATCGACGAGTCGACCGAACCCTACGCGCAGCACGCGAACCTCGATGTGCTCGCCCGTTCGCGGCTTGCGGACATCGAGCTCGTCGATCCGGGTGTCGACGCCGAAGCCGGCGGCTGGGCCGACTACTCAGGTGATTTCGAGCCCGACTTCGGCCTCGAGGACCTCGGTCACCGGGCACTCGTGCTCTCCCTCCAGGAAGTCGCGGTGCAAACCCACCTGCTTGCCCGGGCATTCCTGACGTGCGTCGCCCAGCGGTGGGGTGAGGCCGAGGCCGCGCAGCACAATCCCGAGGTGTTCGCCGGGGTCGCGGGTATCGGCGCCGAACGTATTCGTGGCGCGATGGGCATCGACACCGACGACGCTGCGGCGATCGCGAAGGTGCTGCAGCTCCATCCGGTGTTCCACCCGCGCACGTACGTCACTCCGGGGATCGACCTGCAGGACGAGCACACGGTGAGACTCGCGCTCCGTGATGCACCCTGTTTCGCGGAGGACGACGAGCACTCCTGGCTCGCGACGTTCGAGCGCGACGATGCGTCGAGCTCCGCGATCGATGCCATCGCACAGACCGTCAACCGCTGCGCCCGAAGTCGGCGCGTCGCGCCCGGAACCGACGAGCGCCACGCGTTCGTGATCACGATCGATCCCGCGAACGAACCCGCACCTCTGCTGGGTCCGGTGTCGCTCGCGCGTCTCAGCACCGGAGCCACCGTCACGTTCACACCGCGCCGTCTGGTCCGCCCGTAGATGCTGCAGGTCACCGATCACGATCGCGTTCGGCTCTTGGCGTTCGATCGCCCTGAGGCGCTCAACGCCATGAACAACGCGCTCTACTGGGCCGCCGCCGACGCTCTCGCCGCCGCTGCCGACGATCCCGAGGTTGCGGTCGTCGTCCTCACGGGTAACGGCCGTGCGTTCTGCGCGGGCCAAGACATCGCAGAGATGAGCACCGCGAGCGAGACGAACGCAGGCGGGCGCGGCCATGGCTTCCCGGCCTTCACCGACGGTCTCGCCGGGTTCCGCAAACCCGTGCTCGCCGCTGTCAACGGCGTCGGCGTCGGGATCGGCGCGACGATGCTTCCCTACTGCGATCTCGTGTTCATGGCCGACTCGGCGCGCCTGCGGCTGCCGTTCCCGACGCTCGGCGTGGCGCCAGAGGCCGGCTCGTCGTACATGTTCCCCGTCGTGCTCGGTCCACAGACGGCGGCGTACTTCCTCTACACCGCTGAGTGGATGAGCGCACAGCAGGCGCACGCGGCCGGCTTGGCGTTTCGCGTCGTGCCGCTCGACTTCCTCCTCGACGAAGCGCTCGAGGTCGCGCAGCGGATCGCGGCGATGCCGATCCCGTCGCTCGTCGCAACGAAGGAACTGATCGTCGCGGCGAGGGTCGACGCCGTGCGTGCCGCACGCGCGCGCGAGGACGTCGCCTTCCAGCAGCTCATCGGCGCGCCAGCCAACCGTGAGGCCATCACGGCGTTCCTCGAGCGGCGGCCACCCGACTTCACGCATCTGTCGTCGTGATGACGCGCCTCGCGGTCACCGCTGACAGCAGGCCAGACGAAGCTCGGTGCGTCGTGCGCGACTGGATCGCAGCCACCGTCCCGGCGTCATGGCGACGCGCCGCGGAAATTGGGGGTCCCGCGGCGATCCGTTCGGTCCGCAGTCGCGACGAGTACGAGGCGTGGTATCCCGCGTTCGCGGCGAGCGGCCTGGTCGTACCGACCTGGCCGATCGAATACGGCGGGCTCGACCTGCCGCACACGCTCGCGCGGCTGCTCGAAGGCGAGCTCGCGCGTTACAACCTTGGGCGGCTCAACCCGCTCGGGCTCAACAACACCGCGTCCGCCCTGTTCGCACACGGCACCGAGGAGCAACGCGCCCGGTACCTCCCACCGATCGTCACCAACGAGGAGCGCTGGTGCCAGCTCTTCTCGGAGCCCGGCGCGGGAAGCGATCTCGCATCGCTCGCCTGCCGGGCACGGCTCGACGGCGACGAGTGGCGGATCACCGGTCAGAAGGTCTGGACGACATGGGCTCACCGCAGCGAGTTCGCCATCTTGCTCGCCCGCACGAACCCGGACGCGCCGAAGCGGCGCGGCATCACCTATTTCCTCCTCGATCTCCGCCAGCCCGGTGTCGAGGTACGTCCGCTACGACACCTCGGCGGCGAGATCGACTTCAACGAGGTCTACCTCGACGGCGCGCGCGTCCCTGACCGAGACCGAGTCGGTGCCGTCGACGACGGTTGGCGCGTCGCGAGCGCCACGCTCGCCGGAGAACGGCAGATGGTCGCCGGCGCGGGCAGCGGCGGCGTCGATCGCATCGGCGGGCGGGGGCCGGAGCATCTCGTGGACCTGGCACGGCGGTCGGGCGCGAACACCGACCCGCGCGTGCACCAGCAGATCGTCACGGTCTGGGCGGAGGAGCGGATCCGTGGCTGGACGAACGAGCGCGTGCGCGCGCAGGTGCGCGCCGGTCATGCGCCCGGTCCGGAGAGCAGCATCGGCAAGGTGCACAACGCCGATGTCAACATGCGAATCCAACTGCTCGCGGCGCAGCTGCTCGGGCCCGCGGCAATGGCGTTCGCCGATCCCGGCACCGGGTACGCGGGAGCACTCCCGGCAGAGGTCGCGGGCATGCTCCGCTCGCGGGCGAACTCGATCGAGGGAGGCACGAGCGAGATCAACAAGACGATCCTTGCAGAGCGCGTCCTCGGGCTTCCCCGCGAGCCCGACCCCTGGCGCGACGTCCGCTGGTGTGACACCCCGCGGAACTAACGGTGGCCGGCTCGCCACGGGGAGCACGAGGGAGCTGACCGAGGACCGATGACGACCGATCGCTACGCAGTCCCCGACGACCAAGCCGAGCTCGAGCAGACGCGGCTGCGGCTACTCGGCGCGACGCGCGACCCACGAACCTTCGCTGTGTTCGCGCGCGCCGGCGTCGGGCCCGGCTGGCACTGCCTGGAGGTCGGCGCCGGCGCGGGCACGGTCACCGCGTGGCTTGCCGCGAAGGTCGGCAGCCGGGGATCCGTCCTCGCCACCGACATCGAGACACGGTTCCACGCCGAGCCGCCGGGCAACGTCACCCTGCTCCGCCACGACATCGTGAACGAGCCGCTGCCCCGGGGTGACTTCGACCTCGTGCACGCCCGTGCGGTGCTGCAACACATCCCCGAGCGCGAGGTCGTGCTCGACACGCTGCTGGCCGCGGCGCGTCCTGGCGGGACGCTCGTCGTCGAGGAGAGCGACTTTCGCGCGTTCGAGGCGCAACCCTTGCCTGAGCCCTACGCGACGGTGCACCAGATCATGAGCTCGACCGAGTTCACACCCTGGCGCGAACCGCACTTCGGGAGCCGGCTCGTGTCGTTGCTGCGCGCGCGTGGGCTCGACGATATCGACGTCACCGGCGACAGCTGGGCGATGCGGCCCGGCGAGCCGGCGGGTGACTGGTGGTTCCTTGCGGTCGAGCGCACGCTGCCAACGCTGCAGCGCGCCGGCCTCCTCGACCAGGACCAGGTCGACTCGGTCCGTCGCATCATCGCCGATCCTGGCCTCGTCATGCTGAGCCCGCTCAGTCTTGCGATCGTCGTGCGTACACCGACCTAGCCGCGCCGAAATACGCTGCGCAGGTGCCGCGCTCCGAACACGTGCTGATCGAGATCGCCGGCCGCGAGGTGCCGCTGTCGAACCCGGGCAAGGTGATGTTCCCCGAGCGTGGCGAGACCAAACGCGACCTCGTCGACTACTACCTCGCGGTGAGCGAGCCGCTGATGCACGCAATGGGCGGCCGGCCGGTCCTCATGGAGCGCTACCCGAACGGCGCCGGCCAGCCGTCGTTCTTCCAGAAGCGCGTCCCCGAAAAGCGCCCGGATTGGTTGGAGACGGCGGTCGTCAGCACGCCGAACGGCACCACGAGCGACGCGCTCGTCGCCGCCGATCTCGCGCACGTGGTCTGGGCGGTGAACCTCGGTTGTCTCGGATTCCACGTGTGGCCGTTCGTGGCCGCCGACGCCGCCCATGCCGACGAGCTCCGGATCGACCTCGACCCTTCGCCCGGTGTGACCTGGGAGATGGTGCGCGAAGCGGGCGTCGCCGCACGCGATCTCTTACAGGAGATCGGCTTGCGAGGATTCCCGAAGACCACCGGCAACCGCGGGCTCCACATCTACGTGCGGCTCGAGTCCAAGTGGGACAGCTACGCGGTGCGCTCGGCGGCGGTCGCGTTCGCCCGCGAGTTGGAGCGGCGACGGCTCGACCTGATCACAGCGGCATGGTGGAAGGAGCAGCGGGGCCGACGCGTGTTCGTCGACTTCAACCAGAACGCGCCCCACAAGACGGTGTTCGGAGCGTGGTCGGTACGGCCGCGCGTCGCCGGTCAGGTCTCGGCGCCGATCACATGGGACGAGCTCGACCACGTGACCCCGGATGACTTCACGCTCGCGAACGTACCCGCGCGCTACCGCGAACGCGGCGACGACTGGGCGATGATCACTCAACCGCGCCAATCGCTCGAGCCGTTGCTCGCCCTGGCGATTCGCGATGCCGAGTCGGGGATCCCGGACGCGCCGTGGCCGCCGCAGTATCCAAAGATGCCCGGCGAACCGCGGCGCGTGTCGCCCAGCCGAGCCCGCCGCGACAACTGAGGGGGCGTCAATCGAGCTCGATAATCGAGGTGATTGACGCCCCGGAGATAGCGTCGGGAACATGACGAGCGTCGCCGCTGACCGTTACACGATCATCTCGGCCGACTGCCATGCCGGCGGGAGCCACGCCCAGTACCGCGACTTCCTCGAAGCCAGGTACCTCGCCGACTTCGACGCGTGGCGCGACAAGTACAAGAACCCCTACCGAGACCTCCAGGACGGTGGGCGCGTCCGCAACTGGGACGACGAGCGGCGCAACGGCGACCAGGAGGCCGATGGCGTCGTCGGCGAAGTCGTCTTCCCGAACACGATCCCGCCGTTCTTCCCGAGCTTCGTGCTGTTCGCGCGCCCGCCGAAGGCAGACGAGTACGAGCACCGGCTCGCCGGCATCCGAGCCCACAATCGCTGGCTCGTCGACTTCTGCGGCCGCTTCCCAGCTCGGCGAGCGGGCATCGGCCAGATCTTCCTCAACGATCTCGACGACGCGATCGCCGATGTCCACTTCATCAAGGACAACGGTCTGCGCGGCGGCGTCTTGCTGCCGAACCTCCCGCCGGATTGCGATTGGGTCTCGCCGTTGTACGACCCTGCGTACGACCGGCTGTGGAAGGTGTGCGAAGACCTCGAGGTGCCGCTCAACCTGCACGGCGGCACCGGCGCGCCCGACTACGGCAAGTTCCCTGCGAGCGCGCTGCTCTTCATCAACGAGGTCGGCTTCTACTCGCAGCGCCCACTGGTGCAGTTCATCCTCTCGGGAGTCTTCGAGCGCTTCCCCGAGCTGAAGTTCGTCATCACCGAAACGGGGTGCTTCTGGGTGCCGCCGCTGTTGCGCGGGCTCGACATCACGCTCGAGCGCATCCGCAAGACCGGGCGCACCGGCGAGCTCGCCTATGGCGAGGAGAGCGTGCTCCCCCGGTCGGCGACCGACTACTTCCAGCGCAACTGCTGGATGGGCGTGAGCCAGCCGGGCCTGTCGGACGCCGCGGCTCGCGGGACACTCGGCGCCGATCGATTCATGTGGGGCAGCGACTACCCCCACAACGAGGGCACGCATCCCTTCACCCGCGAGCACCTTCGCCAGGTGTTCCACGCGACGCCTGAGACCGAGCTGCGCGACCTCCTCGCCGGCAACGCCGCGAAGCTGTACGACTTCGACCTGCCCGCGCTCGCGCCCCTCGCCGCGCAGCACGGCCCGACAGTCGCCGAGATCGCGGAACCGCTGACAGACTTGCCGGAGCACCCGAACGAGGCGCTGATCCGCGTCGCCGAGGGCCACCGCTGACGCCTTCCCGCGGCGAGCCCTCCCGTCAACAAGCCAGACCGCTCAGCCGGACAGCCCTCAGCACGGACGTGTCGCGGTGATGACCGTGAAGCCGAGCAGGTGCTCGGTGTCGGCTCGCAGCAGAGCGCCGTCGCGCTCGTTGGGCGTCTCGCCGTTGGCGATGCTCCACGCGAGCGTCGTTTCCTCCCAGAGGCGCCACAGCTCGTTACCGCCGGAGAGCCATTCGGTGCGTAGCTCGACGACCTTTCCCGTCTTCGCCCAGTGGTGTTCCCACCATTCGGGGCTGTGGAACGTGCCGAAGTCCCAGCGCCACACGTCACGGAGCTGCTCGGGTGGCATGCGAGCCGGTTCTTCGCGGAGTCCTGGCACGACGACCCCGATCTGGCCGCCGGGCCGGAGCAGTCGCACGATCCGGTCGAGATACATGTCGTCGGTCCCGAAGTAGTGGTACGCGTCGACACTGACGATCGCGTCGAAGAACCCGTCGGCATAGGGCAGGGAGTGCGCCTCGGCGTGGACCGGCACGATGCGCTGCGTCTCCCCGGCCTCGATGATGCGCTGCCAGTTGTCGGTAGCTCCGATCCACCAGTCGCTTGCGACGACCCGGACGTCGAACTCGCGCGCCAGGAACACCGACGTCATCGCCTTGCCGCAACCGAGGTCGAGCACGCGCATCCCCGAGGCGAGCCGGACTCGCTCGGTCAGCGCTTCGACCAACCAGAGCGCGTTCGGCCCCATCTGGTTCGCGACGACCCACTGCGTGTCGTAGGCCGCACCGCGAGGAAACTCGGAGCGCGCCAGGCGCGCGAGCACGTCATCGGTCACCGGATGGCGCTCCACGTGACGGGTGCCCGCGCGTAGCCGTCGATCAGGTTCGAGTGGACACGCGGGAACTCGGCGGGGTCGCCGTCGATCGCCAGGCCATCGAAACGCGTCAAGATCGTCTCGAACATGACGCGGGCCTCGAGGCGGGCGAGGCTCGCCCCGAGGCAGTAGTGAGGTCCGCCGGCACCGAAGGCCACGTGTTCGTTCGGCGTGCGGAGAACGTCGATGCGGTCGGGGTCGCGAAACGCCCGTTCGTCACGATTCGCGGCGACATACAACATCATGACGCGTTCACCTACCGCGATCGTCTGTCCGCCGACCTCTGTGTTGTGAGTCGCTCGCCGCAGGAAGCACATCACGGGCGTCACGTAGCGCAGCAGCTCCTCGATCGCAACCGGGAGCTGGGAGAGGTCCGCGCGGAGCCGGGCAAGCTCGTCGGGTTGTTCGAGCAGCGCGAGTGTCCCGGTCGTGATGAGGTTGCGAGTGGTCTCGCTGCCGGCATTCTGGAGCAGGAGGAAGAACAGGTCGATCTGGAACTGTGTGAGCCGCTCACCGTCGACCTCGGAATGCAGGAGCACGCTGAGCAGATCGTCGCGCGGCTCGCGGCCGCGCGCTTCGCACATCGCGTCGGCGTAGGCGTACATCGCCATGGCAGCCTCACCCCGCTGTTCCGGTGTGACCGAGGGATCGAACCCGAAGGTCAGCTCGGTCCAGGCGAACACCTGCCGCCGATCCTCCTCGGGCACGCCGACGAGGTCGGCGATCACGTGGAGCGGCAACCAGATCGCCAGATCCTCGACGAGATCGCAGCCCGAGCGGTCGCGGAGCGAGTCGATGATGCCATCGACCCGCGATCGGATCCGATCCGTCAGATCCGCGACGCGACGAGGCGTGAATCCGCGGTTGATGAGCTTGCGCAGCTTGGTGTGCTCGGGTGGATCCTTGCTGATGAGCAGCTCCGACAACCCACCGTCGTCGTGGTCGTCCGGAATCTCCGGCATCGGGTGCGGCGCATTCGAGAACGTCTCGGAGTCGCGCGAGACGCGCAGAACATCCGCGTGGCGGGCCACGACCCAGTACTGATCGAGCACAGGGTGGGCGTGCAGGCTCACCGGGTCCTCGTCTCGCAGCCGCCGAAACTCGTCGTACGGTGCGCCCCGGGTGAACGTGCCCGGATCGTGGAGGGCGAGCGTCACGACGGGACCTCGTCGCTCGTCAGCATCTCGAACCCTGGGTCGAGCACGCGCGGGCGCAATCCCATCGCGGCGAGCATCGCGCGGTCGGTCGCGTGATCCGCGCACGGCGACACCTCGGTGAGCATCATGTTGCGCTCGCTCGAGAAGATCGAGTTTGCACCCGCGAGGAAGCAGAGCGCCTGGTCGGAGAAGCTCAGCTCGTTGCGGCCTGCGGACAACCGTACGACGGACGCCGGCATCAGCACGCGAGCAACCGCCACCATCCGGATCGTCTCCTCGGGATGCACCTCGGGTGCATCGTGGAGCTTCGACCCCGCGAACTTCGCGAGCACGTTGATCGGAACCGACTCCGGGTGGGGATCGAGGGTCGCGAGCCGGTGCAAGAGGTCGACGCGGTCGTCGTCGCGCTCTCCCATCCCGATGATCCCGCCGCAGCACACGGTGACCTCGGTCGTTCGAATCGCGTCGATGGTGTCGAGCCGATCCTGGTACGTGCGCGTCGTGATGATCTCCGGATAGAACTCGGCCGAGGTGTCGAGGTTGTGGTTGTACGCGTACAGTCCGGCGGCGGCGAGACGTTGCGCTTGTTCGGGTGTCAGCATGCCGAGCGTGCAGCAGACCTCGAGGCCGAGGGCGGCGACGGCACCCACCATCTCGAGCACCCGCTCGAACTGATGGTTGTCCTTCACCTCGCGCCACGCGGCGCCCAGGCACAACCGCGTCACGCCGTTGCGTTGTGCCCTGCGCGCCGTCGCGAGCACGTCGTCGAGCGCCATGAGGGGTTCGGCCTTGACGCCGCTGTCGTTGAACACCGATTGCGAGCAGTAGCCGCAGTCCTCGGGGCAGCCGCCGGTCTTGACCGAGAGGAGCTGGCAGACCTGCACCTGCGTCGGGTCGTGGTGGTCGCGGTGGACGGTGCTCGCTCGCCGGATCAGCTCGAGGAGCGGGAGCTGGTAGATCGCGTCCACCTCGGAGCGCGACCAGTCGGTACGTATCTCGCTCATGGGCTCGCAGCGTAGAGGCGCCACGTGGCCAGCTCGAACGGCCGGAGGACGGCTGAGCCCGTCTCGGCGTCACCCACCGGCTCCTCGAGCGCGTTCGTCCGCACTCGAGGCCCCGGTAGCGCGACCGTGGCACGATCGCCGATCGCCTCGAACGCGCGCACCACGAGGTCGTCGCCGTCGTCGGCGAGCTTGACTGCGCTCACCAGCACGTTCGGCGCGTCGATCGTGAGGAGCGCCGCAGGGATCGCGGCCGCGGTGCCGGTCACGACCCGCATCGGAAGGTTGAGTGCCTCGGCCTCACGGATCACCTCGTGAAGTCCGGCGCGATGCGGGAGAACGCTGATCGTCACCTCGTGATGGCCGTCGTCGGCGAGAGGGTCCGGATAGCGCGCGCCGCGCTGCAACGACACGCGCACCGTGCCGTGCTGCACAGCGTGCCCGTAGCGGCCGTTGTTGAGCACCGCCACACCGAACTCCGGCTCGCTCAGATCGACCCACCGGTGCGCACACACCTCGAACTTCGCGGCGTCCCAGCTCGTGTTCGCGTGGGTCGGTCGCGCGACATGACCGAACTGGATGTCGCACTGCGCCGCCTCAGCGTGTACATCGAGCGGAAACGCGATCGACAGCAGTTGCTCGCGCTCGTGCCAGTCGATCGCCAATTCGATGTCGAGCCGCGCGCTTCCGGCGCGCAACACGTACGTCTGCGTCATTCGAGAGGCCCCGAACTCGCGCGTGACCCGGACACGTCCGACGAGCGGACCTCGATCGAGGATCTCGATCGAGCGACAGTCGTCGATCTCGCGCCCGTTGCGGCGTGCCCAGGCCTCGAGATCCCATGCATCGAACTCGTTCGGGAAGTCGGGTGCGAGCTCGATCGTCGCGCCGAGCGCGCCCGACGGCAGGCACTCGCGGGAGCGTCGGAGGTCTTGGAGGGCGACGAGGCGGCCCCGACCGTCCCACTCGACCGACAGCCAGGCGTTGCGCAGACGGTGGTCGTCGACCGTCACCGAGTCGGTCGGCGCGACCGCGTCCGCGAGCGCGAGGCCGAGCCCCGGTGCGGCCGCACGGAACGCGACCCGGCCGTCGTCGAGCCTTTGCGTCGGACCGGTGCCCGACGGCGACACGCCCGTGACGACGACCTCGTCTCGGAAATGCGTCGCGCAGTTCGCGAGCGTCGGCCTAGCGGGCGCCAGCCGGCCGAGCGCTTCAGCGATGAGCTCCTCCAGCCGGCCGTGGATGCGCGCGTACTCGCGTTCGGTGTCTTGGTACACCCAGGCGATCGAGCTACCAGGGATGATGTCGTGGAACTGGAGCAGCAGCACATCCCGCCAGAGCTCGCGGAGCTCGGCGCGCGGACCACCGTCGAGGTACGCCCACCACAGCTCCGCTTCGCGCAGGAGTTGCTCGGCGAGGCGGTTCCCCACCTTCGTGTTCGTTTGGCTCGTGAACGTTCCACGGTGCATCTCGAAATAGAGCTCGCCTCGCCATTCGGGTACGGCGTCGGGGTCGGCGGCGATGTCGGCCTCGACGTGGTCGAAGAACTGCTCGACGGTGCCGAGCTCGACGCGTGGCAGCCCGTCCAGGTCGGCAACGCGCGCAGCCCGTTCGAGCATCTCCCGTGTCGGCCCGCCGCCACCGTTGCCGTGTCCGAACGGCATGAGTGACCAGTCGCTCCACGCGGCATCACGGAAGTTCCTCGCCGCGTAGGCGAGCTCGACGGCCGTCACCTTCGCGTTGTAGGTATCGACGGGCGGGAAGTGCGTCAGCACGCTCGTGCCGTCGAGCCCTGTCCATCGAAACGTGTGATGTGGCAACCTGTTCTGCTTGTTCCACGAGAGCTTCTGCGTGACCATCCGGTCGCAGCCGCCTGCGGCGAAGACCTGTGGCAAGGTCGCGGGATACCCGAACACGTCGGGGATCCACACCTCACGGCAGCGCACGCCGAAGCGCGATTCGAAGTAGCGCTGGCCGTGCACCAGCTGCCGAACGATCGACTCTCCGCTCGGTAGGTTCATGTCGGCTTCGACCCACATCCCGCCGACCGGCACGAAGCGACCCTCCTTGACCTTCTCGGTGATCCGCTCGAAGAGCTGCGGGTAGTGCTCCTCCATCCAGGCGTACTGCGCCGCCTGTGAGCAGACAAACCGGTAGTCCGGGTATCGCTCCATGAGCTCGACGGCCGACGAGAACGTGCGCGCGCACTTGCGGACGGTCTCCCGGAGGGGCCACAGCCATGCGCTGTCGATGTGGGCGTGGCCCGCCGCGACGATGCGATGCGAGCTGACACGAGCGGGTACCGCCAGTGCCGGCGCGAGGACAACGCGCGCGGCCGTTGCGGTGGCGAGGATGTCGTCGAGGTCGAGTGCATCCATCGCCCGCTCGAGCACGCGGAGCAGCCGGACGCGCCGCGCGTCGTCGACGGGCAGCATCTTCATCGTGCCCTCGAGCACCTCGATGTCGTGCACGAGCGCGGCGACCTCGGCATTGAAGACGGCGAGATCAGCGCGCCGAAACGTGTACAGCGGCCTGTCGCCCGCGGTGGCCCAGGACCCCATGGGCGTCACCGGGCTGCCGATGCCCGGGTTCGCAGCTGCTTCGAGGATGAGCTCGATGGGTTGGCCCCGCTCGGCGTCGTCGAGGCGGGCTGATCTTCGATCGGGATGAATGCCGCAGCGAGGCGAGCCATCGCGATTCCACAGCATGCCCTCGGCCTGGAAACCGGGATCGATGCCGCGGAACCCCAGGTCGATCACGGCCTCGACCGGTGCGGCAGGCCAGTCGATGGGGACGGTGCCACGAAGCCGGAACCACGTCGTTCCCCAAGGCCGAGCCCACTTGTGCCCGGTCGCGAACGGCTCGAACCGCTGGGACATGGCCTCCTCGAAGGTCACCGGCTCGCCCGGTGCCGTCCACGCCTCGATGGCCATCGGCATTGCCGGCCCGTGGACCGCGGGAACGACGCGCTCGAAGAACGCGCGCTGGATCCGCCGTTCGATCAACACCCGGTCGTCGTGCATCACCTCATCCTGTCATCAGCTGGTGCTACCGGAGGTGTTGCCAGCCGAAGCGGCCCTTGATGCAGAGGTTGCCGAGTGTGATGTCGTGATCGGCGGGGCTCGTGACCTTCACCACCTCGCCGTCTTGGACGTGGAGCTCGAGGTTGCACCCAACCCCGCAGAAGGCGCACACCGTCCGGGTGACGGTCTGAGTGTCGGGTTCCCACTCGCCGCGCTCGCGCAGCACGAACTCCGTCGACGGCATGAGCGCGCCGGTCGGGCACACGGCGATGCAGTTGCCGCAGTACACGCACGCGCTGTCGGGAAGGCGCACGTCGTACTCCGTCGAGATCGCGGAGTCGTACCCGCGGCCGCTGATCGCGATCGCGAACGTGTGCTGCGCGTCGTCGCCACACGCCTCGACGCACTTGTAGCAGAGCACGCAGCGCGCGTAGTCGCGCACGTACAGGTCGTCGTGTTGCTTGGGCGGCTGGGCCTTCGTCGCGACCGACCCGAACCGATCGGGCCGCGCCCCGTACTCCGCGAGGTACGCGTGGAGCGTGGGCTCGGCGCGATCCAGCGCGACGGACGACGCGAGCAACTCGAGCACCAGCCGGCGGCTGTGCTGAACACGCTCCGAGTTCGTGGCGACGACCATGCCGTCCTCGCACGGACGCGAGCATGCGGGTACGAGCGCCCGGCTTCCCTCGACCTCGACCACGCAGAGGCGGCAGACGTTCACCGGTGTCAGGTTCGCCGCCCAGCACAGCGTCGGGATCTCGACGTCGTTCGCCGCGGCAGCGTCGCGGATCGTTTCGCCCGCGGCGGCACTGACACCGACGCCGTCGATCGTGAGCTCGAGTCGATGGCGTCCGGGGCCGCTCACAGCAACCCGCCCGCCCGAGCAGAGCGCACGAGCGACGCCGCAGTCTGCCCGAGGCCACAGATCGAGGCGTCCGTCATGACGCGATCGAGATCGTCGAGCAAACCGCCATCGATCTCGTCGCGTGCAAGGATCTCGACCTGACGCTGGGTCCCGACCCGGCACGGAACACACTGACCGCAGCTCTCGTGGGCGAAGAAGCGCGCCGCCCGCTCGACGACGCCACGCAGCTCGACGCTGTCGTCGAACAGCATCACCACACCGGAGCCGAGCGTGAGACCGTGCTCGCGTGCGCCCTCGAAGCTGAGCGGCACGTCGAGCTGGTCCGGCCCCGCCAGCACCCCCGCCGCGCCGCCCAGGAGCACGGCCTGCAAGGTGCCGGTGCCGCTCGTCCCGCCGGCGTCGTCGATGACCTGCCGAAGCGTGACGCCCAGGGGATGCTCATAGACGCCAGGGCGCGTGACGTGACCAGAGAGGCAGAAGAGTCGGGTACCCGGCGATCCGATCGTCCCTGCACGTCGCCACTCCTCCGGTCCAAGGACGAGCACATCGAGAACGTTGACGAGCGTCTCGACGTTGTTGATCACCGTCGGCTTCCCGAACAACCCGTGCGTGGTCGGGAACGGCGGCTTGTTGCGCGGCTCTCCACGAAATCCCTCGATCGATTCCAGCAGCGCGGTCTCCTCGCCACAGATGTAGGCCCCACCGCCACGTCGCAGCTCGATGTCGAAGCGACGATCGGAGCCGAGGACGGCTGCACCCAGCATGCCGGCCGCGCGAGCAGCGTCGAGCGCTACGGCCAGCCGCTCCAGCGCGATTGCATACTCACCGCGCACGTAGATCCAACCCTGTTCGGCACCGACCGCGAGCCCGCAGATCGTGAGGGCCTCGACGAGCGCGAACGGGTCGTGCTCCATGAGCACACGATCCTTGAAGGTCCCGGGCTCCGACTCGTCGGCGTTCGCGACGACGTGCTTCTCGCCGGCGGGCTCGTCGGCGACGGCGCGCCACTTCACGCCGGTCGGGAACGCCGCCCCGCCGCGTCCGAGCAACCCGCTGCCGGTCACGGCCTCGATCACGAGGTCGGGGCCGAGGCCGATCGCCCGCTCCAACGCCGCGAGGCCGCCGAGCGCGCGGTAGCCGGTCATCGTGGTCGCGTCGACCTCGGAACAGATTCGCCGGAGCAGCCGAGCACCGGTAGGTGCCTCGATCACGGGTGATGCACCGGCGCGCTGCGTGACGACTCGGATCGGCGCACCCGCGGTCTGCACGAGCGCGGCGGCGCCGCGGTCGCACTGCCCGAGGCAGGGAGACGAACGGTGTTCGCCTAGGTCCAGGCCGGCGAACTCGAGATCGTCATTGCGCAAGCGGCAGGCCAGGTCGTCGCAGACGCGGACGATCACCGGCGGCGCGGCCTCGGTCGACAACAGATCGTAGAACGACGCGACGCCATACGCCTCAGCGGGTGGCACGTCCAGCGTGATGCACAGAGAGTTCAGGCCGCCGGGGCTGATCCAACCCGCGGCATCCTGCAACGCCCACAACCCCGGTAGCAGCAGATGACGGCGCTCCTGCGCGCGGCGCGAGCCACCGACGACGACGCGGTCGCCGTGCGTGAGCACCGCCGGGCCGATCTCGCCGAGGGCTCGCTGGATCGCGGCGAGCTCGGCCGCGCTCGCTCGCTCGGGCCCGAGGTGCAGGTCCAATTCAGCTCGACTCCACGAATCGCCCGGCCAGCGGCTCGACGCGGATGGCAGTGGCCTTGAACTCCGCGGTCCCCGACTTCGGATCCCACGCGTCGCTCGTGAGCTCGTTCACGTCGGCCAGCTCCGGAAAATGAAAGGTTGTGAACGCGAGCCCGGCAGGGAGGTCGTGATCGATGCGGACGTCCATCTCGATCGCCCCTCGCCGCGACGACACCCGAACCCGCGTACCGTCGCCGACGCCGAGTGCAGCAGCGTCCGTCGGCGCGAGGTCGAGCGCGTGTCCGCCGCGGATCGGCGAGACGAACCGCTCGGTCTGCACCCCCGTGTTGAAGCTGTCGAGGACGCGACCCGTCGTGAGGCGGAGCGGGAACTCCTCGGAGAGCTCGTCGAGCGGGGGTCTCCACTCGACCGGGACGAAGGGGGCCGCAGCACCGATCCTCGGCCTCGCCCAGAGGCGCCCGTGCAGGAACTCCGAGCCCGGGTCCTGTTCGTCGAGGCAGGGCCACGGCAGACCCCCGTGCTCGTCGAGGCGTCGATAGGACATGCCTGCATGGTTCGGTGAGACGCTCCGGAGCTCGTCCCAAGTGCGCTCGGCGTCGGGCGGTCCCCAGTCGTGACCGAGGCGTTGTGCGAGATCGAAGACGATCGCGAGATCGTCGCGCGCGCCCCCCGGCGCTTCGATCGCCTTGCGCACGCGCTGGACGCGGCGTTCGCTGTTCGTGACGGTGCCCTCGCTCTCGGCCCATGCCGCCGCCGCCGGGAGGACGACATCGGCGAGCTCAGCGGTTCGGGTGAGATAGAGATCCTGCACGACGAGCGTGTCGAGCGCGCCCAGGGCGGCGCGGGCGTGCTCAGCGTCGGCCTCGCTGTCGGCGGGGTTCTCGCCGATCACCCACAGAGCACGCAACGCGCCGCGGTGCATCGCCTCGAACATCTCACTCAGGTGCCATCCGGGAACGGACGGGATCCGCCCGCGCCAGACCGTTTCGAAACGCGCGCGCACGGCCGGGTCCGTGAGGTCACCGAACCCCGGCAAGCGGTTCGGCAGCGCGCCCATGTCGCCGCCGCCCTGCACGTTGTTCTGACCGCGCAGCGGGACGAGCCCCGAGCCGAACCGCCCGACGTGTCCGGTGACCAACGCCAGGTTGATGAGCGCCAACACGTTGTCGACGCCGGTGTGGTGCTCGGTGATGCCGAGCGTCCAACAGAGTTGCGCCGTGCGAGCGTTCGCGTACTCATGAGCCAGCGCCTCGATGTGCGCGGCGGGGATACGTGTGACGGCAGCGGCACGATCGAGCGTCCACGGCTCCACGCTCGCCGCATACTCGTCGAAGCCGATCGTGGCGTGGCGGACGAAGTCGTCGTGGACGAGCCCTGCGCGGATGATCTCTCGGCCGAGCGCGTTCGCGAGGGCGATGTCGGAGCCGACATCGAGGCCGAGCCAGACGTCGGCCCATTTCGCCGAGGACGTCCGGCGCGGGTCCACCGTGTACAGGCGCGCGCCGTTCCGGACGCCCTTCAGCAGGTGATGGAAGAAGATTGGGTGCGCCTCGCGCGCGTTGGATCCCCAGAGCACGATGAGCTCCGTGGTCTCGATCTCCCGGTAGGAGCTGGTGCCGCCACCGGCTCCGAACACTGTCGCCAGACCGACGACGCTGGGAGCATGTCAAGTGCGGTTGCAGCTGTCGATGTTGTTCGAGCCCATGACGACGCGCGCGAACTTCTGTGCCGCGTAGTTCATCTCGTTCGTCGACTTCGAGCAGCTGAACATCCCGAACGACGCGGGACCGTGTGTGTCGCGTGCACGCACGAAGCCGCCGGCGGCGCGGGTGAGCGCCTCGTCCCATGTCGCAGGGCGCAACACTCCTCCATCGCGCACGAGCGGCTCCGTCAACCGTGGCCTCTTCCCCATCTCTCTCACCTCCCCCAAACGACGTTGTGGTGGCGGAGACGCTATCGGCAGGCCGTAGTCTGCCGAGCCGATGGACACGCCGCTGATCCTCGTCGACGATCCCGCCCCCAAGGTGCGCCAGATCACGCTGAACCGTCCGCACAAACGCAACGCACTGAACGCACCTCTCCGTCGAGCGCTCCTCGCCCAGGTGCGCGAGCACGACCTCGACGCGGACGTGTCGGTCACGATCATTCGCGGCGCCGGCCCGAGCTTCTGCGCCGGCTACGACCTCCAGGATCAGGGCGACCCGGATGCAGCCCGCGCGTATGCGTCGGGTGGGCTCGGGGCGTTCCAACGCAGCGTTGTCGAGGGTTGGATGAGCATGTGGGACCTCGCCAAGCCCGTGATCGCGCAAGTCCACGGTTACTGCCTCGCGGGCGGCAGCGAGCTCGCGACCGGCTGCGACCTCGTGTACGTCGCCGAGGATGCCAAGATCGGTTACCCGGCTGTGCGGTTCGGCACCCCGGACATGCAGTACCACGCCTGGCTCCTCGGCCTACGGAAGGGCATGGAGCAGATGCTGACCGGCGATGCGATGAGCGGCGTCGAGGCGGCGGAGTGGGGTTTCGCAACGCGCGCCTTTCCCGGCGACGAGCTCGAGGCACGCGTGCTCGCCGTCGCCGAGCGAATCGCGCTCATCGCCACCGACGTCGTGCAGATCAACAAGCGGACTGTGCACCGTGCGATGCAGGTGATGGGGTTGCGGGCCTCGCTGATGGAAGGCACCGAGTTGAGCGCGCTCGCGATCCACACGAAGGGATTCCAGGCGTTCATGGCCGACCGGGTGGGCGGCCTGACCGAAGCCCTGACCAAGCGCGACCAACCGTTCGGCGACTATCGCACCTCGCACTGAAGGCGCACCTCGCACTGAAGGCACACCTCGCACTGAAGGCGCGCCCTACAAGCGCTTGATCGTCTCGAGCAGGGACCGGGCCACCTGCGCGTTCATCGAGTACGCGGCGCTGGCGCCGGCGTCCTTCAGCCGTTGTACGACACTGCCGCCCGTGAGCCGCTCGACGGAGTCCAGGCCCTCGACGACGGCCTTGCGCGTCGCGTCGGTCGCGCTGTAGCCCATTTCGGTGAGCGCCTTCACCACCTCGTTCTGGCCCAGCGAGCCCGGTGCAGCACCCGCGATGATCCGTAACGCGTTCTTTGTGAGCTCGGCCGACTGCTCCACGACCTGGCTCAACGACAGCGTCCCGCTCGGCTCACCCTCGACCGAGGCGAGCCAACGCCGAACCTTGCTGACGATCTCGTCGTGGGTTTCGCCTTCGAACGACACCTTCGGCACGCGGGTCACCGTAACCTCTGCTCGTGGCGGCTGACGACCTCGCGGACTACGTGGCGATCTCGCGGTTGCAACACGCCTACGCCGACACCGTCACGCGCCAGGCGTGGGCCGAGTTGGCGGAGCTGTTCCTGCCAGGCTGTCCGATCACTCTCGACCTCCGCACCGGAACCGACCTGCACTGCGTCGGCCCGGCCGAGCTCGGCACATTCATCGCGGCGGCGATCCAGCGGTTCGACTTCTTCGAGTTCGCGATCCTGAGCTCGGTCGTCGACACGAGCGATGCGAGCGACGACATCGCAACGGGTCGGACGTACATCTGTGAGCTGCGGCGCGACGCCGGCACCGGGGCCTTCAGCCAGGCATTCGGCCTGTATCAGGACGAGTACGCACGCGCCGGTCACCGTTGGTGGTTCGCTCGACGCCGGTACGTCTCGCTCGCCCGCAACGACGGCGAGCTCACGGCGTTCCCGATCCCGCCGCGATGATCGCCTGCAACGCTTCGATCGGATCGGCATCCGACGCCTGCTTGTCCGGCCGGTAGCGCTTGACGCGAGCGAACCGCAGCGCGACTCCACCCGGATACCGGCGCGACACCTGCACCCCGTCGAACGCGATCTCCACGACCAGCTCGGGGCGGACGTGGACGGCGATGCCTTCCTCGCCGATCGCCAGCGCCTGGAGCTGCTCGGTCTGCCACGCCAGCAACTGGTCCGTCAGGCCCTTGAACGTCTTGCCGACCATGACGAACGATCCGTCGGCGCCGCGCGCGCCGAGATGCAGGTTGCTCAACCAGCCGCGTCGCCGGCCGTGGCCCCACTCGGCGGCGAGCACGACGAGGTCAGCCGTCCGCACCGGCTTCACCTTGCGCCATGCCTTGCCGCGCCGTCCGGCTTGGTACGCGGCGTCGAGCGCCTTGACAAGCACACCCTCGTGACCGGCACGGAGCGCGTCACGCGCGAACGCCTCGGCGGCATCGACATCGCTCGTCGCGAGCGCGGGAACAACGGGAAGGCCGGCGATCTCGTCGAGCGCGGCTCTCCGCTGCGCGAGCGGCACGTCGAGCAGGTCGGTGCCGTCGACGTGCAGCACGTCGAAGAAGTACGCCTGCAGACCACCAGAACTGCCGAAGGCCTTCATCGTGTCCTGGAAACGGCGGGGACGGTCGGTGTCATCGTGCAGGCCGATGACCTCACCGTCGAGGATCGCGTCGGCGACCGGGAGTCGTCGCACGTCCGCCGCGAGATCCGGTAGCCGGTCGGTGATGTCGTTGAGGTTGCGGGTGTAGATCCGCACGTCGGCACCGGCGCGATGGACCTGCACCCGCGCGCCGTCGAGCTTCCATTCGACGGAGGCACGCCCGGTCGTTGCGAGCGCCTCGCCGACGCTTGCAGCCGAGCCCGCCAGCATCGGCTGCACGGGCCGCAGCACGTGGAGACCGACGGCGTTGAGTGCTCCGGCGCCGCCGGTCAGCGCGAGCAAAGCGGCCGCCCCGAGATCACCTTCCAGCATCGCGGCGCGCCGCACCGCCTCTGCGGGCACGTCCGCCGCGCGCGCCACTGCCTCGGCGAGGATCCCGCCGAGCGCGCCTTGGCGCAGTTCGCCGGTGAGCAGCGCCCGGACGAATGCCTGCTCGTTCGCGGTGGCGCGACCCATGAGCTCGTCGAGCAGCGCCATGCGGCGCGCCTGGGACCCGGCGCCGGCCGTCGTTGCCAGTTCGGCAAGTGATTGGTCGACATCGACCACGGTGAGCGACGGTTCGGTGGCCGGGGCGGCACTGCTGCGGTAGGCGCTCGCCCAACCGACCCCGATTCGCCCCTGCCGCGGTTCGCCGGTGAGGAACCCGACCACGGCGGCGATCTGGTCCGGCGCGAGACGCCGGAGCAGCTCGGCGAGCCGTTCGATCTTCTCGCGGCGCGCCGGCGTCGCCGCGACCGCGGCCGATGTCGCCACGACCTCCGCGAACGCCGTCATCGCCACACGGACCGTACCGCCCTCCCCGGTCCGTGTGGCACCGCGTCCCTGCGTGAAGAGCGCGCCGCCACAGTGCACGGCTTCACGCAGGTTGGGCTCGCGCGGAGACGGGACGCCCCCGGGGAATGGGGCGTCCCGTCGTCGCGGGGGAAGGATGTGAACGTTCAGCTGGCGTCGTCCGAGGGGTCGGTGGCCTCGGTCGTCGCGGCACCGGCGCAGGTCGGCAGCTCGATGCCGCAGGTCTCGGCCGCCGCCCGGAACTCCTCACGCTGTGCCTCGGTCGGACGGCCCTCCGGCCGCTCGAGACCCTGCTCTTCCAAGCACGCCTTCTGCTCGTCGCTCAGCGCCGGCCCGCGAAGGTGGCCAGGGCGCGAGGGCAGCTCGATGCCGCAGGCCTCGGCCGCCGCCCGGAACTCCTCACGCTGTGCCTCGGTCGGACGGCCCTCCGGCCGTTCGAGACCCTGCTCTTCCAAGCACGCCTTCTGCTCGTCGCTCAGCGCGGGCCCGCGTAGGTGGCCTGGGTGCGGGGCCGAGGAGTCCTCGTCGCTGCCGGCATCTGCGGTGGTCGCCTCGCTCGTCTCGGTCGAGTCGCCTGACTCGGCCGCGCCGGCATTCGGTTGGAAGGCGCCGAGGAGCGCCATCGTGCCCAGCAGCCCGCCGGCGATCCCCGCACCGACTGCGTAGCGCTTGGAACGTTCCTTCAGGGTTGTGCTCATCGTGGTCTCCTCAGGCTTCGGGGGGTCGTGTCTCTCGGGGTCGTGTCGCTCGGGGTCGTGTCTCTCGGGGTCGGGGGGCCGTGCCCGCGACCACGAAGCCGACTGTACGGAGGCGCCCGTAAAACCGGGATAAGCCGAACCGGCCTGCTGTGAGACCTCTCAGCGAGGCGTCGGATCGGCGACAGGGAACGTCACGCGGGCGACGAGACCACCCGCGGGCCGCGCGCGTACGTCCAGGTCGGCGCCGTGTGCGACCGCGACCGCCTGCACGACGGCGAGGCCGAGGCCGTAGCCCGATCCTGAGCCCGATCCTGTCCGGTCAGCCTGCAGGCGGCGGAACGGCTCGAGCAGCTCAGCGACGCGATCCGCCGGCACGACCGGCCCGGTGTTGGCGACCTCGACGAAGGGCCTCCCGTCGTCGCCGGTCCCTGCAGCGACCCGCACCTCGCCCTGCGCCGCGTTGTGGCGAATCGCGTTCTCGACGAGGTTGCCGATCAGCCGTTCGAGCAGCGGCGGGTCACCCCGGACGCACGCGTCCGCCAGGTGCACCTGCAGGTCCAGGTCGGCGCGGTCGGCAGCGGGCACCAGCGGAGACAGCACGTCGCCGACCAGGCCGGGCAGGTCGACGAGCTCTGTCTCGACGAGCGTGCCTTGGCTGCGGGTCAGCGTGAGCAGCGCCTCGATCAACCGGTCGGCGCGTTCGACCTGCGCGACGACCGTCGCCGCGAGGTCACGTTCGCCGGTCGGTGTCTCCGCCTCGGCGCGCATGATCGTCAATGGTGACCGCAGCTCGTGCGACGCGGACGCCACGAAGCGCCGCTGGCTCTCGAAGGCGCGGTCGAGTCGCTCGAGGAGTGCGTCGAATGTGTCGGCCATCTCGCGGAGCTCGTCGTCGGGGCCGTCGAGCGCGAGACGCGAATGCAGGTTCTGTTCGGAGATCGTTCGCGCCTTCTCGGTGATCGCGTGGACAGGACGCAACGCGCGGCCCGCGAGCGCCCAACCTGCGCCGAAGGCGACAACCGCCGCGCCTGCGAACACGAACACCGAGTTGCGCAGCAGGTCGGCGAGCACGTCGTCGCGCAGTTGCTCCTGGAGCTCTCGCACGATCGCCGGGCTGTCCCGATCGCCCAGCAGGGGGCCTCCCGGCCCGGGGCCCGGACCAGCGTTCGGACCGCGTCCAGGCGCCACCCCGAGCCGCTCGGCGAGCTCGGCCTGGATCCGCCGCGGCGTATCGCGCAGCGTGTTCCCGACGAGCACGTACACGATGACGAGCACCACGGCGGCGCTCACCGCGAACAGTGCGCCGTACAAGAGCGTCAGCCGGAGCCGCACGGTCCAACGTGGTCGCGATACCGAGGGCAAGGTGGTCAATCTGGGATCCGGTAGCCGGAGCCCACGACGGTCTCGATGAGCTGCGGTTCACCGAGCTTGCGGCGCAGGGTCATGACGGTGACGCGCACCGTGTTGGTGAACGGATCAACGTGTTCGTCCCAGACGCGATCCAGCAGCTCCTCGGTCGACACGACCGCGCCTTGCGCGCCCAGCAGCGCTTCCAGGACCCCGAGCTCCTTGCGGTTGAGTCGCACCGGCGCGCCGTCGCGCGTGACCTCCTTCTTCGCCGGGTCGAGGCGTACGCCACCGCGTTCGAGCACCGGCGGTCGTGCGGGTCCTGCGCGGCGAGCGAGCGCACGCACGCGCGCGATCAACTCGTCGAAGGCAAACGGCTTCGGCAGGTAGTCGTCGGCGCCGAGCCCGAGTCCCTCGACTCGCTCGGCGACGCTCCCGGCAGCCGTGAGCATCAGGATCCGCGAGCCCGCGCCGCGAGCCGCGAGCTGGCGGCAGACGTCGTCACCGTGGAGCACCGGCAGGTCGCGGTCCAGCACGACGACGTCGTAGCGCACGAGATCGGTCTTCTCGAGCGCCTCGCCTCCGTCGAGCGCGACGTCGACGGCACATCCCTCGCGCTCGAGCCCGCGCGCGAGCGCGGCCGCGAGCTGCGGCTCGTCCTCGACGACGAGGATCCTCACCGGTCCATCGTGGCACAACGCGTGGTAAGACCTTGATAAAGCGCAGGGTGCGGCGCGTCAGCCGACTCGGAGCGGGTCGGTCGGGTCGCCGCCGGCGTCGCGCCACCAGTCGAGCAATCGCTCCGCCGCCGCCAGGTAGAGCCCTGCGGCGGCCGGGTCCCATGCCGCGGCGTCGAGGCAGGCAAGCGCGTACTTGACGACGTGCGCGTCGTGGCTGATCGAGGCGCACGTCGCGATCCGCTCGGCCGTACGGCTCGGATGCTCCGCGCGGCCGCCGAAGTCGAGAGGGTCGAGCGCGAGCGAACCCGAGCTGAGCGCGGCACGGAAGGCGACGACGTAGGTAGCCGCGATCGCGAACGCGCGGGCCGGATCCGCCGTCGACCCGCTGATACCGAGCACCGCCTGCGGCATCGTCAGGCAGTGGCTCCAGCCGTACGGCGAGTGCTCGGGCGTGTCCAACAGCATCGAGCGCGCTGCAACTCGCAGGATGGCGCGAGCGGCGTTCGCGTCCGGCGCGCCCAGAAGATCACCGAGTTGTTCACGGGCAGTCCCTGCATCGACCTGCATCATCGTCGGGTGGATGAAGGTGCTGCCGGGGATTCCGAGCCGAGGCGTTGCGGCCAATGCCTGCTCGAGCGCGACAGGATCGGTTGCCGTGACCGGGTGCCACTCGTCGACCCAGGAGATTCGCCATCCTGGTTCACGGGCGAGCTCACGCGCGAGCGGCCGGAGCAGCTCACAGGGAAGCTCGAAACGTGGCGCGACCCGCGGGAGCTGGTAGAGGAAGATCGGTGCATGCGCTGCGGCGGCGGTGCGAGCGAGCAAGCCGTCGGCAAGTTGGCGGATGAGCCGGCGTGGGTTCGACGACCGGGCCAGAGCGCTCGAGGCGCGGTCGACGTCGTCGAGATCGCCGGCCGCGATGGCGGCGAGCAGCCAGACGCCCGCGTCCGCGTCCGGAGGGAGCGGGACGGGACGGGGCTCGTCGATCGGCTCATCGATCGGCTCATCGATCGGCTGGTCGAACGCCTCGTACTGCGCTGCGATCGCGAGCACGTGGAGCCGCGCCAGCTCGCGTTCGGCGCGTCCGTTCACCCATGGCAACAGCGCTGACCGGGCGGCGAGCTCGAGGGGCGCGTGCAGGACGAACGAATCCGCGGCCCGCCGCCGCGGCAGCGCGACGACGTCGGCGACGGCCCGCACGAGCCGGACGTCGGACCACTCGCCGATGCCGCGGCGTTCGTACTCGGTCTGGAGCTCCGTGATCGGGATGCCGGTGACGGAGATCGAGGTCGTCCCACTCGCCATGCGTGCACCGTACGAGCTGAAGCGAGGTTGAAGTCAAGAACGAGCGCGGTTGAGGGCGCCTAGGGTCGGGCAGATGCGCCGGTCGATCGTCGGGCTCCTCGCGAGCACCGTGTGCACCGCGACCGCGGCGACGGCCGGTGTGACCGCGCTCGGCAAGCAGGTCTTCGATCTCACGGGGCGCGAGCTCGACCTCGGCTGGCTCGGGCTCGCCGAGTTCGCTCCGGCCGCGTTGCTCGTGTTCGTTACCGGCCCGGTCGCCGACCGGCACGATCGGCGTCGCGTCGTCGCGGGCGCCGCGTCCCTCGAAGCGGTCGCCGCGCTCGGGCTCGCTGCCTACGCGGCCAGTGATCCCTCTTCGGTCTGGCCGGTGTTCGCGCTGGTCGTGGCATTCGGAACGTTCCGGGCGTTCGTGGCCCCCGCAGCCCGCGCCCTGCCCGCCGACATCGTCGCGGCCGGAGATCTCCCGCACCTCGTCGCACGATTCTCGATCGCATGGCAAGCGTCGCTCATCATCGGACCGGTCCTCGCGGGCTTCCTCTATGCTGTCGACCCCGCCCTTCCGTATGTCGCCATGGCCGGGCTGCTGCTCGCGGGTGCGGCCTCGACCTTGCTCATCGAGCGCCCGGCACCGGTCGCGATCCACCACGACGACCCGGGGGCGACCAGCCTTCGAGCCGCGTTCGAGGGCTTGCGCTTCATCCGCGCCCGGCCGCTGCTGCTGGGAGCGATCTCCCTCGACCTCTTCGCGGTGCTCTTCGGCGGTGCCGTTGCCCTTCTGCCGGCAATCGCCGAGGAACGGCTCGGCGTCGGAGCGGTCGGTCTCGGTTGGCTCCGGGCGTCGGTCGGCATCGGCGCCGCGCTGACGACCTTCGTGCTCGCCATCCGCCCGAGACAGCGCAACATCGGCCGAACCCTGCTCGTCGTCGTAGTCCTCTTCGGCCTCTTCACGATCCTCCTCGGCATGACGCGCAGCTACCTCGTCGCGTTCGTCGCGCTCGCAGCCCTCTCCGGCGCCGACGCTGTCAGCGTCTTCATCCGGGCGACACTGGTACCACTGCTGACGCCCGACGACCGGCGAGGCCGCGTGCTCGCGGTCGAGAACGTCTTCATCGGCGCATCGAACGAGCTGGGCGCGTTCGAGTCCGGCATGGTGGGACAGTGGCTCGGCGCGCCCGCCGCGATCGTGACTGGCGGGATCGCGACGATCGGCGTTGCCGCCGTCTGGTGGATGAAGTTCCCGGCATTGCGAAGCCTCGATGGCTTCCCGAGCCGTCCTGAGGTCGTCTCGCGCACATGAGCTGTCAACGGCGAGCCCGCGCGCAGTAGTCCACCAAGCACGGTTCCGCGGCACGCGCGACACCCCCAATCTGGCCGGCAGTCGGTCGCGGATCGGCGAAGCGCGGCCGGAGCTCGTAGCCGTCGAACAACCGGGTCACCACCGCCGCCATCGCCGCCAGCGAGAACGGTTGCGCCGGGCACGTGTGCGAGCCGTGCCCGAACGTCGTGACGAGCTCACGCGCCGGGAGGGCGCGCTCCTCACGCAATCGGCGGCGCTGCCACCGATCGGGGTCGTACTCCGACAGGCCCGGCGAGGCCGACATGTTCGTCAGCGGCAGCAGGGTCGCGATCACCGTGCCGGGCGTCACGCGGTAGGTCGCGTGCTCATCTTGCAGATCGACCGGGCGCAGCACGGCCCGCATCATGATCGAGCGCTGCGCGATCCGGGTTGATTCGAGGGCGCATCGCTCCGCGAACCCGGGCTCACCAGCACGGAGCCGGCGCGACTGCTCGGGGTGCAGCAGGAGATGCACGATCGTCCAGCCGAGCGCTGCGAAGAGGTTCGACATCGATCCGAGGTGGACGAGGACGACGTCACGGGCGATCCCGATACGACGTTCCGGCTCCCCGACCCCGTCCCAGCGCCGC
>Ga0247727_10000696_pt1 | contig 82542 bp, 91 predicted proteins | sample WisWelCaveWW1625_FD_202498 | JGI IMG/M metagenome (GOLD analysis project Ga0247727, IMG submission 202498) | Biofilm microbial communities from Wishing Well Cave, Virginia, United States - WW16-25 | ecosystem: Environmental > Aquatic > Deep subsurface > Groundwater > Cave microbial mat | place...
GCCACGATCCCGACTTGAATCGTCGCAATACGAGCGCGAATTGCGGCAGTGCAAGCGGTGACCGCGGCGGCGCAAGCCCGTATCGCCGCGATTCGCCCGGTAGTCGTGGCGGCGCAAGCCGGGATCGCCGCGATACGCGCGGGAGTCGCGGCGGCGCAAGCCCGTATCGCCGCGATTCGTGCGGTAGTCGCGGCAGGGCAAGCGGTTCCCGCCGCAATCCGTGCGCGGTTTGCAGTGAGGTCGGTCGGGCAGTTGCGCATGATGGTCACTCCTTGGGCTCGTCGAGCACCGACCTCCTTATCATAACCTCAGCGGCGTGGAAAAGTCAAGCGAGAATGCGCGCATTCCATTTTGTGTGGCCAGGGAAGAAAGAATGGGAGGGCGAGGCTCCTGCCGAGCCACCACACTTGCGTAAAGCCATCGATGCAATTATGGTGGCTCGGCAGGAGCCTCGCCCTCCCGACGTTGTCATCAATGCGGCACATTACGAACGTCGCATACTTTGCAGGAGTTCAAATGACGCTCAACAGCCTACGCCGTTGCTTCCGCGCTTCCATTCTCCCACTCTTGATGTTCGCCGTCATCGCGCGGGCCGGCGCGCCTAAGACCTACACCATCGGCATGTCGCAGTGCAACCTCGGCGAGCCGTGGCGCGTGCAGATGAACAAGGACATTGCGGCGGCACGGAGGACTCCGGAGTTCAGAATCGAGTACGTCGACGCGCAGAACGACTCGACGCGGCAGCAGAATCACGTGCGGCAGTTCATCCAGAAGAAGGTGGACCTGATCATCATCAGCCCCAAGGAATCCAGGCCGCTCACCGCGCCGGTGGCGGAGGCGATGAAGGCGGGGATTCCCGTGATCGTGCTCGACCGCAAAGTCGAAGGCGACAACTACACCTGCTTCATCGGCGCCGACAATGTGAAGATCGGGCGCGAGGCCGGTAAGTACCTGGTCAAGCTGCTCGGCGGCAAAGGCAACGTCGTCGAGCTGAAAGGCCTGATGACTTCGACCCCCGGCCAGGAACGCAACAAGGGATTCCGCGATGGCATCAAGGGCAGCAAGCTCAAAGTCGTCGCCGAGGCCGATTGCAAGTGGCTGGAGCCGAACGCGAACAACGAGATGCGCTCGATCCTGTCGCGCTTCCCGAAGCTCGACGCCGTGTACGCGCACAACGATCCGGCCGCGCACGGCGCGTGGCTCGCCGCGAAGCAGGAAGGCAAAGGGCGAGAGAAGATGATCACGTTCATCGGCATCGATGCGCTGCCGCACGAAGGCGTGCAGTACGTGAAGAACGGCCTGCTGTCGGCGACGTTCGAGTACCCGACCGGCGGCAAGGAAGCGATCGAGGTCGCGATGAAGATTCTAAAAGGCGAGAAGACGCCGAAGCACATTACGCTGGGAACGCGGGTGTTCACGAAGGAGATTCCCGAGGGAAAGCGACTGTAGCCAGGTAGGCAGTGAACTGGTAGACTGTTGCTCTGAGGTGAGCGGCATGCAAGTCACGCTTTCGGAGCTTAGAGCGAACACTGCCAGCATTGTGGATCGCGTCGACAAACGGTCCGAGCCCGCGGTGATCACCCGTCGCGGCAAAGCGATTGCGATTCTGATGCCGCGCGCGCAGGCCGTTGCCAATTCCGACGAGTTGACCGCCGAGGAGTGGAAGACAGTGCGGCAAGGCATCGACGAGTCACGCGCACAGATTCGCGCTGGACTTGGAATTCCTTTGGAACAGGCCAAACTCATCCTGAGGGCGAAGTGGTCGAAGCAGAACGAGAAATCCAAGCGAAGGTAATTATTGCGCCGAAAGCCCTCGAGCAACTGGACCAACTGTCGAGTCGGCTCATCGAGAGAGTCTTAGACCGACTGGACCTACTCGCCATCTTCCCCTGGTCGGGGGCGCAGGTGCCGCAAGACGGGCGCCTACTGCCCCCCGTGTTGGAGCAACTCGAACGCTCGCGCGAGGCGTAAGCGACCAATGCCCCGCACTTTCACCTTCGCCCAGATCGGCAAGCGCAAGCTCGAACTCTCGAACTTGCAGAAGGTGCTCTTTCCCGAACACCACATCGTCAAGGCCGAGCTCGTCCAGTACTACCTCACCATCGCGCCCACGATTCTGAAACACATCAAGGGGAGGCCGCTGTCGTTCGTGCGCTTTCCCGACGGCATCCACGGTCAGCAATTCTACCAGAAGAATCGACAGGACTGGGCGCCGAACTGGATCGAACACGTCGCGCTCGGCGAGCACGAGAAGATCGACTACATCCTCGCCACCGAAGACGCAGCGATGGTGTGGCTGGCGAACCTCGCCTGCCTGGAACTGCACCAGATGCACTGCCGCCAGCCGCACCTGGATAAGCCCGACTATGTCGTGTACGATCTCGACCCACCGGAGGGCTATGTCTTCGGCGACGTGGTCGAACTCGCGCTCGACCTGCGCGAGCGACTCGAGGCGATCGGCTACCACACGTTCGTGAAGACGACGGGCGGCAAGGGCGTGCACGTCATCACGCCGATTGTCCCGCAGTGGACGTTCAGCGAGGCGCACGACGCGGCGGCGCAGGTGGCGAAGACTTTCGTCGAGGCACATCCGACGGTGTGCACGCTGCACGTCGCGAAGAACCGACGCGACGGGAAGGTCTTCGTCGACATCCATCGCAATCGCACGTACCAGACCATCGTGTGCCCGTACAGCGTGCGGGGCCGGCCGAAGGCACCGGTGGCGACACCGCTGACCTGGGACGAGCTGGCCGCCTGCGACGACCCGACTGTCTTCAACCTGCACACGGTCCCCGAGCGCGTTGCGCGCGGCGACGTGTGGGAGACGATGGAGGCGTTCGCAGTGGAGTTGCATACGAAGCGCAGGAGGCAGGAGGCAGGAAGTAGGAGGCAGAAGTCAACGTCGACAGCGCCAGAGGCATTGAAGAGTTACGCAAAAAAGCGCCGTTTCGACCGCACCGCCGAGCCTCCGCCGTTAGCCACCGAGCCCGCGAGCCAACCAGCCACTCAGCCACCCAACCACCCAGCCACCGCCGTTCAGTCCGGCATGTGCGTACAGCGCCACCATGCTTCGCGCCTGCACTACGACCTGAGATTGGAGAAGAACGGCACGTTGCTTTCGTGGGCGGTGCCGAAGGGCTTGCCGCCGCGGCCGGGCATCAAGCGCATGGCCGTGCAGGTGGAGGATCATCCGCTCAAGTATCTCGACTGGGAGGGCGTCATCCCCAAAGGCCAATACGGCGGCGGCACGATGTGGGTGTTTGTGCGCGGCAAGTACGAAGTGACCAAGGACAAGGGCAAGGAGGGTTTCTACTTCCGCACGCTCAGTCCGCAACTGACCGCCGAATACCGGATGATCAACACTCGCGGCAACGAGTGGCTGATGGAGCGGCTCGACACGCCGCAGACGGACTGGCTGCGCGCGCCCGTCGACTTCATGCTGTGCGCGGAGGCGAAGCCTCCGACGAGTCGCGACACGGTGTTTGATTCACCCGACTACCTCTACGAAGTAAAGTGGGACGGCATCCGCGCCATGATCGCGCTTGATGAGGGACAACTGACCATCCGTTCGCGCAACCAGCGCGACATCACAAAGCAGTTTCCGGAGCTGAACATTCCCGACGCCGCGTTTCGGAATATCAGCGGACTGTTCGATTGCGAAATCGTCTGCCTCGACGACTCGGGCCGGCCCGTCTTTCACGATGTTGTCCGCCGCCTGCATCACACCAGCGAAGGCGCGATCGAACGCGCACGCACGCGGCATCCCGCCGTGTGCTATGTGTTCGACTGCCTGTACCTCGACGGTCGCCCCATCGTCAACGAGCCGCTGACCAAACGGCGCGAGTGGATGATCGACTCGTTGAAGAAGGGCACGCCGTATCGCGTCAGCGAAGTGGTGGACGAAGGCGGCGCGCTCTTTGCGGCCGCCGGGCAGATGGGACTCGAGGGCATCGTCGCCAAGCAGCGCAACAGCGTCTATACGCCGGGCAAACGCGGCGACGGTTGGACAAAAATCAAAACGCGCCGCACAGTCGAGTGCATTATCCTCGGCTACACCAAGGGCGAGGGCGACCGCGCAAGCACTTTCGGGGCGCTGCACCTCGGGCACTACGTGGGAAAGAAGCTAAAGTACCTCGGCCGCGTCGGCACCGGCTTCGACGAGAAGATGATGAAAGAGCTCTTCGTGGAGCTTAAGAAGCAAAAGCCCGCGAAGCGACCCTTCGCGGAGAAAGTGCTGATGGACAATGTGACGACCTGGATTGCGCCCGAGTTAGTGTGTGAGGTGCGCTATGCGAGCCTAACACCCGAGGGCCATTTGCGCGAGCCGGTGTTTGTGCGGTTGCGGCCGGATCTGGACGCGGACGCGCTCGGCTAAGCTTCGGAACCGAGCCAAACGCCCATGGCCGCGGCCACCGAGGAAAGCTTCAGTGGCCGCAGGATTCCGACGATGGCGCGATCGTTGATCGTGCCAAACATCCGACTGTCGTAGGAGTGCGGGCGGTTGTCCCCCAGCACGTACAACTCGCCTACATGCACGGTCGTTTCATACACGCCGGCTGCCCGCCGCTGACCAGACTGGCGATCGTTCAACTCTTCAAATGAAGTGCGGCTGATCAGTGTGCGACCATCCTGCGTTATACGCTCACGCACTACATCACCGGGTACTCCGGCGACGCGCTTCACCATAATCTCGTCGTCCTGCCGGAACACTATGATGTCGCCGCGCTTCCAATCCAACCGCCGAGCGGCCCGCCGGTCTACCCACCATACTTCGCCCGGATTCGCGCCCGGCTCCATCGAACTTCCGGAGATGACGCATAGACGCCCCGGCACAAGTTGCGCCGGCAAGATCAAAAACGCCAACGTCGCCAGACCGAGGCTGAAGAATCGAGTTCGTTTCATGGGATTCGCCTCCAGGGCTCCTCACAATCGAGCGGGCTTATGCCATAGGACGGTGGCTTGCCACAACCCTCGGCAAAACCTGTATACTTTCGCTCGCATGCGCTGCCACACCCTGCGTACGATTGACGAGTTCTTTGCGCACGAATCGGACTGGCGCCGCGCCGAGTCTGCCGGCCACGTCCCCGACGTCTTCGTCACCTTTGACTGGCTTGCCACGTACTGGCGGATTTTTGGCTCCAGCAAGAGCTTGGCCATCGTGACCGCCAGCGGCGATTCACTACTGACTGCATGCGCGCCCTTGATGGTCACCAGCCCAGCGCCCGGCGTCCGACGCCTCGAATTCATCGGCGCCGGGATTCACGACTTTAGCGACTTCATCGGTTCCGGAGGTGATGACTCGGCCCGCCTCCTCTGGGATCACATCCTCGGCGGCAATGGTTGGGATGCGCTGCGACTACAACAACTGAAGGGCGATTCACCGGCCTTGCGCCAGGCGCCGGCGACTGGAGTCTCCGGGATTGACCGGCATGCGCTGCGCAGTGCACAACAGCTGGGCGAAGCGTGTCCCGTTCTAACTTTGCCGCCGAGTTGGGACGAGTACTACGATGGTTTGGGTAGAAACCTGCGCTACGATCTGCGCCGTTATGCGCGCAAGGTTGCGAACGATTTTCGGAAGGTCCACTACCAACTCGTTCGAACCTCCGAAGAACTGAACGAAGCGTTTGCCGCGCTGGTGCGGCTGCATGGCGAGCGTTGGCGGCGGCGCGGCCTCCCGGGGGTGCTGGCCTCGCCGAGGCGGCAACGCTTCCAACTTGAGTTAGCCCAGACCCTGTTGCGCCGCGATCGGCTGCGGATGTTTGTGCTGCGGCTCGATGACGCGCCGACCGCCGTGCTGCTCAATTACTGGTTTGGCGGGCGGTATTACTTTTATGTCGGCGGCTTCGATGTTAACCGTGAACGTTACCGTCCGGGAACACTCCTGTTCGCGCAAGCCATCCGACAGGCGATCGAAGAAGGCGCCACTGAGTTCGACTTTCTCCGCGGACAGGAGGAGTACAAGTACCGCTTCGGGGCCGTTGACCGACCCCATTATCATTTGGCGGTCACTCGTAATACCTTGCGATCCCGAGCCGCCACGGCGCATGCGCACCTCGAGGCCAAAATCATGGCCCGCGCTCGCCGCTTCGCTGAAGGCCGGTATCGTAAGTCGGAAATCCGCAGTTCGGCATGAAGGCGCGGCTGCTCAATTTTCTTGCTTGCCCGCATGATCAGCACGCTCCGCTCAAGCTCCACAGCTTCCGCGAACGCCCGACGCCGGTCACGAAACCGTTCTCCCGATGCGAGCTGCACTGCGGCCTGCGCGATTCCTCCCTGGCTACGGTGACGCTGGACGACTGCCAGCGTTGCGCCGACACCGAAATCGACGAGGGGGTGCTGGCGTGCCCTCAATGTGGCCGCTGGTATCCCGTGACGGACGGTCTGCCGACCTTGTTTCCCGACGACCTTCGGCCAGCGGACTTGAACTTCATTGCCATGCACCGCGAGGGGCTCAGCGCGCTCGGCCTGGTGACATTACGATTCCCAACTGAGCGGGAGGCGACGGCCAGCGCCGACGCGATCGCCAGGATGCAGCGCGAGCGACAGGCGCGCGACGATCAGGCCGAGCGATACGATCAGATGTGGGGACTGCGCCTCTACAAGGCGATCGAAGCTCCGGCCTACTTCAACGCTTTGCGCGCCGCGCCGCGTGGTCCTCTCTTCGAAGCGGGTGGTGGCACTGGTCGCCTGACCGACATCTTTACCGCTTTGAGCGATGAAGTGATCACTGCCGATTTCTCGTTGACCTCGCTCCGCCGCAATCGCCGCCGGCACGCTGCCAGCGGCCGGATTATCCATTACCTGCAATGCGATCTCACGCGACTGCCACTCCGTGACCATTGTGTAACCGCCATCGCCCATGCCGGGGTGTACGAACACATTCCCACGCAGGACCTGCGCCGGCGCTGGCTGGAACATGCCCGCCGCGCGTTAGCGCCAGGTGGACAGTTCATGGTAAGCGCCTATCGCTACGGGGGAGTGATGAAGCTCTTCGGTAAAGCAGGCGAGCACCCCGGTGGCATCCCGTTCATCCGTTTCACCGAAGCCGAACTGCGCGCCGAACTCGGCCATGCGTTCGTAGTCCAGGAGTTCACCCGGAGCCTCGGCCTCTACCTGTCGCTGGCGACGTGCATGGCGAAACCGTAGTTCACCTTCATTTGCATTCGCGCGCAGAGCGTGATAGCATCAAGGTCACTCTTACCGACTTTGCTGGAGCCATTGCCAAGGAGAGCTATGTCCAATCCATGCCTGCCGCAAAAGGACCCTGCGCCCGCCAAGCGAAAGCAACGCCTGGAAGCGACCCGCGTCAACTACCAATATAACTACGAATACCTTCCACCCGTCCCGCTACTGGACGAAGTGCCGCACGAAGAGACCTTCTCCGCCGAGTACGTGGTGGAGCGTTTCTCCGTGCTTCCCGCCATCGCCACCAACAATGCGCTGGCCAAGGCACGGTCGCTCTTCGATCCTTTCGATAAGATCGACGACTTTGCCGATCTGTTCACTATCCTGCCCCAACCGGCCAGCGTCAACACTTGGCGCACCGACTTCGCGTTTTCCGAGCAGCGCCTCTCGGGTGCGAACCCGATGACGCTGACCCTCGTAACCGACCTCGGCGCCATGCCCTTGATGGACTCGGTACTCATCAACGGCAACCTTCCCGGCACACCGCACACTCCTCAACAAGCGCTCGCCGAACGCCGCCTCTACATGAGCGACTACTCATCCTTCGCGCCCTACCACGGTGGCACCTGGGCGAAGGGGCGCAAGTACTTGCCCGCGCCACGGGTTGTTTTCTACTGGCGGGATTCCGGCACCGGCTTTAATGACCGCGCCCTGGGGCAATTGGCGCCGGTGGGAATCGAAATCGTCCGAGGCGGCGCGGTCCATAACCCCTATCATTGCGGACCGACCGAATGGCTCATCGCGAAGCTGGCCGTGCAGATTGCCGATGCCAACCACCATGAGATGAGCAGCCACTTGACCCGAACCCATTTCGTGATGGAGCCGTTTGCCATCGCCACCGGCCGACAACTTGCCGACAACCATCCGCTGGGGATTCTACTACGTCAGCACTTTCGCTTTATGCTGGCCAATAACAAGCTCGGCCGTACCCAGCTCATCAATCCCGGTGGGCCAGTGGACCGCCTGCTCGCCGGCACATTGCAGGAATCGATGAGCATGGTCAAAGCGGCCTACAAATCCTGGGATGCCCGCAAGAACGCGTTTCCCAATGAAGTCGCCCAGCGCGGGCTGGCCGACAAGTTACAACTGCCCCACTTCCCGTATCGTGACGACGGCCAGCTCTTGTGGGATGCGATTGTCAGGTATGTCTATGGCTATCTCAGGCTATATTACCGCCTGCCGGCGGATTTGGTCAACGACCCCGAGTTGCAGGAGTGGGCGCGCGATCTCTCGACCGACGTGCCGGGTCAGGGCTTTCGCGTCACTGGCATGCCGGCGAAGCTGGCCCAACTACCTGACTTAGTTCAGCTGGTTGCCAATATCATCTTCACCTGCGGCCCGCAGCACGGGGCGGTGAACTTCTCGCAATATGATTACATGGCCTATGTACCCAACATGCCCTTCGCCGCCTATTGCCCGGTGGATTCGATCATCACGGGACCGCAGGCCAGCGACGCCACCGAGGCCGACCTCATGCGTTTGCTGCCGCCGGTCGGGCAATCGCAAGATCAGCTCGGCACGATGGAGTTCCTAACCAGCTACCACTACGACAAGCTCGGCTTTTACAAGGGCAAGCCGTTTGTGGACGAACGCGTGCAGCCGCTGGTGGCGACGTTCCAGCAAGAACTCTACGCCATTGAAGACCACATTAACCGCCGCAACCAGGCGCGAGCGGTGCCCTACAAATTCATGAAGCCCTCGGAGATTCTCAACAGCATCAGTATTTGATTTCCTTCACGGATAGATGCCACGGATGCGAATGGCCTCCGCGACCCGACCCACCGCCAACTGATACGCGGCGGTTCGCAGGTCGACCCGGTCGCGCGCGGCGAGGTCCCACACTTCCGCAAAGGCGGCGGTCAGGATGCGCGCGAGCCGCTGATTGACTTCACCTTCGGTCCAGAAAAACTCATCGCGGCTTTGCACCCATTCGAAGTAGCTCACCGTGACGCCGCCGGCGTTGCAGAGAATGTCGGGGATGACGAGCACGCCGCGGTCGCGCAAGATGGCATCGGCTTCGGGAGTGGTCGGCCCGTTGGCGCCTTCGGCCACGAGGCGGGCGCGCACCTGGCCGGCATTGCCAGCGGTGATCTGATTGCCCAGCGCCGCGGGCACCAGGACCTCGCATTTCAGCGCCAGCAGTTCGTCGTTGGTAATCCGGTCGTGCTTGCCGTAATCGCACAGCGTTCCGTATTGACCGCGGCAGGCCAGCAACTTCGCAACGTCGAGTCCGCGCGACGAATGGAGACCGCCCTTGCTGTCGCTCACCGCAATCACTTTGCAGCCCTGCTCCGCGAGCAGCTTCGCCGCGATGCCGCCGACGTTGCCGAAGCCCTGCACCGCCACCCGCGCGCCCTCGAGCTTCATGCGCTTGCGCTTCATCGCGTCGCGCACGCACAGCATCACGCCGCGTCCGGTGGCCTCCTCGCGACCGCGCGATCCGCCGATGCTCACCGGCTTGCCGGTCACCACGCCGGGAACGCTGTGGCCCACCGTCATGCTGTAGGTGTCCATCATCCAGGCCATCACCTGCGCATTGGTCCCGACATCGGGCGCCGGAATATCTTGCTCGGGCCCGATCACGGGAAGCAGTTCGAATGTGTACCGCCGCGTCAATCGCTCCAGCTCGATGCGCGAAAGCCGTTTCGGATCGCAGGTGACGCCCCCCTTCGCTCCGCCGAACGGGATGCTGACCACCGCGCACTTCCACGTCATCCACATCGCCAGGGCCTTGACTTCATCGAGGTCCACTTCCGGATGAAAGCGCACACCCCCCTTGAACGGGCCCCGATCCATGCTGTGCTGCACGCGATAACCAGTGAAGACAACTTCATGCCCATTGTCGAGCAGCACCGGCACCGAAACGATCATCGTGCGCTTGCAATGGCGCAGCTTCTGATGGATGGGTTCCTCCAATCCGATGCGCGCGGCGACGGCGTCGAGCTGCTGCAACGCCATTTGCCAGGGAGACTGGCTCATCGCGCACCTCCATAGGGCAGCGCGATGCGAGGCTCGTCGTCACCGTCACCCTGACTGGAGGGTAGCGCCGTAAGACTACGGCCGATGAGTGTCTGGACGAACGGAAGCGTGGTGGTTTCACAGCCTTCCGCCTTCAAGTCCAGCGCCACTGCCAGCGCGACTCGCCCCGCCTCCGCATGGCCGGTGTCGAGCAGCAGGTAGGCCATTTCTTCCAACCGACGAGCATAGCGGGCGCGGCCGGTGGCGTCAAAAACCCGCTCGACGGTATCGCGCATGATGGAGGCCATCCGCTCCTGCTGCGCCGACTCCGAAATGACTACCCACGATTCCCCGGCGTCCTTGAGTTGGTCTGCCAGTGGCCGCACCACCTCCTGGGGCAACACCCAATACATGAACATCGGTTGATCGAATAGTGCGGCGCTGGCAGCGACGAGCGCGGGGCGATCAAGCGCTTCGGCGTTGAGGTGCTCGTACACCAGCGCGCGGGCGTACGGCTCGCATTTTTCTTCGGCCAGTATCAGGTCGAGGTCGTGGAAGCTCTCTGGCGGCGGGGTCTGCGAAGCGTCGTTGGCGGCGCGCGCTTCCCGCAGCAGATGCACGCCGTACTCCCAGGGAGCGGAGGCAATCGCTCGGGTCGGATCGCCGGTCAGCGCCTGCGCCATTGCGTCGTACTCGTGCCGACGCACCAGAGCCACCGCGCAATCATACACGCCACGGACCTCATCAACCGCCACCTGGGCCACCGCGATTCCGCGTCCCGGTACGCGCTGCGCCAGGCTGAGCATCCGTTGCCCCAGACCGTTGATGCTGCTGAGCAACGCCTCCTGGAACCGCTCGATCGGTTCGGCTTCGCCGATGATTCCGCTGCCCATCGGCACCGTAGCGCGCACTCCCAGCGAGCGCAAATGCTCCAGCGCGCGGCGCGCCGCCTTGCGCACTTCGGCGTCACCATGCTCGGCCAGCGGGCTGATAATCTCGGCCGCCTCCTCGCTGCGCACCTGACTGGTCGCAACCAGCGTGTCCAGTTGCAGCGCGCGATCCTCCGTCGTCGTCAGCTCACGCAGCAGTGGCAACGAATCATCTTTCAGCTCACGCGCCACCTGCTTCAACGCCTCGGCTCGATCCGCGCTGTCGTAAGATTTCACCTGTTCGACAATGGGCGCAATCGCGCTCAAGCTTGCGGCTTCCAGCAGCGCGGTGCTCCACGCAGCGAGGGCGGTCTGACCGCCAGCAGTGAGGGTCACGGTTGGGGGTTTGGCTTTGACGGGTCGCGGCTTGGGTTTGGGCATGAGTTGTTGGGTTGCTCCTAATCGCTTTCGGCGAGAATGCGCCGCGCGGCGGCGGCCGGGTCGGCGGCCTGGGTAATGGGACGGCCGACGACGAGATAGTTTGCACCGGCGGCGAGCGCCGCCCTCGGCGTCGTCGTGCGTTGCTGATCTTGCGAGGCGGTGCCCGCAGGCCGCACCCCCGGCGTCACGATGATGAAACTGTTCCCGCAGGCGCCCCGAATCAGTTTGGCCTCCTGCGGCGAGCAAACGACACCATCCAGCCCGGCCTTCAACGCCATGCGCGCAAGCTGTTCAACCTGCGCCTCCAACGCGCCGGGCACGGCCAACTCGCGATTCATCATCTCGCGATTCAGGCTGGTCAACACGGTCACGCCGATCACCAAAGGCCGCCGCGTGCCGAGACGTTGCGCCTCGCCCTCCGCCGCTTCCCGACCGGCCGCCATCATCTCGACGCCTCCCGAGCTGTGGAGGTTGAACATCCAAACGCCCAGTCGGGCCGCCGCCCGCGCCGCGCCGGCCACCGTGTTCGGGAGGTCGTGGAACTTGAGGTCGAGAAAGATTTGTCCCGCGCCCAGCGCAGTGACGATTTCTGGTCCGCACGAATTGAATAGCTCAATCCCCACCTTCCAACGACAGCCGACCGGCGCCAGCAGTTCAGTTAGACGACGAGCTTCAACCGCGGTGGGAACATCGAGGGCAACAATCAGTTGATCGGCAGTCACGGCAGCTTCACCCGAAAGATTGTAACGGACGTGTTCTCGTAAGCAACCGACCCCGACCCCGGCGGCGGCGCGTCGAATTCGTAACGTCCCCGCGCCCGCAGCCACAGCCGCACCAGATTCCGCTCGCGCGGGCCGTAGACAATGAAGCGGATGCGGTTGGTCGAGAGAAACCGATCGGTTGGCTCCCTCCTCAATTCGCCCGCGAAGAATCGCACCGTTGCCTCGGCCTTCGGGATGAACGGCTTGGTGTCGGCGGCGTGACCGCAGTAGACGCGCAAATCGGAAAACCCCGCCACGAAGTTGCCGGTGGCGAACGATCCCAGCACCACCGCGTTGCGGTCCGGCTGGGTGCGCAGCCAGTTCCAGGCAGTCAACTCGTCACGATGGACGAATTGGCCGGGCTCGTCGCCCCGCAACTCTGTGCGGAACATCGCCATGTGCGCGCAAGCGTCCTGCGTGCTGAGCAGGGTGGAAGGCGCCATCGCCAGCAACAGTAATGCATTCCGCCACCGCGCCACCGTTGGCGACGAGCACGGCGCGCGCGTGAGTGCGACGGCCGCCAGTAGCGCGAGCGGCAAGTGCGTGCCCTCGAGCGCCTTGCGGCTCCAGGAAAATGGCAGCAGGCACGGGACGATCATCCCTACCAGCGCCCAGACCGCGAGGGTGTGGAACCACTCGTGCTCGCCGTCCGCGATGAACTCCCGTCGGCGCAGCAGGGTCCATGCGACGAGCAACAGCAACAGGCCGTAGCTGACCGCGACGACCAGCGGCGTGGGGCGTGACAACGCAACTGCCGACGCGCCCCATTGCGGATTGCGTTTCATCACCATGACGAGGTGCGCGAGCGCCGGTGCGGTGGCGGTAAGGATCATCGCCGCCCGCGCCAGGTGCTGACGCCGACCGTGGCCGCGCGCGAATCTCCAGGCCACGATTCCGCTGGTCGCCACCACCAGCACGGGCCAGTCGTAGGTGTGAATGTTCGTCAAGCTGAGCGCGATGAGCGCCGCGGCGGCGGTCGCGATTGGGCTGCCCGCCAATGCGCGGTCGAGCGTGTGGTAGTAGCCGAGCAGCAGGACCAGGCTGGCAAGGTGTAGCGGCGAGCGCGCCAACGTCGCGTGCGTAAGGGCCTCGACCAATGGACCGACCGGTCGCACATCGAAGCTACCGAGCTCCGCACCGAGCGCACTGGTCAGCCAGCCGACGCCGCCTGAGGTGCCGGCAATCAACATTGCCCACAGGCCAACCTTCGCCTCGAAGCGCGTGGCCGCGATGGCATACAGCGTTATCAACAGCAGCCAGCCGAGGGCGACCCGCGCGACGCGGTAGGTCGTCGGTGCGTCGAAACCGAGCCCCTCCCCTAACCGACCGAGCACCAGAAAGAACAGGTCGAACCGCCCGCGCAAGGTAGGCTCGGTATTGAAGCGTTCCTCCAGCGTCCACGCGCCCCGAGCGGTCTGTTGCAGATAACTAAGGTAGGCGTTGGCGTCGTCGCTGCGAAATGGGCTGAGGCCGACGAACACGTGGTCGCCATCGGACAACGCCGCACCGTAGAAGTACGGAATGCTCGCGAAGGCGACGAGGCCGGCAGCAACCAAGGCGGCCACGGCGAGGCCGCGCAACGTCAGTCCGCGCGCGGAGTTAGACGTGGGCGCAGCCGACAAGCTCGGTCACCGAAGCCACGCCGTGGCGTGTCAGCCACTGGTCCAGTTCGGCGATGATCTCCACCGTCGCGCGCGGATTGGCAAAGGTGGCGGTGCCCACCTGCACGGCCGAGGCCCCGGCCATCAAGAACTCGATGGCGTCGTCCGCAGTGCTGATGCCGCCGATGCCGACCACCGGGAGGCGCACCGCGCTCGCAACCTGATACACCATGCGCAACGCGACCGGCTTGATGGCCGGCCCGCTCAGGCCGCCAAAGCAATTTTTGATTTTTGATTTGCGATTTTCGATTTCGATGGACATGCCAACCAGCGTGTTGATGAGGGACACGGCATCGGCGCCGCCGGCTTCCGCCGCGCGCGCAATCTCGACCACGTCGGTCACATTCGGCGACAGCTTCGCAATGATCGGCAACTTCGTCGCCGCTTTCACCGCCGCCACGGTCGCGCGCGTCAACTCCGGCTTGGTGCTGAAGTCCAGCCCGCCGGCCACGTTGGGACACGACAGGTTGAGCTCGATCGCGGCAATGCCCTCGCACTGGTCAAGGCGGCGCGCCATCGCAGCGAAGTCGTCGACCGAGTCACCGGCAATGTTGGCAATCAGCGGCACGTCGAACCTGCGAAGGAACGGAACCTTCTCGGCAATGAACGCCTCGAGGCCGACGTTCTGCAAGCCGATACTGTTGAGCATTCCCGCCGTGGTCTCGCACACGCGCGGCGGCGCATTGCCCGCGCGCGGCGCGCTGGTCACCGTCTTGGTCACAATTCCGCCCAGCGCAGCAAGCGCAAAGACCTCCGCCAACTCCTCGCCATAGCCGCAGGTGCCGGAGGCGGTGAGCACGGGATTGCGCAGTCGAAGCGGTCCGAGGGAGGTGGTGAGGTCAGTCATCGGCTATTGATTGTGACCATGCGGAGCGCGCACGGTAAAGCAAGCCTGCGCGCTAATCCGAGCCGCGCGCGTAAGCAAGCGGTGCCCTAATCCGAGCCGCGCGCGTAAGCAAGCGGTGCCGTGGAGTGGCGGCACAAGAGATTCAATACACGACTACGGCACGGGCACCGCTTGCTTACGCGCGCGGCTCGGATTGCGCGGCGCGGCTCGGATTATTCGTCATGCGACAAGCATAGTCCCCATGATCGGCCTGCGCTCGTAACGGTGCTGCCAGCTTGACATCTGCCGACGGAAAGTGCAAGATTGAACCATCATGCTGCAAGCAAATCCTCGGGAACGGACCATACCGCCGCAGAGTGGGCCCGGTGAACGTAGATTGCACCCATATCTGAACCAGATCCGCTCCCGGGCCGCAATGTCCGTTCCCGGGCCGCGATGGCCGTTCCCGGGCTGCGATGGCCGTCCCCGGGCCGCGATGGCCGTCCCCGGGCTGCGATGGCCGTTCCCGGGCCGCGATGGCCGTTCCCGGGCCGCGATGGCCGTTCCCGGGCCGCGATGGCCGTTCCCGGGCCGCGATGGCCGTTCCCGGGCTGCGATGGCCGTTCCCGGGCCGCGCAGTGCGTTCCCGGCCTGCGCCAAGCTGGATTACCCCTTGAACCCTGAGTAAAAGGAGCCAAACCGATGGGACGTATCAATCTTGATGACCTACTGCCGATGGTCGACCGCTTCGTGGGCCACTGGACCGACCTGAACACCTTGCCCGGCGGCCCGTTCGAGAGCGAGCCGGGCTACGGCTTGCCGGCGCTGACCGCCCAGCGCGCCGCGCTGCACACCCAACTCGACGACATCGGCGTGAAGGAGCAGCAGGCCCAGCAACTGCACGACGAACGTGACGGCCTGTTCGGCGTCAATACCGACCCGAATAGCTGGTACTCGATGCTGTTGCTCTACAAGCCGGCGGTCATCCTGCGGCTGGGGCGGAATCATGCGCTGGTGGGCAGCGTGCCCAACCTCGGCAAGGTAGCGCCGGGAAGCCTCCTGGGCATCGTCCACAGCTTCACGAACCACTGGGTGGAGGTGAACACCGCGCTCGGGGCGACGCCGCTGACGTTGGGCACGAAGACCGTCGCCGATCTTACGGCGCTACATACCGCGCTCGACGCCAAGCTCAAGGCGGTGACGGTGCTGGACGACATCACCCTGCCGCGCGAGCGCGCCGAGCGTGACCAACTGACTGGCGACGTGGACGAGGCGCACCGCCTGCCGACTTCGATCATCAGCCATCTGGAGAACTACCAGACCTACGTGCATCTGACCCAGGCCGGCACGCCCAGCGAGGCGTCGCTGCCCAATATCTTCCCCGACGGCTCCTCGCCCCTGCCGCGTTTCGACTTCAACAATAGCACCCTCGCCCCCGGGCAGGAGAAGACCTGGCACGTAGACCCGTCGCTGCCCAACGCCGCCGTCCTGGTCCTGAAAGAGGGCGCGGTCGAACTCACGCAAGCCTACAGCGCCACCCCCGGCTCGACCGTCGCCTTCACCTGGTCCGGCGTGACCGTGGTGGACGGCCTCGACACCATGGAACTGCGCGACGCGACCGGGCGCACGATTGCGCGCGGGACGTTCAACGCAGGGTTGGGGGAGCCGGCGTAACCGAGCTGGAGGGCCACCCGATGACCGTCGGCCAGTACCTGTTCAAACGCCTCAAGGAGGAAGGCGTCACGCATACGTTCGGGATTCCCGGCGACTTCGCGCTGTCGCTCTACCAGGCGCAGGAGGCGGCCGGCATGCCGACGCTGGTCATGACGCACGAGCCTTCGGTTGGCTACGCCGCCGATGTGTACGCGCGGCTCAACGGGCTGGGCGTGGCGCTGGTGACCTACGGCGTCGGCGCGCTCAACATGGTGAATGCCGTGGCCATGGCTTACGCGGAGGAATCGCCGGTGTTGGTGGTGGCGGGCGCGCCGCAAGTGCAATGGCGCGAGACCGACACGCTGTTCCATCATCGCGTGAAGAGCCCGGACACGCAACTGCGCGTGTACCAGGAAGTGACCATCGCACAGGCCAGCATCAACGAGCCGACGCGCGCGGCCGCCGAGATCGATCGCCTCATTGCGTTGGTGCGCAAACACTCGCGGCCCGGCTTCATCGAAATCGCGCGCGACGTGGTGAACCTGCCCCTCGTCGCCCCGGCGAACCGGCCGACGGTTCAAAAGGTGATCGCGCAGGGTCAGCGCGAGGCGCGCGCCGAAGCGGTGGCCGAAGTGGTGCGCCGACTCAACGCCAGCCAACAGCCCGTGGTCTACGCCGGTCTGGAGATCGAGCGCTTCGGACTGATGGACCTGCTCCGTAAGTTCGTCGAACGCGCCGGGCTGCCAGTGGCGACTTCGCTGATGGGCAAGGCCGTGATGCCCGAGCATCACCCGAACTTCCTCGGCAACTACTTCGGCCGGCTCGGCCCCGACCCGGTTAGACGCTACGTGGAAAGCGCCGATTGCTTGCTGGCGCTGGGCATGATGATGACCGACATGGATACCGGGGTTTTCACCGGGCGGCTCGACCGACGTCGGCTGATTCAAGCCACCTCGGAGGGCACCAGTGTCAGCCATCATCATTATGCCGAGGTCGCGCTGCCGGATCTGCTGGCGGCACTTATGAAGCGGCGCGACCTGAAGCCTCATCGCTTCAAGCTACCCAGGGCCAGGAAGCCGTCAAGCTCGCCCCAGCCCGGCAAGGCGTTGACCGTGCAGGCGATCATCGAAGAGCTCAACGACTTTCTGACCCCGGAACACATCGTCGTCGCCGACACCGGCGACTGTCTGTTCGCGTCAGTCGAATTGCGCGCGGATTGGTTCGTCGGTCCAGGCTATTACGCCAGCATGGGGCTGGCGGTGCCGGGCGCGATTGGCGCGGCGGTGGCCCGGCCCGACTTGCGACCGGTGGCGTTGACCGGCGACGGCGCCTTCAAGATGAACGGAGTCGAGATCGCCACCGCACGCGACTATGGGCTGAATCCGATTGTCGTCATCATCAACAACCAGTCGTTTGCAACGCTGAAAGTCGCACTGGGCGATCGCCCCTACTTTCGCGTGCGACCGTGGGACTACGTAGGCATGGCGCGGGCCCTGGGAGGCCACGCCGAGCAGACCCGCACGCGCGAGGAGTTCCGCAACACGCTGCGGCTGGCGCAATCGTCGAAAGACTTCTGGGTGATCGATGCAGTGGTGGACGCCGACGATTTCTCGCCCACGCTGCGCCGCCTCGGTGAGCGAATGGCGAAGAAGGCGCGTTGACCGTGCGCCGCGCCCGGCGCATACTACGGTGACTCGTGGGAGTAGCACAATGGCAGTGTACCAGCTTCCCAAGCTGGCAATGCGGGTTCGATTCCCGTCTCCCGCTCCAGTCCGACACCAGTGCGTGACTGCGTGGTGAATCATGAACAAGCCCACCTCAATCGCAAAGCCGAAGCGGCTTACCGCCCGTGAGAAGAATGCGCGGACCATCAAGCGCATTCAACGGCGCTACGCGGAGACGCACAACGGCCAATGGATCGGTCTGGTGGACGGGAAAGTCGTGGCGATTGCGCCGAACTTTGAAGCACTGCACGAGGCGCTGGTTGCCATCGAACCACGAATGCAGCGTACGATGGTCTTTCAAGCCGGCGAATCATGGAGCAGCGGCAAGAAGCTGATAATCTTGCCGTTCGGTTAAGGCCTGTGCTGCAACATTGTTGGACCGACCAGGGTGGCCGCGCGCGAATTGAAATCGAGTTGAAGTCCGCAGGTCTTCGCAAATCACCGCAGACCATCATTCAGAATGTACTCGTCGATACCGGATGTCCGGTACCGTTGATCATTAGCCCACGCCTCCTCAGGCTGGTTTCGAGTCGTCCCAGGCAACCGGTACAATCGAACTTCGGAATACTTCGTGGAGGTCAGGTGAGAGTCGGCATTCCCGCCCTCCGGTTTGATCAGGTCATTCCCGTCTACGCCAGCATTCGCGTCGCAAACTTCGTCGCCTCCGAGGGCTTCGACGGCCTGGCGGGCAAGCCCTTTCTCGACCTCTTCCGTTGGAGCAATGGCAACGGCGGCGAATTCTGTCTGAACTACCGACTCACACAGGAGTAATCGCATTGTCCCACGTCAGTCCCGGCATTTTTCGTGAGTACGACATTCGCGGCATTGCGGGCGGCGACCTCAACGCCGACGCGGTGGAACTCGTCGGCCGCGCGTACGGCACGACGCTGCGCCGAGCGGGACATGCGGCTTGCGCGGTCGGGCGGGACAACCGTCCCAGCGGCGTCGAGCTGTCGGCGGCGCTCATCCGGGGGCTGCGCTCAACCGGTTGCGACGTGATCGAGGTCGGCGAGGTCATCACGCCAGCGCTGTATTTTTCGCGCGTGCATTTCGACCTCCCCGGCGGCGTAATGGTGACCGGCAGCCACAACCCGCCGGCCTACAACGGACTGAAGCTGAACTGGGGCAACGGCTCGCTGTACGGCGACGACATTCAAAATCTGCTGCGGTTGATTCAGGCCGACGACCTCGAGCGCGGCGACGGCGCGGTTCGCGAGGCAGACATCATCCCGGCCTACCATGAAATGCTGCGCACGAAGACACCGCTCGGCCCTCGCCGCGTGAAGGCCGTCATCGACTCCGGCAACGGCGCAGCCGGGCCGGTGGTGCATCCGTTCATCGAATCGCTCGGCGTGGAGGTGACCGCACTCTACTGCGACAGCGACCCGACGTACCCGAACCACCATCCCGACCCGACCAAGCTCGACAACATTCGCGTGATGGCCGAACGCGTGCGCGCCGAGGGCGCCGACGTGGGACTCGGCTTCGACGGAGACTGCGATCGCCTCGGCGCGGTTGACGAACGCGGCGAAGTCATCTGGGCCGACCAGTTGATGATCCTCTACGCCCGGGAGATTCTCAAATCGCGCCCCGGCGCGCCGATCATCCTCGACGTGAAATGCTCGCAGGCGCTCGCCGATGAAGTCATCAAGGCCGGGGGCCGGCCGGTGATGTGGAAGACGGGGCACTCGCTCATCAAGGCCAAGCTGTGGGAAGACAACGCGCCGTTCGGCGGCGAGATGAGCGGCCATCTATTCTTCAAGGACGAGTATTTCGGCTACGATGACGCGCTCTACGCCGCGTGCCGGCTCGTGCGCATGCTCAGCAACTCGGACCAATCGCTATCGCAAATGCTGGCCGCCGTGCCGCAGTTCTTCTCAACGCCGGAGATTCGAGTCCACTGTCCGGAGCAGATCAAGTTTGAGGTCGTCAAGGCCGCCGTCGTCGAGCTCAAGCGCAAGTTCGATCACGTGATCGACATTGACGGCGCGCGCGTCGTTACCGATGAAGGCTGGGGGCTCGTGCGCGCTTCCAACACGCAGCCCGCGCTCATTGTTCGCTGCGAAGGCAAGACGCGCGAGGCGCTGGAGCGCATGAAGGCCATCATCGGCGGCGCGCTGGCGAAGTTCCCCGAGGTGAAGCTCGACTGGTCGCACCAGGGCGAATAGCGCGTCGCGCGCTCGGCTAACTCTATAGTATCGTGCTCGTCGTCGCTCTCGTCGTCGTCGTCGGGTGTTGACGGTCAACCTCCGACGACGAGTTCGAGTTCGAGTTCGACGACGAGTACGAAGCAGGGTATTGTGCTCGTCGTCGCTCTCGTCGTCGTCGTCGGGTGTTGACAGTCAACCTCCGACGACGAGTTCGAGTTCGACGACGAGTACGAAGCAGGGAAGGTGAAGGCCATCTTTGACCATGAAAAACTCGACGTATACCAACAAGAACTCGCGTTCATAACCTGGGTCACGGCCCTTCTGGCAGACGCCAAGGAAGATTCGTCGGCCAAGACACGCGAGGTGCGCGATCAGCTCGACCGCGCCAGTTTGTCGGCCTTGCTCAATACCGCAGAAGGAAATGGGAAGCGCCAAGGGCAAGCGCGCGCGAAATTCTTCGACGATGCGCGCGGCTCTGCGACTGAGTGCGCTGCATGCCTTGATGCGCTGGTGGCCAAAGGGATTTGTGGACCAGAGCGTGTTCGAGAAGGCAAGGAGATTCTTGTCCGCATCGTCCAGATGCTAAGCAAGTTGGTAGCCTTGTTCTCGGACGAACGTAAGGTGCGCGAGGATACCGCGGAGTATCGGGTGAGTTAGTCGTCATCGTCGGGTGTTGACTGTCAACTTCCGACAACGAGTTCGAGTTCGATGACGGGTGCGTTAGTCGGCTAAGTCGCTTCGCCCGGTGGTTTGCCCGCGCGGTCCAGCGCCTTGAACAACTCGTCCAGTGCCTTGAGCAAACTGCCGACGCCGGATTCGGCTTTCGTCGGTTTGCCGCTCAGCGCCGCGTCGAGTTCGCCGAGTAGCTGGTCGATCAGGTCGGCTTTGCCGAGACGAACGTCGCGTAGAATCCCATCGAAGCCCTTCGTCAGCTCGCGGATCACGTTGGCCTCGGGCGATCCTTTGCCCAGCATCGGTTCGAGGAGCACCTCGAACGCGCTGGCCAGCTTGATCGGTCCGATGTCCTCATCGCCGCGCGCTTCGTCCAGCCAGCGACGGAACATGACCGTCGTGTGGGCGGGGGCGGGGGAGACTGCTCTGGCCGCCGCCAGCAAGTCGCCGGGCGAAGCCAGACCGAACTGGTGTTTTGTGTAGTAGCTTTGCAGCATGCGGAGGAAGCGCTCCTTACCCAGGTGCTCTTGCAACGCTGCGAAGAACATCGCGCCTTTGCCGTAGACGATGGCGGCGTACTCGGCGGTACCGCCATGAGCCTTGGCCGGTAGATCAATCGCGCGATCCTTGCCGCCCATCAGCCGGTGCAGATGGTAGGTCAGCTCGATGTTCAGGAACGCCTGTTCCTCGGCAACGCGTTTGCCGGCGATCGCCTCCAGCGCCAGCCGCGCTGAGTGATTGGCCAGCGCCTCGTCGAGGAAGGGATGGTTCTTGCTGTCGCTGCCGACCACCGCGTTCCACCACTGATGCGCCACCTCGTGGGCGATGACGAACGCCAGCATGTGCTCGCTGAGCCCGTCAAAATGTGCCAGTGCCTGGTCGATTTCGGGGTCGCCCAACTTTCCGACCTTCAGTCCCCCCAGGTCGTAGAGCAACTGGTTGATGGTGACCAGGCCGGGGTGCTCCATCCCGCCGACGATGCTCGCCAGCGGGGCCTCGACAATATCGAGTTCCTTGTACGGATAAGCGCCAATGGACTTGTTGAAGAAAGCCAACGACTTCGCCGCCACGTCCAGTGCTCGTGCTCCCGCGGCCTTGTGTTCACTGACGAAGTAGCTGTTGACGATCACACCGTCCACCGTCCGACTAACTTTTTCGTAGCGCGGGCTTAGCTGGACGGCAAAATCGCGGACGCCGCCGGCGAAGTAATGCGTCACCCGGCGCTCGCCTCGCATCGTGCTGGTCTGCTCAACGCCGGTGGCGACGACTTTCGTCGCACTGGGGGCGTCGATAGTCACGTCATAATGGGCAACGTCGAAGTGCGCGATATCGCCAACGCCGGTGGGCGCCACCGTGTCCCAGTTCTTGCCGTCGTGATGGGCCAGCATCGGGAACCAATGACCGAGGTTGGTGACGCCATCGCCGACCGCGAAGATGCCGTAGTTCGTTTCCTGTTTGAGCATCGAGCGCAGCAGGTCGCGCAGCATCGAAATCGGCGAGTCGGCGCGCACGGTCAGAATCGTCGGCACCTGCGCGGTGAACTTCAAGCCCACGGTGGCGATGCGGCCGGCGGCGAGCGGCGCGGGCAGCGCCACGTTGAGTTGCGCGCCGCTGGCCTTATGGGAGGCCCTGGCACCGTTGACCGTGGCTTCCGTCACCGTCAGGTTGGGGGCCCCACTGCCGGTCAAGAAGGTGGCATTCGGGTAGAGATGGAAAACGACCTCGCTCAACGGCGCGCCGGTCAAGTTCGTCAGCGTCACCTGCTCATCGCCGGTGAAGGCGTCGAGCTTGGCGTTCAGATTCACCGAAATCGTGTAACGCGGCACTCCCCGGAAATCGTGCTTGCGCAGGGCGTCATCACGCACCGAGGCGCGGAGAATGTCGCGGTCGCTGCCGTGCGAACGCGCGACCTGAGCGGCGCCGCCGCCAACTACCAGCAAACCGAGCAGGACTGCAAGGATACGACTGTTCATCGTCAGGTCCTTTCGCGGATTCGTTGATCGGAAGGAGCCAGTCCGCGACGATTAGGATAGCAGATTGTGTATCATTCGTGTCGCCCGCGGCAGCGCAGACTGGTGGTTTCCCCGGCGGCGAGTGAGTTAGAATCATCGTGCGATGCGAAGGTCACCGTCATGAGGGTGCAACATTCACTGCGCGAGCGGGGCGCGCTGGTGTTGGTGGGCTTGCTGCTGGCCAACAGCGCCATCATCTTTGCTTTCAAGGGCGCCGACTTCCTCTATCTCACCAACGTGTTGCTGCACCTGGGGCTGGGGCTGGCCGCGACGTTGGCATTCCTGGTTTTACTTCCGCGCTTGGTTGTTCGCCTGCGTTGCGAGACCAACGAGTTGGCGCAGTTGCTCGGAGTTACCGCGGCCGGACTCAGCGTTGTCGCACTGACGACCGGCGGCTACTTGCTCGTCGTAGGGGCCCTGCGTCCCCAGCAACCCGTATTGCGCTTGCACTTATCGGCCGCAATCGGGGCGACGCTGGCGGGCGCGCTGTACTTCATCCTCCGCGCGCGTAACCAGGGCGGGCGTGACTACCACCTCGACCGCTGGCTCGGCCGGGTCAGTGCTTGCGCGACCGCCGTGTTCGTGTTCCTACCTGCGATCACGGTGACGGCACGCGCGGCACTGCCGAGCGCCTCGAAGGGCGTCACTAATCCGCGCTGGGCGCCGGGCTCACCCGACACCGAGGGCGATGGCAAAGGCGGCAAGTTCTTTCCGTCGTCGGTGCAAACGGTCAACGACCTCTACTTTCCCTCCGAGTACTACATCGACAGCAAGAGTTGCGGAGCGAAGGGCTGCCATCCGGACATCGTCAAGCAATGGGAGTCATCGGCCCACCGGCTTTCGTCGTTCAACAACCAGTGGTATCGCAAGTCGATCGAGTATATGCAGGACGTGAACGGCGTCGAATCATCGAAATGGTGCGGCGGCTGCCACGACATGGCCGTGCTGCAAACCGAGAAGCCGGGTACCGGCAAGTCGCGCATGGACTTCCCCATCAAAGATCAGCTCTGGCCACCGGAGAAGTTCCCGGAAGCGCATGCCGGCATCGGCTGCGCGGCGTGTCACAGCATCGTCCACGTGAAAAGCACGATGGGACAGGGCGACTTTCGTGCTGACTATCCGCCGATGCATAAGTACGCGATCAGCCAGGAGCCGATGATGAAGTTCCTGCACGACTTTCTCATTCGCCGCGCGCCCGAGCCGCATCGGGCCACCTTCCTGAAGCCGCTCCACCGCGAGGACACCGCCAAATTCTGCTCGTCCTGCCACAAGGTGCATCTCGACGTTCCCGTCAACAACTACCGCTGGTTCCGCGGGTTCAACGACTACGACGCCTGGCAGAACTCGGGCGTGAGTGGCGGCAATGCGCGCGCGTTTTACTACCCGAAGGACGGTTTCAAGAAGTGCGTGGACTGCCACATGGTTCGCGTACCGTCGACCGATGCCGGAAACAAGGACGGGTTCGTCAAGAGCCACCGCTTCCTGGCCGCCAATACCGCCCTGCCATTCGTGAACGATGACCACGAGCAGTTGGCGCTCACCACCAAGTTCCTCCAAAATGGGCCCGAGGGCTTGAAGCCGCCCGGCGTTTCGCCCGTGACGGTGGATGTGTTTGCCATTCGTCGACCGGCAAAGAGCAGCAATGCGAAGAAGCCGTCTCCGAACACTGGTGCTGGAGGACCGGCCCGTCCTCCGTGGGAGGCCGGCCGCGAATCCACCATGCTGCCGGACGAGTCGGGAACACTGACCGGTTCGACGCTGAAGTCGCAAAAGTCGGACTGGAGTGAGCCAGAGCTCATCGATGGCAAGACGACAATCGCACCCGGCGAGACGGTGTTGGTGGAAGTGGTCGCGCGCACGCGCAAGGTGGGTCACTTCTTCCCGGGTGGAACCGTGGACGGCTTCGATGTGTGGTTAGAATTGGAGGGCCGCGATGCCACCGGTCGCAAGCTGTTCCATTCCGGCGCCCTTGAATTTCCCGACGGCCCGATCAAGCCCGACGCGCACGAATACCGCTCGCTCATGCTCGATGCCAAGGGCAATCGCATCAACAAGCGCAACGCCTGGGCGTCGCGCGTGGTGGTCTATGTGCGGCTCATCCCGCCGGGCGCAGCCGACACCGCGCACTTCCGCTTTACCGCGCCGCGCGACGCGCGCGGGCCGTTCACCTTCACCGCGCGCATGAATTATCGCAAGTTCGATTGGTGGAACACGCAATTCGCATTTCGCGGCCGCCCGAAAGTGGATCCGCGACTGCAAGCGCGCGCCGGCGTCTCCGACGCCGCTGAGCCGGACGTAACGAAGCACTACGACTCGCGCGACTGGGCGTTCGACGCCGACGCCTCCACGGTGTCCGGCAAGTTGAAAGACATCCCCAAGCTGCCGATTGTCGTCGTGGCGAGCGATCAAAAAAACGTCCCCTCCCCGACTCCAGACTCTCGCTTCCCACTCGCCGAACGGTGGAACGACTACGGAATCGGGCTGTTTCTGCAAAGAGATTTCCGGACGGCGGAGCTTGCTTTCCGTCAGGTAATCGCCCTGGATCCGCAGTGGCCGGAAGGCTACGTCAACGCCGCGCGCGTGAAGCATGACGAAGGCGATTTGAACGACGCCATTGTCTTGTTGAAGCGAGCGCTGGCGCTGCACGAGAAGCTCGCCCTCAACCCGAACCGGTCGAAGGTGCATTACTTCCTGGGCAGTTCGCTCTTCCAATTGGGTGAGTACGAACCGGCGCTCGCTAACCTGGCCACGGCGATGGCACAGTTTCCCGATGATCGCGTGGTCCGCAACCTGATCGGCACCATCCATTTCCGGCGCGGCGAGTTCGGCCCGGCGATCCGTGAATTCGAGCACGTCCTGACCATCGACCCCGAGGATTTGCAAGCGCACTATCACCTGATGTTGTGCTACAAAGGGAGGAGGGAACTCGGAAAATCAGCGCGCCACGAGAAAATGTATAAGCGCTTCAAGGCCGACGAGTCGGCCACTAGAATCGTCGGTCCCTACCTGCAAACCCATCCGCACGACAACAATGAAGCGCGGCTCATTCATGATCACGGAGGCTGACCACTGCGACAGCGGCCAACGTGGCGAAACGGTATTTCATAACGCGATCCCCTTTCGGGGTTCGCATTTATTCTTTTCGGAAGTTCAGGCAGTAGTGATGGAACGTGTTGCTGACCCAGGCGTTTCCCATTCCGAACGGCGCGAGGCGTTGGTTGTCCTGGCACCAGATCCGTTCGTCTTTCAGTGTATAGAGCGTTGAAAGGCGCTTGCCCAGGTCCCAGGCCAGCGGGTAGACCTTGCCGCCTTTCTTCACATTCTTGACGATTATCGTTAAATAACCGCGCAGCTTGAGAACTTCATAAACCTGCTGGTAGACCCGAATTAACGCCTCGACGAAGGCCTCGTAATCGTGGAGGTTGCCGAGGTCGCGGGGATCATCGGAATAGTGAACGTCGAGTTCGCTGGCCTCCCGGCGCGACTTCTGCGTCGCGGCGCCCTGCGCGCGGAGCATATCCCAATACGGCGGGGAAGTGATGACATAATCGACGGTCGGGAATTTGAAGCCGGCAATGCGTAGCGCATCGCCGGTGATTACCGCCTGGCGGATTGAGGATGGACGCTTGGCGATGGAAGCTTGAACGATGGCGCCGGCATGGCGCAGGCGTTCGCGAGCGATCTCCGCGTACTTCGGATTCAACTCCAGTCCGAGGCCACGGCGACCGGAGTTGTGCGCCGCCACGAGCGTGCTGCCGGTGCCCAGCATAGGGTCTAGCACTATCTGCCCCGGTTTCGTAAAGAAGCGGATGAACTCATCGATGAGGGTTTCCGGGAACTTTGCCGGGTGAACGACGACGTTCTTCTCGCGCGGCGGCGGATTGTGGATGAACCAGCTTTTCTGGAACAACAGCCACTCGCGCGAGGTCAGTTCGTTGAGTTGGTTGGGTTTGTTCGGCGGCCAGCCGGGTTTGATTTGAGATTTGTGATTGATAACTTGAGATTGCCTCCCCTCGTCAACGAGCTTCTCAATCAACTCGCGATTCGCCGGAGGAAACTTGAAGCGCTTGAGCCGCACCGGCTCTACCCAGCGCCATTCCCGACCACCGTCGACCTTCGGCACTTCGCCACGCCATTCGCAATCGAAAACGTAGAGCTGCACGGCGCGGTCGGGATATTCGTAGGGGATCACCACGCGCTGCTCGCGGACTTCGACTTCGCCCCCCAGCTCCTCCCGGCACTCACGGGCGACGCACTGGGCGAGCGACTCTTCCCCCGCGCGCTTTCCACCGGGAAACTCCCAGACGCCCGGCAAATGTCCACCGGGCGCGCGACGCGCAATGAATACCTTGCCTTCATGCCAGACCAAGCCGAGTCCGACTTCGGCGGGGAGCGAGCGAAGCGCCGAGGGATGCGACATCGCGACGGAGCTTATTCCGTCGTCGAGACGAGGTTGCCGCCGGAACGATGCTTGAGCGACATCAGTCCGCCCAGCACCATGACGCCGACGCCGAGCCACACAAAGTTGATGAGCGGTTTGTGCGTAACCTCCACCACCCAGTAAGGCTTCATGTCGGTATGCACCAGGCTGACCAGGTAGCGCTTGGTCGTAGGATTGGCGGCTTCCAGCGCCAACTGGAACGGCGTGCCCGGAACGCTAACTCGAATCTGCCGCTGCCCCATCATGCGCAGCATCGGCTTGAGGGTGTGGGTCTTGCCGCCGTGCGTCACCTCGATGAGCGCGCCGATCTGCGAGTCAGAGGTCGGCTGCCAATCCGGGGTGCCCATTCCTTCGGGCCGAATGGCATCGGCCATGACGAACTTCCAGCCCGGCAGGCCGGGGAACTCGGCGCTATTCTCGGAGGTCACTTCTCCGTACTCCGGCAGGTTCTTGAGCCACTTACTGCCGTTGGTGAGTCGGAGCCCCCACATGGCCGTCCCTTCGTCTTCCGAGCGGGAATCGATCAGCAAGTGGTACGGCGTCCCGGGGACAGCCACCGGCTCCGCGGAGATGCGCTCTGGTCCGCGCATTTCCACCCGTGCGATTAGTTCGTTGCGTTCCAACCGATCGCTGGCCGGCGCCATCTTGCCGGGCTCGCGCCCGATGCCAGCCGTGTGGTTGATGACCAGCCCGATGAGTGGGTTGTCACCCGTTTTATCGCGGTAAGCCCGATAGCCTTTCAACTCAAATCGGTGGCCCGGCAGTAGATTGAATTGCGCCGGGTTGGACGAGGTGACGCGAATGAATGGACGGACGGCTTTGCTCTCGGTCGCCCGCCGTATGTCCGTTTCATTCATCACTGCGTCAAACGAACCTCGAGCATCCTCACCCTGGTGGCCGGCTGCAAAGTACCAGTCCCGCAGGGTTTGCTTTTTGATGAACGGCACATTGATCATCTGCCCCACATTGTTGAGCGAGACGATCGGGCGCGCGGTACGCACCTGGCGCCTGCCGGAATTCAGCCAATACTGAATGATGAGATGATCGCGTTCCCATAGGTAACGCGTGTCGCCGCGTCGCGCGTTGACGTCTTCACTGGTCAACTTGTAGGTCCAGCGATCGCCAAAGCCCTTGACTTCGCGTCCGAGCGGTAGCTGCAACTTCTCGGTCTCTTCGTAGGCGCTGGAAATGATCGTCCCCACGAACAGCATCGCGACGCCCATATGAGCGATGAATGCGCCGGAGCGCCAGGCATTGGACCCTGCAATCGCGCCGGTCAGCCCGCCGAGGGCAGCGGTAACAACGGCCATGTGCGCAATCGAGGTCGCGCCCGCGCCAAACAGAGTCGCGATCACGAAGCCGGCGATCGTTCCCAGTAATGCCCCGACAGTCACGCCCGCGACCAGCAACTTTCCCGCACGTGATTGGAGCGCCGCACTGCGGGCAATCGCCCGTCCGATCCCAAAGCCCAGGTTCGCGTTGGCGACGAATGCGAACACCGCGAGGCCGATGACGACCCACTGCAGCGCGCTGATCAGCGGCGCCGCACCGCTGCGGGCTTCGGTGAAGCCGAGATAGGACCGGATGACCGCCGTGATGACCAGCGCGACCGCGACATGCTTCGGCAGATGGCGACGCAGCCGCTCGGAGGTGCCGCCATTCCACGGCAGGTAGCGCCACAACCCCATCATCAACATCATGGTCAGGCCAATGGGCATGTGCGCGTAGTTGTAGAAGCTCTGTTGCACCACTCCTTCGTACTTTTCTTTGATTGCCGACGACGACCAGTTCAGCATTGTCATCACCACGGGCGAAGAGGTGCCGAGGGTCACGACCGCCGCTGAGGATACCAGTGCGATGACGCCGAGGAACACGGCAAAGTCGCGCGAACGCACGTTCTCGTATTGCGCGTCGGCGCGAATCTCCGCCCAGCGGTCGCCCAGCAGACCGAACAGCAACATCCGCCGTGACAACGGCTTGCGCGCAACCGCCTTACTAAGCAGCATCCAGCTCGCGACGCAAACCAGCAACCCGATGACGATGCCAACGCCGGTTTGCAAAACCAGGTCGCTTACCGCATCATTGGGAATCTCACCCTTTGCTGCCCTCGACGCATAACCAGAGCGATTGAGCACGAAGAGAATCGACAGCAACGGCAGCAACGGCGTGATGCCGTAGGAGGCCATGATGGTCACGCCGCCGACCAGCACCAGCGTCCAGTACAATTCATTGCCTTCCGAAGTGAACGAATGGACGGAGGCGTCGCTGAGAATCCCGCTCCGCGTCAGGAACGTCCCGTACAGCACCAGCAGGTGAACGAGAATCGCCAGCGAGAAGTTGGCGCGCCCGAAGCCCCCACCGCTAACTGCGCGCCGCTGGAGCACCATCCCGTGGATGAGGGCAGTGGCCGTGATCCACGGAAACAACGAGGCATTCTCGACCGGATCCCACGCCCAGTAACCGTGCCAGCCCAGCACGCCATAAGCCCACGCGCCACCGAGGGTTAGCCCGGTGCCGAGGAACGCCCACGGAAAAATCAGAAACGGAAAGGCCTCGTGAATCCAGCTTTGGTAGTCGCGCTTGATGAGCGCAGCCAGCGCAAAAATGAACGGCAAGCCCATCGCCGAGAAGCCGATGAACATGATGACCGGGTGGATGCACATCCACGGGTTCTGCAGCAGCTCGTTCATGCCGTTGCCGTCCGACGGCATCACCAGCGGCTCGGGCGCGCCGGTGAAACCCATCAGGCGCAAAACCTGGTCGGTCTTTCCCTCGACAAACTCGGGCCGCGGCATCTCACCATCGCGGATAAGCTTGATGCCATGGCGGTTGAAGAACGCGTCCGGGTCTTTGGGCAACGCTTTTAGGTGCGCGTCGCCCCCGGTTTTCAGTAGATCCATGAACCCCTTCCACTTCTCTTTCGGACCGATGAAGTGAAACGGACTGCGGACGAGCAGCAGCAGCATCATGCCGACCAGCACCCAGTTGTGGACGGCGGTGACAAACGGCTCCCGCAACGGAGTAATGGGTGGAGCAACTTTCCCGGCAACCGGGAAGAGCGTCGCCAGGACATTGCGCTTGCCGAGGAGCAGTAGACCCCACAAGCCGAGATACATGCACCACAGCAGGTAGGTGCCCTCCTGCCCGTTCCAGAGCGCCGAGATGCGGAACGGCTTGGCGAGCTTCAAGCTCGTGTAGGAGTAAACGTAGCCGAGATCGAAGCGGTGGTTCCAGATGCAGTGGATCATCGCCGCGCCGGCCGTCAGCAGGCAGACCGTCGCAAACAGCATGGCCAGGCGCGGCGCATGGAGATTCAGCGGTGCGTCGGCGTTGTCCTTGCCTTTCTTCTTGCCGTTACCGTTGCCCGTCGTCGGCTGCCGCAGCAATCGCACCACCGCGCGCGTGTTGGCAATCGCGGCGAACAGCATCGCAAAGAACGCAAGATACAAACAGCCGAGGCCGAGTTCGCGCATTAGGGTAGCAGATCCTTTACGGCTATTAGAGCGTCGGGGGCGGCGATCGGTGTCACGGTGTCAGTTTCGCTGAAGACGGTTACCTCAGCATAGCCGTCGGCGGTGGGAGTGCGACGAATCTCGAGCTGACGCGCGTTCACGTCGATGATCCAGTACTCAGCGATGCCCGCGCCGGCGTAAAGCCGCGCTTTGCGTCCACGATCGAACCCGACCGAGGTGTCGCTGACCTCGACGATGAGCAGGGCCGCCGAGGGGTGATCGTCTTGGTAATCGTCAACCGAACCGCTCACTACGGCGACATCCGGGACCGGCTGAGAAATGACACTCAAGTAAAGAGGCCCTTGATTTCTAACCCAGCAACTGGGTTCAAACACCCGCATCAAGACACGCATGGCGCGATCGGTGGCCCTGAAGTGTGGTGGTCCCTGGCTTCCCATATCGATAATCTCCCCGTCGACAAGTTCCACCCGATCGTCGGGCTCAAAGAACCCGAGGTCGCCGAGTCGAACGAAGTCATCGCGCGTCCAGCGCTTGGCAGTGGGAGTGGGCCGTTCCAAAGTCAACACAGCAGCACCTCGCTTTCGTCAGGCCGATTTTTCGCGACCGTAGTCTTTGCGTTCGTTGCTCCGACCGGAGCCGTTGTCTTTGCTCGGTCACTTGGTGAGCACTTCGTCGGCGGCAAACACCTCGTCGTCGAAGCGGCCCTTGATGCTCACCTGCTCGACCTCGTCAAAGTTGGCGGGAAGGGTGCGACCGTAGCGGATTCGCATGCGGTCGCCGTGCTCATCCACCACCTCGAACACGGTCGCTTTGTTTGCGGAGTCGTAGCGCCGCGAGGCGTGGAGGACGCGAGCCGTAACCTGGCAGTAGGTTCCGCCGCGCGCTTGCTTCACGGTCACGTACGGCACCATCGCCTGGGAGAACGACACGAGCGCCATCACCGAGAATCCGATGATCAGCCCGCCGCCGATGAGGTAGGCGGTTTTGACCTGGCCAATCTGAGTGGTGAGTTTCATCGCAGCATCTTCTCCAATCGCAGCAGGTACAGAAATATGCCGATCCAGACGATCAGCGTGACCATCATCAAGCCAGTCACAAAGTTGCTCCCGGGTACTCTTCGATAACCACCGGGCCGTAGTGTTCCATGCGCCACTGGCCGGCCCGGGTGCGCAGCGACCAAAGCCAGACAAACAGCCAGGTGTAGAGAATCAGCGCGAGGTTGAGACACACGCGGTACGGCTCGTACGCGCTCAGATCCGGCGGGTGCATGGGCGACATGCTGCGCGGCAGGACGTACATCAAGTACGGAGTGGCGATCAGTCCAAAGATGGTGTACACCGCCGAAAAGCGCGCGCGCAGGTCGGGATCGTCGAACGACGAGCGCAACGCGAAGAGGGCCGCGTAGATCAGCATCAGGATGAGAATCGAGAACAACTTCGGCTCGCGCAAATCAAAGTAGAACCACGAACCGTCCCACTGCTGCCCACCGAACACCGCGCCGGTCAGCGTGCCGAGGGTGACGAACAGCAACCCGATTTCCGCCGCGGCTGCCGACTTGTTGTCGAACGCAAGGTCGCGGGTTTGCAAGTAACGGGCTCCGAAAAAGACGGCTGCCACGAAGCCAACCAGCGCAACCCAATGGCACGGCACATGGAACACCACAATGCGCGCGGCTTCCGGCACGCGAAAGCCCTTCACGTCGGGATTCGGCGCCAGGTACGTCGCCACGATGACGGCGGCCATCGCCAGCCCACCGACGCAGTGCAGTAGCAGCACCGGGGCGGGAATCGACTTCGAGAGTTTGAGCGTTGCTTCCATGTTGGTTGATTTGACAGCGTGACGCGACCGGCCGTTACACTTGACACCGCAAACCGGCGGCAGCGGTTATGGAAACACCGGCAGCGCTTCCAGGCCGCTGCGTTCGTCGAGGTCAAAGATGATGTTCATGTTCTGCACGGCCTGGCCCGCTGCGCCCTTGATCAGGTTGTCCTCCGCGCTGATGACGATCGCGCGGTTGACGTGCTCATCCACACATGCGCCGAGGTCGAGGAAGTTGCTGCCCACCACGCTCTTCAGATTGGGGAACTGCCCCTTCGGCAAAACGCGCACAAAGTACTCATCGGCATAGCGCTGGTTCAAGAGTGCCAGCAGGTCCTCGGTCGTGACCTTCCGCGTCAGGTTGGCGTAACTGGTCGTCAGAATGCCACGGGTCACCGGGAGCAGATGCGGAGTGAACGAAATGCGCACCGGCTCTCCGGCCGCCCAGGACAGGCCCTGTTCGATCTCCGGCAGGTGGCGATGGGCGGCGACGCCGTAGGCCTTGTAGTCTTCGTTGAGATACGCGTAGGAGAAGAACTCCGCCGGCGGCATCCGCCCGGCGCCGCTGACTCCGGAGGCACTGTTGACGACGATCGTGTTCAAGTCGAGCAGCTTGGCCTCCAGCAGCGGATAGAGCGGCACGATGGCGCTGGTCGGATAACAGCCCGGATTGCTGACCAGCCGGGCGCCGCGAATCTGCTCGCGAAACAGTTCGGGAATCGCGTAAGGAGCCTCGGCCAGCAATTCCGGCGAGGTGTGCTTCACGTCGTACCAGCGCTCGAAGCAGGCCACGTCCTTGAGGCGATAGTCGGCGCCGATGTCCACGACCTTCGTCCCCCGCTCCAGCAGCGCCGGCGCCATGTCCATGCCTTTGCCATGCGGCAGCGCGAGAAAGGCCACGTCCGCGGCGGCGGCGATGGCGGCAACGTCGAACGCCTGAATCGCAAGGTCAAGCCGTCCGCGAAATGACGAGTACAAAGCATCGAAGCGCCGGCCGACCAGCGCGTCCACGTCGGCAAGATAGGTCAACTCGGCCAACGGATGGCCCAGGAGTAGTCGACAGATTTCAGAGCCGACATAGCCGCCGGCTCCGACGACAGCAACCCGGAGTTTGGACATGGCGATGACTCCTTCAAAAAACGACGGTAGCGCTCGATTCTCTCAAGCGCTACCACCAGCAAACTCTGCGCCCAACGGGCGACCTACTTACCGTCGCGCAACCCGGAACCAGGACCAGTATTTCGGTTCGTACAGGCTGCTGACCGTAACCCGGCTGGCCGCGCCCGAGGCATGGATGAACTGGCCGTTGCCCATATAGATGCCGCAATGATCGATGCGCGATCCGCTCCGGGAAAAATAGATGCGGTCACCGGACTGCAGTTGATCGGTCGGAACTTCCATGCCAACGCGAGCTTGCTCGGCCGCGGTCCGCGGCAGGTTCACCCCGCGCGACGCCAGATACGTCCGCTTCACCAGCGCCGAGCAATCGATGCCGCTCGCCCCGTTGCCACCGTAGTGATAGGGCACGCCGAGATATTTGTACGCCTCGGCAACGACCGAACCACCGCCGGCACCACTGAAGATGGGCGTCTTCGAAACCAGTTCGACCGACTCCAGCCGCGCATACTTTTTCGGGACCCAGCCGGTAGCGCCGTTGCTCATCAACACTCCGAACCAATCTCCGGCTTGCTGGGTCACCACCAACTGCATGCCGGGCTGCGGCGCAAAGTACACCCGCCCGCGCGCGCTGCGCCCGCTGCGAATCTTAGCGCCGTTGGCGACAATGGTGCCCAGCCGGCCGACGACGCGTCCGGTCGACCCGCCGGTCGAAGCTGGCGGTGGCGTTGGTGGTCGGGTGGAGGTGGGCGCCGCCGACGCCGCTGGGGTGGTGGTCACCGGCGCTGCTGAGTCTTCGCGATTGCCGACCGGCACGATCAGCGATTGGCCTATGTAAATCGGAGCGTCGGCGGCCAACCCGTTGCGTCGCCGGATAATCTCGGGAGTCGTGCTAAACCGGGTGGCGATGGCCTCCATGGTGTCGCCGGTCCCCACTTTGTAGACTTCGTAGATTACGCCCGCCGCCGTGAGGTGAACGAACAGGCTCAGGACGTAGAAAGTCCCGAGCCAGGGCACCAGCGACCACCGGGTCCGCAACATCCCGTCCACTCGCATTAACGTTTCGAGAACTGGAAGCCACGCCGCGCGCGCTTGTGTCCATACTTCTTTCGCTCTTTGACCCGTGGGTCGCGGGTCAGGAAGTCGGACCGACGCAACTGCGGACGGAGCGCTTCGTTCCATTCGACCAACGCTCGGGCGATACCATGCCGAACCGCGCCGGCCTGGCCGGAGAGTCCGCCGCCTTTTGCGGTAGCCTTGACATCGAACTGGCCGCTGACCTTCGCGTACTCCAGGGGCTCACGCACTGCCTGCTGCAGTGAATCCCGCGGGACATAGTCGCCCAACGCTTTGCCGTTGATGCTGATCTGTCCGTTGCCGGGCACGAGCCAGACCCGTGCCACTGCGTTCTTTCGGCGACCGGTCCCGTAGTAAGAAAGTGCGGATGCCAACGGATTGCTCCTTGTTAAATCCTGGTCAGGTCGAGCGGTTGCGGTTGCTGGGCGGCGTGCGGATGCTCGGCTCCGCGATAGACATGCAATTTGCGGCCCTGCTTGCGGCCGAGATAATTGTGTGGCAGCATCCCCTGCACGGCCCACTCGACGGCCTGCTCGGGCTTCGTCGCCATCACCGTCCGATACTTAACCGACCGCAACCCCTGCGGGTGGCCGGTGTGATGAATATGTTCTTTCTGTTCGAGCTTGTTGCCGGTCAGTCGCACCTTTTCCGCGTTGACGATGATGACGAAATCCCCGGTGTCGGTGTGCGGCGTAAACTGGGGCTTGTGCTTGCCTCGCAAGACCGTCGCAACCCGTGACGCCATGCGACCCAGCGTCTGTCCGGTGGCGTCGACGACGTACCAATTGCGCTCGGTTTCCTTTGGTTTCGCTACAAATGTTTTCATGCGAACTCTGCTTCCTGTCCTGGCTGGAGGTTGAACCTGTGTATTTTGCCGCGCTCGCCGGTGCCACGCAACAAGCGGTCGTACTTAACTCGCACCAGGCAAAGCCCGTGCGGTGGCGCCGTCGGACCCGCCTGCTCACGATCCCGCGATTGCAACACCTCCAACATGGTCGCCCCACTCCGCTGGCCGCGTCCAATTTGCATCAGGGTGCCGACCAGGGTTCGAACCATCTGGTAGAGGAAAGCGTTCGCCTCCACCGTCACCGTCACCTGGTGGCGGTGCCGGACCACCGCAACCTGCCGCAGTTCCCGCACGGTGCTGCCCATCGGGCTGCCCGACGTTTGAAAAGCGGCGAAGTCGTGGCACCCCACCAGGCATTGCGCCGCTGCCTGCATGGCCTCCACTTCCAGCGGCGCTCGCAGGTGATAAGCAAAGCGCCGGCTTAGCGCAGAAGGAATCGTCTGATTGTCAATGGTGTAGCGGTAGGTTCGACTGGTTGCATGGTACCGCGGATGCCAGCCGGCCTCCGCCTCGCGCGCCGACCGGACCACAATGGTTCTCGGCAATAGCCGGTTCAGGGCCAACGGCAACCGATCAACGGGAATCCGGTTTTCGGTCCTTACGCGGCATACTTGCCCGATGGCATGAACCCCGGCGTCCGTCCGGCCGGCGCCGGCGACGCTAACTTCGTGCTGTAAGCATTTCGCCAGCGCCCGTTCCAACTCGCCTTGAATCGTCGGCGCATTGGCCTGGCGCTGAAAACCGGCGAAGTCGGTGCCGTCGTACTCCACCAGCAGCCGGAGGCTGCGCATTCCGCGCCGCCCGCGCGTTAGTCGGCGACCAGCGCGACAATGGCGGTGGGTGAACCATCGCCGCGCCGCGGCGGCCCTTTGATGACGCGCGTATAGCCGCCCTCCCGCTCGACGAACTTGGGCGCGATTTCCTCGAACAGCTTTTGCAGCACCTCGCGTTCGGGATGCGGTTGCTGAAAGTAAGACTTCTTCCGGGTCTTGACCGGGTTCAGGGGCGGACGCTGAATGAATCGCCGCACCTGACGCATCGCCGCAATCTTTCGCTCCGGCGAAGCGCTCACAGCCACGCCGGCCTTGGCTTTGGTGATGAGCCTGTCGGCCAGACTGCTGACTTCCTTCGCGCGAATCTCGGTGGTGGTAATCTGTCCGTGCTGAAACAGCGCCGACACCTGATTGCGCAACAATGCAATGCGCTGGTCGGTGGGCTTGCCCAACTTTCGATGTCCGTGTTTGTGACGCATGTTGTCTCCTACAGTCCCAGCGCGTCGTCGTCGTCGTCGGTGTCGAAACCGAAGTCGTCGGCATCCTTGAACGGTTCGTCTTCCGGCGGCGCGGCCAGCTTCAACCCGTACTGACCAAGCCGTTCCACCACTTCGGTGAGCGACTTGCGACCAAAGTTTCGGATTCTCATCAAATCCACTTCGGTGATCTTGATCAGGTCACCCAGAATTTCCTTCCCATCACGTTTGAGGCAGTTGTAGGTTCGCACCGAAAAGTCGAGGTCATCGATGCGGTAGGCCAGCACCTTGTCGCGTTCGCGCACCATCATCTCGGTCCCGACGCCTTCCGGCTCCGCCTTGTCCGCAAAGTCGAAGAACAACGACAGGTGTTGACTCAGCAGCTTGGCCGCTTCGCTAATCGCCTGCTGAGGGTCCATGGCGCCGTTGGTCCAGACTTCGACCACGAGGCGGTCGTAGTCGCTCTTTTGGCGGATGCGAGTCGGCTCGACGAAGTAATTCACCCGCCGAATCGGCGAAAAAATGGCGTCAATCGGAATCGTGCCGATGGGCTTCGCCTGCCGCGCGCGGCGATCCGCCGCCACATATCCCACGCCGCTCTCCAGGGTCAACTCGACACTCAATTGGGCATGCTTGGTCGAGAGCGTCGCAATATGCGCGTCCGGGGTGACAACTTCCAGGAGAGCCGGCAACTGAATGTCGGCCCCGGTTACCTCACCCTCGCCCTTGACCGTGATGCGACCCGTCCGTCCGGTGTCCAGCACGCCGTTTTGGGAACGAATGGCTACGTTCTTCAGATTGAGAATCAGCTCAGTGCAGTCTTCGACCACCCCGGGAAGGGTGGCGAATTCATGCAGTGCGCCCTCGATCTTGACGGCGGTTACGGCGACGCCGTGCATGGACGACAGCAGCACGCGCCGCAGCGCGTTGCCGACGGTGGTGCCGTAGCCGCGCTCCATGGGCTCGACCACGTATTTTCCGTAGTTCTCTTCCTGGCGCACGCAACGAATGCGCGGAATGACCATTTCCAGCATGGGAAGTTCTCTCCTGAACGCGAATCTCGCAGATTAACGCGAGTAGTACTCAACGATGAGCTGCTCGCCCACCCGGGTGTCAATGTCGGCCCGCGAAGGGATCGACAACACTCTACCAGAAAAGCCCTCGGCGGCCCGATCCAGCCAGCCGGTCCGTCCGCGGTCGCGGGCAAGTTCGGCGTTTTCCTGGAAGAACTTCTTCGAGCGGCTTGGCGGCCTTACCTCCACCACGTCACCGGTCTTGCAAAGATACGACGGCGTGGACACGATACGACCGTTGACCGTGATATGGCGATGTCCTACGAATTGACGCCCTTGACTGCGCGACGAGGCAAAGCCGAGACGGTAGACAATGTTGTCCAGCCGCCGCTCCAGCAGCGCCAGCAGGTTGTCGCCGGTGACTCCGCCCTGCCGCGCCGCTTCATGGAAGTAAGCTTCAAACTGACCCTCCAGCACCCCGTAAATACGGCGCGCCTTCTGTTTCATTCGCAGGCGCACGCCGTAGTCGGAGGTCTTCCGGTTACCGCGCACTTCGGTGTGCATGCCCGGCGGCGTTTTGCGTTTCTCCAGCGTGCACTTGCTGGAAAAACACTTATCGCCTTTGAGAAACAACTTTTCGCCCTCCCGCCGGCAAAGGCGGCAACGCGCATCTATGTAACGTGCCATCGGTGACTCCTGAATCTCCTCGTTTTACACCCGTCGCCGCTTGCGCGGACGACACCCGTTGTGCGGGATCGGCGAAATGTCTCGAATGCTACCGATCTCCAGTCCGGCGGCCGACAACGCCCGCACCGCGGTTTCGCGCCCCGAACCCGGCCCACGCACGAAGACATCCACGCGACGCATGCCGAGATCCATGGCTTTCCTAGCCACGGTTTGCGCGGCCAACTGTGCGGCAAAGGGCGTGCCTTTCTTCGTTCCCTTGAATCCAACGGTCCCGGCGCTGGCCCAGCCGACCGCGTCCCCCTTGCCATCGGTGATGGTGACGATTGTATTGTTGAACGTGCTTTGAATGTACGCTTGCCCGCGCGCTTCGACCCGCTTGCCGCGCCGGCTCCGCGGCGCGGCCGCCGGTGCTGGGGCGCCATCGACGGGCGGTTGGGAAACTGGACTGTCTGAGGCCATGCTTGCTCCTTATTTCTTGCGCTTCACGCCGACGGTTTTTCGCGGGCCCTTGCGCGTGCGCGCGTTGGTGCTGGTGCGCTGCCCGCGCACGGGCAAGCCGCGGCGATGCCGCAGGCCGCGATAGGAACCGATTTCAATCAAGCGGCGGATATGTTGGGACACCGAGCGGCGCAGTTCGCCCTCGACCGTGTAGTCCCGCTCGATGACCTCGCGCAGGCGCGCCACTTCCTGGTCGTTCAAGTCGCGCACGCGCGTGTCGGGACTCACCCGGCTGGCGGCAAGTATCCTCTGGCTCAACTGTGGGCCGAGGCCATAGATATAGGTCAGCGCAACTTCGACGCGCTTGTCACGGGGCAGATCAACACCGGCAATTCGTGCCATGGGAACTCCGATTAACCTTGCCGCTGGTTGTGCTTGCGCGTCTCACAAATGACGCGCAGTACGCCCTTGCGGCGAATGATTTTGCACTTTTCGCAACGCTTCTTGATCGAGGCTCGAACCTTCACGTCAGTCTCTCCTACTTGAATCGATACAGAATGCGGCCGCGTTCCAGATCATACGGCGACAATTCCAGCAGCACCCGATCGCCCGGCAGAATCCGAATGAAGTTCTTCCGAATCTTGCCCGATACATGCGCTAGCACTTCGTGACCGTTCTCCAACCGAACCCGAAAATTAGCGCTCGGCAACGTCTCGGTCACAAAGCCCTCCACTTCCACGCCCTTGTCTTTGGCCACGGCTATTGCTCCCCACGCAGAATCGCTGCGATGGTGGCAAACACTGCCTCCGGCGCTTGCCCGCCATTAACCGGCCGCACCAGTCCCAGTTCCCGATAGAATCCGATCAGCGGTTCGGTCTGGCGATGATAGGCTTCCAGCCGATGGCGAATCGTGCCCGGCTCGTCGTCCGAACGATGAATCAGATCGTGATCACATTTGTCGCACTTGCCGGCCGTTTTCGGCGGTCGGGAAACGACATGATAAGGCTCACCGCAATTCAAGCAAACCCGACGCCCTGCCAGCCGATCAATGAGGTCCTGGTCCGGAACCTCAATATCGATGACGGCGCGAAGTTGCCATTGGTGGGCGGCGAGCAGCGTCTGAAGCGCCTCCGCCTGCGGCACAGTGCGCGGGAAGCCGTCGAGCAGAAAGCCTCCCTCACAATCGCCCTGGTCCAAACGCCGCCCCACCATCGCCAGCACCACAGAGTCCGGCACCAGTTCGCCCTTGTCCATGTACGACTTGGCTTCCTGCCCGAGGTCGTCGTTCGCAGCGACGTGCTCGCGAAACAAATCGCCAGTCGCAATGTGCGGAACGCCGAACGCCTCGCAAACTTGCGAGGCCTGGGTTCCCTTGCCGCAGCCCGGAGGCCCTATCAACACTACTCTCATCGCGATGCCCCCCTACTTGATCAAGCCTTCGTACTGCCGCAGCTTGAGCTGTTGCTCCAACTGCTGCATCGTTTCCAACGCGACGCCGACCACAATCAACAGCGAGGTGCCGCCAATCAGTCGAAACGTGTCCACGCCGGTCCAGATCGGAACGTACCACGCTTCCAACGCAATGAACGCCAGGAAGAACCCGCCCGCGAACGTCACCCGGCTCAGCACTTTGTTGATGAACAACGCCGTTGGCTGACCGGGAGCGTAACCCTGGATCTGACCGCCGTACTTGCGCAGATTGTCAGCAATCTCCCGTGGATCGAAGATCACCGCAGTGTAGAAGTAGCTGAATCCCATCACGCAGCCAGCGTAGATCAGCGCTCCCAGCCAGTGCTTGCCGGGCTGGAATACGTCGGCGATGGTTACACACCAGGCGCTGACCGGAATTGGCCCCCATTTGACGTTGGCTCCGAAGGCCTGAATGACCCAACTGGCGAGTTGGGCCGGGAACAGTGTGATCGTTACCGCGAAGATGATCGGTATTACGCCCGCCTGCGCCACGCGCAGCGGCAAATGCGAACGCTGACCGCGCACCACGCGCCGACCGGCCATGCGGTCGGCATAGCGCACGGGAATACGCCGCTCGCCCTGGGTCACCCAGATTACCGCCACAATGCTGCCGAGCAGCGCGAGCGTGAGGATGATGACGTTGATCATACCGATATTGCCGTCGCGCACCTGGCCAATGGTGTTCAGGATGTCCTTCGGCAAGCGGACCACGATGCCGGCGAAAATGATGAACGAAACGCCGTTGCCGATGCCGCGCTCGGTGATCTGCTCACCCAGCCACATCAGGAAGCAGGTTCCCGCCGCCATCGACAGCACGACCTGCGCCATCCCGAACCCTTTCATCGACCCGGTGAAGGCCCCCTGCGAGGCGAATCCTTTCACCAGGACCGTGCCCTGAATCATTGTCAACGCAATCGTCAGATAGCGGGTCCAGCGGGCAATCTTCTGCCGTCCGAATTCGCCCTCTTTCTGCAGCGCTTTGATCGACGGCACGCCGAACGCCAGCACCTGAAACATGATGCCCGCGCTGATGTAGGGCATGATCCCCATCGCCATGATGGAGAAGCGTTGCAAGGCCCCGCCCGAAAAAATGTCGATGATCCCGAGCAGGCTGTTGTTCTTCAGAATATCCTGCATCACCTTGTGGTCGACGCCGGGGACGGGAATCCAGGTCGCCATGACGTAGACGCCCAGCATCGCGAACACGAACAGCAGTCGGTTCCGCAGGTCGGGCAGGGCCAGCGCAGCGCGCAAAGTCTCAAGCATAATGATCAGGCGATGACCTGAGCCGTCCCCCCGGCCGCAGCAATTTTGCTTTGGGCCGTTTTGGTGAAATGATGGGCCGACACGGTGAGCGCCTTCGACAGCTCGCCATCGCCGAGCACTCGCAGGCCAGCGCCCAATTGCTTGACGATTCCCTTTTCCTTCAAGAGCGCCGGCGTCACCTCGGCGCCGGCCTCGAACTGCTCCAACAACGCAACGTTGACGATGGCGTATTCCTTGCGGAAACGGCCAATCGGCATCGAGGTGCGGCTCAAGCCCTTGCGCTTCGGCAGTCGCCGATAAAGCGGCGTCTGTCCGCCTTCAAAACCCGGCCGAATGTTGCCGCGCGCGTGCGCGCCCTTCGAGCCGCGGGTCGAGGTCTTACCGTGGCCGGAGCCGATGCCGCGACCGATCCGCTTGTGACGTCGGTTCGCTCCGCGGGGGGCGCGTATGTTGGACAGATTGAGAGTCATGGTTTAACCTTGAGCTTCCACGTCCACCAGGTGCTGCACCTTGCGGATCATCCCGGCAATGGCCGGCGTGGGGTCGTGAACGATCGACTGTCGCAGGCGCCGCAGGCCGAGGGCTTTGACCGTGCGCTTCTGCGACTCCTCCATGCCGATGGGGCTACGCTTTAACGTTACTTTCAATCGGATTGCCATGATCGGCGATCTTCTCCTTGATCTTCGGATGCATCGGCAGATCGGCGAGCGTCTTGCCGCGCGCCGCGGCGACTTCCTGGGCGCGCCGCAGACTCTTCAATCCCTGGAGCGTCGCCCACACACAGTTGATCGGATTGTTCGATCCGAGTTCCTTGGTCAGGATGTCCTTCACGCCGGCAGCTTCCACCACCGCGCGCACTGCACTGCCGGCAATCACTCCGGTACCTTCCGAGGCCGGTTTGAGCAAAATCCGCGAAGCGCCCATGCGCCCGATGATCTCGTGCGGAATCGTATTTCCGGCGAGTGGCACGCGCACCAACGCCTTTTTGGCCGCGGTTTGCGCCTTGCGAATCGCGTCCGGCACTCCCTGCGCTTTACCCAGCCCGGCGCCGACGAGACCATTGCCATCGCCAACGACGACCAGCGCTTCAAACCGCCGTTTGCGTCCGCCCTTCACAGTTTTGGACACCGGCTTGAGCAGCACCGTTTTATCAGTGAACTCCATACCCTCGGATGAAATCTTCGGCACGAACCCTCCTAAAACTCGAGACCCGCTTTGCGAGCCGACTCAGCCAGCGCTTGCACGCGACCATGATACTGGTTGCCGCCGCGGTCGAACACGACCTTGCACACGTTCTTGGCCTGCGCGCGCTCGGCGAGGATGACGCCCAGCTTGGCCGCTGCCCGAGTATTCCCGGTGCCGGACTCGGCAAATTCGCCCCGCAATGCCCGCTCCACTGTCGACGCTGAAACCAGCGTCACCCCGGCGACGTCATCGACGATTTGCGCATGGGTATGATTCAGTGTGCGCTGGAAGCACAGGCGCGGCCGGGTGGCCGTGCCCGTTACTTTCTTGCGCAAACGGACATGGCGGCGTTGTAGCCGTTGCCTTGCGGTGAGACTGCTCATCGGTTAAAAACCCTTCTTATCCCCGGCCTTGGCGGCCTTGCCCAGCTTTTTGCGCACAATCTCCGTAGAATATCGCAACCCCTTGCCTTTGTAAGGCTCCACCGGCCGTTGCTTGCGGACCTCCGCGCAAAAATCGCCCAGCGCCTGTCGATCGTGGCCGGACAATGTGATCAAGGCCGACAGGAATCCGTTGGCCTGAGTGGGAGTGAACGTCTGCACCGCGACCAGGATTCCTTTCGGAAGCGGGAACTTGACCGGGTGCGAATACCCGAGTTGCAAAGTGAGTTCGTCCGGCGTCGCCTCGGCGCGATAACCCACGCCTCGCAACTCCATCACCTTCTGAAAGCCCTCACCCACGCCGCGCACCATGTTGGCCACCAACGCGCGCGTCAGCCCATGCAGCGCTTTGTGTTGCGGCCGATCGGTGGGCCGCACAATCTTCAGGACCTCTCCCTCCCGCAAGATCTGCATGTCAGGATGAATGGTTCTGAACAACTGGCCCCGGGGGCCTTCCACGGCGACTTCCTGACCTTTCAGGGTCACCTTGACATTGACCGGGACCGGAATTAGTGCGTTACCTACGCGGGACATGAAATCACCACACCTTGCACAAAAGTTCGCCGCCGACGCCCAGCTTGCGCGCCTTCTGGTCGGCCATCACGCCTTTCGGCGTCGTCAACAGTGCGACCCCCATTCCGCCCTGCACGCGCGGAATCTCCCGTTTGCCGACGTACTGGCGCATCCCCGGACGACTTACGCGCTCCAGGCCCTGGATGATCGGCGTTTTGTCCTCCAGGTACTTCAGCTGGATGCGCAAATGCGGCTGGCCAGCTTTTTCCTCGCTTTCCTCGCGCTGAAAGCCACGGATGTAACCTTCCGCGTGCAGCAGGCGCACCAGTTCGGACAACAGCGAGGAGGCCGGCACGCGCACTTCCTCATGCCCCGCATTGGAGGCATTGCGAATGCGCGTCAGGCCATCGGCGATCGGATCGGTCTGCATAATGCTCCTACTCCTTACCAGCTCGACTTGGTGACGCCGGGCAGCAGACCGCGTTGGGCCAGCTCCCGGAAGCAGATGCGGCAGGTGCCAAACTTGCGCATGTAACCGCGAGGACGCCCGCAGCGCTGGCAACGGTTATACTTGCGCACCGGAAATTTCGGCGTGCGCTGCTGTTTTACTTTCAGTGAGGTCTTGGCCATGGGTGCTCCGTGCTATCTTCCGCTCGCGCCGCTCTGACGGAACGGAAATCCGAGCCCGGCTAGAAATGCGCGAGCCTCTTCGTCGGTGGTGGCGGTGGTTACGACCGTAATGTCCATACCCCGGCTCCGGGCTACACGGTCCGCGTTGATCTCCGGGAAGATCAACTGCTCACGCAAACCCATCGTGTAGTTGCCGCGGCCGTCGAACGCGTTGGGATTCAATCCCTGAAAATCGCGCGTCCGCGGCAACGCGGCGTGGATCAAACGCTCGACAAAGTCGTACATCCGGTTGCCGCGCAAAGTCACCATGCAGCCGATACTCTGGCCGGCGCGCAGTTTGAAGCTCGCGACTGATTTCTTCGCCTTGCGAATCGACGGACGCTGGCCGGTGATCGTTTGCAGGTCGTTGAGCGCGCCTTCGAGAAACTTCGCGTCTTCCTTGGCATCGCCCACGCCCATGTTGACCACCACCTTGGTGAGCCGGGGAATTTGCATGACGTTCGCATATCCAAACCGCTGCTGCATGACGGGGACAACTTCTTCGAGGTATTTTTTCTTGAGAATCTCTGCCATCGTTGAATCTTTCAGTTAATTCGCGTCCACCGTGGCCGCGCAACGTTTGCACGCGCGCACCCGGCGTTCGTCGGCTTTCACCATCTTGATTTTGGTCGGCTGCCCGCAGCTCGGGCACACCAGCATGACCTTTGCGCGGTCGATCGGAGCCGGCATTTCGACCCGGCCAGTTTGCATCGCGGCGGCGGTATTGCGCGCCATCTTGCGATGCTTCACCACCATGTTGATGCCCTCGACCACAACCTTATTCCGGCGAGACATGACGCGGACCACGCGACCGGATTTCCCTTTATCGTCGCCATTCAGAATCACCACGTTGTCGCCCTGCCGAATCCCGAGCGGATGCCACGGCAGCAGCGGCTTGGCTTTGCGCACGACTACACCACCTCCGGCGCGAGCGAGACGATCTTCATGTACGCCTTGTCGCGTAACTCACGGGCCACCGGCCCGAAGATGCGCGTCCCTCTCGGATTTCCATTTTCGTCGATGACGACTGCGGCATTCTCATCGAAGCGAATGTGCGAGCCATCGGCGCGCTGGACGCCGTACTTGCTGCGGACCACCACGCACTTGACGACTTCGTGATCTTTTACCGGCGAGCCCGGCGTGGCTTTCTTCACCGCACAGATGATCTGATCGCCGATGTTCGCGGTCCGCGCGTTGGAGCCTTTGAGCACGCGGATACACATGAATTCGCGTGCGCCGGAATTATCGGCCGACTTGAGTCGGGTCTGGGGAGCAATCATGACTTTCTCCTACTTCTCTTCTTCTTTGCGGGCCCTGGCCTCTGCAATGACCTTTTGCGCCTGATGGGCGGGCACTTCTTCAAAGTGTGAAATCGTCATCGAAAACGAGCCGCGGCCGCGAGTGATCGACCGCAACTCGGCTGAGTAACGGGAAAGTTCGGCCAGCGGAGCCTGCGCCCTGACCACCTGATAGTGGCCGCTGGCCTCCATGCCCATGATGCGGCCGCGCTTGCCATTCAGGTCGCCGATGATGTCGCCCATGTTCGCTTCCGGCACGACGATCTCGATGTTCATCACCGGTTCGAGCAAATAGGGATCGGCCAGCGGCACGGCGCCTTCCGCCGCCAGCCGTCCGGCCAACTGGAAGGAAATGGCGTTGGAGTCGACCGCATGGGTTTTGCCGTCGGTCAGCTTCACCTGCACATCCACCATGGGGTAGCCCGCCAGAAACCCCCGCTCGATGCGCTCGCGCACACCCTTCTCTACCGAGGGAATATAGGTGTTCGGAATCACGCCGCCCACGATGGCATCCTCAAACTGAAAACCGGCGCCGCGTGGGAGCGGAGCAATCTCAATCGTGGCTACGCCGTACTGCCCGGCGCCGCCGGTTTGCTTCTTGTGCCGGCCCTCGAAACTCGCCCGCTTGCGCACAGTCTCCTTGTACGGAATCCGCGGGGGGGTAGTGACGACTTCGACGCCGAACTTCCGCTTGAGACGTTCGATTCCGGTCTGCAAGTGCACCTCGCCAAGGCCGGCTAGAATCGTCTCGTTGGTCGCTTCGTTGCGATACCACTGCAACGCACAATCCTCTTCGATCAAACGGCGCAGGCCAGTGACCAGTTTATCTTCGTCGGCACGCGACTTGGGATGCACGGCCAGCCAGGCGACCGCAGGCGGAAAGGCCGGCGGCGCCAGCCTCAATGGTTTACTTTCGGTGCACAGGGTGTGGCCGGTGTTGGTCGCTTCCAGTTTCACGGTGCCGACGATGTCGCCGGGCACCGCCCGCGTCATGGGCACATGTTCCTTGCCCTGCAACGCAAACAGACCGCCCATTCGTTCGCGCTTGCCGACGTTCTGATTGAAAAAATGCGTGTCGCCCTGCAAAGCGCCGGCGTAGAGACGCAGAAATGACACGCGCCCGTACTGATCCACCACGGTCTTGAAAACGAGCGCCGCCAGCGGAGCCGACTCCCTGGCTTCGATCACCGCCTCGCCGGTTGCATCCTTCTCCGTGCGATCCGCCGGGGAGGGCAGGGTCCTGATGATGTCGTCCAGCAGCGCGCCGATCCCGATGAGTTTCTCGGCTGAGCCGCATAGCACCGGGATCACCTTGCCGTCGCGCACGGCCAGCGACAGGCCTTCCTGCACCTCGGTCTCCGACAGGGTGAGCGCATCGAGGTACTTTTCCATGAGTGCTTCGGTGCCCTCCGCCGCGGCCTCGACCAGTTTCTCCTTGGCGGCTTCGGCCTCGTCGGCCAATTCCGTCGGCACCGGGATCTCGACGGCTTTGCCCTGGGCATCCTGGCCGTAGGCCTTGCCCGCGAGCAGATCAATAACTCCGGAGAACGACCCCGCAGCGCCAATGGGGAGCTGAAACGGCACGGCGTTCAACTGGAGTTGTTCGCGCAAACTGTTGACCGCGCTCCCGAAGTCAGCGCGTTCGCCATCCATCTTGCTCACCCAGGCCAGGCCGGCCAATCCGTGCTCCTGCGCTTTTTGCCAACCCTTCTCGAGCTGAACCCCTGGCCCCTCCACTGCCGAAACCACCAGCAGCGCAGCATCGGCGACGCGGGTGGCGCCGGCGACATCACCGAAAAAATCCGGCAGGCCCGGCGTGTCGATTAGATTGACGCGGTGCTCGTTCCACTCGGCAAAGCCAACCGCCGCCTGGATCGAGTTGCCGCGCGCGATTTCATCCGGATCGTAGTCGAAGACGCTGGTGCCTTCCACCGTGCGGCCGTGGCGACCGCCGTGGCCCGCCAGATACACGAGGGCGTCGGCGAGCGCAGTCTTGCCCGCGCCGCTATGGCCGAGCAGGACAACATTACGCAATGAGGTGGTGGGCAGGGTCTTCATCTTGGGTTGGTTGGATTGGTGGTTTAGCTGACTGGTAGGAGGGCTACTTTGCGCGCTCCAGGATTTCGGCCACCCGCCAGCGCTTCTCGCGGCTGAGCGGCCGGGTCTCCATAATCCGCACGCGGTCGCCGACTTTACATTCGTTCTGCTCGTCGTGTGCTTTGAATTTCTTGGTTCTCCGTATCACGCGTTGGTAAAGCGGGTGACGCGAGATGCGTTGCACAGCGACCACGACGGTTTTTTCCATCTTGTCGCTGACCACCAATCCCTCGCGGGTCTTGCGCCGGTTGCGGTCTTCGGTCATCGCTTACGCCTCCCCCTTCAACGCCCGTTGGCGCAGTAGCGTATGCACGCGCGCAATGGTCTTTCGCACTTCACGGATCCGCATGGTGTTTTCCATCGGATGAATGTCCTTCTGGTAACGGAGCGTGAACAGATTCTTCTTCTCCTCAGTCAGGCGGGATTGCAGTTCCCCGCTGCTGAGTGCCTGCAGCTCCTTCCGCAAGTTATTGAGCTTATGCGCCATGTTGAATCTCCTCGCTGACGATGAACCGGGTGCGCAGCGGCAGCTTGTGCATGGCGCGCGTCATTGCCTCGCGCGCGGTGGCTTGCGGGACGCCAGCCATCTCAAACAGGATCCGCCCGGGTCGCACCACCGATACCCAAAACTCGGGAATTCCCTTGCCGCTGCCCATGCGGGTTTCGGCCGGCTTCTTGGTGACCGATTTGTCGGGGAAAATGCGAATCCAGACCTTGCCTCCGCGTTTGACGTAGCTGGTCATCGCGATGCGGGCCGCTTCGATCTGTCGCGAGGTTACCCACGCCGGCTCCAGCGCCTGGATGGCGAAGCTGCCGAAAGCGATCTCCACCCCACGCGTTTCTGTGCCTTTGCGCCGACCACGATGATGCTTGCGAAACTTTACTTTGCTCGGCATCAACATCGATTACGCCTCCTCTTCGTCGCGCGTAATGACCGGCGTCTTCAACGTCTTCAGCGGCGCCTTGGCCCGCGGGATGATGTCGCCGCGGTAGATCCAGACGCGCACGCCGATGTTGCCGTAAGTCGTGACGGCTTCGGCGAGGCCCAGCTCAATGTCGGCCCGGAGCGTATGGAGCGGAACTTTGCCTTCCCGGAACGCTTCGCGCCGCGCGATTTCCGCGCCGCCTAGCCGGCCCGAGCACATGATTTTCACGCCCTGGGCGCCGGAGCGCATGCAGCGCACCGCGGTCTGCCGCATGGCGCGACGAAACTGAATCCGGCGCTTGATCTGTCCGGCGACGTTCTCCGCCACCAGTTGCGCGTTCAGGTCCGGTTGATGCACTTCCTGGACATTGATGCGCACCTCCTTGTTGACCAGCTTCTTCAAATTGTTCTGCAGCTCCTCCACTCCCTTGCCCCGCTGACCGATCACCACGCCCGGCTTCGCCGTGTGCAGAATGACGGTGACCCGGTTGGCGGCGCGTTCGATTTCCACGCGGGCAAGTCCCGCGTCCACGCGTTTCTTGCCCATTTCGGCCTTGATGTATTTGCGGACGCGCTCGTCTTCCATCAACAATACGGCGTACTGTTTCCGGGAATACCAGCGACTCAGCCAAGTCTTGTTGATCCCCAGTCGCATGCCGTAAGGATGTACTTTTTGTCCCATGTTACGCCTTTCCCTGCGCTGCCACGCGCGACCGTCGCGCTTTGGGCGCGACCAGTTTTACGCCCGGCTCGACCACCACAGTGAGGTGCGAGGTCCGCTTCCGGATGCGGTCGGCCCGCCCGCGGGCGCGGGGCTGAAAGCGTTTGATCGTCATGCCCTCATCCACGAAAATCGTGCTGATGCGCAACGCGTCGCGCTCGGCGCCTTCGTTGTTCTCGGCATTCGCCGCCGCGGATTTCAGCGTCTTGGCCACTACTTCCCGGGCGCGTTGCGGCAGCGTGGCCAGCAACGCCTCGGCTTCCGCTACCGACTGGCCGCGAACCAGATTCGCAATGCGACGCACCTTGTTCGGCGCCATGATTATGTGTCGATAGATTGCTTTCGCCATCGTGTGCTCCAGTCGTCGCTGGTTATTTTAGCGTCGACGAGGTTTCGGTATGCGAGCCATGCCGGCGGAATACGCGCGTGGGCGCGAATTCCCCCAACTTGTGGCCGACCATGTTCTCGGTGATGAAGATCGGGACGTGCTTGCGTCCGTCATAGACCGCCACCGTGTGCCCGATCATGTCCGGAAAAATCGTCGAGCGGCGCGACCACGTCTTCAGGATCCGCTTCTCGTTCGCCTCGTTGAGGGCCTGGATGCGCGAAAGCAGTTTGGCTTCGGCATACGGTCCCTTTTTAGCTGATCGTCCCATCCTCGCTCCTTGCTGCCTACTTCGTCCGCCGACGGACAATGAACTGGTTGGTGTTCTTCCGCCGCCGCGTTTTGTAACCGATCGCTGGAACGCCGGTGGCGCTGACCGGACCGCTCTTCTTGCGACCCACCGGGTTGCGGCCTTCGCCGCCGCCGTGCGGATGGTCGTCCGGGTTCATCGCCTTGCCGCGAGTGTGCGGTTTGATGCCGCGATGTCGCATCCGCCCGGCATTGCCCCACACAATTGTGTCGTGATCGACATTACCGACTTGGCCGACCGTCGCGTAGCACGTCAGATGCACCAGCCGTACTTCGCCGGACGGTAGCCGTAGGTGGGCGAATTTGCCCTCCTTGGCCATAATCTGCGCGCCTACGCCGGCGCTGCGCACCAGTTGCGCGCCCTTGCCCGGATGCAACTCCACATTGTGAATGACGGTGCCGGTGGGAATCTTCTCCAGCGGCAGCGCATTGCCTGGCTGGATATCTGCGGAGGGGCCAGCTTCCACTTTGGCGCCGACGCCCAACGCCACCGGCGCAACAATGTAGCGCTTCTCACCATCGGGGTACTGAAGCAGTGCGATGCGCGCGCTGCGGTTCGGATCGTACTCGATGGACACCACCTCGGCGGTCATGTCGCGTTTGTCGCGCTTGAAGTCGATACGGCGGTAACGCCGTTTGTGGCCTCCGCCGCGATTGCGCATGGTGAGGCGCCCCTGATTGTTGCGGCCGGCATGCTTCTTCAGCGGCTCGAGCAACGATTTTTCCGGTTTGCGGCGCGTGAGTTCCTCAAACGTCGAAACCGTCAGGAAGCGACGAGCTGGTGAGGTTGGATTAAAACTCTTGGTCGGCATCTGGGTTTCCCTTGGTAATTACAAGCCTTCGAACAACGCGATCTTGTCGCCGGCGCGCAAAGTGACAACCGCCTTCTTCCAGCTCGCCGTTTTGCCGGGCCGGAAGCGGCCAAAGCGTCGCGGCTTCCCGCGTACTCTCGAAGTGTTGACGTCGGTCACCTTGACCCCGAAGCCCTTTTCCACGGCATGACGAATGTCGATTTTCGTCGAAGTCGGATGTACGCGCAGGGAGTACTTGTTCAGACGTGCCAGCTTGACCGACTTCTCGGTCAAGAGCGGACGCTGGATAACAAAGTCGATGTCCTTCATGCCGTCACCCGCTTTGCCAGTTGATCGAATGCGGCCCGAGTCGCCACCAGCACGTCGTTGCCGAGCAGATCCAGCGTGTTGATCTGCTCCGGCCGGTGCACCGTCACAAAACTCAGGTTGCGCGCCGCGCGATGGACCAACTCTTCCTCGCGGATAGCGACCAGCAGCACCCGTTTCTGATCGATCCGTTCGACGTTGAGCCGCAGCAAGGCTTGCAACATGCCGGCAGTCTTGCCGTCCAGTCCCTCCAGGCCTTCGATGATCCGCACGGCATCTTCGCGCGCACGCGCGGCCAGCGCGGCCCGAAACGCCTGGCGCAGCACCTGACGATTGGTTAGCTCCCGGTAATCGCGCGGGCGCGGCCCGAACACGGTGCCGCCGCCGCGCCAATGCGGCGCGCTGCGCGAACCTTGTCGCGCGTGGCCGGTGCCCTTCTGGCGCCACGGCTTCTTGCCGCCGCCGCGAATCTCGTTGCGTTCCTTGGTCTTGACGGTTCCCTGCCGCGCGCCGTTGCGCAGCGCGACCACGGTTTGGTGCAGTGCGCGCGCGCTAGCCTCGCCGGAGAACTCGGCCTGCACGCTGGGCAACTGCTCGCCGTCGATCCGAAAAACCTTAAACTCCGTCATCGTGCTCACCTAAATCCGTTCCACGCGCAAGAGGCCACCGTTGGGACCGGGCACTGCGCCTTTCAGCATCAACAAGTTGCGCTCGGGGAGAATCTGGACCACGGTCAAATTGGCTACCGTCGCCGTCTTATTGCCCATGCGCCCCGGACGGCGCGACCCCTTGAACACGCGACCCGCCGCCGTGGCGCCCTGCGACGCCGGCTTGCGGTGGATCTTCTGACCGTGAGAGGCCTTTTGTCCCTTAAAGTTCCAGCGCTTCATCACGCCCTGGAATCCTTTGCCCTTCGAGGTGCCGCGCACCTTGACCTTCGCGCCGATTTCGAACATGGTCGCGTTGAATTTCGTCCCGGGTGAAACCTCTCCGTCCGCCAGGGCAAACTCGGCCAGTTTTCGATGCGGGGTAACGCCGGCCTTCTCATAGTGCCCGCACTGCGGACGATTCGCCTCGCTACGGCCACGATAACCGGCCGCGCCACGTGCCAACTTGCCTCCGCGTTTGGCCGGCGGCGGCAATTCATCGAACGCCAACTGCGCGGCTTGGTAGCCATCGCGTTCCACGGTCTTCACCTGCACCACCGTGCAAGGCCCCATTTCCAGCACCGTCACCGGCACCGCGCTACCGTCCGGTTGGAACAGCGTGGTCATGCCAATTTTTTTTCCGAGCAATCCGTTGACGGCCATGTTTGTTTCCTTACAGCTTGATCTCGATGTCCACACCGCTCGGCAGGTCGAGATTCATCAACGCGGTCACCGTCTTCGGGTCGGGTTCCAGAATGTCGATGAGCCGCTTGTGGGTTCGCATCTCGTAGTGCTCCATCGACTCCTTGTCGGTAAACGGAGAACGAATCACACAATAAACATTGCGCTCGGTCGGCAACGGCACCGGCCCGGCCAAACGAGAGCCGGTCCCCTTCGCCGTCTGCACAATCTGCTCGGCCGACTGGTCGAGCAGCTTGTGGTCGAAGGCCCTCAAACGGATGCGAATTTTGTCACCGGGCATGTGGCAGCTCCACAGAAAAAAACTTGCCGGGTTCGACCCGGAGAGGCCGAACCAGGATCGGTTGTCAGGCACTGATCTTCGAAACCACACCGGCGCCCACCGTGCGGCCGCCTTCGCGAATGGCAAAGCGTAACGTCTCTTCCATGGCGATCGGCACAATCAATTCGCACGTCATCTTCACGTTATCGCCGGGCATGATCATCTCGACGCCTTCCGGCAACTGGATGATGCCGGTGACGTCGGTCGTGCGGAAATAGAACTGCGGGCGGTAGTTGGTGAAGAACGGGGTATGACGACCGCCCTCTTCCTTGCTCAGCACGTACACTTCCGCTTCGAACTTGGTGTGCGGAGTGATGCTGCCGGGCACCGCAATCACCTGGCCGCGCTCGATCGCTTCCCGATCAACACCGCGCAGGAGCAGCCCCACGTTGTCACCCGCTTGCGCATTGTCGAGTTCCTTGCGGAACATCTCGATGCCGGTGACCACCGTCTTCTTCGGCGCTTCGTTCAAGCCGATGATTTCGACTTCCTGGCCCTTGACCAGCTTGCCGCGCTCGACGCGGCCAGTGGCGACCGTGCCGCGGCCGCTGATCGTGAACACGTCCTCAACCGACATCAGGAACGGTTTGTCGATCTCGCGCTCCGGCATCGGGATAAAGGCATCCACCGCTTCCATCAGCTTGAAGATCGGGCTGCACTTTTCGCATTCTGGGCTGGCGCACATGCACTGCATGGCCCGGAGCGCCGAGCCGCGCACCACCGGCAGGTCGTCGCCGGGAAAATCGTACTTGCTCAGGAGCTCGCGCACTTCCAACTCGACCAGGTCGAGCAGTTCGGGATCGTCGACCATGTCGCATTTGTTCATAAACACGACCAGGTACGGCACGTTCACCTGGCGCGACAACAGCACATGCTCGCGGGTTTGCGGCATCGGGCCGTCGGCGGCGCTGACCACGAGAATGCCGCCGTCCATCTGCGCGGCGCCGGTGATCATGTTCTTGATGTAGTCGGCGTGGCCCGGACAATCCACGTGCGCATAGTGGCGATTCGGCGTCTCGTATTCGCTGTGGTGGATGGCGATCGTGATGCCGCGCTCGCGCTCTTCGGGCGCGTTGTCAATCTGGTCGTAGGCCTCGGCGACGCCGCCGTAGCCCTTGTCTTTGGCCTTCGACAGGATCGTCGTGATGGCGCTGGTCAGCGTGGTTTTGCCATGGTCAATATGACCGATGGTGCCGATATTCAAATGCGGTTTGTTTCGTTCGAACTTTGCGCGTGCCATGGGTCTCTCCTTGGTTGGTTGTGGGTTATACGCCGGCGCGGGCGCGGGAGGCGCCGGTCGGGTCGATCAGCGGCGCTGCGATTTGCTGCGGCACCACTTCGTAGTGGCTGGGTTCCATCGAATAGCTGGCGCGGCCTTGCGTGAGCGAGCGCATCGTGGTGGCATACCCGAACACTTCGGCCAGCGGAACATTGGCGCGCACCACCTGCTGCTTGCCGGCCTGCAGCCGCATGTCCAGAATCTGCCCGCGACGTGAATTCAGGTCGCCGAGCACTTCGCCCAGGAACTCTTCGGGGGTCACGACTTCCAGCGCCATCACCGGCTCCTTGAGTACCGGTTTGGCGCGCCGGACGGCTTCTTTCACTCCGAACGAGCCAGCCATCTTGAACGACAACTCTGAGGAATCGACTTCGTGATACTTGCCGTCCACCAGTCGCACGCGCAGGTCAATCATCGGGAAGCCGGCCAGAATGCCACCTTCCAGCGCTTCCTTCACGCCGGCTTCGACGGCGGAGATGTATTCGCGCGGCACCGCGCCGCCGACGATCTCATCCGAGAACTCAAAGCCTTTGCCGGCTTCCAGCGGCTCGACAATGAGCCTCACTTTCCCGTATTGGCCGTGGCCCCCGGACTGGTGGATGAACTCACCGTCGGCCTGGGCCGACTGCGAAATCGTTTCCTTGTAGGCGACCTGGGGCCGGCCGACGTTGGCCTGCACGCCAAATTCGCGCATCATGCGATCGACGATGATCTCCAGGTGCAACTCGCCCATGCCGGCGATAATGGTCTGCCCGGTTTCGCGATCCGAGCGCGCCTTGAAGGTCGGGTCCTCGTTGGCCAGGCGCTGCATCGCGGTGGACAGCTTATCTTCGTCGGCCTTGGTCTTCGCCTCGATTGCGAGGAAGATGACCGGTTCGGGGAAGTCGATGGCTTCGAGGGTAATCGGGTTGGCTTCCTCGCACAGCGTGTCTCCGGTGATGGTGTCCTTGAGGCCGACGATGGCGACGATGTCGCCCGCGCGCGCCTCTTCGACGTCCTCACGCCGATTGGCGTGCATGCACAGCAAGCGGCTGATACGTTCGCGGCGGTTCTTCCGCGTGTTGAATACATAGCTGCCCTTTTTCAGCACGCCCGAGTAGACCCGCATGTACGACAGGCGGTCGATGTGGCGGTCGCTCATGATCTTGAACATCAGGCCGGCGAAGGCTTCGTCGTCGGCCGCGCGGCGCATGATGGTGTCGCCCGTGACCGGGTCCTGGCCGTTCACCGGCGGAACGTCGAGCGGCGACGGCAGGAAATCGACAATGGCGTCGAGCAGCAACTGGACGCCTTTGTTCTTGAACGACGAGCCCACGAAGGCCGGCACCAGTTCGCAGCGCAGGGTGGCGTCGCGAATCGCGCGTTTCAAATCGGTCACTTCCAGGCTGCCATCGTAGTACTTCTCCAGCAAGTGGTCGTCCAACCGGGTCATCTCTTCGACCAGATGGTTGTGAAAGGCCTCGGCTTCAAACCGCAAGTCTTCGGGAATCGCGGTCTCTTCGCTTTCCGTGCCGAGGTCGTCCTTATAAACCACCGCGGTCATCTCGATCAGGTCGATGAGGCCGACGAACTGGTCTTCCTGTCCGATCGGAATCTGCATCATCAGTGCGTGCGCCCCGAGGCGATCACGCATCTGGTGGAGCACGTTGTGAAAATCGGCCCCGGTACGATCGAGTTTGTTGATGTAGGCGATGCGCGGAACATTGTACTTGTTCGCCTGACGCCAGACGGTTTCGGTTTGCGGCTGCACGCCGCCGACCGCGCAGAACACGGCGACCACGCCGTCCAGCACGCGCAACGAGCGCTCGACTTCCACGGTGAAGTCCACATGGCCGGGGGTGTCGATGATGTTGATGCGATGCTCGCGCCAGTGGCAGGTCGTCGCCGCGGAGGTGATGGTAATGCCGCGTTCCTGTTCCTGCTCCATCCAGTCCATGGTGGCCGCGCCGTCGTCGACTTCACCGATGCGATGGGTGCGGCCGGTATAGAACAGGATGCGCTCGGTGGTGGTCGTCTTGCCGGCGTCAATGTGCGCGACGATGCCGATGTTGCGGGTTTTCGCCAGGGGATGTCGTACGGGGTCGGGGGTTTTTTCTGCCACGGTGATTCCAGCGCGTTGGGCGCCTTGTTTCAGTCCTTTCGAGGGTTACCAGCGATAATGGGCAAAGGCACGGTTGGCCTCGGCCATCTTGTGGGTGTCGTCGCGTTTCTTCACGGCGTTGCCGGCGCTGCGCGAAGCGTCCAGTAACTCATTGGCCAGCTTCTCGATCATGCCGCGCTCGCTGCGCTCCTTGGCGTACTGGAGAATCCAGCGAATCGACAGCGCCCGTTTGCGCTCGGCGCGCACTTCGATCGGCACCTGATAGGTCGCGCCGCCGACCCGGCGCGAGCGCACTTCCACCACCGGCTGCACGTTCCGCATGGCCTGGACGAAGACCTCGATCGGATTGCGCTGCGCCTTCTCGGCGATGCGCTCCATCGCTCCGTAAAAAATGCGCTCGGCCACGCTCTTCTTGCCCTTCACCATCAAACGGTTGATAAAGCGCTGCACCAAATCGCTCTGGTACACCGGGTCGGGGGATCCGGGCCGTCGAGTTGCAGGTCCTTTTCTTGGCATGATGACTCCGTCGGAGGGCGTTGCGGTTTTGCAAACCGCGCGCCGGTCGTCGGTCTATTTCTTCTTGGGAGCGGCCGCGCCTTCTTTGGGTCGCTTCGCGCCGTACTTGCTGCGACTCCGACGCCGACCTTCCACGCCGGCACAGTCGAGCGTGCCGCGTACAATCTTATATTTGATGCCCGGCATGTCCTTGACGCGACCGCCGCGCACCAGCACCACCGAGTGCTCCTGCAGGTTGTGCTTCTCGCCGGGAATGTAGGCGGTGATTTCTTTGCGGTTGCTCAAGCGCACGCGCGCCTTGGCGCGCAGCGCCGAATTGGGCTTCTTCGGTGTGTCGGTCTTCACCAGCAGGCACACTCCGCGCATCATCGGCGCGTCGTACTCGTAGGTCGGGCCACCCAGGACCGAGTTGAACGCTTCCTTGAATGCAGCCGCCCGCGTCCGCTTCTTGACGCGTAGCCGGCCCTTCCGCACTAATTGGCTGGTCGTTGGCATATTGCCACTCGTTCCTGAAAAAAAATACGCCCCCGAATGGCCTCGGGGGCGCGCAGTCGAAAAGGAACCGTTCCACGGACCGGGTTACGACTTCGTTCCCAGCGGTTCTCCTTCTTGGACTCGCATCATCGAAGTGGACGACAGTGGCGAGATTGACTGCACGCGCGAGTGGACCCACTCGTGTGACGCCAGATTCTTACGCGTGCCTACTTGCGTGTGAACTCTTTTTTCCGGCTGACGGTCTTACTGCCAATCCCCAATCAACACAAACGGCGCCCAGTAGTACGGATGCGCGGTCTTCGGATCGATCTTTGAGTAACGCGATTTCGGCCAGCCGCTTGGCTTCGGCCTTCGTCTTGCCGGCCTTGAGTTCTTTGTAGAAGCGTTCCATCAAAGTCGCGGTGGATTCGTCGTTGACTCTCGTCCTGGCAACACACCTGCTGGACAAGACGCTTGCCCGTCTGCGCGCCGATTTGGAGGCTCAAACGGTCGATGCCTTGCAAACAGCGGGTACGCGGCGGGCTTGATTACGCAGATCACGAATCAATTGGCCATCGTCAACGCCAATCAGCCGATTGCCACCGGCGGCAGCAGTCAGGGCGCGACCGACGCGCGCGACCTGGCGCTGACGGTGAGGCAGACGGTGATTGCGCGTGTGCGCGGCCACTACATTTCCGCCAGCGACGACACCGACCAGAACGCGGAACTGGCGCGCATCGGCTTGCAGGCCCGCCGCGACAAAGGGCAGGCGCAAGCGCAGGAGCCGCCGGGCGTGCCCGGCACCGCCACTTACGACGCGGCGGCCAAGACGCTATCGGTCCCCGCCATGCCCGAGCACGGGACTTCGATTGCCGCGTATCGCCAACCCGCCGGCGGCACGGCGGTGCTGGCCGGCACGTCGCTCACGACGACGGTCGCGGTGGACGACATTGGCCCGCTCACGCCCGGCATCACGTATCAGTTCTGGGTGACCGGCCACAACTCGCGCGGCTACGGGCCGGAGAGCAATCACGTAACGGCGACGGCGTAGGGTTCTTACCCGACGGTCGCCCCGTCTCCCCGCGCCAGCAGCCCGTACTCGATGCCTTCCACCAGCGCGTGCAGGCTGGCTTCGATGAGGTTGGTCGAGACGCCGATGGTGCGCCAGCTTTCGGAGTCGCTGCTGGACTCGACCACCACGCGTACTTTAGCGGCGGTGCCGGCGCGGACGTTGACCACGCGAACTTTGAAGTCGGTGAGCGTGATGTCGTTCACTTCCGGATAGAACGAGCCGAGCGCCTTGCGCAGCGCGGTGTCGAGCGCGTGCACCGGGCCGTCGCCCTCGGCGATGGTGTGTTGCTCGGTTCCGTTCACCCGTAGCTTCACCGCCGCCCACACGTTGTCGGTGTCGGCGAAGCGCTCGCTCGACACGCGGTACTCGGTCACCTCGAACAACTGCCGGTACTTGTCGCTGTGCTTCATCACCAGCAGCGCGAACGAGGCGTCGGCGCCCTCGAACTCGTAGCCCTCGTTCTCCAACTTCTTCACTTCGCGCAGCACTGCGCGCGCAGCCGGCGAGCCTTTCTCGAAGTGCGTCAGGTAGCGGACGTTGCTGATGCCGGCCAGCTCGCTGACGAGGATGCGACGCTCGTTTCCGACTCGCTCGGGGTGGATGTGTTCGTAGGTTGCGGGATTCTTCATCACCGCGTCGGCGTGCATGCCGCCCTTGTGCGCGAACACGCTGCGGCCCACGAACGGCTGCTTGGGATTCGGGAGCAAGTTCGCCGCTTCGCTGACGAAGTGCGAAAGGTAGGTTAGATGCGCGAGTGCATCGTCGCTGAGGCAATCGAGGCCCAGCTTCAACTTCAAGTTGGCGATGATGCTGACGAGGTTGGCGTTGCCGCAGCGCTCGCCGTAGCCGTTGATGGTGCCCTGCACGTGGCCGCAGCCGTGCTCAATGGCGATGAGCGAATTCGCGACGCCGACTTCGCAATCGTTGTGGCAGTGGATGCCGATGGCGGCGCCGGAAAACTCGGCGCGCACGGCGTCGACACCGGCGGCGATGTCATTCGGCAACCGGCCGCCGTTGGTATCGCACAGCACAATGGTGTCCGCGCCAGCATCAGCGGCAGCGTGGAGCGTTTCCATTGCGTATCGCGGATTCGCGGCATAGCCGTCGAAGAAGTGTTCAGCGTCGTACACGACTTCGCGGCCGTGTTGCTTCATCAGCGCGACGGATTCGCGAATCATGTCCAGGTTCTCATGCAGCGATACGTGAATGGCGTGCGTGACGTGGAAGTCCCACGTCTTCCCGACCAGCGTGATGACCGGCGTGCCGGCCGCCAGCAGCTTCTGCATGTTCGGGTCGTCGGCCGCGGCCACGCCCTTGCGCCGCGTCATCGAGAAGGCAGCGAGCTTCGCGTGCTTCCAGGCAATGGACTTGGCGCGCGCAAAGAACTCCTCGTCCTTCTCGTTGCTGCCCGGCCAGCCACCCTCGATGTAGTGAAACCCCAGCTCGTCGAGCTTGCGCGCGATGGCGAGTTTGTCTTCGACGGTGAACGAAATCCCCTCGCCCTGTGCGCCATCGCGTAGGGTGGTGTCGTAGAGGTGGACGGAGGCGGGTGGGGTCATGCGGCGGCTACGGGTTCGCGGTCGAATCGAACAACGGGAACGGAAAGTCTCGTATCGCTGTCGCCAGCAGTGTCCATGAGGCGATCGAGCTCTCTGCAGACCGCCGCGGAATAGTAGCGTTCTCCGCATTGCTCACACACCTGAGCCGGAACGTTCTCGATGACGATGACTTGCCCCGACCATTGGCGGATGACTTGCACGCGGTCGTTGTTCACCGGCCCCTTGCAAAAGCAGCATTGTGTCATGTGCATCACCCCGTTCTGCGCCGTTGACGGCGAGGATAAACCGTGATGACGATTAAGTCGCCGGCGTTGTCGACGGTCACTTTCGTCCGAATTGTCTCTTTCATCCAGTTCATTCCCTCGACCAGCCACTCCGTACCCACCTCAGATTTACTATCCTCGTCGATGACCGTACCACTCAGGATTGTGGACGCTACATCTTCGAGGCGAAAGCCCTCACGCTTGAGCTCGTTCTGCGCGTGATCGGTCAGGTGGAATCGCTCGCCCATAACCAACTCGCGCATCTCATGAATGTCCACGAACGGCGCTCCTCAATTCTTCGCCACCCATCCCGTGATCGACAGCACGTGACCGTCGGGGTCGCAGAAGTCGGTGCCCCATAGCTCGCGCTCCGCGTCGCCAGTCAACACGCGCGGATTGAGGCGAAACTCAACGCCGCGCGATTTGAGCTCGTTGTACGCCGCGTGAATGTCGTCCACTTCGAAAACAACTTCGGTCAGCTTCTGATTCGGCTCGACGGGAAAGTTCTGTGCCTTGCGCAGCGCCAACGTCACCCCGCCGCCGTCGAGGAACGCGAGCGACTCGATGGCGTAATTGACGCGCATGCCCAGCGTGTCGCGATAGAACGCCAACGACCGATCAAGATCGCGGACGACGAGCATGAGGTGGCTGATCTTCTGTAGCGGCACGTCACACTCCCGGCGCCGGCCGCGCCAGCGTCAACAGCTTGTTGATCGCCTGCAAATACGCCTTCGCGCTGGCCTCGATGACGTCGGGCGAGGCGCCGCGGCCGATGAAAATGGCGCTGTTCTTATCGCGGATGCGCACCGTCACTTCACCTAACGCCTCGGTGCCACCGGTGATTGACTTCACGGTGTAATCGACGAGCGTGTGCGGAACGTTGAGAATGCTGTTGATGGTCTTGAATACCGCGTCGACCGTGCCCACGCCAATCTCCGCACGTTGAATTACCTCGCCGCCCTTACGGATGCCAATAGTCGCGGTCGGCACCGTCGTACCGCCGCTGACCACGTGCATGTAGTCGATGCTGAACTGCTCCTGCGCCTGGTACACTTCATCGCCGACCAGCGACTCGATTTCCGCGTCGCTCATCTGCTTCTTCTTGCCGACGACGACCTTGAAGCGCTGGTACGCCTTCTCCAATTGCTCAGCCGTCAGGTTGTAGCCCAGCTCTTTCAGCTTGGCCTCGAAGCCGTGCTTGCCGGAGTGCGGGCCGAGATAGATTTCGCTGCGCTCGACGCCGACGTCGGACGGGCTCATGATCTCGTACGTCTTCGTGTTGGCGATGATGCCGTGCTGATGGATGCCGGCCTCGTGCGCGAACGCGTTGCGACCGACGATGGCCTTGTTCGGCTGCACCGCGAAGCCGGTCACGTCGCTGATCAGGCGGCTCGCGCGATAGAACTCGCGGCTGACAACGTCGGTGTGGACGTTGGTCACGTCTTTGCGGACCCTGATCGCCATCACAATCTCTTCCATCGCGGCGTTGCCCGCGCGCTCGCCGATGCCGTTGATGGTGCATTCGATCTGACGCGCGCCCGCCTTCACCGCCGCCAATGAGTTGGCAACGGCAAGGCCGAGGTCGTTGTGGCAGTGCGCGCTGACGACGGCCTTGCGGATGTTCGGCACTTTGGCAAAGATGGCGGCCAGCATCGCCCCGTACTCATCGGGCAGCGCGTAGCCGACGGTGTCGGGAATGTTGAGCGTCGTAGCGCCCGCGTCGATGCAGGCTTCGAGCACCGCGCTCATGTAGTCGAGGTCGCTGCGCGTTGCGTCCTCGGGCGAGAACTCGACGTCGTCGGTGAACGTGCGCGCGAGCTTCACGGCCTTGACCGCCTGCTCCAGCACTTGCTCGCGTGTCTTCTTCAGCTTGAATTCGAGGTGGATGTCACTGGTCGCGATGAAAGTGTGAATGCGGCGGTTCGGGCAATTCGCCAGCGCCTCGCCCGCGCGCTTGATGTCGATCTCCACCGCGCGCGCTAGCGCGGCGATGATCGGTCCTTTGATGGTTTCGGCGATGATCTTCGTCGCCTGAAAATCGCCCTCGGACGAAATCGGAAATCCGGCTTCGATGACGTCGACCTTCATCGCGGCCAGTTGGCGCGCGACTTCCAGCTTCTGCTCGATGTCCATGCTGGCGCCCGGGCACTGCTCGCCGTCGCGCAGCGTGGTGTCGAAAATGATGACTTTGTCGCTCATGGGTGATTGCTCCTTGCTCTGGTAACCGCAGGCTTTACGCCTGCGGGCTCGCGGGCATGAAGCCCGCGGCTACAACACATCTTCCGCCCGACAAGCGCGATGGGCGTGGAAGCGCTCGCCCACCGCGCGGGGAAGTATGAGCAAGTAAGCACAGTTTCGTTTCATGGGAGTTATCTGATGGCGCTGTACCACTCGTCCTCCGTCAGTCCTGACTGTCGAATCATCGATTTCATCGTCTTCGGCGCATAGTCCTTTGCGCCGGCGATTACAGTGACGACTCGCGCTGGTCCCTTCGTGGTTACTATCCATTGTTGGTGACTTCCGTCTTGCCGATCCCATCTTGAAGCCCTGCTGCGGAAAGATCTGCACGACTTGTCGATGCGACAGCGACGGACGCTTAGGCATACGCGACCTGTTGCAGTTCGATCGCGTGAACCGGACGCTTCGTTCCCTGTTTCATTTGCGCGGCGAAGAACTTGCGCCACTCCGACTTTGGAGCGAGGCGCGGGAACAGTCGATCCTGCACCCCGTTATCGAACACGGTCTTCAGGTACCCGGTCAGGGCCTCACGCAGATTCGCAGCGGCTTCGTCGGCAGTTGATCCTTCGCTCGCTACGTCGAGTTCCAGACACAACGCGCTGAAGCGATCGCCGTTGCGCTCGATGAGCGCGTGCAACAACAGGTTCTTCCGTCCGTTTTTCAAAGTCATTCACCTCTGGACTCTCAGATTGAGAGACTCCTCGTTCAAGCTCACTTCTTCTTCAGCCACGGCATCATCGCGCGCAGTTGCCGGCCGACTTGCTCGACCTGATGGTTGGCGTCGCGGTTGAACGTCGCGTTGAACACCGGGCGATTGACCTGGTTCTCCAGAATCCACTCGCGCGCGAACTGGCCGGTTTGAATTTCCTTCAGGATGCACTTCATCGCCGCGCGCGCTTCGGGACCGATAACGCGCGGGCCGCGCGTCATGTCGCCGAACTTCGCGGTGTCGCTCACGCGCTGGCGCATGCCGGTGATGCCGCCTTCGTAAATCAAATCGGTGATGAGCTTTAGCTCGTGCAGACATTCGAAGTACGCCATCTCCGGCGCGTAGCCGGCCTCGACCAGGGTCTCGAACGCGGCGCGAATCAGTTCGCTGGTCCCGCCGCACAGCACGACCTGCTCGCCAAACAGGTCGGTCTCGGTCTCTTCTGCGAACGTGGTCTCGAACACGCCGGCGCGCGTGCCGCCGATGCCCTTCGCAAACGCGAGGCCAATCGCCTTCGCGGTGCCGGTGAAGTCCTGCTGAATGGCGATGAGACACGGCACGCCGGCGCCGCGCTCGTACTCGGTGCGCACAAGCTGCCCCGGCCCCTTGGGCGCGACCATCAGCACGTCCACATTCAGCGGCGGGACGATCTGACCGAAGTGGATGTTGAACCCGTGAGAGAACAGCATGGCCTTGCCCTCGGTCAAGTGCCGCTCGACCGACGCGCGGTAGATGCTGGGCTGCAAATGATCCTGCGCGAGAATCTGGACGACGTGCGCTTGCTCGGCGGCCGCGTCGGTGGCGAAGACCTTCATGCCGTCTTCCACCGCGGCGTCCCACGACTTCCCCGGTCGCGCGCCGACAATGACGTCCAGCCCGGAGTCGCGCAAGTTCAGAGCCTGCGCCCGCCCCTGAATGCCGTAGCCGATGATGGCGATCGTCTTGCCCTGCAGGTTGTTCAGGTCGGCGTCGTTGTCGTAGTAGATTTGTGGCATTAGGTCTCCTTGTTCGGTTGCTGAATGGTTGAGTGGCTGGGTGGCTCTGGCCGTTCAGCCACCGAGCCACTAAGCAACCCAGCCACCGGTTGTTTCGTAGTCATCAGCGTCCACAGAATCCCCATCGCCACGCCGGTCGCGATGAACATCGCAAAGTTCACGCCGAGCACGCGCACTTTCTCGAGACCGAAAAAGCCGGTGACCGGGTCGTAGCGGCAGTGCCAGTTGTAGGCGGACCAGAGGTGTCCCACGACGACTGGACTAATAGCCGCAAATAAACAAATCCCCCTGGCTCGGCGGGTTCGCATAACCAACGTCGAAACGAACATTCCGGCAATTCCCAACATCATTGCCACTCGAGTTCCAATCCAGACGACCAACTCCGCAGTGTCGGCATCGATCAACTCGCGCATATCCTTGGGCGCGCTTCTTTTCCAAGCCTCAGGCGTTTTGACGTATTCGTGGTAGTGGTCCCGCCATTGCCGGTCCGTCCATGCTCCATAGGCGACAAGTCCCAGGCAGCCGATCACGTACCCCCTTGTCGCCAGCGGCACGAGCTGCTTGCGGCGCGCGCCGACGGCGGCGCCGACGGCGAGACCCGCAATCGGCCCGACGACGGCGAGGGTGCCGAGGAGGTGTTCGGTCATTATCGTTTCATTCGCTTTGGTTTGGGCAAGGCGCGTTCGGTCGTTTTGTTTGCCTCGGCATAGCGAATTCGCAAGTCGGCAATGGCGTTCGCCACCTCGCCACGGATGTCACCCTTGAGTCTAGCCATGTCCACTTCGAGGGCGCGCACGCGTTCGTCGAGTTCGTCATAACCTTCCTCGAGCTTGTCGATTCGACGAACCGCCTCGCGCAGTTGCTCGAGCCCTGAGTAGAAGAAGCGGAGAAGCTCATTCCATGCAGGCATGCGATCGACTCCGTGCTCTGCTCATCTTCTTCTCGAGCCGCGCCAAGCGTCGGTTTAATTCGGTCGCGACGGCACAGAATTCCTTTGCAGCCCGCACAAGGAGTTTCATTTCTTCTTCTGTTGGCGCGTCCACGTCGCGGTCAAGATTAACAATCTCGCCGCGTCGTGGCCCCGAAATAACAACGGCCTCCATCACATGCGCCATTTCGATTCCTCCTTCAATTAGCTTGTTCGGTCACTGTCTTGCTTCGATTGAACGACAGTCGCAGGTCGCGCAATTCCTTCACTGTTGCGCTCAGTTCCGAGTTCAGTTCTTGCAACGCGGCGAGGCGCTCGTCGGGAACGACTTCTTGCCCATTCATATCGAGCGAGATAAGGTCGCCTTTGCGTGGTCCATCGATCACCACCGCCTGCATAACTGCAGTTGCCATCATTGCACCTCCGTGCTTTCAACTTCCGTCATCGTTTGTCGCGCCACCCGCATCGCCGTCTCCGCATCCACTTCCGCCAGCAGGCCGCACGCCCAGAGCAAGTATGACTTGTCGACCCACAGCTTCGGCGCGCGCGGCTTGAGCGAGACGGTGTCGCGCGAGGTTGCCACGACTTCGTCCAGCATCTGCGCAGCGTCGGGGCTGTGCGCGAACACGCCGCCGGTGCCGATGACGTGGCCGACCTCCGTCAGGTCTTTGCCGCGCTGGATGATGACGGACGAGCCTGCTTCGCGCACGAGCCTGCCGACGTGACGCTCGACGGCGAGCGCGACTGCGCTGCGGCCGAGGCCGAGGTCAAGGGCGCGCGTTGCGTCGTCGGTCGGGACGAGGCCAACCTCTTTCGATAATTGCATCATTTGTTCGCGCAAGCGGTCGCGGTTATGGACCGCTCCAACACTTGCCTTCGTCATGACCATCTTCTCGCCCGCCGCTTCGAGCAGAGTAAGCGCGCTTACGCGCATGCCCAGATCGCCCTCGACCGTGCGTTTCACGCGCGGCTCATCGTCGAGTTCGAGCACGACATTGCGCCGATTCGATTCACCGACGGCGATCGAATGCACGTCGGTCGTCGCGCCGCCGACGTCGACGACGATTAATTCGCCCATGCCGCGCTGATGCGGCGTGCCATCGGCCAGCAGCTGGGCGGCGGTCAGCACCGCCGACGGTGTCGGAACAACGTCGCCATCCACGATTTCTCGGATGGCGTGCAGGCCCTTCGCTTCGACGATATGCTCGGCGAAGACGCGACGGATGGCTTCGCGCGCGGGGACGAGGTTGAGACGGCCAGGCTCGGGCAATACGTTCGCGACGGCAAGGATCGAGAACCGAGGATTGAGGATTGCAACGATCTCATCCTTCGCGTCGCGATTACCGGCGACGACAATGGGGCAACGCAACCTCGACAACGCGAGGAACTGCGCGTTGTGAACAATCGTTGCGCAGTCGCCGCCGTCAAAGCCGCCGCTGAGGAGAATCACGTCGGGCGCGTGGCACTCGATTGCGCGCATGCCAGCCTCGTCCAGTTTGCCGGTGTAGGTCGCGACGACCTTGCCGCCGGCGCCGAGTGCCGCTTGCTGCGCGGCATGGGCCGTCATCGTCTCCGTGAGACCGAGGGCAACGATACGCAGCCCACCGGCGGCGCTGCTGGTGGCGCGGATGAGGTCGAAGTCCTTGGGGTTGAACCGACCGCCGATCGCCCTGGCGACGGCGGCGGCAACTCCGAGGCTCACGTCAGAGCCGACCGTTGTCAGGCTGGAAGCCTGACCTACTACACGCGCTTCATCGAGCGCGATGACGGCGCATTTGGTGTAGGTGCTGCCGAGGTCGAAAAGTAACGTCGTTTTCATCTTTTTAGAGTCGCACGCCCTCGCGATCGGCGTCGGCAACGAGTCCGGCCAGTTTTCGGATTCGGTCGAATTCTTCCGGCGTGTAACCAATCGCATCCACATGACGGGCAGGACGCACACGCCGGAGGAACAAACCCATACGATCAACGAAGTTGGTGTCGCGAAATGGAGTCGGAATCATTAGGTGTTTTTACGTCGATTTCTCTCCCCGCACCAGCGCGGTCCGCCCGGTGCGCACCAGCTCGATGATGCCGAACTTTTGCAGCAGGTCTTCGATTGCATCGACTTTGCGCGAGCCGCCGGTACTTTCGACGATGACGCTGTCGGCGCTGACGTCGACGATGTTGGCGCGGAAGATGTCGACGATTTGCATGATCTCACCACGGGTGTCGGCGGTGGCGCGCACTTTAATGAGCGCAATCTCGCGCTCGACCAGATCTTCTCCGGTGTGGTCGTAAACTTTGATGACGTCTACGATCTTGTTGAACTGCTTGGTGATTTGCCCCAGCTCCGCCTCGTCGCCCGTGACGACGATGGTCATACGCGACACGGTCGGGTCTTCGCTAATGCTGACGGTAAGACTCTCGATGTTGTAGCCCCGCCGCGCGAACACGCCGGCCACGCGCGCGAGCACGCCGGGCTTATTCTCGACGAGCACGGAGATGGTGTGCATCTTCTGTGCGCCACTCGAACTGTTCATCGGCTCCTCTTTCGATTCGTGGCGAGGTGAGTTCTGTTACGGTCGGTCGTTGTCACTTTGTCAGCAGTTAGTCCGGCTGCAGCCTCATATCGTGCACCGTCGTTCCCGAGGGGATCATCGGGTACACGTCCTCTTCGGGATCGCAGCGGAAGTCGATGACCACCGTGCGGTCGTTGGTCTCATGCGCGAGCTTGACGGCGCCCTCAACCTCCCCGGCTTGCTCGACCTTGATCCCCACCGCGCCGTAGGCCTCCGCGAGCTTGACGAAGTTGGGGCACTCGGCCAGGTCGATGCCGCCGTAGCGTTTTCCGTAGAACATCTTCTGCCACTGGCGCACCATGCCGAGCGACGCGTTGTTCATGATGGCGATTTTCACGGGAATGCCGTAGTACATGCTGGTCGCCAGCTCTTGCAGGTTCATCTGAAAGCTGCCGTCGCCGCTGATGCACCAGACCTCGGCGTCGGGGCAGCCGACCTTCGCGCCAATCGCGGCTGGGAAGCCGAAGCCCATCGTGCCCAGGCCTCCGCTGGTGATAAACTGCCGCGGCCGCGAGCACGGGTAGTACTGCATCGCCCACATCTGATGCTGGCCGACGTCGGTGGTGACGATGGCGTCGCCACCGGTCACTTCGGCGATGACCTGAAGGGCGTGCTGGGCGCGCACGTGGCCGTTGGCCTGCGAGTAGCGCAGCGGCTGCTCGCGCTTCCACTGCGCAATCAGCGCGTTCCAGTCCTTATGGCACTTCGGCTCGACCAGCTTCAACAGTTCACGCACGGCCGTCTTCACATCGCAGACCAGTCCCACGTCGGGGCGTCGATTCTTGCCGAGTTCGGCCGGGTCGATGTCGACGTGAATGACCTTCGCGTTCGGCGCAAACTCGCTTAGCTTGCCGGTCACGCGATCGTCAAAACGCACGCCGAGTGCGATGAGCAGGTCACTCTGATGCATGGCCCAGTTCGCATAGGCAGTGCCGTGCATACCCGGCGCGCCCACCGACAATGGATGTCCGTCCGGAAATGCCCCCTTGCCCATCAGCGTCGTCGTGCAGGGCGCGTCCAGCCTTTCGGCCAGAGCAACCAGTTCCTCTGTCGCCTCCGCGTGACACGCGCCGCCGCCGACGTACAGCAGCGGCCGTTCGGCCTCGGCCATGAGTCGCGCCGCCGCTGCCAACCCGCTCAGATCCACGGGAAAGCAGGGGTTGTAGCCGCGCAGGTTGAATGTTTCCGGATATTCCCAATCATTGCAAGTCGCCTGTGCCACATCGCGGGGCACATCCAACAGCACGGGACCGGGGCGACCGGTGCGGCAAACGTACATGAGCTCCTTGACAAAGCCGGGCAGGTCGCGGACGTTCTTCACCAGCCGCGAGTGCTTGACGATGGGCAGCGTGATGCCGAAGATGTCGCACTCTTGAAATGCGTCCTTGCCGATCATGGGCGTCGGCACCTGGCCGGTGAGCGCCAAAATTGGCACCGAGTCCATCATCGCGTCGCAAATGCCGGTGACGAGATTGGTCGCGCCCGGGCCGCTCGTGCCCAGGCAGACGCCGATGCGGCCGGTCGCCTTGGCGTAGCCCTCGGCCATGTGTGCCGCGCCCTGCTCATGGCGGGTCAGGATCGACCAGATGTGGTCCTGCGTGTTGAGCGCGTCGTAAATGGGCAGCACCGCGCCGCCCGAGATGCCGAAGATGACCTCGACGCCCTCGCGCTTCAGGCAGTCCAGCAGGATTTCCGCACCGTTCATAGTACACCTCGATTTGAGAATTGAGATTTCCGATTCGAGATCCAACGACCTGAAGCCGTCAAATCTGAAATCAGCAATCTGCAATCCAAAATGAAAAAGCCCCTCTCGCGTTGGGCGGGAGGGGCTGGTTGTTGGCGACTGTGACTCGCGCTGAACCGGCCTACCCCGCAATCACGGGAAGGACTACGACGAGCACGAGAATCTGAGACTGTTCGTTACGCACGGTTGGTTATTCTGGCAAACGCGAGGGAAAGTGTCAACCGCTTTGGCGGACTTTCTCCTGCTCCGCTTCCAACTCCGCGTTGAGCTTGCGCAGCTCCTCGGCCTTCTCGGTGCGAATCTTCTCGGCCACGGTGAAGTCGCCTTCGCGCAGCGCATTGCGCACGCGCTCATCAAACACAAACTCTTGTTCGGTGACTTTGGCTTTGAAGGCGCGGCCGATTTCGCTCAGTTGCTGCTTTTGCTCCGAACTCAGCGTCGGTCCAGTTTCCGGTGCGCCGAAGCGCTCCAACGCGCGATCCAGCGCCGATTTAATCTTGGGTCTTTCTTCGGCCACAGCACTCACTCCATTCCGTCATCAAGCGACGCGGAACTGTTTTAGTCGCAACGAGTTTGACACCACCAGCACCGAACTGAACGACATCGCCCCGCAAGCGAACATCGGGTTGAGCACTCCCAGCATCGCCAGCGGAATGCCGATGACGTTGAAGCAGAACGCCCAGAACAGGTTCTGGCGAATCACGCGCATCGTCGCCCGTGACAGTGCGATGGCCGTCGCCACCCCGCGCAGATCATCGCCGATGAGTGTAATCCCGGCGGCTTCCATCGCCACCTCGGTGCCCGCGCCCAGGGCAATACCCACGTCGGCCTCCACCAGCGCGGGTGCGTCGTTGACACCATCACCAACCATGGCGACTGCGGAGCGCGGACCGCGGACGGCGGACTTCAGTTTGCGAATTTCCGCCAACTTCTCCTCGGGCTTGACTTCGGCGATGATCCGCTCGATTCCGGCCTGCCGGGCAATGTGCTCGGCCACTTCGCGCTGATCGCCGGTCAGCATGACCAACGCGATGCCGTCAGCGCGGAGCGCGGTCAGGACCTCGGCGGCCTCTGGCTTCAATGCATCCGCCAGCGCCAACACGCCAAGCAGGCGATTGTCCTGCGCAACGAACACTTCGGAGGCGCCGCCCTCATTTTGCGACTCCCGGCTCGCCGTCTCAACTTTGTCGGGCAGGGATGCTCGACCTACTCGCTCCCGCTCCATAAATGCTCGGCTGCCAACGTAGACAAACGCGCCGCTCACTCGTCCGCGCGCGCCGAAGCCCGGGACACTGTGAAAAGCGCCGGCCTCGGTGAACTCCACGCCGCGTGCGCGCGCCTCCGCCACGATGGCCTGCGCGAGCGGATGCTCCGACCGGCACTCCACCGCCGCCGCCAGTCGCAACAGTTCATCGACCGCAACAGCTTCCCGGGGCTCGAGGCGGACCACCTGCGGCCGCCCGAGCGTGAGGGTTCCGGTCTTGTCGAAGACGATGGTGCCGATACGATGCGCCGACTCGAGCGCTTCCCCCGAGCGGATGAGCACACCGAGTTGCGCGCCCCGGCCGAGGCCGACGATGAGCGCGGTCGGCGTTGCCAATCCCATCGCGCAGGGGCAAGCGATGACGAGCACCGCCACCGCGTTGACCAGGGCGGCCTCGCGCGCTCCCGTGAGCCACCAGCCGCCGAACGTTGCCAGGGCCAGCGCTAACACGATCGGCACAAACACCGCGGCCACACGGTCGGCCAATTGCTGCACCGGCGCCTTGCTGCCTTGCGCCGCTTCGACCAACCGCACGATCTGCGCCAGCGTGGTTGCGCCGCCCACCCGCGTCGCGCGAAACATGAAGCTCCCGGTCTGGTTCATGGTGCCGCCGATGACTTCGTCACCAACGAGCTTGGCCACCGGGCGGCTTTCACCGGTCAGCATCGATTCGTCCACGCTCGACTCGCCTTCGACGACGACGCCATCCACGGGCACGCGCTCGCCGGGGCGGACCAGCAAATGATCGTCGAACAAAACCTCGGCAATGGGGTGTTCGAGGAATTCACCGGCGGGGCCACGTCGCACGCGCGCGACACCGGGCTGCAACTTCATCAAGGCGCGGATGGCGTCGCTGGTGCGGTCACGCGCGGCGGCTTCGAGCAAACGGCCGAGCAGGATGAAGGTCAGGATGCTGGTCGAGGCATCGAAGTAGGCGTGAGAATGCGCTCCAACATGGTGCAGCGCGTGCGGCGCGAAAGTCACCAGCGTCGAGTAGCCCCAGGCCACCGAACTACCGAGCGCGATGAGTGTGTCCATGTTGGTCGTGCGGAAGCGAGCGGCACGCAGAGCGGCCACGACGAAGCGCGACCCACCGACGACTTGAACGATGGTCGCCAGGACGAAGAGCAATTGTGAGTGGTGAGGGGCGAGCGGCGAGTAAGTAATCACCAGCACTGCCACCGTCAACGGCGCGCACAGGGCAAAGCGCCGGCGAAGGTCGCCCAGTTCGCGTTCACGCTCGGCGCGTTCGCGATCGGACGAGGGCACTTCGTCCACCATCAACTCATAGCCCACGGCGCGCACGACGCGGGCCAGTGCCTCGGTGGATTCCGTGGTCTGGACGGTGGCGCGATTGGTCGCGAGACTCACGACGGCGCGCTCGACGCCAGCCACGCCGAGCAATGCCTGCTCGACGCGGTTCACGCAGGCGGCGCAATGCATCCCGCGAATGCGGTACTGGTGAGTGGTGAGTGGTGAGTGGTGAGTGGTGGCGGGCATGGAAGCTAAGGGTAGCTTGTGCGCGGAGCCGTGCTGTGTTAAACCCGCTCGCTCACCCGATGCACCGCAATCCAAAGCCGCGACCATCTGTTGGACGGCGCGCATTGCCCGGCCTCCGTTTCGCGTTGCGCCTGCGAGCACGGATTGCCCCGCCATGCTATCCTTTCCGCCTACATTCGGAGACCCAATGATGACCGACGAAGAACTTCAACCGCTACTGACCGACCTCGAATCCGATCGCGTGGAGCGTAAGGCTTCGCCGGCTGACACCGATGGGATTTGCAAGGCGATTTTGCGCGTTCGCAAATGATCTGCCGGGCTCCGCGGAATTCGAGGTGGCGCCTTCCCATGTAGTCGTGACTTTGAGGCGCAGGCGCGATTGACCGGTTGGGCGTAGCGCGATTCCTCGCGGTACCGCCGTTCCTTGTACGTCCGCGCGCTTCCGTTATTGGTCACACGCTCGGTTGATGGCCTACGCGCTATGAGCAAGCGCAGTTCAGAAAGCCGCCGGTCGTCAGAATTCTACTCGGCTGCGGATGGTAGCAACCCCACGATTTTGTGTTGAGGCCATACCACTTCATGTGCCCGTCGAAATGCAACGCGTTGTAGCCGCCGTTGTGCCGCTCGAAGCCGGTGCGCGAGCCCTCCGCAATCGACGACACGGCGCCGCACGTTGCCTTGGTCGGCGTGTCCACCGGACCCGTGGCCGGTGGAAAGGTTGCTCCGAAGTAACCGTAGAAATACCGGAGAGAATTGCCGGTTGGAGGGTTGCTGGTGTTGTCGGCGACAATGATGAAGCTCGACGGATCGTCCACCTGTGCTTCGTGCAATCCCGTATTGGCCCCATTGATGCCAAGCATCTGGCCGTTGATCGCGTAGCTCTTCCAGTTTTGAGTCAAGACCGGTGGAAAGGTGCCACCCGCGCCGGTCTGACCACACGAATTGGTGGTCCCGACAACCGCCGCCGCCGATAGCGGATCGGAGGAGCAAACATACAATTGCGTGTTCTTGACGTAGGGCTGGAGTTTCATCAGCGGATCGCCATTGGCCAGGCCAGCGCTTGCGCAGGTATCCAGCGGCCCGCGCTCGTCCGCGTCAGAGCTGTACATGGTGAGCGCGCTGCCAATGTTCTTCAGGTTCGACAGGCACGAGATCGAGCGCGCTTTCTCCCGGGCTTTGCCGAAGACGGGAAACAGAATCGACGCGAGAATGGCAATGATGGCAATCACCACCAGCAGTTCGATGAGGGTAAAGCCTTGCGAACGACGGTTTCTGTTCATGACATCCTCCAGAGGTTTCCAGCGAATTGATTCCGCAAAATGAGTGCCGGGGATGGACGCTGGTTTGCTTGAATTGGACGCAGTATTACCCGTTCGGGTTTCCGCGACACACAAATCGCGAAACGACCGGGCGCGCGGCTGCGCCACTCTTTCGTCGTCATGCTGCTTATGTCGCTCACGAAGGTAACCCACGGCTTCGCGGAAACGCCGCTCTTTCGCGAGGTGTCGTTTCACCTCGCGCGGGGCGAGCGGCTGGCGCTCATCGGCGCCAACGGCAGCGGCAAGACCACGCTGCTGCGGCTGATCGCCGGCCATTTGCAGCCGGACGATGGCCAGGTGTGGTTGCACGCCGGCGTCCACCCGGGCTACCTGGCACAGGATTCAGACTTGCCGGCGGCGACGCTACTGCGGGCGGTGAGTCTGGTGAATAGCGGGCTGGTCGCGGCGGCGCAGCAGATGGAGCGAGCGCAAGACGATTCCACTCCCACCGGCGTGACCGTCTATGCCGAAGCCCTGGGCCAATTCGAAGCACTCGGCGGCTACGACTTCGAGTTGCGCGCCCGCGAGCTGCTGGCGAAGTTCGGATTCACTGCGGAGGATTGGGCCAAGCCAGTAGCGGTGTTGAGCGGCGGCCAGCAAACCCGCGCAGCGCTGGCGAGGCTGCTGCTGGGCGAGCCGGACCTGCTGCTGCTCGACGAACCTACCAACCACCTCGATCTCGGCGCCTGCGAGTGGCTGGCCGAATTCCTGCGCGGTTATCGCGGCGCGGCGCTCATCGTCTCGCACGACCGCTATTTCCTCGACCAGGTGGCCACGGGCGTGCTGACGCTGGAACACGGCGAGGTGAGCAAGTTCGACGGTAACTACACCCAGACCGCCGCCAAGCGCGCAGCTTTGCGATCCGCCCGGGTGAAGGAGCACGAAGTCCAGCAACGCGAGATCGAACGCATGGAAGAGATGGTCACCCGTCTGCGCCGCTGGGCCGGCAAAGGCGGCAGTTTGTGGGGTCAGGTCTTTAGCAAAGAGAAGGCGCTCGAACGCCTGCGGGACGCACAAACCGCCGCGCCGCCGCCCGATCCGCAGACCATGAAGTTGCGACTGGGTGAAGCCACTCGAACCGGCGACGAAGTGCTGGCAGTGCGCGGCTGGCGCAAGCAATTCGGGGAAGCCTTTGCCCTGGGGCTTACCAACTTCACCCTCCGCCGCGGCGACCGCGTCGGAGTGGTCGGACCGAACGGCAGCGGCAAGACCACGTTTTTGCAGACCGTCATCGGCGAGCAGCCGTTGACCGCCGGCGAGCAGCGATTCGGCGTAAAAGTCCGGCCGGCTTACTTCGCGCAACAACTCGACCACTTGCGCGACGAGCTATTGGTGCTGGAAGAACTGGCGGCCGACTCGCCGCTGAGCGCGAAGGAAGCCCGCAATCTGCTGGGCCGTTATCAGTTTCGTGGTGACGACGTGTTCAAGCCGGTGGGCGTGCTGAGCGGCGGCGAGCGCTGCCGACTGGCGCTGGCGAAACTGCTGCTCACCGAGCCCAACCTGCTGCTGCTCGACGAGCCGACCAACCATCTCGATCTGCCGTCGCGCGAAGTGCTCGAAGGCGCACTGCGCGAGTTCGAGGGCACGATTATCGTCGCCTCCCACGACCGCTACCTGCTCGATGCGCTGGCCACGCGCATGCTCGAAATCCGCGAGGGGCAAGGCCACCTGTATGACCTGACCTACCGCGAATTTCGCGCGAAGCAGTTAGCGCAATCCACTCTCCCCGCCTCGAAGGCGCCGCACGCAAAGATCATGGCCGCGCCGGCCACTCGGGCCGAGCTGCGCGCCACCGACCGCGCGGAGCGCGCCGGTCGCCGCCAGCGTCTCAGCACGCTGGAACGGGAGATCGGTCAGCTCGAGGCCCAGCTCTCCACGTTGGGCGCCACGCTGGCCGACCCGGCCACCTATCGCAACGGGGACGCGAAGTCGGCCACGGCCGAGTTCTCCACCGTGAAGTCTCGGCTCACCGCGCTCGAAGCCGAATGGGTCGGACTGGTGGACGGAATGGCGGAGGCAGTGGCAGGGACGTTGTCGGCGTGAGCGGACCTGCGCAGCTCGACGGCATCATCGTCCGCGCAACCACAGGCTTGTACCAGGTGCAAACCGACGAAGGTCGGCTCGCCTGCCGCTTGCGTGGAAACTTGAAGAAGGATTTGGAATTCACCACCAGCGGCAGCCGCGCGAAGAAGGTCGTTCAGGCAAAGAAGAAATCGACCACCGACCCGCTGGCGATTGGCGACCGTGTCACCGTCGAGTTACTGCGTGGCGAAGCCGCTCTCGCCCTAACAGGGAGAGAGGAGGGGACTGAGTGCGACGGCGAGGGGATCATCATCGAAGCCCGGCCCCGCCGCAACGAAGTGGCGCGACAGCGACGCGTCATCGGCGCCGCCATCGGTGAAGGGCGGCATGTTCTGGTGGCCAATATCGAGCAACTGGTCATCGTATTCGCGGTCGCCGAACCCAACCCCAGCCCGTGGAAGCTCGACCGTTTTCTGGTGGTGGCCGAAGCCGCCGGCATGGACGCCATCATCGTCGCCAACAAGATTGATCTCGTGGAAGTTGTCGAAGTCGACCAGGCCTTCGACCCGTTTGAGCGGCTCGGCTATCGGGTGCTGCGCACGAGCGCGGAGTCCGGGATCGGGGTCGAGGCGCTGCGCGCCGCGCTGCGTGGACGCATCTCGTCGTTCTGCGGGCCGTCGGGCGTCGGCAAGTCGAGCCTGCTCAACGCCCTCTATCCCGGCCTCAGTCGTCACGTCTCGGAAATCGGCGAAGTGACCTGGAAGGGCCGCCACGGAACGACCAGCGCTGAACTGATACCGATTGATGCGAATGCGCACTGGCGTGAGACCGGCTGGGTGGCCGATACGCCCGGGCTGCGGAAAGTTGAGCTATGGCAAACGCCGCCCGCACTCATCGCCGACTGCTTCATCGAGTTCCGCCCGTTTCTGAGCGAGTGCCGATTCCATGACTGTACGCATTTGCACGAGCCCGGATGCGCCGTCAAGGCCGCCGTCATGCGGGGCGAGGTTGACCAGCGACGCTACGAAGGCTTTTCGATTCTTTGCGGTGAGGCACAGGCATGAAACCGCACGCCGCAGGGAATCATCACCGGCCTCAGCGGCGGTGGCACACTGCCCGCTACTTCAAACGAATCGAGTACGGAATGAAGCGAATCGCAATAGTCGTAGCGCTGTGCGCTGCGCTCGTCGACCGCGGCGTCGGAGCCACCGGCGAGGCCCTACCACCCACGCCGCCTACCACCAAACCAGCCGAGAAGCCCAAAGCGCCCGAGAAGAACCCCAGGAATTCCAAAGCCTCACCCGCCAGGGAACCGGCCGCTCCCACGGTCGAGTTCAAGTTCGACAAACCCATGGCGGTGCCGCAGGTCACCGCAACCGCGCTGCACAGTGAGGTGAGCGCCGCGCTCGACAAGGACGGCCGGCTGCATGTGGTCTGGATCGAGGAGGACAAGAAGGCGCGCGAGCTGTATCACGCTGTGCTCGACTCGGCGACGAACCAGTTTGACAAACCGACGAAAGTCCGCGACACCCGCGGCGAATTGCAACGGGGCATTCAGGTGCGTGCGGACGAAGGCGCGGTCTACGTCGTCTGGTGCGAGACTCCACAGGCCCCGACCGACACCGAGATTCGGCTGGCGGTGTCGCGCGATGGCGGCGGGAACTGGGACAAGTCCGTGCGCGTCAGCGACAATCCCAAGCAGAAACCAGCGTCGTTGCCGGCGCTGGCCGTCAGTCAGGGACGCGTGTTTGTGACCTGGCTAGACGCGCGCAACTCCCAGCCCGGCCGCGGGACGGATTTGTACCTGGCCTCTTCGCCGAATGGCGGCCGCGACTTCAACAAGCCGGGGGCGCTGGTCCCCCAGGCCAACGAGAGCGCGCAGTGCATTGCGGCGACGAAACAACTGGTGCTGGTGCTCGGCCGGCTCGGCCAGGGTCCCGCGCAAAACGACGTGGTGCTGCGCGCCTCGGCCGATGGCGGCAACACGTTTCCCGGGGTCATGCGCGTGGCCATCGACGGCTGGAAGCAGAACCGCCCGCTCGATTCCGGTCCGCAAGCCGTATTCGACGACAGAGATCGTCTGCACGTCGTCTGGATGTGCGGCAAAGAGAACGCGGGCGACGTGTACTACACTCATTCGTTCATGAAGGATGGCTTTACGCAGTTCGAGCTGAAGAAGCGCGTCCACCTGACGGCGCAAGGCACGCAGACGCTGCCCGTGCTCGCGCTGGACGGAGAGCGCATCGTCGTCGCCTGGCAGGACGCGAGAGATCGCCAGACGCGCCTCGCGCTCACGCAATCCACCGACGACGGCAAAACGTTCGCCGTGCCGGTGTTGGTCCCGCTCGCCAACAACACTGCAGTTCAGGCGTTCGGCTCCTTGCCCAGCCTGTGCGTCGCCGCCGACGGCGCCACCTATCTGGCCTGGATCGAGTCCATCGTCACACTCAAGCAACAGCGGGCGCACGTGGTTCGGGTCCCGCGTCCCGCCGCGCCGGCGCCGACAACACCGACGCCCACTACGACCCCGCCCCCAACCGACGAGACCAAGCAATAGCAATCGGAAAGGACTTCGCTCATGCCGTTCACCAAACCCAACCAGTTCAAGTTTTCCGTCGGACCATGGAACCTGCACTCCGGCGCCGACCCGTTCGGCCCGCCGGTGCGCAAGGAGCGGCCGTTCGCCGAGAAGCTCAATGTCTTCCGCAATCTCGGCTTCCACTACGTCCAGTTCCATGACGACGACGCCGTGCCCGACGAGGCCTCGTCCGCCGAGCGCGCGCGGCTGTGCAAGCGCGTGAAGAAGCTGCTCGGCGAGCATGGCCTGCTGCCCGAGTTCGTCGCGCCGCGCATGTGGGAGCATCCGCTCACCGTCGATGGCCCGATCACCAGCAACAACCCGAAGGCGCGCAAGTACGCAGTCGAACGCGGCAAGCGTTGCGTGGAGGTGGCGAATCATCTCGGCACCAAAAACATCGTGCTCTGGCCGGCGCGCGAGGGCGCTTACATTCGCGAGTGCAAGGATGCTCTCGCCTCGTTCCAGTTCATGATCGAGTTCATCGATGAGCTGCTCGCGTACGACCCCGACATCCGCATCCTCGGCGAGATGAAGCCGAACGAGCCGATGGACCTGATGTACATGCCCAGCACCGGCCACATGCTGGCGATGTGCTACAAGGCCGCCGACCCGACGCGTGTGGGCGTGCTGATCGAGAGCGCGCACTGCATCCTGCTCGGCCTCGACCCCAGCGACGAGATGGCCTACGCGATGTGGCACGACAAGTTGTGGAGCGTCCACCTCAACGACCAGGACGGCCTCAAGTACGATCAGGACAAGACCTTCGGCGCCGTCAACCTGCGCCGCGCGTTCAACACGGTGGACATGCTGGTCCGCAACGGCTACGGCCTGCAGGGCGAAGTCGTCGGCCTCGACGTGAAGGCCATGCGCACCCAACCCGCGGCGGAGTCGTACCTGCACCTGAAGAACAGCAAGGAAATCTTCCTGCTACTCGCCGAGCTGGCCAATAAGATCGACCGCCAGAAAATGGACGACTACCGCAACGCGCAAAACTATGAGGGGCTGGAGCTGTTCATGGTGAGGAGTCTGCTGGGGAAGTAGCGCATGGCGTCATCCCGCTGGACGCGAATCCCCAGCCCAACCGCGAGGCCCTGGTCGTCCCGCGGGGCGGCAGTTTGTTCGATGCGACTGACGGTGGGGAGTTGGTGGACTCGCTGGTCTATCATGCGCCGACCGCCGCGATTCTCATTGGTAAAGCGATGACGCATCAGGAACTGCTCGGCCGATTTGCCGATGATCGGCAAATCGACAACTACGTGCGCGCTGACCTGTTTCGTCGGCCGTTTCTGCGGTTGGAATTGGACTCGTGGCGTGCGGCAGTTCCGTTTGACGATGCGATGGACACGCGCTACGCTGACCTCGCGTTGCGGAATATCTTTGCGGCCATCCGTGCATTCGTGGAAGCGGAGATGCCGCAGGACATGCGCGTCTTCATAAATGGAATCGAGGTGAAGGTGCAATGAGTCGTCCACTGACCGTCGGCGACGTGCAGAAGATGACCTACGAAGAATTCCGTCAGGTGATGATTGCGCATTATCGAAAGCTGCGCGATGACGCTTTGCGCCCGCCCGAAGAGCGCGAGTACTATCGCATCGTTGTCGAACGCGCCGAGGCCGAACTCGCAGCGCGCCAACGTGTGACGCAGAAATCGCGCAAACGCGTGACCACCAAACAACCGCGTAGCACTACCAAACGCAAACCGGTGGTGGCGGCGTGACCGCCGTTCGGCGCGCCGCGCCATGACCTCCGACTGTCTCGACTCTCCTCCTAACCCCGTGTAACTTGGTCCAGCTGAATCCCCGGACAAACTCGCCAAGCTACCGCTTGACGAACTTCTGCACGCGCTTGCCGGTGATTTCGGTAACGTAGAGCGCGCCATCGGCGGCGACGTGGATGCCGTGGGGCAAGTTGAGTTGGCCGGGCGTCGCGCCTTGAGTCCCGAACGAGGCGACGACCTTGCCGTCCAGACCTACCTGCCAGACTTTGTGCACGAGGCCGTCGGCGATGAAGACCTCGTCGCGCGGCGTGATGAACAGACCGAACGGCGCCAGCCCGCCGAACTGCGTCAGGAACTTTCCGCTCGCGTCGAACACCTGCACGCGGTTGTTCTCGCGGTCGGCGACGTACACTTGGCCGCGCGAATCCACGCGAATGTTGTGCGGCACGTTGAACTCGCTCGGCCCGGTGCCCGGCTTTCCCCAGGTGAGCAGGAACTTGCCGGTGCGGTCGAACTTCACGACGCGCGAATTGCCGTAGCCGTCGGCCACGAAGACGTCGCCATTCGCCGCGAATGCAATGTCGGCCGGCTTGTTGAAGTGCCGCTCGTCCAGGCCCAACACATTCGGCTCACCGAGGGTCAACTGCAACTTGCCGTCGTTGCTGAACCGCTTCACCACATGGCCCTCCGTGTCGGTGACCCAGACGCAATCCTCGCGGTCAACGCGCAGTCCGTGGGCCGACTTGAACAGACCGTCGCCAAACGAACGGAGCAGCTTCCCATCGCTATCGAAGACGACGATCGGTTTTTCGCCGCGATGGAAAACGAAAACGTGGCCGCGCGAGTCGGTGGCTACCGCGGTGGCCTGGCCCAGCGCGAGGCCCGCCGGCAGTTGGGGCCAGTTCGCCACTACGCGGTAGGAAGAATCCTGCGCCGTCGCGCAAAGCGCCGCAGTCAGGACGAACACGAGCAAACGGCAACACATGGGTTACACCTCATTGGGGACGACGGGTAGGACCAGGTAGCTCGGCTGCGTGGCGTCCAGGTAGATTGTATTGTGCGCCACTTCCCGGTGTTTGTTGAAGTAGAGTCGCGCGCCGGTATTCGGGTTGCGATCGAAGCGCGGAAAGCTCGACGAGCAGACCGCGACACGGAGGCGATGACCGCGTGCGAACACATGCGCCGTGTTCCAAAGATCAATCTCGAATCGGTACACGCGCCCCGGCTCCAGCAGCGACGGCTGCCAGCGCGACTCGCGATAGCGCGCGCGCAAAATGCCATCGCAAACCAGCAGGCTGCGACCGTCGGGAAGGACGTCAGTGAGGCGCACGACCCAATCGGTGTCGCGGCACGACGACGACGCGTGCAACACGGCACGGACCGGGCCGATGACGGTCAGTTCGTCGTCAAGCGGCTCGGTAGTGAAGATCAAGCCGGAACTCTCAGCCGGACGCTGATCTACCGGGCCGCCCGGCACGTAGAGAGTGTGACCGCCGAGCGAAAGTGTCGGCTTCATCGGATCATAAACGAACGTCTGCGGCTCCGCGCGTTCGACCGGCGCGCGACCGAGCATGGCGTTCGGTCGCAGGAACCAGTCGGTGAAGGTCGCATCGGGGGGAGGCCAGTCGGCGCAGTTGCGCCACTTGTTCGCGCCCATCAGGAACAACTTGAGGGGGTCGTCGTCCAGCGGCAACCAATGCGTGCGGTCGACCGCGGACCGGTCGCGCTTCAGCCACAAATCGTACCAGGGCAACCGCAACTCGTTGAAGTCCAACCCGGCCGCCGGGCCGAAATCGACCTCGCCCTGCACGCGCTCCGGAATGCGCAGCGGGCCGTGAATCCAGGGGCCGACGATCATCCGCTGCCAACGTCGCGCGTGCGGCGTGCGCGCGAGGCGGCGCAGGCCGGTGAAGTGATCGAAGCTGCCGCGTTGGAAGATGTCGAACCACGCGCCGAGGTGCATGATCGGCACGTCCACTTCCGCGTGCCAGACCCTGGCGCTCAGCGCGTTCCACAGCCCGGCGTCGTCGCAGCGATCGAGCCACTCATTGTACCAGTCGTAGCCGTGCTCAACCAGCTTGAGCGGCGCGAGGGGCCACTGCGCGAAGCAAGCGTCCTGATCGACGGTTGCAGCCTTGAGCCGCGCGATTTGTTCGGACGTCAGGTCGCCACGCGCCTCGCCCGAAATCAACAGCCAGCGGACGGTCCAGACCCACATAAACGCCAATTGAAACGCGCCACCGCGGAAGACCCAATCTTCATGGTAATCGGCCGACGACTGCCGGGAGAACAAGCACCGCAAGTGCGGCGGTCGCAGCGCCATGACCTGATATTGCGTGGCGCCGCTGTACGAGCCGCCAATCATGCCGACCTGGCCGTTGCACCAGGGCTGCGCGGCGATCCACTCGACGGTGTCGTAGCCGTCGCGCGCGTCATCGCGGAACGGGTAGAACTCGCCCTCGCCGCGAAATCGCCCCCGCACATCGGTGACGATAAACGCGTACCCGTGCGACGCGAAAAAATTGTGCGCGTCGACTTGAACTTCGGAGGAACGTCCCTTCTCGTAGGGCG
>Ga0247727_10000697_pt1 | contig 82538 bp, 83 predicted proteins | sample WisWelCaveWW1625_FD_202498 | JGI IMG/M metagenome (GOLD analysis project Ga0247727, IMG submission 202498) | Biofilm microbial communities from Wishing Well Cave, Virginia, United States - WW16-25 | ecosystem: Environmental > Aquatic > Deep subsurface > Groundwater > Cave microbial mat | place...
GTTGACGTTGGTGAAGATCGCACCGCTCGTGCTCTTCTCGCAGGTCGCGCTGACGTTGCTCACCCCGCGCGTGCTGCCAGGGCGCCTCTGGGCGTTCTGGTGGCTGCTGACGCACCCTCGCACAATCCTGCGGCAGCGCAACGAACTGCAGCGACAGCGCAAGGTCGGCGACAGCGTTCTGCTCTACAACCAGACGTGCAATCTGGTCAATGAACCGGAGGTGTCTGCAGGGATCGCACGCATCCTTGTACGGCTCTGCAACAAGGTGTCGCTCGCATACGGCAGGCTGGTCGGCTTGCCGACACGGGACGTGCTGCTCGCCCGTCGGAAGGTCGATCCTCCGGCGCCCTCGTCTGGTTCACAAGCTTCTTAAAGCGCCCGACGGGAAACGAAGCAATGCCGAGAGTCGCCATCGTCATCGCTGCGCTGCGCGAGGAAAAGACCATCGCCGACGTCGTACGCGGTGTCATCAAGGCAGGGCATCCGAACGTCATCGTGGTCGACGACGGCAGCGCCGACCGCACGAGCGAATGCGCGCTGCAGACCGGCGCGACCGTGCTGCGGCACATCATCAACCGCGGCCAGGGTGCTGCGCTCAAGACGGGCATCGACTACGCGCTCGACAAGGGCAACGACGTCATCGTCACGTTCGATGCGGATGGACAGCACGACCCGAACGACATCGATGCGATGGTGGCGCCTGTCGCGGCCGGAAGGGTCGACATCGCGCTCGGTTCCCGTTTCATCGAGCACGGCTCGAACGTCCCGGGCACCCGTCGTTTCGCGCTCAAGGGCGGCGCGCTGATGCTGCGCATGCTGCATGGTGTGCGTCTTTCGGACAGCCACAATGGTTTCCGCGCGATGAGCGCACATGCCGCGAGACGCATGGAGCTGCACGCGGACAGGATGGAGCACGCGTCTGAGATCATCGGCGAAATCGGACGGAGACGCCTGTGCTACTGCGAGGTGCCTGTCACCATCCGCTATACCGCACACAGCATCAAGAACAGCAAGCAAGGTTCGATGGCTGCCGCGCGCATCGCATGGAAGACGCTGCTGCAATGGGTGATGCACTGATGGCGTTCGTCACCCTGCAGCTCATCGTGCTCGTGTTCACGCTCTTTGCCTGGAGCCGCACGCTCCTGCGCCTGCGCGACCATGAGATCACGCCCATGTCGTTCATCCTCTGGTCGTGTGTCTGGGTCGGCATCTCGCTCGTCGGTGTGCTTGCGGGACCTTCGCGCGCGCTGGCGGAATACCTGGGCATCGCGCGTCCGGTCGACGTGTTCGTCTACGGTAGCATCGTCGTGTTGCTCTACATGGTCTTCCGCATGCACGTGCGGCAGGAAGGGCTGCGCCACGAGACGACGCTCGTCGTGCGGAGCCTTGCGATGATGAACCCGAAACGGAAGAAGTGAGGGAAGCGACGGGTTGGTTCTTAGAAGCGACTACGTTTATTTAGTGCGTCCCTGCCCTGATTTCATCGAACGTGACCGTCGAAACGCCGACCTTGCCGACTTTGATGCCGCCCGCGGTATTGGCGATGCGGATGCAGTCCGGCAAGGACATTCCTGAAGCGAAACACGTGCCGAACACCGCGAGGACGGTGTCGCCCGCGCCCGTGACGTCATAAATCTCGCGGGCGACCGTGCTCTCCCGCACGATCGTGCCATCGGCCAGCAGCCCCATGATGCCATCCTTGCCCAGCGTCATGACGAGATGCGGCACGTCCCCATTGCGTGTGAGTGCTGCCTGCAACGTGCGGGCAAGGTTCTGCGCGTCATGCGACTCTATACCCAACGTCTTCGCTATCGCGCGCGCCTCCACGAAGTTGGGAAGCAGCACACGCACCCCTGTGAAGAGCGTGCCGTGCTGTGGTTTTGGTGCGGCGATGATCGGTATGCCCGTCGAGCGCACGGCATCGACTATCTCGGGGGTGATGACGCCTTTCGCATAATCGGAGATGACGAGTGCATCGTAGCCTTGCGGGTCAGGGCGTGGCCGCAGCATGCTGATGCGACGCAGCAATTCATCGAGGACGCCACCGCGCACGGGCTCGAGACTCTCATGGTCGACGCGGAAGACGTAGTGTGTGGCGCCGTGGCCGCTCGCCCAATAGCGCGTCTTGACCGTCGTGGGGCGCGAGGCATCCGTCACGAGCTGCGATTCGAACGTCCCTTTGCCGGCGCGCTTGAGCGCGTCGACGATGTGCGTCGCGCCTGCATCGTCTCCCACGACGCCCAGCACCGTGCAGTGCGCGCCGAGCGCGAGTATCCCTGCGACGACGTTGGCGCAACCGCCTGCAAGGTTCCTGGTCTGCCCCTTGTTGAGCAGGATGACGGGCGCTTCGGGGCTGATGCGGCTGACGGCGCCATTGATGTTCTCGTCGAGCATGACATCGCCGATGACAGCGATGCGTGCGTTGGACGCGAGCCGCGCTGCGAGCATTACGGTGTCGCGCATTGCGCATCGACCTCCTCGCAGATACGATGGAGCAGGAAATCGCTCATCTCCTGGATTATCGGGGTATTGGTCGATGGTATGACGATGGTGTGCGCCGCGATCGTCGCCGCCGTACCGCGTTTCGCGCCGACGAAGGCGATGGTCACGAGCTTGCGCGCCGCCGCGGTCTCGAGCGCACGTAGGACGTTGGCGCTCGAACCGCTCGTGCTCAACGCGATGAGCACGTCGCCCGGTTGTGCCAACGCCTCGAGCTGGCGCGCGAAGATCGAATCATAGCCGTAGTCGTTGCCGAGCGCGGTGATGACGGACGTGTCAGTCGTGAGGGCGAGTGCGGGAAGTGCACGCCGTTCTGTCTTGTAGCGTCCGATGAACTCCGCTGAGAAATGCTGCGCGCTCGCCGCGCTGCCGCCATTGCCGCAGAAGAACACCGTGCGCCCTGCCGCGACCGCGTCCAGCAGCGCCCGTGTCGCCTGCGCATAGACGCGCGCGGCATCGCCTGCGCAGAAATCATGATGCGTCTTGACGATGTCCCTGACGTAAGCGGGCATCGATGCGAACGTCTTGTCGATGACGCATTGTGCGACGTCCGTCGTGCTGCTGTCCGGGACCATCGGGAGCAGCTCGACACGCGCGCCCATCGGAGTGAGCGTCGTCTCTTCGGGAAGCGGCCTGCTGTACTGCGCGCCCTTGCAGTGGACGGCAGGGACGACGTCGTGCAGGAAGCGGTCGGGCGTGTCCTCGTCGAACACGTGCACCGCATCGACCCATGGCAGGTAGGCGACCTGCAGGCAGCGCTCCTCCTGGGAGAGGAACGGTCTGCCGGTGCTCTTGTAGCGCTTCACGCTCGCGTCGCTGTTGATGCCGACGACCAGGATGTCGCCATGCGATGCGGCCTCACGGATGCTTGCGAGGTGTCCTGAATGCAGGATGTCGAACGTGCCGTTGGTGGTCACGATGCGTTTGCCTGCCACGCGCCAGTCCACGCAACGGCGCATGAGTGCATCACGCTCGAGTATCTTGGCACGAGGATCGTCCATTCTCGACGGAATCCCGTCCGCTGATTTAAGAACGTTGTGGTGGATGCGTCCATCACTTGTGCGGGGGTCGCTTCCGCTTGACCAGCGCTTCGACTGCGGCAGCGACGCGTGCGGGCAGGAGCTCCTGCATCGTCGGCGCGTGCAGGCACGTGGATGCATGACGCTCGGGCAGCACCCAGATCGGTTGTGCGTCCTTATCGAAGAATGCGATGATGGTCGGGACGCCTGCAAGCACCGCAAGGTGCGCTCCGCCGCCATCCGGACCGACGAACATGCGTGCGCCGCGCATCTCGCGCAGCGTGATATTGAGATCGTTGGAGACAAGCACACGGACGCCGCGTCCCTCGATGTCCTTCAGGATGCGCCGCTCATCCGCTGTGAGCGCCTGGTCGTCGGCGGTGCCGAACACGAATACTATCTCATCGAACGTTACGTGGCGCTTCTTGAGCTCCGCCAACAGCGTGGCGAAATACTGCATGGGATAACATTTGCGCGCGCGTTTGAAGTAGCGCCCGTAGAAGACGAGGCGGTTCGGTCGTCCGCTTCCACCAACGAAGAACGCCATGTCCTGCGGGCGTTGGAGTTCAAGCAAGTCGCGTTCCTGTATCGGACGTTGGTCGCCGACAAGCCAGCGTTGCAGGAGCACCGTCGTGTATGCGAAGAGATTGCGCAGGTGGCCTGGATGGAGGGAATGCCGCGCGGAAACGAGATTGGTGTCAAGCGCACCTTCTGGCGTGAAGCGCAGATACCCTTTGAAACGGAGCAGACACGCGGGCGCGAACGCCGCATCCGGCGTGTAGTAGGACGATAGCAACAGGTCATAGCGCCGCGCGAAGAGACGCGATGCGAACCACGGACGCGTGAGGTTCGTCGTGTACTGGAAGTCGATGAGGATGATGCGGGCGTCGTTGAGCATCGGATTGTCGAGTTGGCGCAGGACGCTCACGCCTTGCGTCGTCGTGAGGAGGTCGACGCTCGCGCCATGGCGCCGCAACGATGCGATCATCGATGCGAGGTACGGTGAAAAGATGGTGAAGTCGCCGATGCCATGCGGACAATAGATGGCGGCACGACGCACGGTGGCAGGGGCAGGCGCGCGTCCGACGAGCCGCAGGCGGACTCGTACGATGGCGCCGAGGCATCGCGAAAAAACTCTCCCTGCACGCTGCAGGAGCGTCGATGTCATGCTGCGACCGCCCCGCAGGTTCTTAAATAGTTTATGGTGGCGACATCCACCAACAAGGCAATCATAAATTATAAAAATGGCCCGGCGGACGGCGACAGGATGCGTCCTCTGCGTGTGCTCTTCATCTCACGGTATGCCTATCCTGACGGTCCTGGCGGCGGCCAGGTAAGCGGCAGGTTGCTTGCACTCGCGGTCGCGCAGCAGGGACATGACGTCCGCTTTGCGTGCATGCGTGAAGGGATTGCGGCGCCGCAGACCGAGAAGGACGAAGGGATGGCGGTCATCCGCTATCCATACCGACGCTGGCGTGCATTCCGCAGGTTCTCGAACACGTTCCTCACGTACGACAACCTCAAACACATCGTCCGGCGGGAAATACGCGGGTTCAAGCCTGATGTCGTACACTTCCTGAATTTCGACTCGTTCATCTTCGGTGCGGCGATGGCGCGTGCGCTGCGCGTGCCATCGGTGACGACGGTCAACGGGCCGTGCTTCTTCTGCGTCACGATGGATGGTCTGCATGCCGACGGCTCGCCGTGCATCGCCTGCGACAGGCCATGGCGCGACTCGAAGGCGAAGTGGGGGCTCGTGCGGGGTGCTGCGTACTACTCCTTCGGACGATGGATGCGCAGCCATCTTGCTAGGACATTGCCGCTCATCGACAGGTTGATCGCCGTCAGCGGACCGATGCGCGACGGTCTTCTGGGCATCGGTGTGCCGGACGGCAAGATTAAAGTCGTCCACAATCCGATCAACGACGTGCCTGACGTGAAACCGACCGTCATCGAGGGCATCACGAAAGATGACGTCGTGTTCCTCTTCACCGGTCGCGTCACGTACGACAAGAACGTGCAGATCGCGATACGCGCGCTGCCGTCGTTGCCTCGCGTGAAGCTCGTCGTGGTCGGCGATGGCGACTACCTCGCGCAGTTACGTGCTCTCGCGGAAAGCGAAGGGGTCGCGGAACGCGTCGTGTTCACGGGGAAACGTGCCCACAAGGAGGTCGCGGGGTACGTCGCGGCCGCGGACGTCGTCATCGTGCCGTCCATCATCCTGGACGCGTTCTCGCGCACCGCGGTCGAGGCGTTGGCGATGGGCAAGCCCTGCATCGTCTCTGATCGCGGCGGGAATCCTGAGATCATCAAGGACGGCGAGTATGGATTCGTCGTCGATCCTTTCGACCTCACGACATTCACCGCGCGAGCGGGCGGACTCGTCGAAAAGCCCGGGTTGCGCAGGACGATGGGTGCAGCGGGACGGAGATGGGCACGCCGCTCGCTCTCGATGGATGCGACAGGTAGGAAGCTCATAGCGATCTATCGCACGATTGTGAAGGAAACGCCGTACAAGCGAACAGCCGGCAGTGATAGCAACAAGTGATTCTGAAAGAAAAAGTGGTTCGGAAAGCGAATAGAACGCGCTCAGATCTTGAGCGTTGACTGCCGCGATGTCGGCCGCTCGTGCGACCTTCCCGCGCCATTGCCGCCCGTCATGTAGGTCACTTCATCATAGAGGTGGTGGCGCGTGGCGGTCGAAAGCGTCTTTGAGGACAAATCCCCTCGCTTGCAGCCTTCACGCAGGAAGCGCTCCGCAGCGCGCTCGCCAAGGCTCAAGCTGCCGAAATAGCCCGCGAGTTGCTCGAGCGAGTGGCGCTCGTCGGGGGTCTGCGCGATGTCGGGTATCGCGGTGCGGAACGAGGCGATGTCCTCAAGATACAGTCGTGATTGGTCGGTGCCGAGTCGCTGAAGATGCGCGATGGCCTCGCGACCGAGCCGCTCGAAACCGTACGGCTCGTCGCTCGTCAGATACGCGTGGGCGAGCGTGTGGCCCTCGGGCACGGCGCTGAAGAAATAGGACATCCTGCGCAATTCCGCGTTCTGGTCGCGGTAGCGCTCAAGCGACTGCCCATCAAGCCAGATGCCTGGGTCGTTCTTGCGCTGCGCAAGGCTCTGTCCGACCCATTCCTTCGGGAAGCGCAGCACGCTGTGGTCGAAGAAGGTGTCGGGCACGTCGTTGTTCTGGCCTTCGTAGTGGCCGTACTGCTCGCAGTACGAACCGATCTTCGTGCGTTTGTAGGGCGCGAGCGAGGAATACCATGCGATGCCGTCCGCCAGCGGACCGCGCACATGCTTGAGCGCATGCGCGAGATGGACGTTGAGTTCGACTAGTTGCAGGTCCGCAGCAAGATTCATCGGCGTCGGCTTGCTCGTCGCGCCGTACGGGAGCGCGGTGATCTGCTCGGTGCGCACCTTCATGCCGCGTCCGAGGATCTCGTCCATGCCTGTGTGCATCAATTCCTGCGGCATGCCGCGATCAAGCACTTCGACGCGGATCGTCGGGTCCGCCGCCTCGATGGCGAGCGTGAGGCCGAAACATCCTGCTTCCTGCATGAGGTCGAGGCGTCGCATGCCCTCCGTCTTGGGATTGACCATCTCCCAGCGCACCTGCGCGTGGTACGGAATCGCGACTTCCTGCTTCCAGCGCGGCGCGAACTGCGCCATCCAGCCGCCGTTCTTGATGTCGAAACCGTGCACGTCGTCCTGGAAGTATATCATCTTCGTGTCAGGCCAGTGGTCCGCGATGTCGCGGCCTTCCGCCACCACGTCGTCGACGTTGCGGACGTTGTGCGGGAACAGGCGTCCCCCCATGCCGACGCCGCTGCCTTTGAGCTTCGCGTAGACGTCGGCGGGCAGGCCGTCCTTGATGTCCTCGGGCTTGCTGCTGTTGTAGCAGTAGGTGCATGCATAGGGACAGCCCGTCATCGTGATGATGCTCTTGATGGCGCTCTTCGCGTGCTCGGGATAACGGTCGTAGAATGTCGCACGGTCCGGGTGCGGGAAGCGTGGCGTGTTCTCGCCCGGGAAGATGCCGGGCTTGCCGCCCTCGAGTATGCTCTGCAGCGCGGCGAAGCCCTCACGCATCACAACGTCATCGGCGTGCGTCGCCGTCTCGACAGGAAAATACGTCGGGTGCGGGCCGCCGAGCACGAAACGCGTCGATGGATTGTCACGCCGCAGTTTGTCGAACGTCGCGAACGCCTGCAGATGGTTGCCTGTGTAGACGTTGAAACCAACGATGTCCGGCTTGAAGTCGCGCACCGTGCGTTCGAGTTCGGTGTAGTCGTGGTCCTTGACAAGGCAGTAGTCGCGCTCCCAGCCGGCGTCGCGCGCGAGGCCGCCCAGATGCAACAGGCCCAACGGCTCGATGGCGGAATACGATGCCCCGAACAGGATGCGCTTGTTCATGGAAACCCACGTCTCATTGTCTTCATCGTCGAAGCGGACCCGTTATAAAGTTTATGTCCTTCGGCAAACGCAGACGACACAATTATTCATTCGTAATACTTTTATACCCTCCGAGGGGGAATACCGCATGGCTGTGTGTTCTGTTCTCGTCCTCAAACGTGGGCAATGGGGGATGTCGTACGAGCGACCGCACTCCTGCACGGCCTGCGACGGCTCCATCCTGGCGCTGTGATCGACTGGCTTGTCGACAAGGAAAGTGAAGGGTTACTGCTGCACAATCCGTTCGTCCGCACGACCTATGTCTGGGGAAACCACCCGACGGAGGGAACGTGGGATGTTGTGGTGAATCTTGAGGATGACCGCGACAGCGCGGCCTACGCGACAGCGCATGGCCGCAGCATCCGCGGCGCGTTCCTCAAGGACGATGCGCTTGCGTATACGGAGTCCGGCTGGTTTGACATGAGCCTTATCAGCAACTACGGCAAGGAACGCGCCGATGAACTCAAGCGGCGCAACACCAAGACCTACTTTGAGCACATGTTCGAGCTCATCGGCGCGCGCTGGCAGCAAGAAAAGCCGATCGTCGTGCTGACGGAGGATGAACGCACGGCGGGCAAGCGGCTTGTCCGCTCACTCGTCGGAGAAGGCGCAGTGGTCGGCGTCAATCCTTTTGCAGGCACGCGCTGGCGTCACAAATCGTTGCCTGACGACCGCACTGCCGTGCTGCTGCGGCTGCTCGCATCGCATGGTCACACTCCCGTGCTCTTCGGCGAGCCGGCACGCCTCGCTGCCGTCTCTGTCCAGACAGGCGTGCCGACCGTGGACACCTCCGGCTCCCCGCGCCTGCTTGCAGCGGCAGTGGCTGCCTGCACGACGCTCATCACCTCGGACAGCCTTGCGTTGCATCTCGCGACGGCGGTCGGCACGCCGATCGTCGCGTTCTTCGGACCGACCTCGCACGCGGAAGTGGAGCTGTTCGGGGGGCACAAAGTCGTGCCGGACATGAAATGCCTCTCGTGCTACCTCCATGATTGTGACGTCGTCATACCCTGTTCGGAGCGGTATGACCTCAAAAAGATGGCCACTGCCGTCGACAAGCTTGCAGGGAAAGGCAGCGGGCGGCCGCTCCGCGTGGTCTGACCATGAAAGTCCTTGTCGTCGAGCGGTCGTCGGACGGTGGACACGCGCACTATTGCGCGCTCCTCGTCGAGCATCTGCTCAAGCAGGGCGTCGACGTCGTCGTGTTGTCGAAGAACGAGGGCAGCGAGTTCTCGCGCATAGTGCGGGCACGCTACCGCACAGGCTCGTTGTGGCGGGCTGTGCGCGAGGAGATGCCTGATGTCGTCCACCTGTTCCCTTCGTTGATGCCATGGGAAATACTCCCGTGGCTCATCGTCAACCGATGGCATGAACGAAGACGGACGGCGTACACCGTCCACAACCTCGAGCTGCACGAGTGGAAGTTCCTCAAATCGTGGGCGTTCCGGTGGACGCAACGGGCGGTCATGCGCATGGTTGATGTGGTCGCAGTGCAGAACGAATTCACGAAGCGGCTCTTGGCAGCGACGCTGCCTGAGCGCAAGCTGCATGTCGTGTTGCACGGCAATTACTGCTGGTTCGACGGGCGGAAACACACACGCGTCGCTGCGCGGAGGAAACTCCGCCTCACCGGTGATGACTTCGTTGTGCTGTTCTTCGGCGTGGTGCGGCCGTACAAGGGAGTGTCCTTCCTTGTGGACGCGGTCCGTGGACTCTCGGGCGTGCGGCTCTACATCGTGGGCAAGGTGTGGCCTGACGTGGCGGTCGATGTCGCGCGCTGGAAAAAGGAACTGAACGTGACCGTCGTCGACGGGTATGCCTCCAATGAGGACGTCGAGATGTACTACAAGGCAGCGGACGTGAGTGTGTGCATACAGCCATGTGAGCACGAGCGGCCCGATACAGATCTCACTCGCGATGCGCACGCCGTTGATTGCGTCGGATGTGGACAGCATGCGGGAGATCGTGGGGGACGTTGCGCTCATCGTGCCGCCGAAGGACAGCACCGCATTGCGCGAGGCCATCCTCAAGCTGAAGGCATCGCCCACGCTGAGGAACCGCCTTGCCACGCAGGGTTATCACAAGGCAACAGTCATCTATACGTGGGAACGGACCGCTGCGGCGATGAAAGCGGCCTATGACGCAGCAGCCTGACGAAGCATCGATGCAAGCTTGCGGGCAAGGAGCGGCTGCGTGTATGTTCGTGCGACGTGCTGGCGACAGGCGGCGCCATCGACACGGCAGCGCGATGGACTTCTGGCATAGCGCTCGAGCGCGCTGTGAAGCGCTGCCACATCGCCGACAGGCACGAGCGTCGCGCCCGTGCATCCTGCCACGACATCGCGTAATCCGCCGTTATCGGTGACGATGACGGGTCTGCCGGCGGCCATCGCCTCGACCACGACGCGGCCGAATCCTTCGGGCCAGATGGAAGGTATGGCGACGATGTCGACCTTTGCATAGAATGACGCAAGCGACGACTCGGCGACGCGTCCGTGATTGACGACAGTCACGTCCTTGATGCCATCGAGCCACGTGGCCAGTGGACCCTCACCTGCGACGTGCAGTTCGACCTTCAAACCGCGGCATGCGTCGACGAGCTGGGGAAGTCCTTTGAAGTCGCTGAACGTGCCGATGAAACCGACGCGCAGCGGCCGGTGGCCTGTCGGCAATGAGATGCTCTCAAGTGCCGCGGTCGATACCGGATTGGGCAGCAACGTGACGCGCGACGACGGGACGCCGTGTTGTTCGAGGAGCGCGGCAAGTCCGCTGCCGATAGCCGCCCAATGCACGGGAGCGGCAAGCGCGTGCCGATACGCACGATAGCGTCGATAGAGCGACAGCCACAGGAGAGGGTTGTGGCGCACCAGCGCACCATTGCGCATCTTGCCGACGCTCTGCGACGCGCGAATACACGGCACGAACGCATTCCAGGTGCAGACGATGTCGCACTGGCGGCCATAGCGGACGCGGTCTCCTTTTGGACAGAACGGGATCGGACTGTTGATGTGCGCTGTCACGATAGGCCCCAGCTGCCGCAGCGCGGGCGCGAGAGGCAGCGTGGTGGTGTTCATGAGGTGTATGACGTCGATGCGGTCACTGCCGCAGAGACGGCGTGCTTCGCGCAACGCTGAGCGTTTGAACAAGAGGTAGCGTTTGATGTTGCCGTACAGCGTTGTAGGCGCGCCGGTCGTGCAGCGTCGAAGAACGCGTACACCGTGCAGCGTCTCCTCGGAAAGAAGACCACGACCAGCGGATGTCAGCACCGTGATACGGTTGCCTTGCGCGGCGAGTCCGACCGCGATGTCGCGGGCGCTGCGCTCGCCCCCGCCGTGCTCGACCGGGGACCAGTATTCGGAGATGAGAAGGATGTGCATGCTATGCCCCCTGCAGGACGTCTTTTATGCCTTCCGGACGCGATGTTCAGCGCACGCGTTGGACGAGGGGAGGAGCCGGACGGTTCTCGACGCCGATGATGTCAAGCATCGCCTGGACGCGATGCAGCGTCCGATGACGCTTGACAAGCGAGGCGTGAGCATGCTCGACCATCGCACGTCTCTCCGCCGGATGCTCGGTATAGTAGGCGATGTGGCGTCGCAGTTCGTTGACGTCGTTGTAGAGCACGAAGTCCTTGTCCGGCACGAAGAGCGTTCCGATGCGCTTGATCGCGTCGCAGATCTGGAAGCTCTTGGTCGCCATGAGTTCGAAGATGCGCAGGTTCGGGCCGTTGCCCTGCACTTGGGGATGATGGATGTTGATGTTGCACTTTGAAAGGTTCCAGAGCCGCACTATCTCCGGGATGGCGGCGACCTCTTTGTTCGCACGCGGGAATGTCGGTTGCACCGCACTGCGTAAAGGACTCGTTGACGGGATGTTGTTCCAGCGATACCCCCAGATCTTGAGGTCAACGCCCTGTAGTTGCGCGAGCATCGCTTCCCTGTTGGGATGATGCGAGCCGACGAAGGACGCATCGCACGAGTACTGACGCTGTTCCCACGGCACTTGCTCGGCATAGATGTCGGGTTCCGTGCCCACAGGCATGAAGTGCGCCTCTCGCGCGCCTGCCGCGAGCAGTTGCGGCACGTACGCATCGTCGAAGATGAAATACGTGTCGTATTCCGGGATGTTGGGAATCCTGTTGAAGCGGCTGCAGGTACCGAACGGCTCGTCGAGCGTCCAGTTGGCGGTGCGCACACCAAGGCGGCGGATCGCGTCGATTGTCCCGGGCAGGAACGCTTCCCCCTTGATGACGAACAGAAGATCGGGTTTCAGGCGACGTACGCGCTCGATGAGCAGTTTCGAGATGGCGTGATACGCCCCGGGAAGTCTATGCAGGTGCGCCCAGCGATAGTGGAAGCTCTCGGTACGCCAGCCGCACTCCTCGAAGCCGCGTCGTACCTGGAAGGTGTACGAACTCGCGTCGTTACCGGCATCGATACCTACAAAGAGCACGAGCGGCTTGTGGGTGTCCATGAATGGGCCACCAAAAAATGCATATTAAAATGTTATGGACGCGATGCCTTCAGACGTTCCTGCCAGCAGCGTGGACTTCCTGCGCCCACGTCATGAACCGCTGCAGTCCTGTCCGCAGGTCGACGCGCGGTTCGTAGGCGAGCAGACGTCGTGATTTGGAGAGGTCCGGGCAGCGACGCTGCGGGTCGCCCTTCGAGTAGGCATCATTTGGGCCCTCGACGGTGTTGACCGTGCTGCCAGGATAGAGTTCGGCCATGATGCTGGCGAGCGCGAGCATGTTGATTTCGGGCCGGTCCGTGCCGATGTTGAACGACTGGCCATTGCTGTCCGTGAGAAGGGTGCGTAAGAAGCCGGTGATGCCGTCGGTGATGTAGCAGAACGTGCGCGTCTGGTTGCCCGTGCCGTAGACCTGCAGCGGCTGCTTGTTGAGGATGGCTGCCGCGAAGTTCGGGATGACGCGGTAGTCGTCAAGGCGCATGCCGGGACCGTAGACATTGAACGGCCGCACCATCTTGACAGGCACGCCGTATGTCTCGAAGTAGGCGACGCAGAGCGTCTCGCCGAGGCGCTTGGACTCGTCGTAGTTGGCGCGTGGGCCTGTGCACGACACGTTGCCCCAGTACGTCTCGGGCGTCGGCACGAAATTCGGGTCGGGGTCGCCATAGACCTCGCTCGAACTGAAGAAGAGCATGCTTTCAACCTTCTTCTCGTGCGCGAGTTCGAGCATGTTCTTCGTGCCCATGGTCGCGACATCGATGGTCTCGATCTTGAGGCTGCGATAGAACTTGGGCGAAGCGATGCCTGCCGCGTGGATGATGAAATGGACGTCCTCATCTATCGCGATGGGATTCTTGATGTCGTGCTGGATGACACGGAAGAACGGCCCTTCCGCACGGCGATAACGGACGCCGGTGACGAAATTGTCGACCGAGATGACACGGATGGGTTTGGCCAACTGCGTCTTGCCCAGGTGCTCGAAGACATCGATGAAGTAGTTGCCCAAAAACCCCGCGCCGCCCGTGATGAGTACGGTCTTGCCCGACAGCCGCTTGGCGACCTCCTGGACGTGATTGGCGATTGTCGCGATGTCTTCTTGGATGATTGTGGTTGCCATGGTGGTCAATGAGTGCGGTCGATGGATCTCAGTCGATCAACTTGTGTTTGATCGTGTGTTCGCCGAAGTTCGCGGCGTCGCGCGACCCTGTGGTGATGTTCAGGAATTCGGTCTCCTCAAGGAATTTCATGGCATGCGCAATCATCGGCGCCGTCGTGACCAAATCACCGGCGCGCACGACTATCTTCTCCATCTTCGCATGGGCATTGCGCAGGTCCTTCGAGTAGCTTTCGTACGAGCCGCGAAGGATGTAGACGTATTGCCACTGGACAGGATGATAATGATTGGCGCGCACGCATCCTGCTTTGCTGCTGATGAACGCGACGTGACGGATGTCATCCTGGTCGATGATGTTGGTGATGACCCCGCGCTCATCCTTGAATACCGGTGCGATGTGTTTCACGCTTTCGTTGGGCATGGTCCTCTCTAGTCAATGTCGTGATTATAAAGGTTTCTGCACGCCGTTCTCGACGACGACAGGCGTGGGCAACGGCACGATGAACCCGACGCCCTTCTTCTGCAACGCTTCGGTCTTGCCGAGGATCTCCTTCGCGAAGTTCCAGGCAAGGACAAGGACATAGTCGGGCGTGTTGCTCTCGAGTTCGCTCGATGGCACGATGGGAATGTGGGTCCCGGGCGTGAACAGCCCGTGCTTGAGTGCGTTGTCCTCGACGACGTAGTCGATGTACTGCGAGCCGATGCCGCAATAGTTGAGGAGCGTGGTGCTTTTTGCAGGCGCGCCGTAGCCGGCGATGCGCTTGCCTTGCTCCTTGAGCGAGCGGATGTGGCGCGTCAGCCGTTCGCGCATGTCTGCGATCTTCGCGGCATAGCCTGCGTAGAAGGAATAGTTGCGCACGCCAAGACGCTCTTCGTTGGCGAGCATGTCGTCGACGGACTGACGGCGCGTGTGGCGCGCATCCTTGTGCGCGACGAAGACGCGGATCGAGCCGCCGTGCGTATCGACGTGTTCGACGTGGAAGATGCGCATGTCGTGCATCGCGAAGAACGCGCCGAGCGCGGTGAGCGAGTAGTAGTAGAGGTGCTCGTGGTAGGTGTTGTCGAACGTCATCATCTGTATCGTGTCGAGCAGGTATTGCGCCTCGACGACGAAGACGCCATCGGGTGCGAGCAGGCGCTTCACGTTGCGCGTCACGCCGTGTATGTCCTCGATGTGCGCAAAGACATTGTTGGCCGTCACGACGCTCGCCGTGCCGACGTCGCCGATGATCGTATCGACGACGCGCTGGTCGAAGAACTCGTTGATGGTGGGCACGCCCGATTCGTTGGCGAGTTTCGCCAGGTTGGTCGCCGGCTCGACGCCGCGCACCGTCATGCCGCGCTGCGCAAAGCTGCGCAGGAGCAGACCATCATTGCTGCCGATGTCGACGGCGAGCGCGCCTGCCGGCAGCTTGAACTCGTCGACGACGTGGTTGGCGAACGCACCGAAGTGGTCGCGGAACGTCTTGGTCGTGCTCGTGACGTAGAGGTAGTTGCGGAAGAGCAGCGCAGGATCGACGACTTCGGTGAGCTGCACGAGCCAGCAGGTGGGACAGACGACCGACGCGAGCGGCACCGTGTATTCCGGCTGGCTACGCTGTTCTGCGGTGAGCAGGCTGTTGGCAAGCGGCGTGCTGCCGAGCGACAGGAATGGCTTGCACCCTTCGCCTCCACAAGAACGACAACGCATGCCCTCCCCCCTGAAAGAGCTTTTATAAGCCTTATGGACATGGGTTTCCATAGGTTTGATAGCTACAGCAGGAGGAAAAGCGCATGCATGTCGGTGTCATCGGCGTCGGACGATTCGGGAAGCACCATGTCCGCACGCTCGCCGCCATCGGTTGCGACATCCGCTGGCTCTGCGCGACGCGCAGCGCGAGTGTTGATGAGGCACGGAAACTCCTCGCGCCGACTGCAGATGTTCATCTCACGACCGACTACCACGACGTGCTCAAGGATGAGCAGTGCACCGCTGTTGTCGTTGCGACGACTGCAGCGACGCACTATGCGATCGTCAAGGATGCGCTCAACGCAGGCAAGGACGTGCTTGTCGAGAAACCGTTCGTGCTGGACGTGAAACCCGCGCAGGAACTCGCGGCACTCGCCCAGCGCAACAACCGCATCTTGATGGCCGGTCACATCCAGCTCTTCAATCCTGCGTTCATCGCATTGCGCGATGCGCTGCCCTCGCTCGGAAAACTCCAGCTCATGGACGGCATCGGCTGCGGCAACGGCCCGATACGCGACGACATGAGTGCGCTCTGGGATTATTGCTCGCACGATATCGCAATGCTGCTTGAACTTGTCGGACGTATGCCCGACGCTGTCATCGCAGACGGGAAATCGGTCGACAACAACGGCATCGAAGACACGGTGTCGTTGCGGCTCTCGTGGAAAGGCGGTCCGAGCGCACACGTGAGCGGCAGCTGGCTCGCGCCCATCAAACGCCGTGAGATGATGGTCGTCGGCGAGAAACGTTACGCACTCTTCGACGACCACGCGCAGCAGAAGCTCAGGTTCTTCGAAACGCGTAAGGACGCGACGATCGGCTCGCGTGACACGACATCAACGAGTCCGCAACTTGCCACAGACCTCCCCCTCACCGTCGAACTCAAGCATTTCATCGACTGTTGCAAGACACGGAAGAAGCCGCGGAGCGACGGTCGCTTCGCTGTCGACGTCACCATTGTGCTTGATGCCGCGCAGCGTTCGATGCGCGAAGGTAAAGCTGTGTCGATCACGCCCATCACGCGACGATAGGACCTATCGAGCGACGCGCCTGATGGTGTCTTCGTACGAACGGGCTATCGTGTTCCAATCATAGCTGCACGCGCGTGCTTTGCCCGCGACGGCAAGCCGATGTGCAAGCCCCTTCGACGACAGCACACGTCGCAACGCTGTGGCAAGAGCGACGTGATCGTCGACAGGGAACAGCAGCGCGGTTCTTCCGTTGTCGCTGATGTCGCGCAGCGGTGGGATGTCGCTCAGTAACGTCGGAATGCCTGCCGCCATGCCTTCGAGCGCGCTGATGCCGAACCCTTCGACCGCGCTCGGCAGACAGAAGACACGCGCACGCTCGAGGATGCGTCGTGTGGTCGCACTGTCGACCTTGCCCAGGAATGTCGCATCGACGCCCAGCTCGCGTGCGATGGCCTCGAGCCGACGACGCTCACCACCGTCACCGATGACGATGATGCGCACCTTCCGACCGACGTGTGCTGCCGCTTGCAGCAGCACATCCACGCGTTTGCCTGGCACAAGCCGTCCGAGATACACTATAGTCGGGACGCCACGTGCCGGTCTGGCCACGCCGATGGGCACATTCACACCGTTGGTGATGACGCGCGAGCGGATACCATGCGCGGCGAGCTCCTTCTGCGTCGAGGGACTGACTGCGATGACCGCGTTGAAACCGATGGCGAGTGCCATGCGCTCCCACACCTCGCCGAACAGGCCTGTCAGCGGTCCTTTGATACGCATCCATCGCCCAAGCCAGACCTCGTGGTAGGTGACGATGACACGCGCGCCGAACATGCGACAGAGTGCGGCAGGCACATAGGAAAGGAATGATGCGGCATCGATTGTCGTGCCCGCCGGTTGGCGAACGCCATGCCAGAAGAGCGCGAGCGCGAAAAGTATGCGCTTGACGATGTTGCCCTCGTTGCTGTAGCGCGTCGTAGGGCCGACGCGGTGCACCTGGGCGGTGCCGAAGCGGTGTCTGCGCGGCTGGCCTGGCTGGTGCGAACAGAGGACGAGGACCGGACCGTGCAGACGCTGTACGAGCTGCGCCATGCGCTGCTCGACGCCGCCTGTAGGCGCATCATCAGGCCGGACAGGGAAATATTCGGTCATCACGACGTGCATGCGTCTCTCCCACCCTCGAAATTCTTAATAATCTATGGATGAGGCGTCGTGATGATGGGTCGGAAAGGGTTGCTGTGGCCGCTGGGCATACTCTGTCGGCCGCAGCAGTGGTACAAGAACATCATCGTCTTCGTCGCGCTCATCTATGCCGGGGTCGTTCTCGACACGGCCGCTGTCGTGCATGTCCTGCTGGCGTTCGCAGGCATGTGTCTGCTCTCATCGGCAGGCTACATCATCAACGACATCTACGATGCCGCGAGCGACCGCCATCATCCTGAGAAGGCGAATCGCCCCATTGCCCGTGGCGCAGTACGTCCTGCCGTGGCAGTGCTGCTCGCCATCATGCTCACGCTCGCAGGTGCGCTGCTGCTCTGGTCGACGACATTGGAGGCGCTCGTCGCAGGCGCATCGGTGCTGGGCCTCACCACACTCTACACGATTTGGTTGCGCAGCGAACCGGTCGTCGACGTCCTGGTGCTCGCGACGAACTTCGTGTTGCGCGCGGGTGTCGGTGCGTTCGCCATCGGGGTGCCCCTTTCCGCATGGCTCATCGTTTGCACGTTCTCGCTCGCGCTCCTGCTTGCCGTCGGGAAGCGGGTGGCGGAGAAAAAATATTTGGGCGTTGACGCAACATTGCACCGTCGGGCGAACGACGGATACGCTGCAACGACAGGGATGCTCCTGATGAGCGTCGCCGCCACGATGACCATCATCGCCTATGCGCTCTACTCGTTCTTGCATGGGCCGGAAGCGCTCCTTGCGACATTGCCCTTCGCGGTCTATGGCATCGTCCGCTTCACCGTGCTTGCGCTTGCCGGTGAGAAAGCGGCGCGGAACGCGCACCTGCTTGTGTTCGACGGCAGGATGATGCTTGCATCCATGGCCTGGTGCATCCTGACGTTCAGCGTGCTGTATTTCCCTTGAGCCACGACACCGTCTTGCGCACGCCTTCGGCGACGCTCACGGAGGGGGAGAAGTTGAGCAGGCGCTTCGCTTTCTCGACGCTTGCCTTGCTGTGCATCACGTCGCCTGCGCGGGGAGGTCCATGCGTCGCACGTATCGACGTCCCGAGATCGGCGTTGATCATCGTGATGAGCTGGTTGAGTGTTATGCTGGTGCCGCACGCGATGTTGATGGTCTGTCCTGCGGCCGTGGGCGCGGTGCATGCGAGGATGGTTGCTTCGACGTTGTTGGCGACATAGGTGAAGTCGCGGCTCTGCTCGCCGTTGCCGTGGATCATCGGCGGTTTCCCATCGAGCATCTGGTTGATGAAAAGCGGGATGACTGCGGCATAGGCGCCGTGCGGATCCTGTCGCGGACCGAACACGTTGAAGTAGCGCAGCACGACGGTCTGCAACCCATAGAGGTCGTTGAACACCTTGCAGTAGAGCTCGCCGGTGAGTTTCGAGACCGCATAGGGTGAGAGCGGCTTGGTCGGAAGGTCCTCTGTCTTGATATCGACGTCCTGATCGCCATACGCGCTCGAACTGCCGGCATAGACGAGACGCTTGACGCCGGCGTCGCGCGCCGCCACGAGCATACTGAGCGTGCCGTTCACATTCGCATTGTTGCTGGTGAGCGGGTCGTTGACCGAGCGCGGCACGCTCGGGATCGCTGCGATATGGATGACATAGTCGACGCCTGCGCATGCCTTGCGCACTGTCTCAAGCGAGGTGATGTCGCCATGGATGAACTCAATCGTGTCCATGACCTCTGCGAGGTTCTCACGTTTGCCTGTGCTCAGATCGTCGAGGACGCGCACACGGTGCCCGCGCCGCACGAGTTCGATGACGGTGTTGCTGCCGATGAAACCAGCACCGCCTGTCACGAGGAACGTGCTCGTCGGAACCGGACTCGTCGGAAACGAGCTCATCGGAACTTCTCCTGCACTTCGTTGTAGTGTTCATGGTTGCCGATGTCGTACCAGCTGCCGCTGAATGTGTGCGCGAAGACTGGTACGCGCTGTGAGAGCATCCTGATGAAATCGCCCGTGTTGTCGCAACGGGCGGGGCCGCTTGCCGCCTCGCGAAGGTGTTGCAGGTCGCGCTTGTCGAGCATGTAGCACAGTGTGGAGGCGAGCGCGGTCTTCGGTGACGCGGGTTTTTCCTCGAAGCCGATGATACGGTTGCCGCTGCCGGTCTCGACGACGCCGAACTTGTTGGCGGCCTTCGCAGGGTCGCCCAGGTCGTACACCGCGATGGTGCTTGCCTTGTTGAGATAGAAGGCGCGCAGCATGTCGCGCAGGTCGAAGTCGAAGAGGTTGTCGCCGCCGATGACGAGCACGTCGTCATCGATGCGCGCAGTGCGGGTCACGAGCTCGAGGTCGCCCACCGCGCCGAGGCGGTTCTCGTTGGTCGTGGTCTTGTCGTTGATGACACCGACAGGAACCTTCGATGGCGTGTTCACCGACCATTCGAGGAAGTGTCCGTAGAACTTGTCGTTGGTCACCACCCAGATGTGCTTGACGTCGGGAAGCGTGTTGACGCGTGCGATGATGTGGTCGATCATCGACTTCCCTGCGACGGGCAGGAGCGGCTTTGGCGTGGTGAGGGTCAGCGGATAGAGCCGTGTCGCATACCCCGCTGCGAGGATGATGACATGCATGGAACGACCCGCGTCGGAACGGTTTAAATACATTATGTATGCGTTATGGACGGCGGACGCCGCGTCCGACGCCATAATGGCAAAGGTTGGCTGCGACGACCGCTTGCGGGTCGTAGATGTTGCGGCCATCGAAGACCCAGCCGGGCTTGTTCATGCGCTTGGCGACCTCGCGCATGTCGAGGTGGCGGAACTCCTTCCATTCCGTGCAGAGGCAGAGCGCATCGGCGCCGGTGAGTGCGCTCAGCGCATCCTTCACCACCACGATGCGCTCAGCAGGCGCATTGCCATCGGGGAAGAACTCCTTTACTTTGTGGCCTGCCGCCGGGTCGACGACGCGGACGCTCGCACCTTCTTCGGCGAGCATCCTGATGATGTCGATTGCGGGAGAGTCACGCACGTCGTCCGTGTCGGGTTTGAACGCGAAACCGAGAACCGCGACCGTCTTGCCGCGGAGGCTGTAGAGCGATTGGTGCATCTTCATGACGAAGCGCTCGCGCAGCGCGTAGTTGAGGTCGTGCGCGGCTTCATAGAAATGGGCCTCTGCCTCAAGGTGGTGGTTGCGCAGAAGATAGATGAGCGCGCGCACGTCCTTGCCGAAACACGAGCCGCCCCAACCGATGCCAGCGCCGAGGAATTTGTTGCCGATGCGCTTGTCCATGCCCACGGCACGACCGACCTCTGTCACGTCCGCGCTCGATGCATCGCACAGCGATGCGATGGCGTTGATCTGCGTGATTTTTGTCGAGAGGAATGCGTTGTTCGCGAGCTTGGCGAGCTCGCTGCTCCACACGTTGGTGTGGAGGGTGACCTCGCGCGGATAGTACGCATAGAGCTCGTCCATGACGCGTCGTGCGAAATCGTCGCCCGGCTTGGTGCCGATGAGGACACGGTCGGGTTCGAGCGCATCGCGCACCGCGGTGCCTTCTGCGAGGAATTCGGGATTGCTCACGACGTGGAACGTCGCGCCGCTGCCGTTCATGTTGCTCTCGAGTATCTCGGTGATGCGCTCGGCGGTGCGCAGCGGCACCGTGCTCTTCTCGACCACGACGACGTGGCCGCGGGCATGCTTGGCAATCTCGCGTGCGACGAGGTCGACATAGGTCATGTCGAAGCTGCCGCGTGCGAGGCCCGCGAGTTTCGTTGGCGTGCTCACGCACACGAAGATGACCTCGCTTGCCGCGATAGCTGTCGCGAGGTCTGCCGTGAATGTGAGTGTCCTGCCGCGGTGCCTGACGATGAGTTCGTCCAAGCCAGGCTCGAGAAGCGGAAAGGGCGGCCCGTTGGTGAACTGGCGCACTTTCTCGGGATTGCTGTCGACACAGATAACGCGGTGGCCCAGTTCCGCGAGCACCGCACCTGTGACAGAACCGACGTAGCCGGTGCCGACCACACACACCTGCTTAGGGGTCATCGTTGGGCCGCCAGTCATGCCGTTAATAATCTTTGTGAGCGCGTCATACAGCACGACATCGCAGGCCGCACCACTATTGGTTGTCCATAAGGTATATAACGGGACCACCTCGAAAGAAGATGAGGTGAAGGAAATAGCCAAAGGAACAGCACTCGTCACAGGCGGCGCGGGCTTTGTCGGCTCGCATCTCGCGGAAGAATTGCTCACGATGGGCTACAGCGTCATCATCCTGGATGACTTGAGCACCGGTTTCGAGCGTAACATCCCCGCCGGCGCTAAATTTGTACGCGGCAGCATCACCGACGTCGAGATGCTCGAACGCCTCTTCCACGAGCACAAGATCGACTACGTGTTCCACCTCGCCGCCTACGCCGCGCAGGGACTCAGCCACTTCATCCGTCGCAACAACTACGAGGTCAACCTCGTGGGCGCGGTCAACGTCATCAACATGGCGGTGCAGCACAACGTGAAGCACTTCGTGTTCACCTCGAGCGTCGCGGTCTACGGCACGAACCGCACACCGATGACCGAGGAGCTGCCGCCGATGCCTGAGGACCCGTACGGCGTCGCAAAGTTGTCCGTCGAGTTCGACCTCATCGCCGCGCACAAGATGTTCGGGCTCAAGTACACCATCTTCCGCCCGCACAACATCTACGGCGAGCGGCAGCATCACGGCGACACCTACCGCAACGTGCTTGGCATCTTCGTCAACCAGATCATGACGAACAAGCCCATGTGCATCTTCGGGGACGGTTCGCAGTCGCGCGCGTTCACCTACGTGAAGGACGTCGCGCCGTATCTGGCACGCGCAATCGAGACGCCTGCGGCTGCGAATCAGATCATCAACATCGGTGCGGAGAAACCCTACACCGTGCTCGAACTCGCGCATGCGACGGCGAAGGAGATGGGCGTCAAGGCAATCATCGACTTCCAGCCAGGGCGCAACGAGGTCAAGCATGCATTCTGCGACCACGAGAAAGCGAAACGCATCTTCGGCATCACTGGCGAGACGGATGTCGAATACGGCCTCAAGAAGATGGTTGAGTGGGGAAAGAAGATCGGTCCGATGGAGCCCACGCGCTTCGAGAAGGTCGAAGTGACGCGCAACATGCCGCCCAGCTGGGCGAAACTGCTCAAGACGAAGTGAGTGGGTGACTGCCGCTGTGCGGAACTAGTCGCGCACGGTCTGCAGGACGTGCTCAAGCATCGTGCGTTGCACGGTGTAGTCCTTGCCGTCCGGGAAGAACGTCTTTCGGAGTTGCCGCTTGGCGGATTCTTGCAGGTGTGCTTCGAGCATACCCAACACGTCCACTTTTTGTCCGCTTGCGGCATCGACAAGGCATGTCATGCGGACCAGTGTCATGCCATGGGCGTCGCTGAGATAGTCGTTGGCGAAGGAATCAGCTTCCTCTATAGCGGCCAAGATTGCCTGAAGGGTATCGACGCCACGGATGGTCTTGCGCTCGGTGCTCTATGCGTCTGTTTTCAATGCATAGCCGTTCGACACGCCATGAAAAATATGGTACGTTGCGAGATATTCCCCCATAGCAGCAGGGGACTTCACACCGCTACTTATGATTTGTGAAACGTCAACGACCGACCGTAACCTTTATAAAGGACCGTTCTGGCCAACACCATTGGACGGCCACAGGGGCGTGGCTCTACCCGATCCCATCCGAACTCGGCAGTCAAGCACGCTTCCGTACTGACCTGTACTGCGGTACGCGGGAACGTCGGTAAGCTGTCCACCTTCTCTCTCCTTGTCAACGGACTGTTTGAGCCTTGTCGATGGAACTATTCGAAAAGCATTGCCAGCAGACCGTTCGAGTAATCAAATATCAAGAACGAGTTCGTTCGTCGCGGGTTTGTATTCTTTGACGCTCGGATGCTGTGCACGGAGTTTCTCGAGCGCATCCGCGCCTTGCTTGCGTGCCGCCCGGAACGCGGCGAGCATCGCCTCGATTTCGACATAGCGCTCGTAGAGCGTCTCACCGATGCGTTGTGCATCCGCGGCATTCTGTTCGAGCTTCGCTATTCCGTCTTCCTGCGCCTTGATGCTCTTTTCGAGCCGTGTGCGTTGCCGTGCGAACGCATCGTCGACCACAGGCGCTGCTTGACGTTCGCCGCAACGCTCGAGCGCCTCGGAGAATGTCGCGGTGTGCTCGCCTCCACTCATGCTCTCAAGGACGATGGGGGAAGGGATGCCTCCCTCAAGCACGCGTGGTGAAACAGGCGCGTCGAGCACTTCGCGCAATGCACGATGGAGCGCGTGGATATCCTTCTCGTTCAACGCTGTCGCATCGGGTGGAACGCCTGCACGCACGAAGACCTCTTTCGCATAGAACGTGCCGATGCCTGCGCCTGCCGCGAACGTATGGAGCGCACTCTTGTCGGTGGTGCGAAGAAGCGACGCAAGCTCGGTCTCAGTGAGCGCATACACGTCCGGTCCTGGCTGGACATCGTAGCGTTCCTCCCGTTTGAGCGTGCGGTCCTTGAATGCGCGCTCGTGCAGGATGCCGATGATGGTGCCATTTGCGTCCGTGAGCACTATGTTGCCTTTGCCGTAGAGTTCGATGAAAAGATCAATCGTGCCCGCACTCTTCCCGCTCTGGATGTGGATGACGCGCTCGCTCGCCGGCTGCTCGACGACGAGCACTTTCGAACCCTCGAGGTATTTGCGCAGCAGTGAACACCACGCGGATGGACGGTCGGGCATTGTCCCTTTCTCGCCTGTCAGGTGCATGACTGTCGGCGTGGTGATGCACACGAGCAGCTTCTCACCGGGCTTGCGCAACTCGATGAGAAGGGCGTGGTCCTGCGGCGCGTAGACGCGCATGATGCGACTGCCGACAAGACGTTGAAGTTCGACGACCAGATGACGGACGTCGATGCTCGAGAGTTCCCTCATCGGTCGTCGTTCTCAAGCAGTATTTCGATGAGCTTGCCGAACGCGGGACGGGTGATGAGGACGCCGAACGTGACGCCGACGATCGTCGTGATGGCGAACCCGCGCAGCAGGCCTGCGCCTGCGAAGATGAGTGGTATCATCGCGAACGCCATCGTGAAGTAGGCGGCGAGGATGATCGAGAACGCGCGCTTGATGCGGTCTTTCCAGCTGCGGCCGCCTTCGCTCTCGCCGCGCAGCGTCTCGTCCGTGATGATGATCTGGTCGTTGACGCCAGTGCCGACCGCGACGATGATGCCTGCGATGGCGGCGAGGTCGAGGCTCCAGCCGAAGAGCGCATAGCAGCCGAGCGTGAGGAAAATCTCGGCCAGCGATGTGAACATGATGGGCAGCGCGAGCGAGAGGCGCCGATAACGCACGAGGAGCACGAGCGTGACTGCGAGAACCGCAAGGCCGCCCATGACAAGGGCGTTACGCGTGAATGATGTCCCGAGTGTGGGCGAGATGGTGTCGACCTTGACGAGCGTGATCCTGCTGGGCAGCGAGCCTGTCGCGATGATGGTCTGCAGTTGCTTCATGTCCTGCAGCGTGTTGGTGACCGCTTCCTGCTCGCTGATGCCGTAGCCGAAGCCGCTGATCTGCACTTCGGTTGTCACGACACCGCGCAGGCTCGAACCGATGCGCAGCTCGCGCACGCGCTGGTCGTCGAGGTACATCGAGAGGTTCTCGCTCAGGTAGTCCTCGGGCGGTATGCCGATGACGGTGAGGTTACGCGTGATGTCGGCGTGGTGCTCTGCCGCTGCCGGGCTGAGCGAGATGCCGAAGAAGTAGCTGCACGCCCAGCCGCCTGTCGCGGGCGAGCAGCCGCGGTTCGGGTCGATGCCGCTGCACTCCGCGGTGCGGCACACGTACGTGATGTCCTGGCCGCCGCGGAAGACCGTGGTGTTGCCGATGGTCGCCTCGAACTTGCCTTGTTTGGCGAGCAGCTCGCGCGCCTGCTGCTCGGTCGCGCCGGCGATTTCGACGAGGATGAAGTCGTCGCCTTCAAGGTCGCTCACCGGGCTGACGATGATGTCGCTCAGGCCGAACACGTTGAGGCGCTGCTTCAGGCTGTCGACCATCAGCAGCAGCGTATCCTCGCTCACCGGCTCGGCCGGCTGCAGCAGGACCCGGATGCCGCCCTGCAGCTCGAGGCCCTTGCGCAGGTTGGAGGTCGGTGTGTTGACCACCGCAAGACCAAGAGGCTCGGCGCCCAGGATGCGTGTCTCGGTCTTGGGCACCTCCTTCGTCACGGTCTCGTTGACAATGCTCGTCGTGCCGTTGATCGTGCGGTTGCGCTGGACGATTTCTGTGACATTGACCGTCTCATTGAGGACAATCGTCTCTGTCCGCGGCCGGACGGTAAGGCGATAGGTCGCTCTGGTGGTGCGCAGCGTCACCGTCCTGTTGATGGGGAGGGTATCGACGATCCCATGGTACGCCTGGACGTCCGCGACCTCCTTGCCGTTGATGGTGATGATGCGCTCGAGCGCGGAGGGCGCGAGCGTCGGTTGCGGGTTCTCGATACCTGCGAGCGATGCGCTGCTGTTGCGCGTCACCGATTTGATGACGACACCGTCCGCGATCGGGTTGGGGCGGAGTGCGATGAGCATCATGAGGAGCGCGAGGATGACTATCCAGATGCGGACGCTCGAGAAGATCTTGCGAAGCTTACCCACGGTGCTTCCGCTCCATGTAGAGGCGCAGTAGCGCCGCATTCTGCAGCCACGTGTTGATCATGTCGTAGAACAGGCCGATGGTGAGGATGAGCATGATCTGTCGGATGACGTCGCTGTCCGTCGAGAAGTATGCGACGAGCGTCGCGGCGAACGCGGTCAGCGTCATCGTCAAGCCGGTCTTGGTCGCGCTCAGCACCCTCTCGAACACCGTGCCTTCGTTGCGTCGCAGCACCCTGCTCGTGAGCAGGATGTCCGTGTCGACGCTGTAGCCGATGAGCATGAGGAACGCCGCGATGCCGGCTGTGCTCAGCCGCAGCCCGATGAAGCTGATGGTCGCGAGCGTCATGAGCATGGTGCAGACGACGGCGAGGATGACGTACGCCGACGGGAGCGGTGTGCGGAACGTGATGAAGACGACGATCGCCATCGAGACGAACGCCGCGACCAGCGCCCAGAGCGTCTGGCGGAAGAAGCTCGCGCCGAGCGAGCCGCCGAACTGTTCGACGCTGTACTCCCCTCGTGTGAGTGTGATGTCCTCCTTCTGCAATGCGGCGACGATGGCGTCCTCTGTCGCATCGCTCGCTTCGATGATGAAATAGGCGTTGGCGCCTTCGCCCAATGCGCGCACGTTCACGTCGCCTTCGAGTTGTGTCGAAAGGGTTTCTTGCAGTTCGCCGAACGTCATGTCGGTTGGTGCGAGGAACGTGATGGCGATGCCGCCCTTGAGCGAGATGCCTTTGGTGACGAATTCTCCCTTCGTTGCATACGAAAGACCGAGCACCGCAAGCGATGCTATGAGAAGGAGGATGGGACCCACCATCAGCAGCTTGTACTGTTTGTCGTAGATGCCGATGATGTTGTCAATGATACCCACAGGAGTCACCTGTGTCCGAGGGAAAAGGGGGTCTTTTAAAGCTTTGCCGTCGGGACTATACCAGTACGCGAGAGCTCGTCAGTATTCTTTCTCAGCGTGGGCGGTCTCAAGCTGCCGGTTGCCTGAACGGGCGAGCGCGGCCTGCACGAGCCCCAAGAACAGCGGATTGGGCGCTTCGAGGCGCGAAGTGAGCTCGTTGTGGGCCTGCGTCGCGACGAAGTACGGGTGCGTGGGCAATTCGATGAACTCGACCAGGCGGCCGTCGGAGGAGAGGCCGCAGAGCGAGAGCCCGCGTTCCTGCAACGTGCTGTGATAGGACGGGTTGACCTCGTAGCGGTGGCGGTGGCGCTCGACCGCCGTCGGGGCACCGTACATCTGGCGCACGAGACTACCTTCCGCGAGCATTGCCTGGTACGCGCCGCGTCGCATCGTCGCGCCCTTGCGGTCGACCGTCTTCTGCTCGGGCAGGATGTCGACGACCGGGTGCGGCGTCGCTGGGTCTATCTCGGTGCTGTTCGCGCCCTGCAGGCCGCACATGGCGCGCGCGAATTCGATGACGGCCAGCTGCAAGCCATAGCAGATCCCGAGGTACGGGATGCCGTTCTCGCGCGCGTGCTGGATCATCGCTATCTTGCCTTCGGTGCCGCGGCTGCCGAAGCCACCAGGGACAAGGAGCCCGTCGACGCCTGCGAGCGCCTCGTCGGCGTTGAGCTTACCGTTCTCGATGTCGGTGCTCTCGACCCAGCGCAAGAGGACGCGCGTATCGGTGTTGGCACCCGCGTGCCGCAGCGCTTCGATGATGCTCGCGTAGCTGTCGCGCAGTTCGGTGTACTTGCCGCCGATGGCGATCGTCACGCAATGGCGCGGCGCCTTGATACGCTCGACCAGCTTGCGCCACTGCACGAGGTCGGACTTGCCCGTGACGCCTAGGCGCGGGCCGAGGATGTCGAGGATGCCCTCGTTGTCGAACATGAGCGGGATGTCGTACACGGTCTCGACGTCGTGCGCGCTGATGATCTGGCGCGGCGCGACGTCGCAGAAGAGCGCGAGTTTCTCCTTGATCTTTGTCGACAGCGTCGATTTGCTGCGCGCGATGATGACGTCGGGCCGGATGCCCTTCTCCCAGAGCAACGCGATGTCGCGTTGCGCCGGCTTGCTCTTGGCCTCGCCGACCGAGTCGAGATACGGGACGTAGGTGAGATGGACGTAGACCACGTCCTCGACGCGGTGCTTGAGCTGGCGCGCGGCCTCGACGAACCAGCTGTTCTCCCAGTCGCCGACCGTGCCGCCGATCTCGATCGTCATGATGTCCGCCTTCTCGCGCTCGGCGATCTCGAACCACCACTGCTGGATCTCGTTGATGACGTGCGGGACTATCTGGATGGTCTTGCCGAGGAAGTCGCCGCGTCGCTCGCGCTCGATGACGCGGTTGAAGATCTTGCCGCTCGTCAGGTTCCAGTCGAACTTGCACGGCACGCCCAAAAAGCGTTCGTAGTGGCCGAAGTCCATGTCGACCTCGCCGCCATCCTCGAGCACGAACACCTCGCCGTGCTCGATCGGGTTCATCGTGCCAGGATCGACGTTGAGGTAGCCGTCGCATTTGATCGAGACGACCTTGCGGTTCTGCTGGAGAAGTCTGGAAATCGCGGCTGTCGCGGTGCCTTTGCCGATACCGCTCAGCACGCCGCCTGTGATGACAACAAACTTGGTACGGGACACGACTCAGGCAGTCGCCGACCTCTTATTAAGATTATGCTACCACAACAGAATGAAGCAAAGCACGGTGTCGACGCGGCGTGATGCACTCCTGATCTCTCGTCGGGAATTCTTCTCGCGTTATCGTCCGAGAACAAGCATCAGAGAAGCAAGGTGACCAAAAATCCAGCGGCGCAGCCTGCACTGATGAACGGCATCGCAGGGTAGAAGCGGTCTTTCTTGGCGAAGTAGAGCAGACCGAAGAGCGCGATGGCCGCGAAGACAGGGATGATCGCCGCCACTGCCATGCCTTGCTGCTTGAGGATGGCGGCTGCGAAGAGTAACGGGAAGCCGATGTCGCCGCCACCCAGCACCGCGCCGCGTACCTTGCCCGCGCTTGATGGCTCGTGGGCTGTATACTTGACGTGTCCTTTCGCAGGAGTCGATGTCGACGCACTCGTTGGTTGTGTCTTTGTTGAGTGTGGCGGTGTTGATTGTGCCTTGCCTGCAGGCACGAGCAGCCCGGCGAACATACCTGACTGTGTCTGGAACGTCGCCATCGTCACCATGTGCTTGCTGTGCCACACCGCGTACATGTCATAGAGCGAGATGAGTAGGAGCAGGATGGCTGCAGCCCACACCGTGATGAACGGAAAGAAAATCGATGCGAGACCGCCGTAGATGAAGAGCTCGGTGAGATTATGGATCCACGGATTGGGCTTGAAGACCTTCCAGAGCGCCGCGCCGAGCCCGAGAACGTTGGCGACGATGATGCCGCTCGGGCCTGGTAATGCATTACGCAGGAGCGCGCCGAACGCGAACGTGAGGCAGAGCGCAACTGACACGAGGAACCAGACCTTCCAGAGGTTGAACGTCTTGAACTTGATGAGCAGGAGGATGAGGAGCGTGCCGATGATGACGGCGCCCATGATGTAGAGGTAGGATGTCGCTTCAGGCAGTTCAGGCCGGTCGAACCCGACGCCTGCAACCGTTGGTAGTTCATAGACGGTGAAGTTGCCGGTGCGCTGTGTTGCCTCGGTATCGATGTAGGAATTGACGACTACGAGTCCGATGTATTGGGCGCAGAGGAAGAGCGCGACCAGGAGCAGCGTCGTCTTGAGGGAATGTTTCACGAGAGCACCGCCAGTCGGCTTAATATAAAAGGCCTTCTTCGTCGCCATCATGGAGCGACTCGTGCTCGCAGTGCATCTGCGCGTCTTCATCAAGCCTGAAGATGAGTTCGAACACGTGCGCAGCGGTTTCTTGCGGCTCGTGCCCTTCGCGCTCGCGGACGAGAAGGTTGAACTGAAGGAAGAGACCATTGACACGAGCATCGAAGGAACGCCACGTATCGTGCGTGTCCTGCGCATCACGCTCAGCAAGCCCCGCCACGTCACGCTCTTCCTCGAACACCTCAACGAGAAGCTCTCGGACGAGGACAAGCGGACGCTGCTCAACCAGAAGGAGTCCCGTCTTGATGAAGAAGGTCTTTTCTATCTCCGGCTCGAGCGCATCGCATGGATGGTCGACTCGGACGCGGTGCTCACCGACTCCGGAAACTGTTATCATATCGCGCTCGACATCGCCGCCTATCCGAAGAAACGCGACGTGATGCTCACCCAGCTCGAAAAGGTTTTTATGCACGCGGGCGGACGGTGAGTGGATGAAGGCCGGCGAGCGACACGACGAAGGAAGCGGCAACCGCAGTCCACGCAGTTCATTCTCCGTCACCCCGTGGGATGTCAAAGGCGAAGTCGACTACGACAGACTCATCAAGCAGTTCGGCACACAGCCCGTCACGCCGCAGCTGCTTGAACGCCTGAAGAAACTCGCTGGTGGCGAGCTGCACGTCACGCTCCGGCGCGGCTTGTTCTTCTCGCACCGCGACCTGTCGTGGTTGCTTGATGAGTATGAAAAGAACAACAAGTTCTATCTCTACACCGGCCGTGGTCCTTCTGGCCCGGTCCACATCGGGCATTTGGTACCGTGGATGCTGACACGCTGGCTGCAGGACAAGTTCGACGCGCCGCTCTACTTCCAGTTGACGGACGACGAGAAGTTCCTGTTCAAGGATGACCTCACGCTCGAGGATACGAAGAAGTGGGCGTATGAGAACGCGCTTGACATCATCGCGTTGGGCTTCGACAAGAAGAAGACGTTCCTCTTCACAGATACAGAGTACGCCAAGACGTTGTACCCGCAAGCCATCCGTGTCGCGAAGAAGATAACGGCAAGCACGGTCAAAGCAGCGTTCGGTTTCACTGACAGCAACAACATCGGCGAGTTCTTCTATACCAGTATGCAGGCAGTGCCTGCGTTCCTGCCCTCGGTGCAGGCAGGCAAGAACATCCCGTGCCTGATTCCGATGGCGATCGACCAGGACCCGCACTTCCGCGTCGCGCGCGACGTCATCCCGAAGTTGGGCTACTACAAGCCTGCGGCATTGCACTCCCGTTTCATCCCGGGGCTCGAAGGTGTTTCCGGCAAGATGAGCGCGTCGAAGTCTGAAAGCGCCATCTACACGACCGATGATGAGAAGACGGTCGAGAAGAAGGTGAAGAAGTACGCGTTCTCAGGCGGCCAGGACACGATCGAGAAGCACCGCAAGGAAGGCGGGCGCACGAACGTGGATGTCAGCTACCAATGGCTGTACATGCTCTTCGAACCCGATGACGCGAAACTCAAGAAAATCCACGATGACTACGAAAGCGGCAAGCTGCTGAGCGGCGAGCTCAAGCTGATCCTCATCGAGAAGCTCAACACGTTCCTGCACGACCACCAGAAGAAGCGGGAAGCCGCACGGAAAGTCGTGGACAAGTTCTTCATCAGGGACTAGGCCTAAAACCTTTTAAAGAAAAGACGTTTTAGCTCATCCAGAAAGAGGTGACGTATGGCACGGAAGTCAGCAGCTCGAAGAAGTTCTCGCACGATGCGTGCACGCCAGCCGCACCCCTATCCTCATCCGAAGACCGCGCCGCTCAACAGCGTCTGGTTCGCGACGAGCATCGTCGGCTTCATCGTGAGCGTCACCTACATCACGACCATCTCGCTCTCCTGGGGCGTCGCGTTCGCCATCGTCTTCGCGATGATGTTCGGCGCAGGCCTCTTGTCGATGCGCAGAGCGACACCGGACGAACAGCTCATGCCGATGCCGAAACGGATCAAGTAGTATGCGCTGGTTTCTCATTGTTGGAATCATAATACTCATTCTGGGCAGTGGATTGTTGCTTCTTCGGCAACAGAGTGGAAACGACCAGTGTTATTGCACTACGGATCTCGTTGTGTTATGTAATTTTGAAACAAAGGAGTTCGTGCAGACGTCAGGTTCCTGTGTTTGTGATAAAGATAGGGATGCTGGCTACTATCAAACAAGAGGATATACAAGGTGTAACGCGAGTATAACGGAAATATGTGATGCACAAACAGATCCCACACGTAAAAAGCGTTGCGATAGCTGGAAAACACACTGGATTGACGATGACGGAAATCCACGATGCACAACCCGCGCTTGCGAGAATGAGCGCGAGGCACAAGCCAGAAACAACTCTGCTGACCGATAACCTCAAAACTCGTAAATCTTCTTCTTAATCTGCACGACGGTCGGAGCGCTGCCGCCGTGCCAGCTCACTCGCGGACGGATGCGCATGGGATAGATGCGTTCGTTCACGTCATCCATCGCGAGCGCCGCGCCAGGCAGCTTCGGCAGGTTATCGAGTTCGCGGTCGATGCCCGTGCGCAGATAACTCTGCACGAGCGCACCGAGTGCATCCGTGTCTATCTTCGCCGTAAGGCGGTGGCCGAGGATGATGTCGCTTTGCGTCATCGCGTCGGTGTGGATTTTGCCGGGCTGCTGTGTCGCCATGACCATCGCGATGCCTGGCTGTCTGCCTTCACGCAGCAATGTCATCAAAGCTTCCGTGCTGCCGACCTTGCCTTGATTGGGCAAAAACTCATGCGCTTCGTCGATCATGAGCCAGACGATGGGCATTTGCGGGCCGCCTTTGTGTTCTTCTTCGAGAAGGTAGTGGACCGCACTTTCAACCGCTTCGAATTCCTCGAAGCGACGCGCGAGCATGCGTTCGGTGAAGAGTTTCTTTGAAACAATGCCGAGCACGAGCGTCTTGATGTGCCAGCCGTTGGGCACGGTGACGTAGGGAGACAAGTCGATGACGCTGACAGTGCCTGGCTTTGCCAAGTCCTTCATCTGCGTCGCTTTGTCCGAGAACACACCCCAGGACTTAGCCAGCAGGAAGCGGTTGACGGCGGCATGCCGCACGGTGTCTGATTCTTCCTTGTCCGCCTGGACCGCGGCGATGATCTCATCAAGCGAGAAACTGATGCCTCTGCTGTCGTGCAGCTTGAGGATGACGCCTTCGATGAAAACAGCAATCGGGTCTGTCGGCGCGAGCTCGAACGCAGTGTTCCAGTCGTCCGGCAACAGCTCACCAGGATTGATGGCGAACGGAAAATCGGTCGGGATGCCCTTCTCCTTCCAATCATCGTAGAACGCGAACGGCGTGTGGATTTCGACATTGATGCCGTGTCCTTCAAGCCCCCAGTCCTTGAACATCGCCTCGTCCCTGTGGTTGGCGTACTTCATCGTCCAATAGATGCCCATCGTGTCGAGGATGACGACGCTCAGGCGGTTGCGTATCTCGAGGTCCTCGATCATCGAGATGCCTTCGGCGATGACGCCAAGTGCGTACGATTTTCCCGATCCGCGTTTTCCGGCGATGAACACGACGTGCGCCCTGTTCAGGTCAAGATACACCGGCTGCGAGAGCGCGGTGACCTGCCCCATCTTGACGTAGTGCTTGCCGAGCAGGATGGTGCCGCGTAGCCCGAACAATTCGCGCTCATGCGCATCCCTGCCCAGAATGATTTCGTACGCCATCCTCTTTTCAAGAAGGAGCTAAGCGAAGGAACATATAAAAGGATGCCGAACAACAAACCGTCGAGCATACATGGACTTCAGCAAGTTACGGCCGACATGGACCACCATGTTAACGACGTTGGCTGTTTTTTCATCATTGTTTTTCATTGCGATGTTCATCAACACACTAGCTGTTACGGAAAATTCTTTCAATTTTTCCATGGTGAGCATGCCACTTGCATTATTCGATCTCTTCACGGGACAGGGGAACGCGACAACCGTAGCCGCATTGATTCTAGCGGTTGCCTACTTCACGATCACGTACATAGTCTATTGCTTACTTCGCGAAAAAGGAACCCTGACGAGTTTACTAGGCGTAGTGATTGCGGTGGCTGCAGTAACATTCATCGCGACGATGTCGATAAGTATTTGGAACGAATTTTCTGGACTCGGCTGCTCCGAACACGCCCAGTGCACCGTCATCAATGAGTGCAACGAGCGGGGGGATGATTTTGCGGGGAATAGGAACAGATACGTCGACCTTCAGGTGCAACTAGCGGGCACCTTGATGGGATGCAGCTATGTTCCCGCGTGCATTCAGGGACAGTGCACGCTGCTTGATGAAAAAAGTTCTACTCTCGACATTTGTGGCTCGCTCCCGACAACCGAGTCAAAGATTGGATGTTTGAGAAAGATAGCATTGCGAAATGTAACACGGCAATCCTGCGATGATTTCAACAGAAGCTTGCATGAAATAATACCGACAGATGACCTTAAACAGTCCGAAGGCGATGTTCGAACTTGTTTTAAGTGGGCAGGGCCAAGTAAAGAGGAGTTTGCACAGAAGTTACTACAAGACATTGGAACAGAGGGCGAGGTCGTCGATATCTACAGCACGAGTCGTGAAGTGAGAGACTATGGTTTTGATGCTTTATCAGTGCCACCACTAAGCTTTGAGTACGTAATCCTGAACCCAAACAGGACGAACATGTGCATTGTCCAATATGCAAGGTGCTGGAGTGAGGAAGAGCTTGGGTTCTGTAAAGACGACCAGAACGTGGGGGGAGCCGAAAAGATTGTTGACTTGGTTCACATCACCCCCTTTTTTGAGACGACTGAAGAATTCATCTGGCAAAACGCAACAATCACAATGGACGGAGTGCCTGCGGGAAAATATCACGTCGATATTTGGGTCGCTACAAAGGAAAAACCTTGTGACGAGTATGCCTTCTATGGATACACGGACCCGAAAACCGGAGCTGAACGCGCATTCCTGCAGCCAAGCTGGAGAAGATACGGCTGGCTGCCATTACGGAATGTCTCCATAAAGTGAAAGAAAAAAGAGAAAAGAACCTGTTTACAGCTCGGCTGCCGTCATGACCAACAGCGGTCCACGGCTGCGCGCGTGCGCGTCCATACCAACGAGGTAGCGGACGTTCGCGCGTTCTGCCAGGCCGACCAGTTCAGGGTCGACGCTGCCATCGAGCACGACTGCGAAGATGCCGCTGTTGAGGCTCTTGATGGTGCCGGCGAGTTCCGAAATCGGAACTTTGCCCAGCACGCCGAGCTTGTCATCGAGCAGGTACGCTCCCTTGGTGCCGACGAGCTCTTCCATCATGCTCCCGAACTTCAGCTTGTGTTCGGGGCTGACGGTGGCGGGTCGCGCTTCGACGGCTCGTGGCATCTCAGAACGGACCTCGCTGTGCATGTCGCGCTCATCGCGGCGTCCATCGCGCCTGGTGTCGCGCATGTCGCGACGGTTGTCGCGCCTGTCGCCCGCGATCATCGGCTTGCGGATGGATTGCGACGTGTCGATGCTGTCGATCTCGTGCTTCGCCTGTTCTGCCGTGATCTTGCTGCGCAGCGCCTTGTGGATCTCCTTCTTGGTGAGTTCCTCGACTTCCTTGCCGTCCGGCGCCTTTGTCACGAAGTCGACTTCGGCTTGCGTGAGCAGGTCGCGGATGATCAGGTTGCCGCCGCGGTCGCCGTCCACGAACAGGATGATGTCGTGCTTCTTGCTCAGCTCGATGATGGTCTGCGGGATGCTCGTGCCGTTGACGCCGATGACGTTCTTGAACCCGTTCTTGAGCAGGTTCACGACGTCAGCGCGTCCTTCGACGACGATGAGCTCCTCGATTTCATCGATGCCTGGACCAGCGGGCAATCTATCCGCGCCGTACTCCACGACTTCCATGGCGCGCACCGAGCTGACGACCTCTTCTGCCAATTCGGCAGAATCGGGCATCGTGGTGTCGATCATGGTGCGCAGGAGTTCCTTGGCGCGTTGGATCACGAATGTGCGCTTGCTGATGCGGACATCTTCGATGTTGGTGGTGCGCACGCGTGCATTGCACGGTCCGATGCGCTGGATAATCTCGAGAGCGGCAGCGATGATCGCCGTCTCCGCCTTGTCGAGGCTGGACGGGATGATAATCGCGCCTTGCGTCTTGCCGCCGCGGTTCTCTGTGTTGACTTCGATGCGTCCGATGCGCCCCGAGCGCTGCAGTTCGCGCAGCTCGAGTTCGCTGCCGAGAAGGCCTTCTGTCTGGCCGAAGATGGCGCCGATGACGTCCGGACGGTCGACGACACCGTCGATTTCGATGGTGGCGTGGACGATATACTTTGACGATACGAGGCTGATTTTGCCCATGGTGGTTCCCCCTATCCGTCAAGAACAAGCTGGTAGCAGGTCTACTTCTGCGCCGTGCGCAATGCCTCGCTACTCGGAATCACGTTTGGAGTGATGATCATGTTCTTGTGACGGTTGTTGATTGTAAGGTGTCGCCCGTGACACTAACGCTCCTGTTCACCGCTGGACGTTTCGCCGTGCGCTCACAGGAGTTCTTTCATGACGGGCGCATCATGCAACGATTGCTGCATGACACTCATCATTGTTGGTCTGCAGTATATAAAATATGAGGGTAGGCAGTATTAATTTACATAGAGAAAAGAATAGGACCCACAGCATTTATAAAGCATGAATCGGCAGGCCTGATATGGTGCGCCATCGTGAAGCCTACAAAACCTGGGGGGACGTCTTCGACCAAGCGACAGACAGGGCGCTCCAGCATCTCATCAGCGGCGGCTACATGGATGGCCTTCACAGCCCCATCAAGGTGGGAAAGGAAGCGAATGTCTTCCTCGCACTCAAGGGCGAAGAGACCGTTGTTGTCAAGATCTACCGCACGAGCACGTGCGACTTCAACAGGATGTACGAATACATGAAAGGTGATCCTCGTTTCGGCGGGCTTGTCAAGAAGAGGCGCAAGGTCGTGTTTCAATGGGCGCAGCGCGAGTACCGCAACCTGCTCATCGCGCACAAGGCAGGCATCCGTTGCCCGGTGCCGCATGCCGCGCGTGATAACATCCTTGTCATGGACCTCATCGGCGATGAGAGCGTCGCGCAGCAGCTCATCAGTCAGCCGCCGAAGAACCCGAAGAAGTTTTATGAGGACGTCGTGCGACAGATGAAACTACTGCACAACGTCCGTCTCGTGCACGCAGACCTCAGCCCGTACAACATACTCAATGACAACGAGAAAGCCGTGTTCATCGACATGAGCCAAGCGACGACCTACGACAACCCGAACTGGGAGCGCTTCTTCGAGCGCGACATCAAGAACGTCGCGGCGCATTTCAAGCGCATCGGCGTCGACACGGATGCAGAGCATCTTCGGAAGGCGATCCTCAAATGACGGAAAAAATAAAAACCGAAGCGAAACCCGCGATGGACGTATTCGTCTACGAGCTCAAGATCCCGCGCGATCGCGTCGCCGTCATCATCGGACAGAACGGCGAGACCAAGCGTGAGTTGCAGCGTATAACGAATACGAAAATCGAGGTGGAAAGCACGGAAGGCATCGTCACGCTCAGCGGGAAGGACGCGCTGGGGCTCTATACCGGACGTGAGATTATCAACGCCATCGGGCGCGGCTTCTCGCCCGAGCGCGCGCAGATGCTGCTCGACCCCGAGAACGGGTACGAGACCATGAATCTCAAGGATTACGCGCGTAACGAGACCGACCTCATACGCTTGCGCGGCCGCATCATCGGCGAAGACGGCAAGAGCCGCCGCGTCATCGAGGAGATGACCGACGTCTACATCTCGGTCTACGGCAAGACCGTCGGCCTCATCGGCAACATCGAGGGCTTGCCTGTCGCGCGCCGCGCCATCCAGGCGATCCTGGGCGGCAGCCGTCACGCGACGGTGTTCCGTTGGCTCGAGGGCCAGCGTCGCAAGCTGCGCGAGCGTCGCATGCAGGGGGGCTCATTCTGATGTCGCAGACGAAATTGGGTGAGAAGACCGATCGTGTCATCGCGCACGAGCTTGCCAAGAAGCAGCGCGAGGTCTCGGTCGCCGAGTTCTTCGAGCGCAACCGCCACTTGCTCGGCTTCGACAACAAACGCAAGGCGCTGCTGACCGTCGTCAAGGAAGCGGTCGACAACTCGCTCGACGCGTGTGAGGAAGCGCGCATCATGCCAGAGATCCAGGTCGAGATAGTCGACATGGGCAACGACAGGTTCCGCGTCATCGTCGAGGACAACGGCCCGGGAATCGTCAAGGAACAGGTGCCGAAAATCTTCGCCAAGCTGCTCTACGGCAGCAAGTTCCACTCGATGAAGCAAGCGCGCGGCCAGCAAGGCATCGGCATCTCCGCCGCCGTGCTCTACGCGCAGCTCACGACCGGCAGGCCGGCGCGCATCCGCACGCGCATCAGCCCGCGGCACGACCCGCACATGATGGAGGTGCGCATCGACACCACGAAGAACGAGCCGGAGATCGTGAAGGACGAGAAGATCGACTGGAAGAAGGAGCACGGCGTGCGCATCGAGCTCGACATCGAGGCGTCGTTCCAGAAGGGCGACCAGGGTGTCGACGCGTACATGAAGCAGACCGCGATCGTCAACCCGCACGCCACATTCATCTATACGAATCCAAAAGCCGAGCAGTCGGTGTATCCACGCGCGGCCGAGCACTTGCCGAAGGAAGCGACCGCCATCAAGCCCCACCCCTATGGTGTCGAGCTGGGCATCCTGCTCAAGATGGTCAAGCAGACCGAGAAACGCACGTTGCAGGCGTTCCTCACCGAGGAATTCTCGCGCGTGGGCTCCGGCACCGCCAAGGAGATCTGCGACAATGCAGGCCTTGCGACCAACACGAAGCCCGTCGACATGGAGCACGCGCATGTCGAGAAATTGATGGAGGGCATCAAGAAGACGAAGATCATGTCGCCCCCCACCGACTGCATCGTGCCCATCGGTGAGGAACTGCTCGAGAAGGGGTTGCGCAAGGAAGTGCCGGCCGAATTCTATGCGAGCATCACGCGCAAGCCCGATGTCTATCGCGGCATCCCGTTCGTCATCGAGGCGGCGATCGCCTATGGCGGCAACCAGCCGGCGGATCAATCCGTGCGTCTGTTGCGTTTCGCCAACCGCGTGCCGCTCTTGTATCAACTCAGCGCGTGTGCCGCGACAAAGGCAGTCATCCAGACAGACTGGCGCCGCTATGGATTAAGCCAACCAAGCGGCGCGCTACCTGTCGGTCCGTTGACCATCGCAATCCATCTGGCGTCCGTCTGGCCGCCGTTCACGAGCGAGGCAAAAGAAGCCATCGCGAGCTATCCTGAGATCATGAAGGAGATGAAGCTCGCGTTGCAGGAAGTCGGACGCGTCCTTGGCGCGTACGTGAACAAGAAGAAACGCGTCGCGAACCAGCAGGAACGCATCAACATCTTCGAGAATTACATCCCCGAGGTCGCGGGCGCTCTTTCGGAGATAACGCACGACAAGAAAGAATTGATTGTCGCCAGCATGCGCAAGATGCTCGAGAAGAACAAGGAGTTCATCCTGCGCAACAAAGCAACTGTCCAGGAAGTCGACGCGGAAGGTCCGGCGCTGGGCAAGTCCTACGATGATGTCGATGATGAACCGAAGGAGGAAGACGATGGCAAGTAAGGCGAAGAACCCGAGGGAGGCCATCGAAAATCTGGCCAAGGACGTCGTCAAGGACATCGAGAAGGGCAAGCAGCCGCAGTTCGACGTCCCCATCCGTTCACTCTCGAACGTCGAGTTCAACAAGAAGTCCGGCACGCTCGAGCTGGGCAACAAGACCGCCGAGCGCCAGTTCTTCAACGTCGCGCACGCCAAGAAATTCCTCCAGACCATCGAGGTCGCCAGGGTCGCGCACCAATTGCTCAACATCGGCAAGCACGCTTCCCTTCGTGACGTCTACTACATGGTCAAGCGCACGATTCCGAATACCAAGACGGATGTCGTGGACGAGCAGACCGAGAGCGACAAGGCGATAGAAGATTTGGAACTGCTCAGCGAGTTCTCGCGTGAACAGCTGCACATCAACGCCAACAAGATGGGCTCGGTCGCGGGCAAAGTCATCATCGAGGACGCAGGCGACACCATCGACTGGAGCAGATTGGGTTCGGGCGGCTGGTCGGTGCCGTCCAACGTCGAGAACATCAAGTTCAAGAAAGTCGACGCGGATTATCTCATCTACATGGAAAAGGCGGCCGTCTGGGAACGCCTGCACGAGGACAAGTTCTGGGCGAAGCACAACTGCATCATCATGTCCTCGCAAGGACAGACCACGCGCGGCATCCGCCGTCTCCTGCAACGCCTCAGCGAAGAACACAAACTCCCGATTTACGTGCTCGCCGACTTCGACCCGTGGGGATTCTACATCTACTCAGTCCTGAAGTTCGGCTCCATCAACCTCGCGCACATGAGCGAGACGATGACGCTGACAAACGCCCGCTTTTTGGGCATCACCGCCGACGACATCGAGAAGTATGGACTCCAGAAGAACTTCATCAAGTTCAAGGACGTCGACACCGTGCGTCTGAAGCAGCTCAGTGAGTACGAGTGGTTCAAGAACGACAAGGAATGGCAGCGCCAGTTCAAGATGATGAAGGGCTTCGGCGCAAAGGCGGAAATCCAGGCATTGAGCGCCAGAGGCATCACGTTCATCACGGACAAGTATCTCCCAGAAAAAATCAAGAACAAGGAGTATCTGGACTGATGGAAATCATCAAGGAGTTCAAGGAATTCGCCATCAAGGGCAACATGCTCGACCTGGCGATAGGCATCGTCATCGGCGCCGCGTTCAACAAGATCGTCAACTCGTTCGTGACCGAGATAATCACGCCCGTCATCGGCCTCTTCACCGGCAAGGTTGATTTGGCAAACAGGTTTGTCGATTTGAGCGGCAAGGGCTTCGCGACCGTGGCCGAGGCAAAGGCGGCCGGTGCGCCCATCATCACCTATGGCGCGTTCCTCAACGCCATCATCGAATTCGTCATTGTCGCGTTCGTGCTCTTCATCATCGTGAAGCAGGTCAACAGGTTGCGCCGCTTGCGTGAAGTGCAATGCGACCTGAAAAAGTAGTTCTTCGGAAAAACGTCACAAGTACCGGGTCCACGAGGATTTGAACCCCGGACCTACTGCTTAGAAGGCAGTCGCTCTATCCAGGCTGAGCTATGGACCCACTGGCGACTCCACGCCTCGGATGGTTTTTAAGCTTTCTCGACCATAAAGGTTTAATAGGCCTCAAAAGCGCGCCGATACAGCCGCGGAGGTGGCGAAGTGGCTAACGCAACCGCCTGCAGAGCGGTCATCCGGGGGTTCGAGTCCCTCCCTCCGCTGTGGTCAATGTACGACTGGACACGCTACGTTGGATCGTCTATGGCATCATCGGATTGACGATTGCCGTCTTCTGGTCATCTGCGACGGATATCACGATGCAGAGTCCGAGGTTCCACGCAGCATGGGGTGATATCGTCTCGCTGAGCGTATGGTACTTGCTGGTGGCATACGTCGTGTGCATCGCGGTCATCGAGATGTTCGCCTCGCGGATGACTGTGTGGTTCGTGCGTGAGCGGCGCTTGCGCGCGATGAAGATAGTGACGGTGCTGCTGCTTCTGGTGATGAGTATCGCGTTGTTCTTGGCACCGACATATGCCGACTCACGCGAGCACCTGCACGCCGCGTATCTCATAAGCCAAGGGGAGACGCCGTTCACGGATTTCTGGGAACAGCATTCGCCCTTGTGGTGGTATGCGCTCGCGCCGTTATTCTGGCTCATCAATTCTCCCGCCGTCATCCCTGTTATCGGCGTGGTGATGATACTCCTTGCGATCGGTACACTCGTCATTGTGTTCCGGACGACGAAGGAAGTGTGCGGTGATGACGAGATCGCCTGGCTTTCTGTGATGTTGCTCGCGCTCACGAAACACTGGCTGGGTGGCTTCGTCGTCATGAAACCTGATCCGTTGATGGGGTTGTTTTTCATCACGTCACTCTATTTTCTCGTCAGGTATCTTCGTCATGGGACGCACGTAAGCATCCTCTGGTGCGGGATGTTCCAGGGACTTGCCTTCATGACCGCGCAGAAGAACTTCCTGTTCATCCCGCTCTTCGTCGCAATCGTGTTCTTCCGGAAGGGGGTCTCGTGGCAAGGCATGCTTGAAGCGGGAATCTTCATCGCCAGCGCGGCGCTTCCAGTCCTTGCGATTGGTGGCTTGTTGTTCATGACCGGGGGACTGCAGGCGTTGCGGGACGCGTATCTGCTCAATATCGTTCAGAACAAGTTCATCTCCTCGTCTTCGCCATCATGGACGTTTATCGTGATCAACATCTCGACAGGGCTCTTGCAGCTCGCCGTGCTTGCATTGATTGGCGTCTTCCGCTATGGGGGTCTGTTGCGGCGGTGGCTCATCGTCCTCGTCGTGATGGGCATCACCTTCTTCATCGGCACAATCCTGGGTCTGCGATATTACGGAAACGACCTGCAGATCATCTACGCCGTGCTTCTGGCAGGGGTAGCCGCGCAGGGAGTGGTGGTGTTATTGCGCAATGCAGGTCCACGTGGCAGAGTGTGGTTGGTGTTGCTCATCATTCTGCCGACAGTTGTGTGGATACCCTCGTTCAGGCCCATGAGCGACATCGATGAAATCAGCTACTACGTGCAGCATTACAACGGACAACCGACGGCATCGAGTTTCGTCTTCAATAAGGACGTCTCATGGGACTGGTTCAGGACCAGAGCGCAACCGCACAGCTTGAAGCCGATGGCGCGCGATTTTCTCCTCTCCAACGGATTTACGGTGTTCAATATGTCCGACGGGGAGATTGCGGACGCCACCAACATCACGCTCCTAGTGGAGGTCAGGGACGAGCAGGCGTTCATCGACCGCGGTTTCCGTCGTTGTACGGACACCATCCTATGCCGTTAGTGTTGTCGTAACCGACGAGGAAGACCGCGCGTGAAATCCATCGTCCGTTTGATGAACTTCCATTTGTCGGCAAACCCATTGTTCCAGTGGGATACGCCATGCCGACGTTCGCCGAATGCGACAGAAAAGCGCACGACCTTGTAACCGCGTATTTTTGCGAGCGCGTAACAATAGAGATCGAACGAGAAATCATCGGGTGGATCGGTACAGATATCGAGGAACGATCTGTGGAAGAAGTTCGGTTGCGCGTTTATGTCGCTGAGCTGCATGCCGAGCATGAGCGTCTCGTAGACACCCATGCCTGCTGTGAAGAACCTGTCGAGCAATGGTCTGCCCTGACGCCTGCCTTTCACAAAAACGCGTCGCTGATCATGACGCGAAGAGATGAGGGAATAGGCGGTGAAGACATCCTTGACGTCCGTCTGCAGGTCGGCGTGCGTCCAGCCGATGAACTCGCCGCGGGCGGCCTGAAGGCCGGTCCATACGCCGGACCCATACCCTGTGTTGGTCCGGATGCGGACGGGTCGTACGAACGGTTGTTTCCTGGCGATGGTGCGTAGCAACAGCGACGTGCCATCGTTGCTGCCGTTGTCGACGAGCACGAGCTCCGCCATGAGCCCCGCCGGCCGCGCCTCGATGAAGCGGCTGACGAGCAGCGGTATGTTCTTCGCTTCATTGTAGCAGGGTATGATGATGCTGAGGGACGGTCTCATGGAAGATACCCTCGTAGGCCGGTCGCCCACGCATCACGCACGTCGACGAACCGTATGCCCGCCGCCGCTGCGCCCACCTGGTCACGTTCGGGATCATCGCCGACATAGACACAGTCGGCTGCGGTGCAACCCGCTTTCTCGAGCGCGAGCCGGAATATGCGTACGTCAGGTTTCTCGACGCCCGCCTCTTCTGATGTGACGACGAAATCTATGAGGTCGTGGATGCCGAGCTGCACGAGCTTGTTGAGTTGGACGTGGACGAGTTGGTCCGTGATGATGCCGATGCGGATGGTGTTGGCACGGACGGCCTGCAATGTCTCACGGACGTTGGGGAAGAGACGCATCATTTCGCCATACCTGCGCCAATAGACATCATGCAGCAGGAGCGCGAGCGCGGGCTGGGATCTGCCGGTGAGCCGCTCGAGCAGTCCCTGCGCGTACAGCAGCCGTGAGTGGCACGCTCCGACCGGCCCTAACCGCATCTTGATGGCACGCCGGGCATCGTGGAACGCTTTCTCGACCTCGGTACGTGGTCGGCAAAGATGGCGGGCGGCGGCACTGAGCATGGCGTCGTTGCCCTCGTCGTTGCAGACCGTATAGTCATAGAGTGTGTGGTCGAGGTCGAGCAACAGCGCCTTCATGCATTCCACTCCTTCGCGTGCGACAGGGAGGTCATCACCGCGTCGAGTGTGATGCCGTTTGCCCGGTAGTATTCCTTGTACGGCATGATGTCCTGCGGTCGTCCCCAGCGCTCGGGACAGACGAGACAGATGTTGAACCCCGCGTCTCTGAGCGCGCTGTTCGTATCGGGCGTGAGGGGGTTCTTCGTGAACGTGTCCACCCAGACCCAGTCGACCTTGCCGCGCAGCGAGAGGGTGGTGTTGATGTCTTCATGCTCTGAGAAGCGGACGGCCATCTGCCGGACACCCTTGTTGGACAGGGAGAGGAGATACGGAAATGAGACGCTGAGTAGAAAGTAGTCCTTGACGCCGTGCTTGCGACACAACCCGATGACTTCGTCCTCGATGCTCTCTTCTTTGAGTTCGAGCACGGCATATGCGTGTCTGAAGTTCTTGAGGTACTCATCGAGCGTATCGCCGTGCTGGTGTGGCTCGTGATTGAGGATGAGTTTGCCCCCGTCGGCGCGGATATCGACCTCGACGCCGTACTGCACGGGCACGTCCATCAGGTCTTCGATGCTGTTGACGCGATGCACGATGGTCAGCATGTGTGCCTCCGTGTCGCGAAGTATTCGGTCATGAGCGCGTGCGACTCCTCATCGGCACCCGGTGGAAGCAGTCCTTGGCTGCAGAAGTGTTCCCATCGTTGATAGTCATACAGGTCCGCGGGTGTGCCCCAGCCGATGTAACGTTTGACATCGAAGATGACGGTGCGCATGCCGCTCTCACGGAGGAAGATGGGGATGGAATCCACATAGAACTCGTTCTTGATGCGATGGTTTGCCGCCATCATGGCCTTGGCTGCATCGATGAAGTCGCCTGCGCGGCGGAACCAGAAGGTCGCGACGACCGCATGGTCGTTGAACGGCGTTGCGGATACAGGGGTCTTCACGGACACGTCCTTGACGGTGGCGCCGTCCGCATCCATCGCCACCCATCCCCATGCCGTCGGGTTCGCCGCAAGAACGGGCTGTCTACTGAATGTCCAGACTATCGAGTCGACCGTCGGATCGTCGAGGAGCCGTCGATGTGCTTCCGCATCATAGAGATACCCGTTGTCGCACGCTGCGATGAGGAGCGGCTCGTCGCGGCGCAGATAGCGCTCGGCAAGGAGGCACGTGCATGCCTGTCCCTCGGTGGTCGTTTCAACGGGGATGATGATGGCATCCGGTATCTCGCCCAGGATGAGCGAATGGATGGCGTACTGCTCGATGTGTTCCTTGCGCACGACGAATATCCACTTGTCGGAAGGTGGCATGTCGCGGATGGCGCGTAGGATCATCGGTATGCCTGAGACGGGGATGAGCGGCTTGGGCAAGACGTATCCTTCCTGTGCGAATCGCGATCCGACGCCCGCCATCGGGATGAGGTTTGCCATGGTCAGCGCCTAGTCTTGAAGTGGCCGTGCCAATAGTCGTACGTGTCGGCGAGTTGCGCCGACGTGCGTTGCGGGAAGTGGGGGGAGAACGTGGCCAGTGCGTCTTCGAGCATTGGAAACCCACCGTTCTTGCGGACGAAGAAGGAGCTCCATGCGTTGTACTCCTCGAGGTCTTCGGGCGTCCCCCATTGCAGGAAGTGTGGGACGTCATAGATGTAGGTCTCGAGGCCGTCGCGCTCCATCAGGTTATACGGCAGACTGCAGTAGAACTCGCCGTTCTTGTGCATGTCACGCTTGATGAGCTCATCGAAATAACGCAGCATGATGCCCCCCTTCCTGAAATAGTATGCACCGGCGCTTGTATGTTCCTGCATGGGGTTGTCGGTGAACGGCTCTTTTTCGCGGATTTCGATGAATCTTCCGTGGGGATCGGTACGGACGTAGCCGTAATATGTGCTTCCCAGATGGTGCGGATGGAAGCCGGTGTATGTGATGATGGCACCGTCATAGCATTTGTTCGTGAAACGCTTGAAATCATCGTAGTCCCAGTCCATGCTGAAATCACAGTAGCTGACGATGACGGAGCCTCTGAGCGGGGGCAGGTGCGTCTTGGCGGCAATGATGCCATGGACAGGGCCTTTGCGTTCCGTCATGATGGGGATGATGGTTCCCTGCGGCGCGGCACGACGCAGGACGCTCTCGAGGGCAGTGCGTTCGAGGTCGCACGTATTGCAGACGAATGTGAACCTATCCTGGGGAGAGAACAATCCGATGACGTGCTCGATCATCGTCTTGCCGTCGACCACGATGAGTGGTTTGGGGGTGGTGTAGCCCTTGTCCGCGAACCGTTGGCCAAAGCCAGCCATCGGCACGATGATGTCCATGGCTAGCCGTCCCTCCTGTAACGTTCCGCATCAGACATGCGCAATGCGGCGAGGTGCTGGGGAGCGAGATACCGTGCGCCCCCGAGAGTGTCGGCGAGTGTGCGCACCAGATGGGATGCGGTCAATATGTCATTGTAGTCGGCGGCTTTCTTGGCGTCCGTCCGATAACACATCCCGACGCCGAGCGCGAGCCCTACCGGAGCACCTGAAACAATGATGTCATCGAACGTTCCGACCGGCGCACCGTCAGTGAAGACGAATGAATCGGGGAACGGATGGTTCCGAAGCAGCGTCTCAGCGGCGTTTGCATCCGCAGCATACCTCCGCAGGACCGGATTGTCGGCGACGATGGCATGTTCCCTGCGCCGCCAGAGGGTTGCAGGCCACTCGATCCGTCCAGTGTACTCCTCCGCTCGGCGGATGACGTCATCGTGCAACGTGAGACACTCATCGATGGTGTCTGCGACGACGGTGAGCCCGTGGTTCTGGAACAGATAGACGTTCGTCTGACGCCCGGGGACGTCACGGACTTCGAGCGCCAGATCATGACCAGGGGTTGCATATGGCACCCACGTCGCTTCGGGAAAGACGGATCGAGCGATGTGCTGACCGGCGACGCAGCACGTGATCGCATTCACATACACAGGGTGCGTGTGGATGACGACACGACCCATGAGGGTGTGGAACGCGGTTTCCATCGACGGACGCAGTCCCTGGTTCGGCACGAGCAATGCGGCCGCGGCGGCAGCGTCGGGTTTGACTTGCGTGTAGAGCGACCTGAAGGGAGCCATATCGATGCGCACCATGTCGGCAGGTTCGTGCATATCGGATAACGTGCGTCCCGACGGCTTTATGTAGAGTGCGTCGTCATCCTGTTTGAGGGAGATGTTGCCGCCGGCGCCTTGCACGATGTCCTTGCGGCGGCCGAGCGATTGTGCGATGGTGCAGATGTGTTTGAGTTCATTCATGGTTATCCCTTCGTCGCTGAAGTTCGCTCAAGTGATGGATGAACAGCATCTGCAGCACACCATTGAGACCAGCATGCCACCGGGGTTCGTTGTCGAGCAGCAGCGCGTAGTCCGGAATGAGCGTTCTGCACAGGTGTTTCACGTCACCGGCGCTGATGGCGCCGCTGACGTGGAGGGTCTGATGGGTGCAATCCTCGTCGTAGTCCTGCGTGCACTGGAGCGAGGTACCGTGAAGCAGTTCGACGAAGCGGTCCGTGTCAATCGTGTTGTCGAGCGTGACATCGAGCATGAGTGGACTGGAAGGACTGCTCGCCCCACCTGAGAGGGAAGCGCTGAATCTGACGACCATCGTCGCGAAATCGCGCTGCGGGAGGATGTGACGCTCGGTATCGGGTCGGCGAGCGGCAAGTTGCCGCAGGACCTCGGCTCGCGTGTGACCTCGCTCGGAACGGTCACGGTCTATCTTCCAGCGGCGACGTAATCCTTCGTCAGGTTCAAGGAAAATGCGGATGTCCTGCATATCACGCATTCCCTTCAGATAGAACGGGTGCAGGCCGGCGAAGATGAGGAAACGGCGTGGCACGAGCGGCTGGGGGTCTGTGAACGCACCGGTGTCGTGGTCGTACGAACGGCGCATGACCGTCTTCCCGTTGGAGAGTTGGAGCGCCTGATTGTAGTCGAGATGCAACCTGTTGCTCCTGGGGTCAAGATGGGTGCGTTCTCGCCAGTGCTCATCGCCGCGCGCCCACCGGTGCATATCATCGCCGTTGACTATGATGGTGTTCCGAGTGCCGCACGTATCGAAGAGGATGTTCGAGAGTGTTGTCTTCCCGGAACCGGAGTCGCCGCCGATGCCTATCGTGACTGGCTTGTTGCGGATGAGATACTCATCCTGACGACGGATGCCATACCTGTATATCCAGTACGCGATGACGAGGACGATCGAGGCGAGCAGCGAGAACATGAGCGAGCTGACAAGGGGGGCGGTGCCGCCGAGCAGTGCATGGATGGTCGGCATCGATGCGGCGCCAGGCCACATGAGTTGCAGGACCCGGGGGAAATCGGCGTCCTTCCACGTCCAGAAGAACAGGAAGTAAACGGCATTGAGCGCCCAGTACGTGAATCGTCGGACAACATCGATGCGGATGAAGAAGAAAGCGATGAACGGCATGCCCCAGAAGAACCATCCGGGCCGTGGCGGCACGAGTATCATGAATATCGCGAACACGAGGCTGAGTATCATCATGAGTGCGTCGGGCGTGATGCGTCGATAGCCCGCGAACCTGAGGAACAGGCCGGCATATGCTATGGGAGCGACGAACAGCAACAGTTGGTCGCTGAGCGGGAAGCTGAACGCAAAGAGCCGCGCCTGCTGGTCGGAGAAGAACACCATGCGGACCAATCCTTCCGAGAGGAAGGGTAGGACGAAGAGCGCGAACGTCCCTGCCGTGAGCGCGGCGCATGTGGCGACGATGGGTAGCGACCGCTTCTTCTTCCAGACGTAGAGCAGTAGGAAGGGGAACGCGAGAAGCACGCTGGTCTTGGAAGCGAGTCCGAGTCCGAGCACGATGAACGAGAGTGCCAGCGAATGACGGATTCTGCTCGTGAGCAGCACGACCGAGAGGATGAGGAACGCTATGGGAACCGCATCGAGCTGGCCGTGGACGTAGCTTATGTAGAAGAGCACGGGTGACGCCCAGTAATAACGGACGACATCAGTGGTGCGCCCGCGCGTGAGATGGCACAGGAGCAGCGCGATGCCGATGTCGGCTGCGAGCAACGGCAAACGCAGCACGAAGACTGACGCTGCGGCATGACCGATGACGAACGGCGCCAGTGCGGCGAATGGCCCCGCGAACAGCAACAACATGAGAGGAGGGTAGGGGAAGGCATTGACGGCACCATGCGCGACAAAGAACGCATAAGGATCCGTGAACGGGTGGGCCACGAACTGTTGGATGAACGGGACGAACAGGCGCAGTGGGAAATCGGAAGAGAACACCGCCGATGCGACGAGTTTGAGTGCGAGGATGGCAAGAAACATCCTGCTACGCAAGAGGCGGGTGGCATAGTCCGCTAACTCCTTTCTCATGCCGCAACCCCCTCACGACGCACTTATAAAGCTTACGAACTATTAGTAACCGTGGAATGGTAACGCTCCGGAAGAGTGGCAAGATTCATATACCGTGGGAAAGGGGATGGCGGCATGGCGCGCATCCTCGTGCAGCGGGAGCAGCGCGAGAACGTCAACGGTCGTGATCGCGTCGTGGTCGAGGAGCATCTCTATCTTGTCCCGAGCACCGACAAGGACGCGATGACGGCGCACGGTTTCGTGGCGAAAGCCGATTTGAAGAAGCCGGCAGGAACGAGCGTCAAGACCAACACCGGCAAAGAGCTCATTCTTCTCGACGCGTCGTTCGCGGACGCCATCGCACACTTCCAGAAGCTGCCGCAGACCATCCTACCGAAAGACGCAGGACTCATCATCACGACGACCGGCATCGGCAAGGACAGCATCGTTATCGACGCCGGCGCAGGCAGCGGCGCGCTCACCGCGATGCTCGCGAGAGTCAGCAAGCATGTCACCGCGTACGAAATCAAGGAAGAATACCTCAAGAACATCGAGAAGAACCTCAAGTTCGCCGGTCTGGACAACGTCACGCTCAAGCACGCCGACATCACCGAAGGCATCGAGGAACGCAACGTCGACCTCGTCACGCTCGATATGCCTGAACCGTGGCACGCAATCCGGGCAGCGCACGCTGCGCTCAGGCCCGGCGGCTACGTCGTGATGTACGTGCCGAGCGTGCCGCAGATGATGCAGTGCGTCGATGGACTCGAAGCGTCCGGTACGTTCCTGGTTCTCAAGGCAGTCGAGCTCATCGAGCGTCCGTGGCACGTCGAGGGCAAGAAGGTCAGGCCGAAATCGGATTTCGTCGGCCACACCGCATTCTTGATTTTTGCAAGAAAGCTTCAGTAGTTCGTCACGTCGAACGAATATGTGCCGTTGTCATCCATCATCGTGGCGTGCGACAGCTGTTCTTTCTTCGGCAGGAGATTGCGTATCATCCACAGGTCCGAGGGGATGATGGTGTCCTCTGCGAGAGCCTTGATGTCGAACCACGCGACCTCACCTTCCGGGCTTTTGCTGAGAGTGCCATCGATGACGCTCGCCTTGCAGAGGAAGAGGAGGAACGAGTGTTTCTTGATGCCGTTCTCGATGACGTGCTCGGGCATGACGCCACAGAACTTCTCGAAGCGCACGTCGAGTCCTGTTTCCTCCTTCACTTCACGCACAGCCGCGGCAGGTATGGTCTCGTCGTGCTTGAGCTTGCCGCCGACAAGCCCCCAGAGCCCCTTGTAGGGCATCTTATTGCGCTGGAGGAGGCAGATTTTCCCGTCGCGCACGATGGCGACCACCGCAACGCATAACGGCGGTTGTTCCTTGCCGGTATGGTGCGCGAGGTGCGGGATGATGCCTTGTCCTTTGATGGTAAGATCATACGCATCGCCGTTCTTGACGAGGATGCCTTCTGCCTGGAGCTGCTTGAGGAAATAGACGAGGTGATTCGAACGCAACCCTGTCGCTTTTTCGATGGCGGTGAACGCGAGCGTTTTCTGTGTCGCGAAGAGCGTCACGATGGCTTCGCGCTCTGCTTTGCTCATCACGATTGCAGGGGTCGTCATATACGTGGCAGAGTCGGACCTGTTTATATCCGTATCCTCAAAAGAGTTTGACCCACACAATCCTTTTATACGTCGAGGGAAAGCGCAGTGGCATGGATGCGACGTTGAGTGCATGGTGCGACAAGGCAGAGGAATTGCGCGTCGCCATCGGCGATGAATACTGGAAGATGAACGTCGGGTTGCCCTACAGCAAGGAGAAGCTCGCGCAACTCGAAAAAGCCAACGGCGCACATGCGAGCGTCTTCCTGAAGGACTTCAACGAGCCGAAATCATTGGTTCTCGACGCTGTCGAGAGCGTTGGTTCTGAACGAACGCACGAACTCTATCTCAAACTGCACGACCTCAGAAAGTCGGATATCATCAGCAAGAAACAGAAGTTCAACGGCAAACCTGTGAATTGGGCGACCTGGCGCCAGTTCGTGAGCAGCGCGTCCGACAAGCAGCGAAAAGAGGTCTTCGATGAGTTCATCGGTCTGACGAATAAAATCACACCAATAATCAAGCAGCGCTTCGACACGATCGTCAAGACCTACAAAGAGCACAATCTCGACCCACTCCAATCCTATTGTGATGACCATCGCATGTCGCTCAGATGCCTCAAAGACACGATGCATCACCTGGGAGACGGGGTACGCCACGCGTTCGACCGCGACTGGAAGCATTACACGCAAGAGCTCCTAATGCGAGACCCGCGCAACTACGATGACTTCTACTACATGCGCAACGCCATCTTCAGCAAGATGCCGCACATCAGCATCAATCCTCTGAGCGGCGTCCTGAACACCGCAAAGGAGCTCGGCTTCGACACGACGAAAATCATCCTCGACAAGGAGGACCGTCCGGACAAGTACGCGAGCCCGTTCTGTTCGTTCGTCAAGGTGCCGACCGACGTGCGCGTCTCGTACAAGCCGGAAAAGCCCATCAACGACATGCACTCCATCTATCACGAGTATGGTCATGCACTCCACGCGACCACAATCAGGAACGACCTGCCCTACTGGACGAAGTACGTCACGAGCAATGGTCTCAACGAGACGTTCAGCACGCTCTTCGAGGACCTCACGCATGACGCTGAATACCTGCACAAGAAAATCGGTATCGCGTCGAAGGACGCGGACGACATCGTCGAGCGCATCCGGTTCATGCGGCTCTACGCCGTCGCGTTCTACGCAGCCAACTCGCTCTTCCGCATCGAGACGTGGGAGAAGAAGCTGCCCTTCGATGACTGGGACAAGCGTTACGCACATCACATCAAGGAGTGCATGGGCATCGACATGCCTGGCAACTACTGGCAGCTGCATCATATCCTGCCGGAATCGGTGATGTACGTGCCCAGCTACTTGCTCGCCGAAATCCGCGCAGCAGAAATCAGCAAGGAAGCGAAGGACGACTTCGGCAGGCACTGGTGGCAGGAAAAAGCATCAGGCATCTACATCAAGAACCTGATGAAGGACGGCAGCGACAGCGAAGCGGGCACCTTCGAGGGCATCGACCCGAAGCCTTTTATCGAAGAACTCGTGAAACGTGTCTAATGGCATACTGGTGCAAAGCGTCAAAGGAACTCTCGGACGACGAGTTACGACACGTTGCCATGACGCTGCACTGCACCGTGGACTACATCGCAAAGGTCGTGGATGAACCCCGCTGGGATTACAACATCCACAAGGAGTCGTTGACGGACGAAGAAATGAGCGTTCTCCGGATCGTTGGTCTCGAGGTCTTAGTAAGCGCCGAAAAACAGAAACAGCTCCATGAAAACTACAGACGCAGCCAAGAAGAATTCAGACGTAGTAATGCTTCTTTTCCGCCTTCTGCTCGCGGTCGTTGACGCTCTCGGGCTTGTTGACGCGTGGCCGGTGTGATTCCGGGTCGCGGCGGAACGTGATGCCGATGCTTTCGAGGAAGTTGTTCATCCCGTCCACCATGCCATACGGACCGTGTGCCTCGCCATTATTTCCAGGCGCGCCTTCGAACACCATCAAACGGTCGGCCAAGTAATCCAGGAACATCAGGTCGTGGTCGACGACGAGCAGCGTCCTCTCGCGTTGGTCCGCGAACTCACGCAGCACCTTGCTGACGATGAGGCGTTGTTCGACGTCCAAAAATGCGCTGGGCTCGTCCAGCACGTACAGGTCGGCGTCGTTCATGAGTGTGCGCGCTATCGACACGCGCTGCAACTCGCCGCCCGAGAGCGTGTTGAGCTGCTTCATCATCAAAGGATGGATGTCGAGCGGCTTGAGCACGAGCGCGTCGTATTTCGAGAGGTTCTGACCGAGCACGGCCTGCACGAGTTCGTCGCTCTCGCTTTCGAGATACTGCGGCTTGTACGACACCTTCAACGTGCTGTCGTGCTCCCCCGCATCGGGTTTAAGGACGCCTGCGAGAAGCTTGACGAACGTCGTCTTGCCGATGCCGTTCTCGCCCAGCACCCCGACGACTTCGTTCCGATACAGCGTGCCGTTCGATGCGCTCAACGTGAACTTGCCTTGCGTCTTGCGGATGCCGCTCCATGTCGTGAGCGTCACTTTCGTGCCCTGCTTCTTCTCCTGGCGCTTGGTGAACTCGATGTTGTGGTCGCGGAAGCGCATGTTCTCGCTGCGCAGCCATCCTTCGAGGTAGCTGTTCATGCCTGTGCGTGCGGCGGAGGGCTGCGACACGATGCCGTACGCGCCTTCCTTGCCGAACACGATGTGGATGTTGTCGCACATCGCGTCCAAGATGATGAGGTCGTGCTCGACGACCATCATCGAGCGTGCTTCGGACGGGAAATCGCGGATGATGCGCGCTGCGCGGAGGCGTTGCTTGATGTCAAGGTACGACGTCGGCTCGTCGATGAGGTAGAGGTTCGCGTCCTTGAGCAGCGCCGCGCAGATGGCGACGCGCTGCAGCTCACCACCTGAGAGCGTGCTTACATCCGAATCCAGCAAGTTGCCCAAATCGAGCTGCAACGCAAGGTCATGCAGCGCATTACGTCCATCCGACTTCTTCAGCAGCTGGCGCACGCTGCCTTTGGTGAACTTGGCGATCAAATCTACCTGTTGCGGTTTGTAGCTCACCGAAACGCTGCCGTCGCGCAGTTGCTCGAAGAACTGCTGTGATGCGCCGCCCTTGAAGTAGTCGAGCAGTTCATCGTAGCTCTTGTCGGCATTCGTTCCGAGGTTAGGCTTGAGCAGCCCTGCGAAGATGCGGAACGCGGTGCTCTTGCCGATGCCGTTGCGACCCAGTATCCCCACGACTTTGCCGAACACCGGCTGCGGCAAGTTGTACAGATGGAAGCCGTTGTGACCATACTGGTGGACGGGCTTCTTGGTCAGCTCGTCCGGCAGGTTGGTGATGAAGATCGCGTCGAACGGGCACTTGTTGGGGCAGATGCCGCAGCCGACGCACAGGTTCTCGTCGATGTCCGCTTTTTTCGTGACAGGATCCGGCTTGATGCAGTCCTTGCCTTCCTTGTTGACAGGGCAGAGGCGCGCGCAGAGATAGTTGCCACAGGCAGCGGGATTGCAGCGGTCCTTGCGGATGACGGCGATGCGGGGCATAGGCGACCGTCCCGCCGCCGCCTATAAAAACCTTCACGCCACTATCTTTAAATACAGTCCGCTTGCCCTCGACGGCATGAAGTGCGAGCTGTGCAGCGCGGCGCTCGCCACGACATTCCTCAAGAAAGTCGTGGGGTCGTACGTGCGCGATGGCAAGGGCAAGCGGCATCTCGTCTGCCCTGCGTGCCAGAAGAAGCACGGACAAGACATCCGCAAACAGTTCGCGTGACAATGGTACGGCGATAGCCCGGAATGTATCGCCTCTGTAGCTCAGCGGCAGAGCGTCTGCTTCGTAAGCAGAAGGTCGGGGGTTCAAATCCCTCCAGAGGCTGCGAACCGTCGTGAGCAGACTCTGGAGGTCCGCCAACAAGCAGCAGCGAAGTTGGCGTCTACCTCCAGAGGCTTTCTACAGAAATTAGTTGGTAGTCCGTCAACGGGAATATTTACTTATACTGGAACGCCGAACACCGCAGTGTAATGACGCAGAACGGGTCAAAGAAATTCCTTTTCGTCTCGCACGAGAGTTTGAGCGGCGATCTGGCGTGGCACGTGAAGACCGAGGGCCACGCGGTCAAGGCGTTCATCAAGAGCGAGACGGACAAGGATGTCTACGAAGGCATCATCGACCGCGTCGACGACTGGAAAGCGCACGTCGACTGGGCTGACGTCATCGTCTTCGATGACACGGGCTTTGGGAAGCACGCCGACGAACTGCGCAAAAAAGGCAAGAAAGTCGTGGGCGGCAGCGAGTACACCGACCGCCTCGAGGACGACCGGGATTTCGGCCAGGCGGAGATGCGACGTGTCGGCATGCAGACGCTGTCCACGACGGAGTTCACATCGTTCGACGACGGAATCAAGTTCGTGAAGGAGAATCCCGGACGCTACGTCTTCAAGCCGTCAGGCTTCAACACGTCGGGCATGAAAGGCCTGCTCTTCATCGGCGAGGAGGAGGACGGTCTGGATCTTATCGAGGTGATGACGCACAACAAGAAGGCGTGGTCCAAGCGTCTGCCGAAGTTCGTGCTCCAGAAGTACGCGTCCGGCGTCGAAATCGCGGTGGGCGCATTCTTCAACGGGAAGAAGTTCGTACTTCCCATCAACGTGAATTTCGAGCACAAGCGCCTCTTTCCAGGCGACATCGGCCCGATGACAGGCGAGATGGGCACGCTCATGTACTGGTCCGAGCACAACACGATGTGGCGTCTCACGCTCGAGAAGATGGAGGCGTCGCTTGCGGCATCGGGCTATGTCGGCTACGTCGATTCCAACTGTATCGCGACGCCGCGCGGCATCTACCCGCTCGAGTTCACGTGCCGTTTTGGCTACCCGACGATAAGCATCCAGCTCGAGGGCATCCAGACGCCGGCAGGCGAGTTCCTCTACAAGCTCGGCGCAGGCGAGGACTTCGCCATCAAGACGAAGAAAGGGTTCCAGATAGGCATCGTCGTCGCCGTCCCGCCGTTCCCGTACGACGACAAGAAGGTCGCTGACATCTACAAGGACTCGAGCATCATCCTCAAGAAGAAGACGTTGGACGGCATCCATCTGGGCGACGTGAAGTTCGTCGACAACGACTGGCACCTCGCCGGCGATTCAGGGTACGTCCTTGTTGTCACGGGTGCTGGCATAACTGTCGATGACGCGCGGAAGCAAGCATACGCTCGCGTCAGGAACGTCCTGCTGCAGAACATGTTCTACCGGACAGATATCGGCGAGCGCTGGAACACGGACAGCGACAAACTCCAGACCTGGGGCTATCTCTACTGACGCAGCACGCACAGCAGCCAGTGGACGGAACTGCGCGCGTCGCGCCATGCCTTGACGAACGATGCACGTGAGACGCGCACGCGTCGGCCGAGGACGGGATCCTGGAGCGTCGTGAAGCGTTCGCCCGCGCCGACCACGATGGCATAGTGCGAGTCCTCGACAGGATTGTAGTGTCGCGAATGCTGGAATTCGCGATGCTCGGGATAGATCAACTGCGGCATCCAGTCGACGATGACGACCCCCTCCTTGACCGAGCGCTGCAGGTCGCGGTAGCGGCAACGGTATGCCATCCAGTATGGCGCTTCGAGCTTGCGCAGGCAGCGCTGCATGCCGAAGTTGCTCGTCCCGTGTTTGGCTGTGGTCTGGGCGCAGCGCGCTATCGTCCGTTCCGTGACGCGGTGGCCGCGTGCGGCGAGCGCCATGCGCAGCACCGCAGGACCGCATGTGTAGTCCTTCTGCTGGCGGTAGTACGGAACAGCCATCGAAAAGAACAGGTGTCGGTCGCTTATAAAATGGTCGACTGCACCGGCGCGTCACAGACGGCGGTGCTCGATGTGTTGAAGGTGCCTAGTGAGCTCCTCGCGCCAGCGCTCTTCCGGTTCTTTCTTGGCGTAGAACGCGCCTGCGATGGCGATGAGCAACGCCGCGACGCTGTCGCTGATGAGGTCGTAGATGGTGTCTTGCAAGCTCGGCTGGTTGTTGGCGCCAACGAGCGCGTCGGTCGCGAACTCCGCTATCTCCCACAGCGCGCCGATGGCGATGGCGAAGAACAGCGCGAAGATTGCCATGAGCCGCACGCTCACCTGGATCTTGCCTGCCAACTGCAATGCGTACACGCCGTAGAAACCGAGCGCGCCGATGACCGCGGTGCCAAGGACATGTGCGACGACATCCCACCACCAGAACGCGGCGTAGAAGTTGAAATGCAGGCCCAGCAGGTGCGTGAGCAGCAGCACAGTGATGAAGAACTCGAAGAGCCACGGCATCGTGACCTTGTAGTTGTGCTTGACGAGCGCAGGCAGCCACGAGAAGAAAATCGCGATGAGCGCGGCGCCTGCGCGTGCGTAGCTGCCGTCGAAGATGAAGAGCGGCACCATGAGCGCAAGCACGACCTGCAGCACCCACATCATGACGCGGCTCAGGTTGAATCTCATTGGCGCAACGCCTCCACCGGCGGAATCTTGGCCGCCTGCAATGCAGGCAGCGTCCCGGAGATCGAACCGACGACGAAACTGAACGCGAGCGCGCCTGTGATGAGCCAGACTGAATACTGCACCTGCACGAGCGTCGTGCCGAGCAGTTGTGTGCTGATGATCTCGACGCTCTTGCTGAGTGCGATGCCAAGCATGATGCCGATGACGCCGCCGACCGTGCCGAGCATGCCGCTTTCGAGGAAAAAGAGTGTGAAGATGTCGCTGTTGCGGCCGCCGATGGCTTTCATGACGCCGATTTCCCGTATCCGCTCGAGCACCGCCGTGTACATCGTGTTCATGACACCGATGCCGCCGACTAATAAGGATATCGCGCCGATGCCGACGAGGACGGCTTGCACGATGGTGAGCACGGTGTTCACGCTCTCGAGCAGCGACGCCGGCGTCTGTATGTCGAAGTCTTCCCGACCGGTCTCGAGGTTACGATGCTGCCGCAGCGCTTTGCTGATGTCCTCTGCCACCCTGACAGGGTCCGCGCCTGGCTGCACGCGCACCGCGATGCCGCCGACCTCGTCGCGCGCATCGAACAACCGCTCGAACTCCGCCTCGGGCATGAGGATGACACGCGCCCCTGTTGGTTGGCCGGTGCGTTTGAGCACGCCGACGACCTTGAACTCGACGTCGTTGATGGTGATGTCCTTGCCCGGCGCGAGTGCTTGGCCGAGCGGGGAATCATCGTCGCCGAACCTGGAGCCGACGGTGACGCGGCGTCCTTCATTCGGCTCGATGAGGCGTCCTTGGGCAGCTTGTGCGCGGAACGCGCCGAGCACCAAGTCCCGCGCCTTGGGGTCATCCGGGATGTTGGTGACGAACGTGACGTCGATCCTGTCTTTGAACGCGATGCGCGCGCTGCGTATCGTTCGCTTGGCGGCGACAGCGACGCCCGACACGTCTTCGACCACTGCGATGTCGGTCTCATCCAATGATGCGACGCTCGCAGCGCCCGGCGGACCGAAACCAGGGGATTTCGCGGTCACGAAGAGCAAATCAGGTCCGAAACCGCTGAAGCTTTCGAGGACCGCGGTCTGCAATCCCTGGCCGAGGCTGATGAGCGAGACGATGGCGGCGATGCCGATGAAGATGCCGAGGATCGTCAGGTACGAGCGTACCTTGCGACGCAGCAGGCCGCTTGCCGCGATGCGTGCCAAGTCCAGGACGTTACTCATAGCGGAGCGCCTCGACTGGTTGGAGTTGTGATGCCTGATAGGCGGGCAAGAACCCGCTCAGCGCGCCGATCACGAATGCGAATGCAAGCGCGCCGAGGATGAGATACCATGGGAAGAAGACCTGGATGAGGTCGGTGCCCAGCGCGAGCTGCGCGCCGAACTTGACGACCTCTGCGATGCCGATGCCCAATCCAACGCCGATGATGCCGCCCGCCATGCCAAGGAAGCCGGCCTCGACAACGAAGAGCGAAAGGATGTCTTCGTTACGCGCACCGATGGCTTTCAGGACACCGATCTCGTTGGTGCGCTCGAGCACTGCGGTGTACATCGTGTTCATGATGCCGACGCCGCCAACGAAGAGCGAGATGGCGGCGACGCCCACGAGCACGATCTGGATGATGGTGAGCACCGAGTTGAACGCCTCGAGGATGTCGTCCGGGGTCTGGACGTCGAAGTCCTCGTTGTCCTTGTCGAGACCGCGGAAGTTGCGCAGCGACCTGCGCACGCTCTCCGCCACGACAAGCGGGTCGTCGCCTGCGCTGCTCTGCACCATGAGGACACTGTACGTGTCGGGTTCGTCGAGCAGTTCGCGGGCGCGGTCCTCCCCCATCCAGACGGCGGTGTCGACGCCGGGGTCACCCATCTTTTTCCACACGCCGGCGACCTCGAACACCTCGCCTTTGATGCGTATCTTGGCGCCGACGTCGAGCTGTTTGGAAAAAAGCCCTTCGCGCGTGAGTTCCGCACCGATAATGACGTGGCTGCTATCGCCACGCGTCAGCAGTTTCCCCCGCTCGATTTCGAGGTCGCTTGCCTGGATCATCAGTTCGCGCTCGTCCGTGTCCTCTGCGAACGACGTGAGGTAGAAGACGCCTTCCTCGTCTCCGGATTCGACGGTGATGCCCGTCTGGATGAAGCCGGCACCGCGACGGACGCCGCGAGTACGCAGCACCCGCTCGAGGTCGTCGCGGGTGATGGGATTGGTCGCGACATCGCTGAACGCGCCGAAATTGCTGTTCTCGGGTGAGATGAAAATCTTGTCCGCACCCAGGTTCTCGAATTCGGCGGCGATCGATGTCTTGAGCCCTTGGCTGAGGCTCACGAGACTCACGACCGCGGCGATGCCGATGAAGATGCCGAGCATCGTCAGGAGCGAGCGCAGCCTGCTACGTATGAGGTTGCGCAACGCCATCCTGACGATGTCCTGCAGCATCAGTTCTTCCGCTTCGCGTGCCGGGCGCGCCTGCGCCAGACGATGACGCCTATCACGACAACGACGACGATGACGATGACTATCGTCGACCCGTTGCCGTTCTGCTGGCCCAGGTCCGCTTTTGTCAGGAGCGGCATCGTCACCGTGATACCTGTGCTGTAGCGCTCGTTGTTCGCGTCCTGATAGGTGAGGACGACGGGCAGCTGCAGCTCGCGCGCATCTTTCTTGACCTTGATGCTGTAGCTCGCGGATTCATAGTCGTCGGACTCGATCTCACCGACGTATTGTGTCGGGGAGGAGAGGATGCCGAACGCATCGGTCGCCTGCAACGTCGCGGTGAGGAATTTGACGTCGCTCACGCCGCGGTTGACGAACCGGATGCTCACGTCGAGCGGCTTGCCCTTCTCGAACGCCACGTTCCGATCGACATAGGCGGTGAGTTCTGGTTCCGCTCCCACACGGACGCCCACGTGTTCCTTGCGCGTGATGTTGCGGCCGCCGCTATCGACGTAATTGACGATGAGCGGGATGCGGTACGGCCTGCTTGCCGCATCGGGCTCAGCGGCGAGCTGGAAGACGAGCGTCGCCTTCATGCCGGGTGCGAGGTTCACGACAGAAGCAGATGTGCCGCCGCCGAGCGGAACGAAGGGAACATCCGTCTCGCCATCCTCGCTGAAAAGCCCCAGGCGCACCGACGCATAACGGACGAACGCATCGCCGACGTTGGTGAGCTCGATGGTGACGCTGCTCTCCTCACCCGGCGCTATCTGTGCAGGGGTCGCGTCGACGTCGCTGACGACGAGGAGGGCAGTGGACGAGCGCACCGACAGGGTGGAGGTGAATGTCGGCGCGTCATCGATGCCTTGCGCGCGCCACGTGTACGTGAGCGGCATGTCGCCTTGCAGCGCATCCTCTGCTACACGGACGCGATACTTGACGAGCGCGCTCTGGTGCGCATCAAGCGTCCCGATAACGTGTTCTGCGGCGTCGCTGTCGAGACTGAACGGGAACTCGGGCAGCAGGATGAACCGCAGGTCGTTGACAGCGGTATCCCCTCTGTTCTCGATCTTGTACCACACATCGACGTACTGGCCCGGACTTGCCGGGAACGGGTCGTAGCTGAGCTGCACGACGTAGACGTCGCCGTAGGGTATGTCGAATCCTTGCACGCCGTCATTGGTCTGGCTGTAGGCAGCCAAGACCATCGGGCAGCATAGCAGCGCCACGAGGGCAACTAGTGTTTTTCTCATTCTTTTCCTCCTCCACCACGTGATTGCTTGACGACTGTGCCATCGCGCAGCATGCAGATGCGTTCTGCGTGCCGTGCGACGTGCTGGTCGTGCGTCACGACGATTATCGTTTTCCCTTGCTTGTGAAGCCTGTTCAGGAAATGGATGACGATCTCGCCGGACTTGCTGTCGAGATTGCCTGTCGGTTCGTCCGCGAGGATGACATCGGGCTTGTTGGCCAGCGCCCGGGCGATGGCGACGCGCTGCTGCTGGCCGCCCGACAATTCACTGGGCTTGTGGTCGAGGCGGTCGCCCAGACCCACGAGTTGGAGGAGTTCTGTCGCGTATGCGATACGTTCCTCGTGCGGCGTGCCCTGGAACGTCATGGGCAGCAGCACGTTCTCGAGCGCGGTGAGCGTGTTGATGAGGTTGAAGCGCTGGAAGATGAAGCCGATGGTGCGGCCGCGGATCTGCGCAAGGTCGCTTTCGCGCAGGTGCGCGATGTCCTTTCCTTCGAGGTAGATGTGTCCTTTTGTCGGGATGTCGAGGCAGCCGATCATGTTCATCGCAGTGCTCTTGCCGCTGCCGCTGGGCCCCATGATGCTCACGAACTCCCCTTCGTGCACCGAGAGGTCGAGCCCTTGGAGCGCGGTCACGTTCACCTCGCCCATCTTGTAGATTTTCCAGACGTCCTTGCATTGGATGATGACGCGTTTCATTGGCGCACCTTCCGGAGTTTGGTCGTGGCGTCGCGCAGTATGGTGCGGATTGCCCCTGCGTCCGTCGCTCCTGCGATTGCGAGGAGGAACTGCCGTTTGAAGTCGGCCAGATCGTGCTCGTACTGTGCCAAGGGCTTCTCATTGGCGGTCATGCTACGCAGCACACCGAAGAGCGCCTCTGCCTCGGGCGCGGTATGCGTCGCGGCGCATACGATATGCAGACGTGCGAGTGCCTGCTCGAGCGCTTCGTCCCGCGAGTGTTGCATCATGGCAAGAGCGTCTTTGCCTGCCGCGGTGATAGTGTAGTTGCGCCGTCGTGCGTCCTGCTTGACGCTCACGTGTCCATCCTGTTTGAGCTGGTCGAGAAGAGGGTAGATGGAACCCGCGCTTGGTCGCTTGCCGGTCGCTGCCTGCACCTTGCCCATCAACGCATACCCGTTGAGTGGTTGCTGCGAAAGCAGCCGCAACACCATCATCGCAAGGGGGCGCACCATATATCGCTACCGATATGTCGTCATCGTTGTATCGTCAACGATAGTATGTGCACATATAAGCGTTGCGTTGCGCGGTGTGTGCGACAATATTATATACACGACAGGAGGCGCCGCACGTATGCATCAGGACGATGAACGGCGTCAGCGCCGCAACAGGATCATACTCGGCGTGGGCATCGTGCTCATCATGGTGCTCAGCACGTTCGGCATCGTGCTCGACCAAGGCACGCAAAGCGGCGGGGTCGAACGTGTCAACGGCATCAAGTTCGAAGCGGCGGCCGATGGTGTCATCGCGCGCATCAACGGCGTCACCACGACGTTCAGTTTCCTGCCATCGCAGGTCACAGGCATCCCTGTCGAAGGGGATGTCGCCGGCGCGCTGCGCGACACGGTCTCCTTCTACATGACAAGCGATCCAAAGGACTACTTCAACAAGGACATCGACGCCGTCGTGCTGCATTTGCAGACAGTCCTGCCCGAGCTCGAGGAGGTATTCCCGGTGCCGGCGTTCACGAACGCGACAGGGTACACACGGAAGAACATCACGTGCGAGGATGCGACGACGACCGTGCCTGTCGTCCTGTTCTCCTACGGCAACCGCACCGCACTCATCCGCGAAGACGGCTGCATCCATGCGCTCGCGACGTCGCAGGCGGATGTCTACCGTCTGGGCGAGCGCATCATGTTGATGACGCTCGGAGTGACCGATGTCGAAACAGCTTGACCCGACCATCGCGGCGATGACGCGGGAGCACACGCCCCATAAACCCGTTCCTGAGCCGCATGCTGAGGACGAACCTGGCGCGCGTGTCCTGATATGGACGCTCGTCGTCATCGGCGTTCTTTTCGTCGCCATCATCCTCTTCCGCTCTGCGTTCGTCACCACACCGAAGGCGGAGACGGTGACGTACAACAACTTCGAGTTCACGCAGCTGCCTGACACGTTCTGGCAGTTCCGTTGGCAGCGTGAGGATGCCATCTTCCACGTGCCGCTGCGCTACAACCCATTGCAGCTCGAGAACGTCACGGTCAAGGGCACACTCTCCCCCTCGTTCGGCAACCGCAGGGACGTCTACGTCACCATCGATCCATCCAACCAGAGCACACGCGAACACATAGCGTTGGCGGCGGCTGAACTGACCATCAACCTCGGCAAGGTGTTCGGCGTGAACGTGGTACCGGCATGCACGCGCAACGACAGTTATCCGTGCAACGTCTACGAGACCGTGACGTGTCAGAATCCTGGCGAACGTTCCGTCATCTACCTGCAGGAAGCACCAGGACCGGCCGTCGAACAGCGCGGTGACTGCATCGTTGTGCGTGGCGAGCGCTGGGACATCGTGCAGGCGGTCGACCGCATCCTCTACAAATTCTACAAGGTCATGGACGACTAGCTCCATAAAGCAGTTATACGACGGAACCATCCTCCGGCCATGGTGCATCTTCTGGTCTCCTCCGACCAGTTGGATGGCATCGCTGCGGCAGCCATCCTCGGACGCGCGTTGACCTTGCACGGCAACGACTGGCGTCTTGCCGCGACCGTGAGTCTTCTTGATGTGAGCGCGCACCAGGAAGTGCTCGCATGGCAGGGCGCGACGCTCTCGCTTGTCGACGTGACCCCTGCGAATCTGGGCAGTGACGATGTGGTCCGGGCGCTCGGTCAGGGCAACCGTATCGCGTATTGGTGCACGGATTTTCCGCTCGGCCGGCAGCATGTCGAACTCGTCAACGAGGTCGCCGCGACCGCGGATGCGGACGCTGTGCAGACAGACTGCAGTTCAGCAGGACTCGCGCTCAGACGGTTCCTGCCGCACGACGCGGTTGCCCAGCAACTGGCGACGATGGCGCAGGACATCAAGCGATGGCGGCGCAAGGATGAGGCGGCGCTGCGGCTCGCCGACGTCATCGCCAGTGGCTACGACCGGCGCAAACTCGTCGAGATGCTCTCGAAAGGTGTCTTCTGGTCGCCGACGCTCGAGATGGAACGTGAGAAATACTGCGAACGACGCGACAAGGCGCTGGCCGACCTGCCCAAACACCTTGTCATCAAGGACTATGTCGGGAAGAAGTTCGGTTTCACACTCTGCGCCTCGTTCGTGCCCAGCGCGATAGCCTGCCAGGAACTGCTCGACCGCCATGTGGGCGTCGATGTCGCCGCCGTGATATTCCGTGACGGTCGGATCGTCTTCCGCCGTGGCGAGGGCGTCGACTGTGATTGTGCCACCCTCGCGCGGCTGTTTGGCGGCGACGGACGGCAATTCGCGGCAGGCGGTCGCGTGCGCGGCGTGACGAGCGTGAGTGGCGAGAGTTTCGAGAAGGCGTTATTTGCCGTGGATCGGACGCTCAAGGACCATTTCTTGCGTTAAGCGTGAGACCCGACTGGGCCGGCCCTCCACAAGACATTTAAAAGCGCAGCGTGGGCGTCAGGACCATGAGTTACACCAAGGTCGTCGTGAAGGGAACGTTCTGGTTCCTGCTCTTCAGCATTCTCAGTGCGGGCGTGTTCTACCTCTGGCGGCTCATGCTCACACGGGAACTTTCGACCTCTGACGTCGGTCTGTTCTTCGCGGTCTTCAGCTTCGTGAACGTCATCACCAATATGCGGGAGCTGGGCGCATCGAGTGCTGTGGTGCAGCTCGTGGCAAAGTATCGGACGCAAGGGCGATGGACATTATTGCGTGAAACGCTCGTCTGGTTGTTGCTCTGGTACGCCTTCCTCGCGGCGATCTTCATCGCTGTCGTGTTCATCGCCGCGAAGCCGTTGTCGGCCTACTATTTCAAGGACATCGACGCAGTCCATCTCATCTACTGGTTGCTGCTGATGGCGGGGTTCGCCACCATCTACAGCTTCCTGACGGTCGCATTCCAGGGGTTACGCGAGATACGCTGGTATGCAATGATGCCCTTCGCGGTCGGCATCGCGGTTCTTGGCATGACCGGGCTGCTGCTGCGCCGAGGCTGGGGCGTCGACGCGCCGGCCGCGGGATATGCGTTCGCGGTCATCGTCGTCGCGTGTCTGGCCGCGTGGCAACTGACGCGCATCGAAGGCGTGCAGAAGCTCTTTGTGGGCCCGGTGAAGCTCAAGCGGCAGACGCTCAATAGCATCTTCAAGTTCGGCCTGCCAGCGAGCATCGGAACGGCCGCCACCTGGGTGTTCGCGAGCGTCGATCCGCTCGTGCTCACCGCACAGGGATCGTTGACGGCCGTCGCGCTCTATAGCGTCGCGCAGCCGATTGCCATGCTGTTGCGCTACGTCCCGAAGGCGATCACTGTCGTGATGTTCCCGGTCTCGGTCGAGCTGCACACGCTCAAGGATCGGCGTCTCAACGAGGGGGTACGGCAGGTGCAGAAGTATCTGATGCTGCTGCTGTTGCCTATCGGGATTCCGATTGTGACCCTTGCACCACAGATCATCGCCTTCCTCTTCCCGCCCGAGTACGGTGCGGCGGCGCAGACGTTGCAATTCCTGACCATCGCACAGATACTGGGCGCTGTCGCGCTCGTGAACACCTATGTGCTGCTCGGGATGGGGAAGCCACGCATCTTTGCCGGCATCCTTGTGACTGGTGCCGTCCTCAATCTCTTGCTCGATCTTATCTTGGTGCCCTCGTGGGGCGTCGTCGGCGTCGGCATTGCCAACGTCGTTGCGCAGGCCGGGATGCTCATCGTGTCGTTGTGGAAGTTGCAGACCACGGTCGACTACCGCACACCCTGGCGTGCATGGATGAAGATGGGTATCGCTGGCGTGATCCTTGTCCTGACCATGGACACCGCGAAGACGATGTTCGGTCCCGGCGTTCTTGGTGTTGGTGCAGCGACGTTGATAGGCATCGTGGCGTATGGCGGAAGCATCTTTCTTTTGCGCGCGCTCACCATCGACGAACTGCGCGGTCTCATCGCCCGCGTGATGCCTCGCTAGGATGGACAACGGCACCACGACGGGTTACGAGAATGATTCTCCGACGAGAAAGTAGCCCGGAGAGCGCGGCGAAACGATTCTTTCCATGAAAAATGTCGTTGCGACGCGCGATGAGGGTACTGCTTTTTATATCATGGAAACATGAACTGTGTTAGGGAGGTGTCATCGATGGCAAAGAAGCGCAGAAAATCATCAAAGAGAGCCGCGAAGAGGAAGTCGCCGAGGCGATCTTCGAAGAAAAAGAAGTCGTCGCGCGGATCCAAGCGCCGACGCTGAATCCTTTCTTTTTTATTTTAGGTACGTTCTCCCATGACATTCCTCTCACTTGCGGAATTCGGACGGATGCTCGTCATGACCCTGGCTGTCGCGGTCATTTTCCGTCGATGGGGGCCGCACGGTCCGCTGCTCAATCAGCTCGCCATCGCCGCAATCATCAGCGCGCCTGGCATCATCTTGCATGAGTTGGGGCACAAGTTCGTCGCGCTCGGCTACGGCCTGGACGCAACGTTCCAAATTCCTATATTCTGGCTCGGTATCGGCGTCGTGCTCTCGCTGATGAACGCGCCGTTCCTGTTCTTCGTGCCTGCCTATGTAGCCATCGGTGCTGGTGCGACGCCGCTGCAGCACGCGCTCATCGCGTTCGCAGGACCTGCGATGAATCTCCTCATCTATCTCACCGCACGTCTCGTGCTCTGGAAAATGCCGCTCTCGCACCGCGCGGTGGTGCTCTGGACGCTGACGCGCAAGATCAACGGTTTTCTGTTCGTCTTCAACCTGATCCCGATACCGCCCTTCGACGGATTCAGCGTGCTCTCCGGCCTACTCAAGGCGTTCGGGGTCTGAAACAGAACAACAACGCAGCCCGTGTTTCGAATGCCAACGCCATAACCTTTTTAAGCGCCCTTCCACGTTTTCCGTCGTGGGCAGGCTAGGCCGGCAGGTTAGCCCTCTGCTGTCACCGTGAACGGGCTTCACGCGGGGCCGAAGCTTGACGAGAAGCGCAGGGCCGTGCGATGGTCCTTGCGCAGGACGATGAGGTTCTGTCCTGCAGGACCGCACTGTCAAGAACCGTGTCAGGGCCGGAAGGCAGCAGCACTCATTGTCATCTGCGGTGCTTGAAGGGATGCGGAACGGAGGAGTGCGCGGGGATTCACCATCGTGCACCCTGTTGCTGATCGTCAGGCGTGCCTGCCCGCTTTTCTTGATGACTGAATATTGACGAATAAATTCTGTTCGCGGACAAGCATCACTCGAAATGATCTTCGAACGAGAAGTTCCTGCCTTTGTGCTGGTCGTACGTGCAGTTGCCTTTCTCGAGTATCAAGTTACCTGCGACGTAGTCCTTGAGCGCGCCGATGAGTTGTGTGCACTCCTGGCAGCGCTTGAACGCGGTGCCGACCGTTATCTTGATGTCGTTGCCGTTCCGTTCGAACTTCATCGGTGTCTCCATCCGTGACGTCGCACGTTTGTAGACGCTCTCGATGAGCTGGTCGTTGGCCATCTTCTCCGAGAGCGTGAGGTGCATCACGCATTCTTTGGGGGCATTTGTCCGAACCACTTCTTTGAGCACGCGCAGGCACCGACCGACTTTCATCCGATTCGCGTCATCGGCCCGGGCCTGCTGCATCCAGCCTGGAAGCTTGATGGAACCGTCTGGATTGAATTGTGCGTCCATGGTGGAAAAGATGATGAGTAGCTACGATGAACACTGAGTTATTGCACAACGATGGCAGGCTTTGCAGGCAGCGCATGCTTTGCTTTCTGTTCCTGGCTCTTGTCCGCGCTCACGACGTCGACAGGACAGCCGAATTCGCGCGTGAAGAACGGCACTGCGTCTTGCAGCGCGGCGAGCTCGTCGGCTGCTGGGACGATCATTGCCGGTACTTTCTGGTGCAGGCGCGGTACGAGCTTGACGATGTCCTGGCCGTAATGCTTGAGCTCGGTCTGCATCAATGCCTTGATGACGTCGCCCGGGTTGCGCGTCTCGCGATACTTGACGAGTTCGGTGACGAGTGTATACTTCCATGGTTCTGAGCTGATGATGGTGATGCGTTTGGGCTTCTCGATCTTCGCCAATTGCAGGACGTTACGGATGTCACCGACAGTCTGTTCGATGATGTCTTCTGCCGCGATCGCGCCGCCCGCGACCTTCTTCGTCTTGGGCCAGGTGGCGGCGCTGACGAATCCTTCCTTGCCGATGGCCTTCCACGCTTCCTCGCTCACGATGGGCGCGAACGGGCTCAGCATGATGAGTTGTGCTTCGACGTAGGTGTTGACCGCCTTGTGTGACGGCTCGCCGCAACGTCGGAGGTACCACTTGAACGCGGCCGGCATCTCGACGATGATTTTCTGGAGCGCGCTGCGGTAGAGCATCTGCTCCATCGCTTCGGTTGCCTCGTTGACGCACTGCTGCACGCGCGCGATGAGCCACGCGTCGATGGGTGTCGTCTGGCTGCGGCCTTGGTTGTATGCTGTCGTGCACGTGTCGTACAACTGGTTGATTTTCGGACGCAGCGAACGCGCATGTTCCTGCTCGAAGTTGGTGTCATCCATGCCTTCCCCGCCGCTCAGCACGCTGATGCGTGCCGGGTCGACGCCGAACTTGCGGAGGACGTCGCGCACGAGCAGGAAGTTGCCTTTGCTCTTGCTCATCTTCTCGCCATCGACCATGATGTGACCGTTGACGCTGATGCCTGCCGACCAGTGCTTGGGCGGAAAGATGGCGGTATGATGGAACAACTGGAACGCGAGGTGGTTCTGGATGAGATCCTTGCCGCTGATGCGCACGTCGCACGGGTACCAATAGTCGAACTCCTTGCGCATCTCGTCGATGTGCGGCACGTTCGGCTTGGCACCTTTCTCGAGGAAAACATAATCGAAAAACGCGTCGTCGACACGCTCAATGGGAACGTGCTGCAACAGGTGCACGATGGTGTAGTATGCCATGTAGATCGTGCTGTCGCTCAAGCTCTCGATGACGACCTGCTCGTCCCAGGGCATCCGGGTGCCGATGCCGAGTTCGCGCGTGCACGCCCAGTCGTTGAGCCAATCCAGGACATAATCGAACTGTTGGCGTGACTTTTCAGGATAGAGTGTGCATTTGTTGAGCGCCTTGTGCGTGGTGCGCTTCCATTTCTTGTCGCTGTACGCGACGAACCACTGGTTCTCGACGATTTTGACAACGCATGCTGTCAAGCAACGGCATATCACTTTCCCGGTCAACTCATAGAAGAGCACCGCTTGCTTCTTCTTGAGCATCTCTGCCTTGATTTTGTCCTTCGCGTCTTTGACTGGTTTGCCGGCGTATTTGCCGCAGGCAGTATTCATGACGCCTGCATAGAAGCCCGCCTTGTAGACCGCGTGTTTTGCTTGTTCGAGCTTGTCGCGGTCGTGCTGGTTGGCTATTTTCATCTGCTCGACGACAAATGGAGCTGCCATCTCGCCGTATTCCTTTGTCGTGATAATGGGAATGGGAATGATGGCTGCGAGCATGGCACCATCGAGGCCGTATTTGCGCTGCACCTGTGCATCGCGCTGCAGGTCGCGCAAGCCGACATAGTCGTCGGGCGCATCTGCCGGCACGCTTGTCACGATGCCCGTACCTTTCTGCGGATTGCAGAAGCTCGCAGGCAGGATGGGCAATTCGCGATTGATCAACGGTGCAAGTGCGCTCCGTCCGATGAGCCTCGCGCCGCTGATGCGCGAGTGCATCTCTGCCTTGTGCCCTTGCTGTTGGAGTTTGAGGATGGCGGGCTCGCTCAAGATCCAGTGTTCGCCATCGACGTGCGCAATGACGTAGTCGACGTCCGGGTTGACCCAGAGATTGGTCTGGCCGAACACTGTTTCTGGTCGGAGCGTCGCTGCGATGATGAATTTGTCCTCGAACTTGAATTTCAGGAGAACGTATTCCTGCGGCGTCTCGCCTTCGCCTTCTGCGCGCGCGTGGTCGCCCACTGGCTGGTTCTCGCGCGGGCACCACACGACTGGGTGCGTGCCTTGGCGGACGTAGTTGCCTGCCTTGAGCGTGCGGAACTGCCAGCGCACGAACTTGTCATAATGTGGATTAAGCGACGTCGTGATGAAACTGCGGCGCCAGTCGATGCTCACGCCAGCAGCTTCGTAGTCCTTGTGGTATTCCTTAGGGAAATAGTGCACCCACTGTTCGGGATCGCCGAACTTCGCGATGTCCGCATCCGCAAAGCCCATATCGCGCATGATCTTCCACTGCGTGTCTTCCTTCTCGCGGATGCGTTGCGCCGCCGCTTCGATGGGCGTGCCTGTGCAGTGCCATCCCTGCGGGAAGAGGACGTTGTGGCCGCGCAGGCGCTTGTAGCGCGCCATCGCTTCGGTGCGCATGAGCGTGTAGAAGTGTCCCAGGTGAGAGTACGCATTCATGTAAGGATAAGGAAAAGTGACGAAGTACTTCGGACGTCCATCAGGAACCGCCTCGAAGAGTTTCGCGTCATGCCACGCAGCTATCCAGCGCTGCTCTGCCTGCTTCCAGTCGACAGTGGACATGACATAGCGCGGTCAGGCAGGCCTTAAAAACCTTTACGACGGGAAAGAACGACGAAGGAATGAATGTTTTGATAGAAGACTCTCAGAATTCATCCTTCTTCAGGTGCTCAATCATGCCTTCAGGCAAGACAGGCATGCCGTCCTTGAGTACGTAGCGATACGGCAGTTGAACTTCTTCGCCTTCACCTGTCGGGATGGTGATGTCATCAACGAATGAAATATTCGCGAGCGGCGTGCCTTCAAGAATCATCTTCGTGACAAGCACCGCGGTGTCGGTGCTCATCTGGCGGTCGCCCAAGTGGCGTGTCGGCGCTTGCAGTGTCTCGCGCAGCTTCCGCGTCCTTCCACGTGGTGGATGGTCACCGAGGATGCCACCGAAAACGAAGTACTCAAATTCTTTCCCATCGACCGCTTGCAATTCACGCGGCGCGACCAGGTCAAGCAAACAGATGTTCTTCAAACCGAGCGTCGTGACGCTCTCAGCAACGACCTTGCCAAGGCCGGCCAACTTCTCGCCGCCTTTCTGCACGTTCGTGAACCAGAGATTGGTCGGACCGACGACCTTGCTCATATGACGGTACTCGAGCAAGCACCAGTCGTGGACGTCGTCTTCCAGATGCTCGATGATGAATAACATGACAAGAACGATGAATAAAAGAGATAAAAAAGTTCCCTAATACTTCTTGAACTGGCCAGCCATGTCGACCAAATCGACCTGTCCGATGAACATCTGGCGGCAGCAGTAGCGCTCGACGCCAAGGTCGTCAAGGACTTCCTTCTTGTCCTCACCCTTGGCGGTGCGGTCCTTGTATTGCTGCCACAGGTGCGCGATGGGTTTGCCGCAACTCCAGCATCGGATGGGTATGATCATGGTGTCACCTGTAGCTCTTCTGGCGCTTCGAGCGTGCCTTGCCGTGCGTGTTGGGCTTGCGTGTTTCCCTGCGTCGCACGTCGGCGACCAACAGCTGCCGGTCGTACTCGAGGAAGACCCCTTGGAGCTTCTTGTCGTGTTCGACGAGAGAACGTGCCAGCGCGAGGCGGCACGCTTCTGCTTGTGAACTGACGCCGCCGCCTTCGACACGGATGCGTACATCCATGTTGTCCGCGGCGCCGGCTGCGATCAGGATAGGTTCGCGCACTTTCATCTGGTTCATGCCAGGGTTCCAGTGCTCGAGGAGTGTGCCGTTGATGCGGATGATGCCTTTGCCGGGCGAGAGCGTCGCGCGTGCGATGCTGGTCTTGCGCTTGCCGCTCGTGTGGATGAACTTCATGACAGGCCTCCGCGTGCACAGATCTGTGCGATGGTGACAAAGCGATACGACGGCAACTTGCTCTTGTGGCTGCCTTCGATGGATTCGACTTTCTTGCCTTCGAACGCCTTGGGCACGCCGATGTAGCACAAAACGCGCCTCTCAGCATCCTGACCGCGTGCGCGTGCGCGTGGGAGCATGCGCGTGACGATGCGACGCACGTACCTGTCGCAGCGGCGCTGCATGAACGGTCCCTTGGTGGGCTGGCCGGTGCGCTTGAACGCCTGGTCCGAGCGTGCGAACACGCTCACTTTGTTGCCAGAGACGATTGCCTTCTCGCAATTCAGGATATGGATAGTGTCGCCCATGAGCGCGCTCTTTGCAGCCTGCGCAGCCACGCGTCCGACGATGCAGTCCGCTGCGTCGATGATGCGTTCCATGTTAACCCAGGATCCTCACGTTTTTGCCATCAGGGTGCGACTTGAGCAGTTCGTCGATGCTCAAGCACTTGCCTTTGGCGTCTGCGATGCGCTTGCGTGCGCCTTCCGAGAACGACCATGCCGCCACGGTGACCGCATGCGGAAGCGCGCCGCTACCGAGCACTTTGCCCGGCACGATGACGACTTCGTTCGCGTTCGTGTTGCGTCCGATAGAGCTGAGGTTGACCTCGCGGCGTTGCCGCGTCGGTCGCTCGAGATCGTCCGCGATGCGCGACCAGAGGGCGGCTTTCCTGCCGTTCTCGCGCAGCACGCGGATGAGCGTCTGCATTATCGGATTTGTCGGTCCTGTTCCCATGGTGATTGTTTGCTGCGGGGGACGTGATTCGAACACGCGTAGGCACTAAGCCACTAGGCCCTCAACCTAGCCCGTTTGACCGCTCCGGCACCCCCGCATTTAGGCCGCCTCCAGCTTCTCGGCGAACTCGCCGAATCGTTGTGAAAGCAGCTCGAGTGCCGTGGTGAGTATCTCCTTGGCGCTGAGTTGACCCCACGGTTCGATTGTGAAGAGGAGCACACTGCTGTCATAATCGACGCTGACGATGTCGTCATTGACACCGTCGACTGCGTCGTACAGGTCGTGCTTCTCGATGAGTGCCTTGTCGATCTTGCCATCCTTGATGACTTGCGGCGGGTACTTGTCCAGGTATGCCTGGAGTTCGCCGCTCGAATTGTTGACCTTGACGCTGGGCTTGTAGCGGTACCACGCGAGGCCCGGCGACCACTTGGCGTGCTGCTTGCCCGTGCCCATGACCGCGACTGCTTCGAGCTCGAGTTCCTGTCCCTTGAGCAGCGTCACGATGGGCGTGTCGGCAAAGACCGGCTTGATCTTCGGGTCCTTGCTCTTGAAGTCGGATGCGAGCACTGGGCCAGGGCCTTTGGCGCGCAATGTCAACTGCACCATAGACTTCGCCAGGTATTCCCCTTGCGGTGCATCTGCAGGAGGCAGTTCATAGCCCTTCAAGTCAGTCGTGAGCGGGATGAGACCTATACGGTGCGCGATGATCTCGTCGTAGAGCGTCGAGTTGTTCTTCTGCAGCTCGACATCGTGGATGGCGAGCGTGGGAACATCTTCCAGGATGATGCGGCGCAGCGAGTTGGCGAACGCAGGGCTCACGCCTTTGAGTTCGAAGGTGACGCGCTCGCGGCTCTTGTCGACGACTTTGATGCTCATACGCGACGACCTCGCTTGCCACCCTTCTTCTTGCAGCCGCCGTGCGGCAAAGGAGTGACGTCTTCGATGATGCCGATACGCAAGCCCATGCGGCTCAATGCGCGGATAGCTGCTTGCGCGCCAGGACCGGGTGAATTGGGACCGTTGTGACCGCCGCGACCACGGACCTTGACGTGCAGGCCGCTGATGCCTTTCTCGAGCAGCTGCTCGCCGATACGCTTGGCTGCCATGATGGCTGCCGTCGGACTGCTCTCGAGACGGTGGCTCTTGACGACCTGGCCGCCCGAGCTGATGGCGAGCGTCTCTGCGCCCGTCACGTCAGTGACGTGGATGATCGTGTCGTTGTAGCTTGCGAAGATGTGCAAGACTGCCCAGCGTTGGTCGCTCATCGGCGTCGCCTCCGCCTGTCGTCGCGGCCTTCAGGTCGCGGGCGCGGCTTCTTCGCCTTGCGGACGATAGGAACGCGTTCGGGATGGTCGTCCTTGGCGAATGCGCTCGTAGGGACGAACGCAATCTGGCTTTCTTCGAGGACACGCACCAGATAGTTGGGTGCGGTGACGATCGTGCCATTGATGGAGACGTGCTGGTGCGCGATGAACTGGCGCGCCTGCTTCATGCTGCGGGCAAAGCCGCGGCGGAACACGATGGTCTGCAGGCGGCGCTCGAGCAGGTCCTTGGTGCCGAGACCGAGGACATCATCGAGGTTCGTGCTGCCGCCGCACAAGCCAAAGCCGTGCAGGACGCTGAACAGTTGCTTGCGCTCGACATCCGCCTGGTTGCCTGTTCGTGCGGTAAGCTGCTTGGCGATGTCAGTGAACGTCTTGGCCTTTGAGGTGATCTTGTGCAGTTCGCGCTTGTTCTTGAGCGAGTAGTCGCGGAAGAGGACTTTCTCGACGGCCATGCGTTCCTCTTGCCAGGGGTGGCGCGGTCCTTCATACGTTTTCTTGAGTCGGCGTGGGTCACCCATGTATCATCACTGCTTCTTGCCGGTCTTGGGCTTCTTGACACCCATGACCTTGCCTTTGTTCTTGCGGAAGTTGGAACGTGTGCGCTGGCCGCGGACAGGCAGGTTGAGCATGTGGCGGACGCCGCGGTACGACTTGATCTTCTTCATCGTACGCACGTCGGTTTCTTGCACGAAGATGAGCTCGTTGTGCACGAGGTGGCGGTTCTCGCCTGTTTCCTTGTCGCGCTGGCGGTCGAGCATCCATGACGGCACGCCGAACTTGACAGGATTCTTGATGACTTCCTCGATGCGCGTCGTTTCAGCCGCGCTCAAATCGCCCAAGCGCCTGCCTTGGTCCAAGTGCAGCACGCCGCAGACGGCATGGCCAAAGTTGACGCCCACGCCCTTAATCTTGCGCAGCGCGTACACTACCGGCTTCTGGCCGTTGAGATCCGTGTTCGCGACACGGACGATGTGACGGAAATTCGGGTTTGGATTGTCTGCCATTCGTTGCCTGTTGTGATTGACGTTGACCGTTACGAATGCCCGAGAACGAGAGAACTCTTTCGAGTCACCCTCTCGCGCCCCTCGACGGGACTCGGGCGTTCTTTGCTTCTATGCTCGTGGGCAAAGGGGTTGTTTATAAAGGTTACGGGCGGCCACCGGGAATTGAACCCGGCCTTGGAGCTCCACAGGCTCCCGTGCTAACCGATACACCATGGCCGCCATGGTATTGTTCGTGAGTATTATCGTGAAGCGCTAAAAGGTCATTTAAAAGCTTTAGTGACGATGTGCGCTGCGTGGCTGAGTGCTACGCCGCCGCAAGATGATGATGGCCGCGCTTGTGGATGAGCCCAAAAGCGATGTGCGGCGCGACGAACGCGATGACGTAGACGATGGCCACGAAGATCGGGTCGTTGGCGACGCCAGGCAGTTCCATCGATGCGGCGAGTGTCTTGCTCAGATTCGTCATGATGTAGATGTTGATGAGCGCGATGGCAGGGATGAATATCTCGGCCACGACGTAGTGTTTCTGCTGCAAATGCTCGCTTTCACGGATGATGACATCGAGCATGGTGCCGAACGCGACGCCGACGATAATCAGCGCGCCGACAAGCAGCCAGCCGGTGAGCACGAGCAGGAACGGGAGCAACGCGACGCTGATGATGAAGTTCGCCAAGATGGAGACGAAGAGGATGATCCAGTAAAGCACGGTGTCGAGCAGGCGCACGTGGTCTTCCTTGACGTGGTCGGCGGCGCGCAGCGTCGCTGTGGCGGAGTCTATTTCGCGTGGCTGCCAGCCGCGCTTCGAGAGCGTTTCCTTGAGATGGTCTGTCCTATCCATACTTGATGAGCGAGCGGGCGCAGTTCGACAATGCGATGCTGGCAGGAGCGTCAGGATGGCTGTAGACGACGGGATGCTTCATGCGCAAGGAATCGCGCACCGCGTCGTCGTCCGGAATCACCGCGATGACAGGAACGCCGAGCAACGTGCTGACGTTCTCGGATTCCAAATCATGCCCATCGTCCCTGCTGCGGTTGATGATGGCACCGCGCACATGCACGCCGAGTTCGCGTGCAGCGCGCACTGTCTTGAGCGTGTCGATGACGGACGGCATGTCCGGCGTTGTCACGACGATGGTTTCATTGCAACTGCGCAGCGCGCCAAGCGCAGCGTCACCCAAACCGGAGGCAGTGTCGATGATGGCGACGTGTGCCAAGCCACCGAGATGGCGTTTGAGACCGAGCAAATGCTTGCCGCTGAGCGTATGATTGACGGAAAGGTCGCCCGGCACAAGCTTGGTGCCGCTGGGTGAGTGGACGTACAATGCGTCGTGTGGTTGGTGTGTGCCGGCAAGCACGGAGTGCAGCGTCGCGCGCACTTTCGGACTGCCCAGGTGCAAACTGACGTTGGGGGTATCAAGAGAAGCATCAACGACGACTGCGTCGAGTCCTTGCTGCGCGAGAGCGCAGGTCAGATTGATGGCGAGCGTTGTCTTGCCGACGCCGCCTTTGCTGGATGCGATGCCGATGAGTCGTGTCATTCTTTCGGGCCTCCGCTGCCGACGAGCGTGCGCACGTGCAGCACGAATGTCTTGACGCGTTCGAAGTAGTCGTTGATCAGGTCGATGTTGACTTCGAGCGGTCCTTCTTCCAGGTGCGCTGTCATGGTGACGTGTCGCCTGTATTCCTGGCTTCTGTCATAGTGCGCCTTGTCGATGCGCTTGAGCGTGTTGTAGAACTCGATGAAGTTGATGACCGCCGCGTCGTCTGCGTAGACCGACTTGAGGGCATCGATACGGAAGCGCTGGATGGTCGGTACTTCCGGGATCTTTTTCTTCTCCTTCGCGTGATGTAAAAGGACGTCGAACGAGAAGTCGATGGTGCTGATGAGGCGCTGGACGATGTTCTTGATGACATCGACGGTGCGGGTGTACTTCAAGCTCACGAAGATGCTGTGGTCCGCACGCTTGAGCTCGGTGAGTGCGTTCTGGAGTGCTTCTTCCATCAGTGCTGCAACGTTGCGAGAAGACCCCGCACCGCGTCCTCCGTGAGAATCGTGAGATTGTAATCGTTGTCTGCGATGACGTACGCGCCGCGGCGACGGAACGCGATGGCGGCATCGTCATACTCGGCAAGGATCGCCTTGACCTGCAGGAGCGAGAGCATCTGTTCATCGCTCAATGCGCCCTGCGCTGCGAGTTCCTCGCCTGCTGCTGCGATGTGGCCGCAGGCCGCAAGCAGGAGCTTGGTGTCCTGCGTTATGGGATATGCCTGCTCGAGTATTGTACGGGCATTGGTGAGATGGAGGGCGGCAGGCATGAGGGGAAGACGATGTTTGGGACGTATATAAATAGTCGCCGTCGTCGGTTTATAAATCTGAAAATCGTCATTCAACGCGCAGCATTCGATGCGTCACTCAGCGAGGCTGATGATGGCTTGGGCGATATCCCCCTTGCTTTCTTCGAGCGCTTTGCGCGCTTCCGCTTCGTTCACACCTGCCTGCGCCATCACTGCCTTGATGTCGTCAGGCGAAATCGTGATTGTGGCAGCGCGTTCCCGGATCTCGACATCGCCGCTGATCTGGAATGATTCCTGTCCCATCATCTTGACGATGGCGACGCTCGGGTTGAGAACGATGATGTCTTTGTCTGCCGTGCGGATGATGACTTCTTCGGCCTCGATGTCTTCTTGCTGCACGCCCATCTGTTTCATGGCGCGCTGCAGTTGTTTCGGGTCGAGCTTCATGGCAGTCCGAACCACGACGGTCCGACGCTGTGGAGAAGCACCACGAGCGCGGCGACCGCGATGGCGAGAATGATGACGTGTCCCGGCGCTATCTGCAACTTGCTCTTGTAGTCGCCGAAGTAACGCGTGAGGCCTGCGCCCGACGAGGGCATGTTGACGCGGTTGTCTTTTGCCATGGTGTTGAAGCGACGTCCGTTGTTGGTCCGTGCGTCGTTCTCGTGTGCTTCTGTCGGTCGTTAATAAAAGTTGGGTTGGGCAGGCGTACGCTGCCTTTTGTCAGACCCCGTTCCTGATATCGTTCCAGGACGGACGCATTGAAGCGTCCCGGACGGTCTGTGTCCGCATTCTACTGAGCGGCTCGAAGCCTTGCACCCGCCAGTCCTAGCCGTTGCATCGTTCCCTACAAGCCTGCTCGGCCGCTTCAGACCGACCGTCACCGGTCGGTTTTCTGGCCTCATCGCGAATGTAGGACGTGTCGTTTGTGTGCTGTTGCCCCCGGTCTCCCGGGCCGGCTCACACCGGTGGCGGACATGACATACCACCACATGCTTTCGCACGCGATGCCATGCTGTCATATGGAGGGCAGACGTTCCTCAGCAACTGCATTTTCACACAGTTACCGACGGCGGACTACCCACCCAACCCACTAGAATTGGGCACTAGGTAGTATTTAAAGCTACCTCTATTTCACGAACACCAGAACCTTCATCGCCATCTGTCCTTGGTAGACGAGTCGCTCTTCTTTGAGCGTGAACTTGTACTTCTTGGCGTGCTCGTTGATGAGCTTCTCGTTGGTGCGCGTGATGAGGCAGAGCACGCCGCCTTTCTTGATGATGAACTCGGCTTGGTAGAACAGTTGTTCAAGTGACTTTTCGAGGAGGCGGCCGTTGAGTCGAGCGCTAGGCTGCGGTGGCATGCTGACCATCAGCGCAAGCCCGCCTTTGCCGAACTTGGCGTCCAAGAACTGCATGTCGGTGCGTGAGAATTCCATTTGTTTCACGACGTCGGCGATGGTCGCGTTCTTGCGCGTCGCGTTGACCGCAGCGAACTGTTCATCCATCGCGATGATGGTGCCTTTGCCGTGCCGTTCTTTCTTGTCCCACGCATTGAAGCGCTCGTCCCAATCCAAATCACGCATCGTGGGCAAACGGCGGAACGGGAAATCGCGTTGTCGCTTGTGCGGTGACGTGTTGCCGCGCACCAAAGCTGCTTCGATCGGGATGACGCCGCTGCGGCAGAACACGTCGGTGACGTCTTGCGTGCCGTCATATCCTGCCAACGAAAGCACGCCGTATGCAAGCGTGCCTTGCAACTGGTCGCCTGCCAAGAAAATGCGATAATCGCGCTTCCACAATTCGCCGCCGAGGTCGATGCCGATGAGCAATTCATCGCCGGCAGGAACGAGTGCGACGGTGACATCAGGCGAGGACAGATTGACTTTCGCGCCGCTCTTGTCTTGCAAGAGGCCACCGACATTCGCGGCGTGTTCGGTGCTGTTGTCCATGTCATGGGCGCGCACTGCGTATGTCACGTCAGGCGACAACCACGCTTTGATATCGACGGTCTGCGCAAGTTTCTCGGGCGCTTTCTCATCGAGGCGTGTCTTGCCAAGCAGCACGAGGATGCGCAGCGCCGAACGCATGCGGTAGCAGAGTTCGCACAGCTGTTCGAGCTCGGCCTCGAAATACACGACGCCATCGCCGTTTGTGGTCTTGACTGAAAGAATGGAGGAAACATCGGCGGCGCACACGTCCTCGAGCCCGCGGTGGGTCAGCGCAGCCGCTTTCATTGTTCGTTCACGATGCGGCACGCGCCCACGACTGCGTCGGTGTCATCGACGCGCATGACGCGCACGCCTTGCGTGTTGCGTCCGATGCTCGAGATCTGGTCGATGGGCATCCTGATGACGATGCCTTGTTTGGAGATGACCATGATTTCTTCGTTGTCCGACACGCTCTTGACGCTGACAACCTTGCCGTTCTTGTCGGTGATATTCAAATTGATGATGCCGACACCACCACGGCCCGTCAGACGGTATTCTTCGACAGGTGTGCGCTTGCCGTAGCCCTTCTCGGTAATCGTCAACAGTTGTTTGGACGCATCGGCGACGACCATCGAGACGACTTTGTCGCCATCACGCAGTCGGACGCCGATGACGCCGGCGGCTGTCCTTCCCATCGGGCGGACGTCGCTTTCGTGGAAGCGGATGGCCATGCCGTTCTCGGTGGCGATGATGGCTTCGCGCGAACCATCTGTCAACGCGACGCTCATCAACGTATCGCCTTCCTCAAGCTCAATCGCAATGATGCCGCCGCGTCTGATATTCGCGAAGTTCTCGAGCGAGGATTTCTTGACGGTGCCGTTGCGCGTACACAAAAGCAAGTAATGCGTCTTGTTGTACTCTGCTTCCTCGAGCGTCTTGACCGGGATGTAGGCGCTGATCTTCTCGCCGTCCTCAAGCTGCAACAAGTTCACAATCGCAGTGCCCTTTGCCGTACGACTGGCTTCCGGAATCTGGTAGACCTTCAACCAGTGCACTTTGCCTTTGGTGGTGAAGTACAGCACGTAGCTGCGGGTGTTGGCGACGAACAAGTCCTCGACGACGTCGTCTTCTTTCGTGCCCGTGCCGATGATGCCCTTGCCGCCGCGGTTCTGCGACTTGTACGCGTCGAGCGTCTGGCGCTTGACATAACCGGCGTGGGTGATCGTCACGGCGTTCTCTTCCGGCTTGATCAACGACTCATCTTCGAGCGCGGTGACCTCCCCATTGAGAATCTGCGTCTTACGCTCGTCGCCGTACTGCTTCGACAACACCGCCAATTCGCCTTTGATGATGTCGAGAATCCTTTGTTCATCGGCCAAAATTGCCTTCAACTCGCCAATCAACTTCATCGTCGCAAGCAATTCCTCGCGTATCTTGCCCTGTTCGAGCGACGTCAAGCGCTGCAGTTTCATGTCCAGCACTGCTTGTGCCTGGATTTCGGTGAGTTTGTAATGCGATTGCAACCCCGTCCTAGCCTCGTCCGGACTCTTGCTCCTCTTGATGAGCGCGATGACCGCGTCCAAATTGTCCAGCGCAATCTTCAACCCTTCAAGCACGTGCGCTTTCTTCTCTGCTTCGCGCAATTCGTACATGGTGCGCTTGCGGACGACGAGCTGACGATACACGATGTATTCCTGCACGAGTTCGCGCAACCCGAGCACCTTCGGCTGCTGTCCGACCAAAGCCAGATTGATGACGCCGAAACTGACCTGCAGATTCGTATGAGCGAACAATTGATTTTGCACGACATCCGAATTCGCGCCTTGCTTCAATTCGATGACGATGCGCATGCCGTCGCGGTCGCTCTCGTCGCGCAAATCAGAGATGCCTTGGATTTTCTTGTCGCGGACCAAGTCAGCCATGTGCTCGATGAGCACTGCCTTGTTGACCTGGTACGGCAGCTGGTTGACGATCAAACGCTGCTTGGTTTTCGTTTCCTCGACGGAAACGATGGCACGCACCAAGAACTTGCCGCGGCCGGAGAGATAGGCATCACGCACGCCGGATGAACCAAGAATGATGCCCCCCGTCGGAAAGTCTGGACCGGGCACGTACTGCATCAAGTCCATGCTCGTAAGAGAAGGAGTGTCAATCGTTGCCGTAATGGCAGCACACACTTCGCGCAAATTGTGCGGAGGCATGTTGGTTGCCATGCCGACAGCGATGCCGCTGCTGCCATTGATCAGCAATTGCGGCACTTTGCTTGGAAGGACAGACGGTTCCTTCAACGAACCGTCGAAGTTGGGGACGAAATCGACTGTTTCCTTGTCCAGATCAGCCAGAACGTCTTCAGAGAGCCTGTTGAGCCGTGCCTCGGTATAACGCATTGCAGCCGCGCCATCGCCATCAACGCTGCCGAAGTTGCCTTGACCGTTCACGAGTGGATAACGCAGCGAGAAGTCCTGCACCATGCGTACCATGGATTCGTACACGGCAGAGTCGCCGTGCGGGTGGTACTTACCGAGCACTTCACCGACAATACGCGCGCTCTTCTTGAACGGCTTGTTGTGCAGCATCCCCATGTCGTACATGGCATAGAGGATGCGCCGGTGGACTGGTTTCAGCCCATCACGTGCGTCAGGCAGCGCGCGGCCGACGATGACGCTCATCGAGTAGCCCAGATAGCTGGTCTTCATCTCGTCCTCGATGACGGCCGGGATGATGTTGGGCAGGGATTGCGATGGCTGTGTTGTCATAGGATTGCGTGGCTGAAATCTCCACCCGTGGATGCTCTTTCAGCACGGCTGAGGGTATATAAGGCTTCTGTTTCCAGAAGGCGTTTATAGACCGTATAAAGCTAGAATTATCGACTTTAAGCTGGTCGGAACCCGGCGCCAAAATCGCCAGAAGCGCGCTGTTGGACGATGTGGTCGCTGACCTTGAATGAGCGGTTGCAGTAGACGCATTTCTTGCTCTTGCCGGCAAGAAGACCGGGGCGCATGTCGCTCATTGTCTGGTACTTCATCGTGTTGCGGCAACGTGGACAGCGTAGAAGGAATGTCGTGAACGTCTTCATTGTGGCGGGTGCGCATGGGAGTCTTCCCTGCC
>Ga0247727_10000698_pt1 | contig 82470 bp, 77 predicted proteins | sample WisWelCaveWW1625_FD_202498 | JGI IMG/M metagenome (GOLD analysis project Ga0247727, IMG submission 202498) | Biofilm microbial communities from Wishing Well Cave, Virginia, United States - WW16-25 | ecosystem: Environmental > Aquatic > Deep subsurface > Groundwater > Cave microbial mat | place...
AAAGTTCAGCGCGGTGGATTGAAAGGCGTGCCGTTTGGAGTCATTAGAATAGTCGTCGATGCAGAGGTACGCCTATTTGATGGTGTATATGGGAAATTTTCGAAATTTCCGTGCAAAATTCAGGTAGAATCAACCCGAATAGGGAGTTTTTTAAGGCACCTTATAAGGAAATACGCCGAATTATTGAAGAAGTTAAGACGGAAATTGATGGAAAAGAAAGTGTACTGTAAACAAGACTTACACATTATGCCAAAGAAAAATCAACCAAAACCAGAGCAGCCACCTCCGCTTTTTCTTCTTGTTCCGATAGAAGAAGCAAGCCAGCGTATTGCTGAGCGAGTTGCAAAGGGCAAAGAATTAAAATTTAAACACAGTTCATCCCTCGAAGAGTTCGAAATTGTTCAGCGCGAGTATTGGACGTGGTCGGATTACAATAAGGAAATGCTTCGACGACTGTTCACTAACAGCACACTAGCGGATGAGTACTCTAGCTGGGGTGGTTTGTTTGTTGTAAGAGAAAAAAAACTCCACGAAAAAGTCCAGGAACTTCACAGCGACATCGACGATAAGATTCACCGACTTGAATCCATAAAGGTACGTTTAGAACTTATTCCAGTGGCCGAAGGTATTGCGAAGCAAACCCGTGACTCATCTCCACAGCGAGTCAACACAAAGGTATTTATCGTTCATGGTCATGACGAAGCAACACGAGAGACTGTAGCACGATATCTTGAGAAATTACGCTTACAACCAATCATTCTGCACGAGCAGGCAAGTCGTGGACAGACAATTATCGAAAAAATTGAACACTATTCTGAAGTTGATTTTGCAGTTGTATTGTTAACACCTGATGATGTCGGAGCAGCACTTAACGCTAAAAGCAATTTACAACCCCGTGCGAGACAGAATGTTATTCTTGAGTTAGGTTATTTTATTGCTAGATTAGGGCGTTCGCACGTATGCGCCTTACATAAGGGCGAACTCGAACTTCCATCCGATTATATTGGCGTTGTATACGTTCCCTTAGACGACAATGGAGGCTGGAGACTCCAGCTTGCCCGTGAACTAAAAGAAGCTGAATTCGAAATTGATTTGAATGATGCATTATAACTCAAAAGCCTATGCAAGCAGCGGACTCGGAGAGTCGAGGTGATCATGAATTTCAATTTTGCGGTAACCTCAAAGCTTGTCAATCAAAAAGCTTTCATCAACTATAGATGACTTCTTGAATACCACAGGGACAAATAAACACCGCGCAGGCAACAGCCCGCACGACTTGCCGCAGTTTGGCGAGCGCATCGCGGGAAATATCTATACGTATCGTCCCGGCGCTTATGCGGTCGTGTTCGATGCTGACCAACGCGTGGCCGTCGCCAAGAACAAGTACGGCTATTATTTTCTACTCGGTGGCGGCGCTGAGTCCAGTGAGACAATGGAAGAGACGCTGCACCGTGAAGTGCTTGAAGAAAGCGGCTATGACATTCAAATCCACCGCAAGCTCGGCGAAGCCATAGAATGCTTTTGGGCAGAAAACGATCAGCGACACTTCGAAGTACACGGCCATTTCTACGCAGCGAGCTTCGGGCAGCGGGTGCGCGAGCCGGTCAATGATCATCACGTGCTGGTTTGGCTAACAGCGGAGGAAGCCGTCAACCAGCTTTGCCGCGAGAGCCAGGTTTGGGCAGTTCGGCAAGCGGTGGCGGGCAATAACGATATGCACGCAGTTGGAGTTGGTTTGTAACGTCATTGCGAGTGCTTCTCAGCGAAGCAATCTCTTGAAATCCAAAGATTGCTTCGGCGAAAAACGTCTCGCAATGACTTTTCCTTGAAAATATAAGGAGGCCGACATGGAAACTAAAAATTCGGTTCTTGAGGGATTTTTAGAAACTCTTGATGAACTTTCGCCCGAAGAGCTTGAGAGAGTGGAGAAACGCCTTGCCTCAGCGCGCGATAAGAAAAATGGCAATGCAACTATTTCGTCTTCACCACAGGCAGCAAGAGATATTTTTGCCATTTCGTTTGAGGAATATCTGGCGATGCCATTGGAAGAACGGCATGCGATTCAAATTTCGGCTTATGAAAAGTATTCAAAGTGGATTGAGCAAGAGCTTGAACGGCATCAAGCGCGGTGGATATTGGTTTGTGGAGGAAAAGTTGTTGAGTCGTCGCCGACTTTACGCGATTATCCAAGACGGGAGAAGGTACGACTTGTTGGTGAACAATGCGGTTTGATGCCTTTTGTCTTTGTAAGAGGGCCAATGATTGAGGAATCAATCTGGACGGTCTTGCCTTATAATGATTCCTACCCGACTTTACCAATTATTGTCGCCGCAGAGAATGAAAATCCGTCTAATCTCAAGGCTAATGGATGGTTAATAACCGATGCTGATCTCGATACTGGATCACCGGATGTGCTGATTGATTACGACCGGCTCGTTGAAAAGGGCATCATTGCAAGCCAAAACGTCGATGAAGTACATACTCATTCTCATTTGGAACGGCAATATCATTTTCACATCTTGCCGATTTTGATCGGCGTTATGACCGAAACCGATAAAATCATTACTGGGGTCATTGAGGTTTTTTGCGTTCGTGATTGGGCAAAAAGCTCCCTGATTTTGGTTAATCGCTCCCGCCAAGCTTTGATTGGCAGAAATTTGCTTTACGAATTGCCATTACGTATCGAATTGAACGGACGCAAACGGATCACTCAAATTCTTGGTCAGTAACTGAGGAAAAATTTTCTTGAATATCACCGGAGCAAGCAAACACCACGCCGGTAACGGCCAAACCGAGTTGCCGCAGTTTGGCGAGCGCATCGCCGGAAATATTTATAAGTATCGTCCCGGCGCTTATGCGGTCGTGTTCGATGCTGACCAACGCGTGGCCGTCGCCAAGAACAAGTACGGCTATTATTTTCTACTCGGTGGCGGCGCTGAGCCCAGTGAGACAATGGAAGAGACGCTTCAACGTGAAGTGCTTGAAGAAAGCGGCTATGACATTCAAATCCACCGCAAGCTCGGCGAAGCCACAGAATGCTTTTGGTCAGAAATAGGAAAGCGACACTTCGAAGTACACGGCCATTTCTACGCAGCGAGCTTCGGGCAGCGGGTGCGCGAGCCGGTCAATGATCATCACGTTCTGGTTTGGCTAACAGCGGAGGAAGCCGTCAACCAGCTTTGCCGCCAGAGCCAGGTTTGGGCAGTTCGGCAAGCGATTGTGGGGCAATAACGATATAAGACAGTAATTGATGCAGGTTGTCATCCGTTTTGAAAATTAAGCGAAATTATTGGTTGCACTAGCTTAACTTTAACCAATACGGAGGCGTTTATGGCTGCCGTCCAAGCTGATGTCGAACAAGTATGGCAAACGATTGATGCGTTGCCGTCAGAAGGCCGTAAAATTATTTTATCGCGACTTACGAGTGCAAAGACGAACGAAAAGGTTTCCCACTCGCCTAAAACCCTGCTTGAAGATGAAAGGTTTCTAATTCCATTCGAGGATTATCTCGCTTTGTCAGATAATGAACGTGATGAAATCCAATCGGGGGCATACGAAAAATATGGCTCTTGGATTGATGAAAAACTTGAACAGCTTAGGGCACAATGGATGCTGTTGTGTGGCGGGAAGCTTATTGAATGGTCTGCAAAGCTTCAAGATTATCCCTCAGATGAAAAAATGCATGCGCTCGGCAAGCAACTTGGTTACGCGCCACTTGTTTTTGTTGCCAACCTGCACATTGAAGAGTCGCTCTGGGCAGCGCTTCCTCGTGACGATTTTTACCCAAGCCTGACTGTGACAATAGGTGCAACAGATTGGGATCAAGCAGATTTGAGCAAAAAAGGAATTACAAAAGTCATTTCTGTTATTTGTGTACGCAATTGGCAACACAGCTCGCTCTGTCTAGTCAATCCGGCTCGCAAGGCACTGGTTGGCCGTAATTTATTATATGAGTTTCCATTGCGAGTCGAATTAGATGGCGGCGCTCGTATAACAAAAATTCTGGCAGTATCCGAATGAAAAGAAAACCCCTCGTCGCCATCATTGGCCGGCCTAATGTCGGCAAGTCGACGTTGTTCAACCGCATCATTCGCAAGCGCGAGGCGATTGTCCACGAAACGCCGGGCGTGACGCGCGACCGCAATTATGCCGAGGCGGATTGGGTGGGCTATGAATTTACGCTCATGGACACCGGCGGCTATTTTAGCGACAGTGACAATATCATCGAACAGGCCGTGCTTCGACAGGTGTACGACGCCATCGAGGAGGCGGACTGTTTGATTCTCGTGGTGGATGCGCAAACCGGCGTGACTGCGACCGACGCGGAGATCGCGCGCATTTTGCGCCGCAGCGAGAAAAAATTGTTGTTGGCGGTGAACAAAATCGATGACGCGCAGCACGAGCCGAGGCTGGCGGATTTCTATAATCTCGGCCTCAGCGATCCGGTGGCGATTTCCGCGGTGAGCGGCCGGCAGATGGGAGATTTTCTGGATCGTCTCGTGGCGCTGCTGCCGGCTTCGGCGAAACGCCAGCCGAGCTTTGAAGAGGAGGACAAAAGCGAGCCAGCCGAGGCACTGCGCTTGGCAGTGATCGGGCGGCCCAATGTCGGCAAATCTTCTTTGGTCAACGCGGTGCTCGGGCACGAGCAGGTGATCGTCACCGCTATTCCGGGCACGACGCGCGATGCGATCGACACGCGCTTGCGTTACAAAGAGCAGGAGATCGTGCTCATCGACACCGCCGGCTTGCGCAAGACGTCGCGGGTCAAAGAGTCGATTGAGTTTTACAGCACGGTGCGCACGCGCGATAGTATTCGCCGCTGCGATGTTGCGATGGTGTTGTTCGATGCGCTCGAGCAGGCAGTCGATCAGGATTTGCACATCGTCAGCGAAGCGGCCAAATTGCAAAAAGGCCTCATCATCGGTGTCAACAAATGGGATCTCATCGAGAAAGATGCCTTGACCGCGAAAGGGCTTGAAAAAGAGCTGCGCGAAGCGTTGCGCATTTACAGTTACGTGCCGATACTGTTTATTTCGGCGGTCACCAAGCAGCGCGTGTTCAAATCACTCGACGTGGCGCTGACGGTGCATCGCGAGCGGCAAAAACAATTGCGCACCGCAGATTTGAATGAGTTTCTGCAAGAAGCCATTCGCAACTACCCGCCGCCGTCGATGGAGCAGCGCGAAGTCAAGATCAAATATTGCACGCAAGTCAAGCACGCGCCGCCGGTGATCGCCTTTTTTTGCAACCACCCGACTTCGATTCGGGCGAATTACCGGCAATATTTGGAAAATCGTTTCCGCGCCCGCTTCGGATTCGCGGGCGTGCCGTTGACATTCAGCTTTCGGAAAAAGTAATGAAAAAAAATATTTTTCTCATCGACACGATTGCCGTCGTTTGTTTCAATTTGGCGGTGGTATATGGACAGACTGCGCAGACCTTGCGGTCCGAGGAGCAGGCCGCGGAGGCGCGCCAAATTTTGCAGCAGTATGAAATGGCGCGGCGCGGCGAGCTGGAGCAGCCGATCAAATGCGGCTTTACTGCGATGGCGCTTTTGCAGGCGGATCCGGCGTTGGCTGCGCAGTTCCCGGCATTGGCGAAAGCCAAGCTGCAGCGGCCAACGCTCCCATTTTTCTACACGACGCCGAGCGGGCGTTTCAAATTTCATTACACGCTCACCGGCGCCGACGCCGTAAACCCCACTTCGACGATTTCCCCGCCGGTGCCTGATTACGTTTACGAGGCCGGTTTGGCCGCTGAACGCGCTTATCATCTGCTCATCGACTCTCTGGGTTTTGCCCCGCATGCGAGCGACAATGGCAATGACGGCCCCGAGCTCGATTTTTATTTTCAGAACGATCAATCGTATGGCGCCACCTTCCCGGAATTTTCTGGCGGCCAAACCCGCGGTCCGGCTTATATTACCGTTGAAAACGATTTCAACGGATTTTACACCACCGGCGTTCATGCTCTGCGCGTCACGGTGGCGCACGAATACTTTCATGCCGTTCAACTCAACATTCGCAATATCAATGGCGACAGCTTTTTCTTTGAAATATCCTCGACCTGGTTTGAAGATGTTGCTTACGATTATGTGAATGATTACATCGCTTATTTGCTGAATCGCCGGAGCCAGCCTTTCGGCCTTTTTCAGACATTGGGTCTGCCGCTCAACACCGCCAACCGCTGGCACGAGTACGGCGCCTGTATATGGTTGCACTATTTGGTCAAGAAGCTCGGCCCCGGGCGTTTTCGCTTCCGCAACAACGTCGTGTATGATTTCTGGCAAAGATCGACGGTGGAGCCGGCCCTGGCGGGCATGAAAACGGTTTTGGAATCATCCGGCTATTCGTTGCCTTTCAGCGAGGCGCTGCGCGAATTTGGCGAATGGTGTTTTTTTACCGGCGCCCGCGCCGATACGGTGCGATATTTTGAAGAAGCGAAAACTTATCCCCAAATCGATTTTGGCACACAAGCTGACGGACGCCCCAAATCCTTTCGCGTAAATCAGGATACGGTGATTACTGTGAGTTTGCCCTCGATGGCTATCCACGTTTATCGCGCCGCCCGCCTCGGGCAGGATGTCCGATTTTTCTTGCAGCCATCCGTGCCCGGCAGCGAAGCGGCGCTTTGGAAAATCACGACGATTTCCGGAGATCGCACGCAGGGTTATTCCAAGCAAAGCGGCGCCGGATTCGCCTCGCTCGAGGTGCAAGCGCCGGCCGGGGAAGATACGGTGGTCTTCATGGTCGTCCATGCCAACCCCTCCTCGGCTGCTCAAACGAGCAACTATCGATTGGAGGTTTCGCTTCTCGGCCAACAGCAGTTGGTCAATGCGCTTGAAAAGCCTTATCCGAATCCATACCGGTATAAGGATGCAGAATTGCTGGTGGTGCCGTTTCGCATTCGCGAAGGCGCGAAAGTGGAAGCGGTTTTGTTGCGTGAAGACGGCTATATGGTTTGGAAAATGAATTTGGGCACATTGCCGGCCGGCCGCCATCGGGTGGTTTGGGACGGCCTGAACCAATCCGGCGATCGCGTTGCCAGCGGCGTTTATTTTTTCCGTCTGCTCGTTGAGGGTTTTCAGGCGACGACGAAATTTGTCGTCATCAATTGACTTTTAAACGTTTTTTGCTTATCATTCAAAATAATCGAACGGAGGAGGGATTGAACTATGGCTCGTGGGCGAGATTGGTTTTTGGGATTGCTTTTAATTGCGGCGGGCGGGATCTTCGTCTTTTTTCTCGTCTCGCTGTTTTTCGGTTTTTCGGAAGACAGTTTCGATCTGCGCACCGGCAAACGCCTCGGTCTCGTTGAGATCGAAGGCGTCATTCTCGACAGCAAAAGAGCGGTCGAGCAGATCGAGCGTTTTGAAGATGATGCCTCGATCGCTGCGGTGATTCTCCGCATCGACAGCCCCGGCGGCGGCGTGGCGGCTAGCCAGGAAATTTACGAGGCGGCCAAGCGCGTGCGCGACAACGGCAAATTCGTCATCGCCTCGATGGGTTCGGTGGCGGCATCGGGCGGTTATTACATCGCCTGCGCCGCCGATACGATTATGGCGAACCCCGGCACGACGACCGGCAGCATCGGCGTGATCATGGAGATGATGAACGCGACCGAGCTGCTGAGCAAAATCGGCATTCGCTTCGACGTGATTAAAAGCGGCAGATATAAAGACAGCGGCTCACCGTTCCGGCCGATGACCGACGATGACCGGAAATATTTTCAGCGTTACGTCGACGATGCTTATGAGCAATTTGTCGAGGTCGTCGCCACCGAGCGCGAGTTGGAGAAATCTGAAGTGCTTAAACTTGCCGACGGCCGCGTTTTTACCGGACAGCAGGCGTTGGAGATGGGGTTGATCGATCTCATCGGTACTTTTCAGGAGGCGCTGGCGTTTGCCGCGGAGATGACGAATATCGAAGGCAAACCGCATGTGGTGACTTCGCGGAAGCGCAAGGTCACGATTTGGGATTTGTTGTTTGGGGATCTCGAACAGCATTTGATTCGGTTGCAAACGCTGCCGGTGCTGAGGTATCAATGGGTTTGGTAAACGAGGTTCGTAGTAATGCCTTCAGGCGTCAGGTGTTTGCATTGAAAGAGAGTTTCAATTACGCCACAGAGGTTTTGTGCCAATGCCAAACGTTTCACGCCTAAAGGCGAAACTACAAACGAGAGGTTCGTCGTGTCGCCTTGTATCGTCAGCACTGGTAACCTCCGGCGCCTGCCCCGCTCCGCGCCATTATTCTTTATGAATGCGGGGCGGAGAAGGCGTAACGACAAACGTTATTTTCACTGGAGGTTTTATGCCGATTTACGAGTATTTTTGCACAAGCTGTGAAAAGCGCTTTGAAGAGTTGGTTCTCGAAAAAAAGCCGGCGGTGGTGCATTGTCCGGCATGCGGCACCAACGAGGTCAATCGGTTGATCTCATCGTTTGCGACCACTTCGCCGAGGGCCAACAGCCTTGCCGAAATGAGCGGCGAGAGCAGCGGGCATGCTTGCGGCTGCGGCCATTGCACTTGCGGCCATGGATGATTGCCAGCGCTGATATTTTTGTCGAAAACATTCCTTTCCATTTTATGTTGGCGCAAGAGAGAAAACTTCAGACGTATTAATGTTTATGCCTCGCGAGTCACGTGTGGCGTATGAAATGTGTGCCTGGCTTTTTAGGTGCGGCATGAACGAAGCAAGAGGAGGCTACGATGAAAGCAGGCAAGCTGGTAACGAAAACGCAGATTATCGATATCGTCTCGGAAGGCACGGGGTTGACTAAAGTTGAAACCGCGGCGGTGATCGACGGCTTTCTCGCCACGATCACTTGGGCGGTGAGCAATGATCGGCGCGTGGCGCTGCGGGGATTTGGGAGTTTCGACGCAGTGCAACGCCGGGAGCGCCTCACCCGCAATCCGCGCACCGGCGAAAAGATGACGGTTGCCGCCCGTCGCGCCGTGGTCTTTCGCCCCGCCAAAGAATTGCGTGAGGTGGTGAACCGAAGCGCGCCGGAAGAAAAGCCCCCGACTTTCGTTGTCGAAGCGACAAAATGAAAATCGGGGATGTGGAGTTTTGAGTTTCAGCCAGGGCAAAGGAGTTCGAATGTTCGGCGCACCTAAAGATGTAATCGGAGAGTGTAATGCCCGTCTCTATCTTGGAGATGATTACGGCGATAATGTATGCACCATTCGTTGCGGTTTGCCCGTTGATCACGAAGGGCCACACAAAGAGGAATTCAAGCGTGGCGGCAAGCCGGCCGTTATTACGTGGCATGTTGACGAGCGAGAAGAAGAAAACCCTGACAAGTCAATGATGCAATCCTAAAACTTTCACAAATGTGATGACAACCCCAAAACCATATCCAGAGCTGGAGACGACGCCGGATCAACCGAACAAAGTTGCCGAAGCGCTGTCGCCTTATATTGCGCGAACAGAAACGAGGCGTGATGTGGCCCCAACGAGAGTCAAGCCGCCAGTCATTGCCGGCTTGCCAGCTTCCGAGGAGGTGTGGCGTTTTGCGCAGGAAAACGCGCTGGTGCCGCATGTCGAAACGGCGGTTCGATTGGCGCGCGAGTCGTTTAAAGAAATCCGGAACATTAGACTTGATTACATGGTTGATCCGGAGATTCCAAACCGTGCAGTGCTCGAGATTCATCTGCATGTAACCGGTTTTATGGAAGAATTACTGCAATCGGATCAAAATTACATTCGTGCGATTAATATAGCTATTCCCGATGAGTTTAATGATAAAATGTGTCCACTTTTATGGGCTGAAGCAAAAGATCTTAAAGAAATTTAACTATGTCGGCTTGATGGAAGGCAAGGAATTTTTAACCGCCGCACAAAAATTGGCGCAAATGCGCTTCGAAGCAGCTATTCGTTCTGCTTTTAGTAGAGCTTATTATGCTGCTTTCAATGTCGGGGTAAAATTGCTTATAGATTTAGGCTTTATTTTGCCAAAAGATGCTTCGGCACATGATCACCTCTATCAACGGTTAAATAATGCTGGTATTTCGGAGATCAAGGATATCGCCGGTCGTCTAAAGGATTTGCGTCAAAAACGTGTTCATGCCGATTATGATATGCAAAGTCGCAGTTTCCAATCGCACACAGAATGTGAGTTAGATATCGCCCGTGTCAAGCTCATTATCGCGCAATTGGAAAGTTGTTATCAACAGCCTCTCCGCAATCAACTCAAAGACGGCATTCAAGAATACGAGCGGAAAATCGGCCTGCATTGATGGCGTAATTCTAAACTTTTAGAAACTCAATGGCCACAACCAAACCATATCCGGAGCAGGAGACGACGCCGGCAACTCAACCCGATAAAGTTGCCGAAGCGCTGTCGCCTTATATCGCACGCACGGAAACGAGGCGTAGTGTACCCCAAAGGAAAGTCGAGCTGCCGCTCATTGCCGGCTTGCCCGCTTCCGAAGAAATTTGGCGCTTTGCGCAGGAAAACGCGCTGGTGCCGCATCTGGAAACGGCGGTTCGTTTGGTGCGCGAGTCGTTCAAGGCAATACGGGAAATCAAGCTATCCCACGCGCCAGATCCGGAAATTCCTCACTGGGAATCGATTGCCATTGATCTTTATGTGACTGGCTCCGTAGACGAGTTGCTTCGCGCCGATCAAAATTATCGGCGTGCTTTTATCACTGCGGTTCCCAATGAACAGCAAGTTAAAATCAATTTGCTGGTTTGGGTTGTTTAACAACTGGCTCATTGCGGTTGGATTGCAAAATGGAAGGCAAAGAGTTTTTGGATTTCGCACAAAAAATGCTTCAATTTCGTAGTGAAGCGGCGATTCGTTCAGCAATCAGCCGGATTTATTACGCTGTTTTCAATACAGGAAAAACGTTGCTGAATGAATTGGGTTTTGTTTTGCCAAAGGATGCCGCTGCGCACGAAGAGCTGTATCGGCGGCTATGTAACTCCGGTCTTTCCGATATCCAAGAAACCGCGAATTGGTTGTTTGATATGCGCCGAAAACGTATTAGTGCCGATTATGATATGTTGAGCCATGATTTCCAATCACACAAGTCTTACGAGCTTGATATTGCCCGCGCCAAACTTACCATTGCACAACTGGAAAGTTATAGTAAGATACCGCTTCGCAATCAACTCAAAGACGGTATCAAAGAATACGAGCGGAAAATCGGCCTGCATTAATGACGTAATGCTAAACTTTTAGAAACGCAATGGCCACAACCAAACCATATCCGGAACAGGAAACGACGCCGGCCACCCAACCCGATAAAGTTGCTGAGGCGGTATCGCCTTATATTGCACACACAGAAATGCGGCGTGGCGTACTCACAAAGAAGGTCGAGCCGCCGCGCATTGCCGGTCTACCCGTTTCCGAGGAAGTGTGGCGCTTTGCGCAGGAAAATGCGCTCGTGCCGCACATCGAAACGGCGGTTCGTTTGGTGCGAGAGTCGTTTAAAGAAATCCAGAATATCAAGCTTGAATACGGAGTTGACCCCGAGATTCCGAATTGGGATTCGATTGATATTCATTATTACGTGACTGGCACTGTGGATGAGTTGCTGCAAACGGATCAAAAATTTACGCAGGCTTTTGTGACCGCCGTTCCTGACGAGCCTCGTTCAAAGATTTGTCCGCTTTTATGGGCTACTGTAATTAACTGAACCTTGTCTATGGACGCGAAAGAATTTTTAGTCGTTGCTCAAAAACTCGTGCAGATGCGCGGCGAGGCGGCTATCCGTTCGGCGTTCAGTCGCGCGTATTACGCCGTGTTTAATGTTGGAAATAAATTGCTCAAAGAGTTGGGTTTTTTGTTGGCAAAAGATGCCGAAGCACATGAACGGCTCTATATTCGATTGAACAATTGCGGCATTCCAGAAATAAAGGAAGCGGCAGTTTGGTTAAGGGACTTGCGCAAGAAACGCGTTTTGGCAGATTATGAGATGGACAAATCTGGTTTTCAATCACATACGGAATGTGAGCTTAATATCGCCCGCGCCAAGCTCATCGTCGCGCAATTGGAAGGCTGCTACCAGCAGCCGCTGCGCAACCAGCTCAAAACCGGCATTCAAGAGTACGAACGCAAAATCGGCTTCAATTCATAAAATATAAAATTCAACCCAGCGAAGGAGGTGAAAGCACTTGCCGAGTGGTAAAAAGCGTAAACGGCATAAGATCGCCACGCACAAGCGTAAGAAACGTCTGAGAAAAAATCGCCACAAGAAGAAACTCAGATGAGAGCCTAGGCTGTAGTGTAGGCAGAGTGGACTTCATCCTGACCGTTCCAAAACCTATATGAGAACGGCGGGATGAAGACCTTCGCCTCAATTTGGTTTATGAGATGATGATTGTTCGATGTCCGCTGTCGAGCCTTTAAAAATTCTCTTGATTGACGACGAGCCGACGCTGCACGATTTGGCGCGCGCCTTTCTCGAAAAAACCGGTTACCGTCTGCTTTCCGCGTATGATGGGCGTTCCGGCCTCGACCTGCTTTTGCGCGAAAAACCCGCCTTGGTGCTGCTCGATCTCGTCATGCCGGAAATGAATGGGGAGCTGGTTTTCAACGAGATGACTGGCAATCCGCGGTATGCGCCGGTTCGCGATATTCCCGTCATTATGCTGACCGGCCACGACGCGGATGAATTGATGAAAACAAAACTCATGGCGCGCGGGGTGAGCGCCTATCTGCGCAAACCTTTTGGCTGGCGCGAGCTGGCGAATGTCATTGAGAACCTTTTCGTCATTGACGATATTCGGCAGCGCAATTTGCAACTGCGCGCTGAGGTCGAAGCCACGCGCGATTATCTGGCGCTCATTCTGAACAACGCGCCGATCGGCATCTTTTCCACTGATGCGCGCGGGCAAATTCGGGAAGCCAATCCGATGGTTTGCCAGCTCATCGGGTTCGCCTCGCCGGAGTTTATTGCGGGCAGCAGTGTTTTGGAAAAAGAGGGCTTGCGAGAAACCTTTTTGCGCACCGCGGTAGCCCGCGTCATCACCGGCCAAAAACCGTGGAAAGTGCAGGGGTTTAATTTTCGCAAGCCGGATGGCCAAATGGCCTTGCTGAATATTCACGCCGTACCGCTTTGGGCCGTCCCCACGGCCACGGGCGCCCCTCAACAAAAAACGGGCAGATCAGAAGGCCTTGCGGGTATGCTCGGCATTGTTGAAGAGGTCACCGAGAGCCAAAAGCACGACTATCAATTGCGCATGCTCGCGACCATCGGCCTGGCCATGCAGGGCGCGATCAATCTCGACGAGCTGCTGCACTTGATTTTGACCGGCATCACCGCCGGACCGGCGCTGGGGTTCAATCGCGCGATGATTTTTCTGATCGACGACACCGGCTTGTATCTCGCCGGGCGCATGGGGGTTGGGCCCGCGGATGGAGAAGAGGCGCGCCGCATTTGGCAAACGCTGTCGGAAGAGCATATCACTTTGGAAGACTTTCTCGACAAATACGGCAAGCGCCGGCCCGCTCCCGATGACGCCTTCAATAAGCGCATTCGAGCGCAAAAACTTTTGCTCACGGCGGGCGATTCGGATTTTGTGGCGACCATCCGGCGCAAAAAACCATATCGTGGACTGCCCGAGCAGCGTGTCTGCGCCAGTTGCCAAAAATTCTTTGAGAATCTGGAACTGAAAGATTTCATCGCCGTGCCTTTGGTGGCGAGAGACCGGCTCATCGGCATGATCGTCGCCGATCATCTTTACAGCCAGCAAAAAATCGACGCTGACGCGCTGGCCTCGCTCGAGATTTTCGCGAGCCAGGCGGCACAGGCCATCGAAAAAACCGACGCCAATCGCCGGCTGGAGGAAGAAAAACATAAGCTCGAAGCCGCATACAAAGAGCTGCAAACGACACATGACCGCTTGGTTCACGCCGAGCGCCTGGCAGCGGTTGGCAATATGGCGGGACACGTCGCACACGAAATTCGCAATCCGTTGGTGGCCATCGGCGGCTTCGCCCGTTCATTGATGCGTTTGGCCAAGGACAACGCCTCCATTCACAACGTGGCGCAAATCATTGCGGAAGAAGTCATGCGTCTGGAAAAAATTCTCGCCAACGTCATGCTCTTCACCAAATTTCCCAAGCCCTCATTTCAGCTTGCGGACCTCAACGCCACGATCGACGAGGCTTGCAAGCTGCTGCAGAGCGAGGCGGAGGAGCGCAACGTGAAATTGATCAAAACCCTGGCCGGCGACCTTCCGAAGCTGTTGCTCGATCCGATACAAATCAACCAGATGCTGGTCAATTTGATGCGCAATGGCATTCAATCCATCTCCGGCTACGGCATCGTCGAAGTCTCCACGCAATTTGTTGCGCCGCAGGAGGTTCTGCTCGTCGTGCGCGATACCGGCAGCGGCATTCCAGCGAACGTTTTGGAAAATCTCTTCAACCCGTTTTTCACCACCAAACCGGATGGCACCGGCCTCGGCTTGGCCATTTGCCAGCAAATCGCCGGCGATCACGGCGGCCGCATCGGCGTCGAATCGCAAGTCGGGCATGGAACGGTTTTCTCGATTTCCTTTCCGGTGCCGCGTAACCAGAGCACGGCGCCCAGCCAGGCGCCGAAGAAGCCGGCTAAAATTTCGCTGATCGAAAATGTTTTCGCATGAAAATCGGAATGAAGCTCTGACGGTTTCGGCTCTCACGCAGCAGATCAAAGCGCTTCTCGAAACCGATTTGGCGCCTGTGTGGCTCACCGGTGAAATTTCCAACTTCAAGCGCCATACTTCCGGACATTTTTATTTTTCGTTGAAAGACGAATACGCCCAGATTCCGTGCGTGATGTGGGCCGGGCGCAATCGGAGTTTGCCTTTTTTCCCGGAGGATGGCATGCAGGTGCTGGCGCACGGCCAAGTCACCGTTTATGAAAAACGCGGCTACTATCAGTTCGAGGTTTGGCAGATGCAGCCCGCCGGTGTGGGCGCGCTGCAAATGGCGTTCGAGCAGCTCAAGCAAAGGCTGCGCAGTGAAGGGCTTTTTGACGAGGCGCACAAAGTGCCGCTGCCGTCGTTCCCGCAAACTGTCGGCATCGTCACCTCGCCGACCGGCGCGGCGATTCAGGATCTCGTGAGCATTCTGCGGCGCCGCTGGCCGGCGATGCGGATTATTTTGCGTCCGGTCAAAGTGCAGGGCGAAGGCGCCGCCGCAGAAATTGCGCAGGCGATTGCGGAGTTTAACGCCTTCGGCAAAGTTGATGTGCTCATCGTCGGTCGCGGCGGCGGCTCGTTGGAAGACCTTTGGGCTTTCAACGAAGAGATCGTGGCGCGAGCGATCTTCGACAGCGAAATTCCCGTGGTTTCGGCGGTCGGCCACGAGGTTGATTTCAGCATCAGCGATTTTGTGGCGGATGTGCGCGCCGCCACGCCTTCGGCTGCTGCGGAGATTGTGGCACCGGAGATCACCGAAGTCCGCCGGCAATTGCATCACCTCGGCTACAAAATGCACCTGCACCTGCGGCGCTTCGTGCAAATGCAACGTGAGCGGCTGCAACGCTTCGCTTCGAGCTACGGCCTGCGCCAGCCGCTCGATCTGGTGCGCCAGCGCAGCCAGCAGCTCGACGATTTGCAGCGACGAATGATTTTGGCAACAGAAAATCGCTTGAAAGTGTGGAAGCAGCAACTCAAAGCGCAGAAGCAACGCTTGCAGGCGTTGAGCCACCAGAGCATTTTGCAAAGAGGATTTGCGATTGTGCATCGGCAGCCGGAAAATGAGTTGGTGCGCGAAGCCAAGCAACTGCAAGCCGGCGATCCGATTCACATTCAGTTTGCTGTTGGCAGTGCCGAAGCAAAGGTAGAAAAAGTTAAAAAGACGTGAAAGATGGAGTAAGGAATTAATCGGAGTGCGATGCTTCAGCATCGCGATGCTAAAGCTTTGCACTCCGAAAAGCGCGAACTTTGATCTTAAGGTAAGGAGAATGGCTTGATGGGAAAAAAGATGACGTTCGAAGCGGCGATGAACCGGCTCGAAGGGATTGTCCAACAACTCGAGCAAGGCCGCATCGGCCTGGACGAAGCGATCAAAATTTTTGAAGAGGGCATGGGCTTGTATCGACTATGCCAGTCGCAGCTCCAAGAAGCAGAAAAGAAAATCGAAACGCTGGTCAAAACCGAAGACGGGTTTCAGTTGGAATTGATGGAGGCGGAAGCGTAATAACCGTCTATGAACCATGAAAAAAAATCTTCAACTGCTGGTCTGTGATAACTGCGGAAAAAAAGGGGCGAGGGTCCGTAAAATAGTAGAAGCTTACGGCAAGGGCAAGGATTTGCTTATCATCGAAGATATTCCAATGATAAGCTGCCCCAATTGCGGGGAGAACTATTTCACTGCTGAGACGCTTCATGAAATTGAACGGATTAAATTACACCGAGATAGCTTTGCCGCAGAAAAAATTGTTGAAGTGGCGGCTTTTGTATAGTAGCAACTGATGAGTTCACGCTTCATTAGAAACTCGTGGCACGAAATCAAATTTTGAAAACCCCCGACCCAAAAGATCAACTCGACAAAGACGATCTGACCACGCCGCTGATGCGGCAGTATCTGGCGATCAAGGCGCAGCACAAAGAGGCGATTCTGTTTTTTCGCATGGGGGATTTTTACGAGATGTTTTATGAAGACGCCAAAACCGCCAGCGAGGTGCTGGGCATTACGCTCACCTCGCGGTCACACGGCAAATCGTCGGAAGTGCCGCTGGCCGGATTTCCGTATCACGCGCTCGACACGTATCTCGCCAAAATGATCCGCGCCGGTTATCGCGTCGCCATCTGCGAGCAGGTGGAAGATCCGAAGCTGGCCAAGATCGTCGTCAAGCGCGAAGTCACGGAAGTGGTGACGCCAGGCAGCATTTTGTCGGATGATCTGTTGAGCAGCCGGCGTAATAATTTTTTGTTGGCGGTACATCCGCTGCAAAAAACGGCCGGTACAAAAGCCCTAGCGGGACTGGCGCAGGTGGACATTTCCACCGGTGAGTTCATCGTCGGCGAAGTGGCGATTGAGTCGATGGAAGGCGGCTTGCGCGAAGCGATTTTGAATATCGAGCCGGCGGAACTGCTCGTTGCCGAAGAGCACGCGGATTGGCTGCGCACTAAAATTTTGCCCAATTCTCACCTGCTCGTCACGCGGCGGGAAGGTTGGCAGTTTACGTATGATTACGCTTACGAAAAATTGACTCGCCACTTTCAGACGATGACGCTGAAAGGCTTCGGGTGCGACGATCTGACCGCCGGAATTTGTGCTGCTGGAGCAGCATTATCCTACTTAAAGGAAAATCAAAAAAGTGAGCTGGCGCATTTCACGCAATTAACCCGGCTCAACAGCCGCGAGCAGGTTGCGATTGACGCTGCGACGCGGCGCAATTTGGAGTTGGTGCGCTCGCTGCGCAGTGAAGATCAGAGAGGCACGTTGTTGAGCGTGTTGGATCGCACCCGCACCGCGATGGGCGGCCGGCGCATGCTGCAGTGGATTCTGCAGCCACTGCGTGATGTGGATAAAATCAATGCGCGACTCGATGCGGTTGAAGAGTTGATGCAGAAAAAAACCGAACGGGAAAGCATCGCCGAACTGTTGCGCGGCACGGGCGATCTCGAACGCTTGGTGGCAAAAGTGACCACGGCACGCGCGAACGCCCGCGAGCTTTTGGCCGTGCGTTTTGCGCAACAGAAAATTCCCGATCTCAAAAAGCATCTTGAAAAATTCGAAGCGCCGCTGCTGCGAACGATCTTCAATAGCCTGCACGAGCTGGCCGAGCTGACGAAAGAGCTGGCCTCGGCCATCGTCGATGATCCGCCGCTGGCCGTGACTGATGGCGGCATCATTCGCTCCGGTTATTCGGAAGAATTGGATCGCTTCCGCAGCCTGTCGCTCTCCGGCAAAGATTGGATTGCCAAATTACAGGCGACCGAGCGCGAGCGTAGCGGCATCGGCTCTTTGAAAGTCGGCTACAACAAAGTCTTCGGTTACTATATCGAAGTGACCAACCCGAATCTCGCCAAAGTGCCGCAAAATTACATTCGCAAGCAAACGCTGGCGAATGCCGAACGCTACATCACGCCGGAGCTGAAAGAGTACGAAGAGCAGGTGCTGCAAGCCGAAGAGAAAATGGTGGCGCTCGAGTACCAGCTTTTCGATCGTTTGCGGCAAAAGGTCGCCGGCCACGCCACGGCCCTGCAAGAAAACGCGCGCTGGATCGCGGTGCTCGATTGCTTGCTGGCGTTTGCCGAATTGGCGAGCGAGCAGCATTATTGCCGCCCGCTGATTGACGACGATCTGGCGCTTGAAATCAAGGATGGCCGGCATCCAGTGGTGGAGAAGCTGTTGCCGTTCGGAGAAAAATTCGTTCCCAATGATACGCATCTTAATGAGAGCGATCATCAGATCATCATCATCACCGGGCCGAACATGGCGGGCAAATCCACTTATTTGCGACAAGTCGCGCTGATCGTGCTGATGGCGCAAATCGGCTCATTCGTGCCGGCGGCCAAAGCCAGGGTTGGCGCGGTGGACAAAATCTTCACGCGCGTCGGCGCTTCGGATAATTTGGCCGGCGGCGAGAGCACGTTTTTGGTGGAGATGAATGAAACCGCCAATATTCTGCGCAACGCGACGGCGCGCAGCCTGGTTTTGCTCGATGAAATCGGCCGGGGCACGAGCACGTATGACGGCCTTTCGATTGCGTGGGCGGTCGTCGAATATCTCCACGACAATTCCAAAGTCGCGGCCCGCACGCTTTTCGCAACGCACTATCACGAGTTGTTGGAATTGGCGAATCGCCACCCGCGCGTAAAGAACTACAATGTGCTGGTGAAAGAATGGGGCGATCAAATTGTTTTTTTGCGCAAGATTGTTGAAGGAGGGAGCGACCATAGTTACGGCATTCAAGTGGCGCAGCTTGCCGGTTTGCCCAAGCCCGTCATCCAGCGCGCCAAACAAGTGCTGGCGACTTTGGAGCAGCAGGCCATCGAGCGCGATGAGCTTCCGCCGGCCGTAGCGCGACAACAGCAACGCGCCCGGCAAATCGATATTTTCGCCGAGCACGATCGCCACCTGCGGCAGACGCTTTTGGAGATCGATGTCAATCAAATCACCCCGATTGAAGCTTTGCAGAAGCTGGCGAGTTTGCAAAAAATGGCAGCGGAGGGAAACTCTAATGCAGTTGAGAAGTTGAAGATTTGAGGTGGAATCATTGCCATGAGCATTTTTAGTAGAAAGCAAGGTTTTTTGCCATGATTCATCTTGAACATAATTCGCGTATGGTTTTGCAATGAACAGGAGATTTAAATATGTCAACGATAGAACACGTCACACTTTCGGAATTACAGAACATTTTGCAGTCTCTCCAGCTACCGCCCGATACACGCTTGACAGTGCAATTTGAAGATGCCCAAGCAATGCAAAAAGCTTTGAAACGGCAAAAGGCTATCGAAGCAATGAAAAAACTCAAAGGATCGGGCAACGGGAATCTTGTTGCCGCTCTACTGACCGAACGAGAAAAAGACGCCTTGTTATGATTCAATATGTTTTGGATACATCTGCTCTATTGACCTATATTGAAAACGAAGAAGGCGCCACCGAGGTGGAAGCCTTGCTACAGAAAGCACTTGATGCTGAGATCGTGCTTTACATTTCGATGGTCAGTTGCATCGAGGTCTTTTATATTACGTGGCAAGAGCAAGGAAAAGAAGCTGCAGTTGAACGCTTAAAACTGATCGATGATTTGACGGTCATACAAGAACCAGTGGATAGCCAATTGACTAAAATCATCGGTGAAATCAAGGCGACGAAAGCAATGTCATTTGCCGATTGTTGCATTGCGGGGTTGGCAAAATTCAAACAGGCCACTCTCGTTCATAAAGATCCAGAATACGAGCAAATTGAAAATGAGATTAAACAGCTTAAGTTGCCTTACAAGCAAAAGAAGAAACGAAATTGAAACTGCACCTGGACTAAGTTTAAGTTTGGACCATTCGTTGAAATTTTAAATCAGGAAAATAATCTCACAGTATTTGGTGAATATCATGCGTTTTATCATCCTCAGATTGCTAACTCTTTTTTTCGCCAGCATCCTCATTTCTTCCACCGCCCTCGCTGGCGGCGGATTCAAAGCCGCCAAATATGCCGGTGAATTTCTCAATCTCGGCGTCGGCGGGCGGGCGCTCGGTATGGGCGGCGCATACATCGCACTGGCGCGCGATGTGAGCGCCACTTATTGGAATCCCGCCGGCTTGGTGAATATCGACTATCCGCAAATCATGCTCATGCACTCCCAGCAGTTTGCCGGCGTGGTCAAATACGATTTCGGCAGCTTCGCCGTTCCATTCGGCGCGCATCGCAGCCTCGGCCTCAGCCTCATCCGCCTCGGTGTCGATGACATTCCGGAGACCAAGCTCAAAAATCCCAACGAAAGACTGAGCGAGACCAATCAGCCTTACGTCGCGCGCACGTTTTCCGATGCGGAATATGCGATGTTTCTCACTTACGCCGTCAGGCGCTCGCAAAATTTTTCATTTGGCGGCAATGTCAAAATTATTTACAAGGGGCTCGGTAACCATTCGGCGTGGGGACTCGGTTTCGATATTGCCGCGCTTTACAACCCGTTCGGAAATTTGAGTGTCGGCTTGAATTTGCAAGATGTGACCAGCACGGTTCTCGCTTGGGATACCGGCAGGCGAGAGTTGATCGTTCCAGCGCTCAAAGCCGGTTTGGCGTATCCATTAGCTCTACCGGGCCTCGGCGGGTTCATGTCGCCGGCTCTGGATCTTGAGATGCGCTTCGAGGGACGCGACTATGCCGCTCAGTTTGGCGCCGGCCCGGTGAGTTTTGACACGCATTTCGGCTGGGAATATCAGCGCGAGCTACTGGCGTTGCGCTTCGGCTCGGATGTAGGCCAGTTCACCGTCGGCGCCGGCATCGGCCTGCCGAAACTGCAAATCGACTACGCTTTTCTCAGCCACGGCGATCTCGGGGATACCCACCGCATTTCCGCCCGGCTCGTGATCGAAGAGGTGAAGTATCGGCGATCACGTTAGCGCTTTCGCACAGAAAAATTCTGAATTTTTAGCTCACGGAAATGTCCCGCCACGGCGGAATCACGGAAGTAAAACATGGCAGATTTTAATTCCGTGAGCCGTTCTCTACAAGCGTAGCCAATTCCGTGAGTGATTAATCCTTTTGGTTACCGCTTGTCATGTGGAGATTTTGGAAAGTGAAAATTTTTCGTTATTATGAGGGGTGATCAATAGTCCACCTGATTGCATCTTCATACCAGCATTATAGAGCTTGCCACATTTTCAGTGCTTTATCAAAAAAAAAACAAAAATTCTATTGAATCTTAGCATTGATTTTCGTAAAATCTAAATTAAGCGTAAATCATAACTTATTTGGCCTACGGCCGTCCCGATTTTCCTTATTAAAACAAATTAGTGAAAGTCGGGATGGAAGCGCCGATAACTGCAACGGGAGGGAGGGCATCAGCGTGAATTTCTTTTTGCGAAGCAACAGGCTATGATCATCAGCATGACCGGTTTTGGCCGGGGACAGTATAATCTGGACGGTTTCGACGCCGTCGTGGAAGTACGTTCGCTCAATCATCGTTTTCTTGATGTCGTCATGAGATTGCCGCGGGGATTGAACACTTACGAGCAAGCCGTAAAGGATATCGTTCGCAATAAAGTCAGCCGCGGCCGCATCAACGTCGCGATTACGCTCAAAACGGCGACTGAAAACGAGCTTGGTCTGCGCGTAGACGAAGAGGTGGCGCGCCGCTACAAACATTTGCTCGAAAATTTGATGAAAACGCTGGGGCTCTCCGGAACGATCACCTTGGATCACCTGCTGCATTTCTCGGACATTCTGGCGATTGACGAGGAAAATGCGTTGCCGGAACAAGCCTGGACTTGCGTGGAAACCGCATTGCAACAGGCGATGGATGATTTGAATACCATGCGGTTTCGCGAGGGGCGGGAAATTGCGCAAGATCTGCGCCCCCGCGTCAATGGTTTGCAGGAAAAAATCGAAAACATCAAGGTCCATTCGGCGACGCGGGGCAAGGCGGAATTTGACAAGCTGTACAAACGCTTGCGCGCGATGGTGGACACCAAAGAGCTGGACGCCAACCGGCTCGAGCTTGAAGTGGCGCTGCTGGCGGATCGCGTTGACATCACCGAAGAATGCACGCGTTTTCAGAGCCACAACACGCTTTTTCTCGAAGCGATTGACGAACAGGAGCCGGCCGGCCGCAAGCTGAATTTCCTTTTGCAGGAAATGAACCGTGAGGGCAATACGATCGGCGCCAAAGCCAACGATGCGCAAATCGCGCACTGGGTGGTGAGCATCAAGGAGGAGGTGGAGAAACTGCGCGAGCAAATTCAAAACCTCGAGTGATCAACATGCACACCTCCGAGAACCAGGCCGGAAACACCAACACCTGCGGCTACTTGGTGGTTATCTCGGCACCGTCCGGTGGCGGCAAAACGACGGTGATTCGCCGCTTGTTGGAGCATCGCGAGCCGGATTTCATGTATTCGGTTTCGGCGACCACACGCGCGCCGCGCCCGGGCGAGCAGCACGGCCGGGATTACTTCTTCCTCAGCATGGAAGAGTTTATGTCACGCGCCAACGATGGCGGTTTCATCGAGTGGGCGAAAGTTCACGGCAATTATTACGGCACTCCGAAAGAGGCGGTGGACGGTTGGCTGCGCGCCGGCAAGCTGATCTTCATGGATCTCGATGTGCAGGGCGGCATCAACGTCAAAAAGCAGTATGGCGATCGCGCGATTTTGATTTTCATCATGCCGCCTTCGCTCGAATCCTTGCGCGAACGTCTGGTGAGTCGCAATGCTGATTCGCCCAAAGTTATTTGGAGGTAGTGACAACGGAGTTACAATTGGCGGCGTATTACGACCATGTCAAGTTGAATTTTCTTTGCAGAAAATGAATCGCGATGCCAATATGATTGGTGCCAAAGCTAACGATGCGCAAATCGCTCAGCGGATGGCGGAGTGTCAAGAAAAAGGTTAAGAAATCTCGTGAGCAGATTCAAAACATCAAGTGAGCATCATTCACGAGCCCGAGACTTCAGTTGGTGGCAGCACTGCGACAATAATACTGGGCTATTTAATCTGGATTAGTTGCAAGCCTGTAGTTGTGAGGTAGGCAGCCTTGTCTGTGAGATTGTTGCAATTTAGGTATCGCACGAAATAATCTGACTTAGAATGGTCATCCCAATGCTGTCTGATGGCAAAATGACCATTAGATCATTTGTTACTGGCTGATTTGGTTTTTTCATCACAGGTTAATGGGAGAATTGGGTCTGATGTCAATTCGAGTAGTTGATTACATGATTACGGCGCGATGTAACTTGCATTGCCCTTTTTGTTACGGACCAGATCCTCGCATGAAAGGAGAAATGACGCAGAAGGAAATTCAAATTTTCATCAAGTTTATAGCCTCTCAAGGAATAGCTAGTCTTATTATTGCGGGAGGTGAGCCGTTGATCAGTCCAAATCTCCACTTGGTGCTTGATTTAGCCCAAGCCTTTGGAATACAAACTGCTTTACAGACAAACGCTTACACTCCCATGGCTCTTGAACCATGTCTACCGAAACTTACATGGTTGGCTGTTCCTCTTGATGGGGTAAACCATGATAGTAATTTAGAGATGCGTACTTCTGAAACACATTTTGAGCGTGCTCTCGAATCAATCGCCCTCGCCCAGCGATTCCGCTTACAAGGTATGAAGCTAAAGATAGGAACGGTCATTACTCGAGCCAATCTCGATCAACTACTCAGTCTTGCAGAAATTGTAGCAGACATTAAACCGGATGTATGGAAGTGGTATCAAGTGCGACCACGGGGACAGGGATATAATACATTCAATTATCTGTTTGTCTCGGCGAATCAAATTCATGAGATAGAGGCGACCTTACGTAATCGTTATCCGACGTTACCTCTTGTAGTCTCAATGGTGCAGGATACGGTAGCAGCATATCTAATAATCAACCCAGATTCGGAGATGCTAATTCCGAGAGTAGATGATTATCTATCTTTTGGTCGACTTATTGAGAACGATTTAACAGTAAATTACTCTGCATGGGAATCTGCCGTAAAGGCGATAAACATATCACGTCATGTGAGAAATGTTATCCGAACATTTCCAGGTGAGTTGTCCTTAGCTTATGATAACGACCCATTCCGTTAACCATTTAAGGTAAGGCTTATGGTTATGACAGAGTCACAACTTAAACCCAGCAACCCTCACGAGATTTTAGAAAATGATGCCTCGCGGGCACTATTAGTTGATTCTCACGATATTGAAAAAACCATCTCTTTAGGGCCTGTATATAAAAATGTAGTGCTAGATAAAACAGTTTTTTCTTCAAGAATATTGGTCGGAGCCAGGTTCGAAGGTTGTTCTTTACGTGACTGTGATTTTAGCAGAGCGGATTTAAGCTATGCCCGCTTCATTGATTGTGATCTCTATCGTTCTAACTTAACAGGAGCAATGTTGTATGCATGTTGGTTTTCAAACTGCGATTTAACCAAGGCTGAGTTCTCAAATTCATATATGTCGGGATTTCGATTATCTAATGTAGATATTACCCATACATCTTTTGGCAATTCAGTACAGTTGGGGAAGAATAGAAAATCTGTGGCTATCTCTGATCGCAATGAGACAACACCTTTACTTCCCTTTGGTTCAAAGATTGAAACGATTAGTCAGTTTGAGGAAAGTACCTCTGGTATAGGTGTTGAAGGGTTCCATCTTTGGGTTGAATTAACGGTTGATCCACAAGGCGAAGAGTGGCGTCAGTGGCGACGACGCTCGGAGGTATGCAAAATTCTAAAACGGGTACATTTAGAGAACGGATACTTTGAAGAAGCAACAAATTACTATTATCTTGAACGATTATATAAAAGATTTGCTATGCCTTGGGGCTGGCGTAGATTTGCTGATTGGTTCTTTGGAGATTTACTATGGGGCTATGGTGTAGGATGGCATAAAGCTGTTATGGTGCTTCTAGTATCTATACTATTTTTTTCTTGTATTTATCTAGCACTTCCAGCCCTAGGCAGTGGTAATGGATTAATGTTGCCGTCCGGCGAGGTAGCGAAAATTTCACACAGTTTAGGGTTAAAGAAGTCTAGTGCAAATGCGGGATATACTTTGCTGTTTAGCATTTTGACGGCTAGTCTAACTGGATTTCAAGATATAATTCCTATAGGCTGGGGGAAACTAATAGTTACAATTCAAGTCGTTTTTGGAATTCTTATGATTTCGTTGCTTGTTGCAAGTTTTGCCAAACGTATTGCTAATATTTGAATAAGCATGATAATTGTTTATATTACAGCGTTTTGCATTTACGTGTTTAGGTCCAACCGACTTGAAAACTCATGAACATAAACAGAATCACGTCAGACCTAAACACGCTGACAAAAACGCTGTAAGTAAGTTATCTTAAAAGGATGGAAGCAAAAGGTTAATGACCATACTTATAACCCAAATAATAGGAGATCAGTTATAGTGATATTTCGTGCCATTACAATATCAGGCGAGGTTGGCTCGGGTAAAAGTTCACTTGCCAAAGCTTTAGCTGCTTTGTTACCAAGTTGGAGAGGAGTAAATACTGGTCAGAGATTTAGAGAGTTTTGCAATTCAAGAGGTATGTCAATTCAAAAGGTGAGCTTATTACCTGATGAAATTCATAAAGAATTTGATGCTTCGCAACTAGAATTATTACGGAACGAACCTAATATAATTGTCGAAGGACGTTTGGCAGGTTGGCTTACCCGGGAACTGGAATATGTATTTAGAGTGTTTTGTTTTGCTCCTTTTGATATACGTGTCAAGAGGTATATGGTTAGGGATGAGGTTTCAAGATCCAACGCCATAGCTGATATAGAATATCGAGATAAGCGAGATTTGGAAAAATTCAAACGTATATATGGGATGGAAGATTATCGCGCTTCACATTTCTACCACCTACAACTTGATACGTCAAACCGAAGTCCGATCGAGTTGGCAAAGCTAATTATCCAAGAAGCCGGTCTGACTTTATGAAACTTAAAAATATCCAGGGTAACATCAATGTCAAAACGTGACAAGCTGGTGGAGCGCAATACCGATTCGCCGCAAGCCATTCAAATACGGTTGGAAAGTGCGGCAGTTGTGCTGGAAATGGCCGAGCATTATGACCATGTCGTTGTCAATCATAATCTCGACGACACCGTGGCCGCAGTGCGAACGATCGTTAATCAATATCGAAAGTAACCATTGAAGCTTTTTTTAATAGTTTTGCCCCTACGGGCGCAGCCAAATTGTTTTGCCTTTTTTGAAACACTTTAACATTGGAGATTGACATGGCAAGCACGATTCCGTTGGAAGAATTGAAAAAACACAGCAGCAACATTTACGAAGCCATTATGATCATCGCCAAACGGGCGCGCCAGATCAACGACGAACAGAAGCGGCTGATCGAGCAAGAAACCGGTTACGACAGCAACATTGACGACATCGATGACGATGACGCCGATAACGACAATGATACGTCGGAAGAGCGCCAAATGCAGCCGGTCAAATATATTCGGCTTCCCAAGCCCACCACGGTGGCTTTGGAGGAAATGCTCTTAGGAAAGCTGAATTTTCAATACGTCCCAAAACCCGGAGAGGAAGAACCGAAGAAATAGCGTGCCATTCACCGGGAAAAAAATTTTGCTCGGCGTGAGCGGCGGCATTGCCGCTTATAAAAGCTGCGAGCTGGTGCGCGAGCTGCGCCGGCGCGGCGCGACGGTGCGGGTGATGATGACTTCGCGCGCGCAGGAATTCGTCACGCCGATGACTTTCGCCGCTCTGAGCGAGCAGCCGGTGTTGACGAATATTTTCCCGGAAGGACGCAGCGCCGCCATCGAGCACATTGACTGGTCGCGTTGGCCGGAAATAATCGTTCTGTGTCCGGCCACGGCAAACCTGCTGGCGAAATTGGCGCAGGGATTTGCCGACGATCCGGTGAGCGCCACCGTCCGCGCCGCACGGGTTCCGCTTGTACTTTGTCCTGCAATGAACTCCGCCATGTGGGAAGATGCGCTCGTGCAGCGGAACGTGACGCTGCTCAAAGAGAATGGCTATCAGTTTGTCGATCCCGAGTTCGGCGCATTGGCTACGACGACCGAAGGGGAAGGGTGGGGGCGTTTGGCGAAATTGGAGTGGATTCTTTCCGAAATTTTGGCAGCGCTGCAAAAGCAAAAGCCATTAGCGGGAAAAAGGATTTTGGTAACCGCCGGCCGCACCGAAGAGTATTTCGATCCGGTGCGGATGCTCACCAACCCCTCGACCGGCCGGATGGGCTTTGCGTTGGCCGAAGCCGCGCGCGCTTTGGGAGGACGGGTAACGCTCATCAGCGGCCCGACGAATTTGATCCCGCCTCGCGGGATTGAATTGGTGCGGGTGGTTTCCGCGGCAGAAATGGCGTCAGCGGCACAGAAACACTATTCCGGTACCGATATCTTGGCAATGGCCGCGGCGGTTTCAGATTATCGGCCTCGCATCGTTGCGCCGGAGAAAATGAAAAAGAGCGCCGCCTCGTTCCAACTCGAACTTGAGCGCACGGTCGATATTCTCGCCGCGCTCGGCGAGCAAAAAAGCCGCGCGCTGCACATCGGGTTTGCAGTCGAAACGGAGAACGAGTTGGAGAATGCCAAAGACAAACTGCGCCGAAAGCGCCTCGACCTGATCGTGCTCAACAACCCGCGCCACACCGGAGCCGGTTTCGCGGCGGAAACCAATCGCGTGACTTTGGTAGATCGAAATGGGCAAGTTCAGGAATTGGAATTGATGTCCAAGCTGGCGTTGGCGTTTAAGATTTTTGAGCGGGCGTTGCAGCTATAGTCTCTTTAGAGTGAATCTTTGCAAAAAAAGCAAAAACTTTCGGACACAAAAATCAAAGCGCACAAAACTTTTTGCGACCTTTCAATTTTGTGTACCGCTTTTTTGGTTGCGGCTCGTCCGCGTTGGGTGGACTAAGATGAAATTTCAATGATGAATACAAACGATGGTATGAGTAAGGAGATTCCTGCTGAGATGGACGACGATCTGCGCCCTGAGTATGATTTGGCTCAGCTTTTGAAAGGTGGCGTACGCGGCAAATACGCCGAACGCTTTCGCAAAAGCACAAATTTGGTGCTGCTGGCTCCGGACGTCGCACAAGCTTTTCCGACTGAAGAGGCCGTTAATGAAGCGTTGCGGTTGGTTATGCAGATAGCGAAACTTCCAATTCGAGAAGTAAGAACGCAAGTAGGTAGCGAACATGGCGTTGTCGCTTGATGAGAAAGAAAATCAATTCGGCGCCGCATTATACAGTTTGCGTTAACAATGAAGGCTACAAAGCCTCTCTCGAAATTGGCAAACTGTACTGCGTCATGCCTGACGAGCAAGCAGCTTCACATGGTTACATTCGTGTGATTGATGAAAGCGGCGAAGATTACGGCTACTCGGCCAAGCGTTTTTTTCCGATTATGATACCCCGAGAATTAGAAAAAGCGCTTTTTAACGGCGTCCATACGGCGTTCATTCCGCTGCAGAATAAGCCGCAGCGCCGGACGCGCGAAAAAAGTAAACTGCATGCCTCGTAAAGAAAATAGCGCCGGAAACGGCAACGTGGTGGCGACGGATCAGATCATCGACCGCCTGCCGCCGCAGGATCTCAACGCCGAAATCGCGGTGTTGGGCGCGATGCTGCAAGAGAGCAGCGCCGCCAGCCGGGCGTTTGAGCTTCTCGAAGACTGGTGCTTTTACAAGGGCGACCATCAGCACATTTTTAAGGCGATGTCCTCGCTCTTCGAACGCAACGAGCCGCTCGACGTGTTGACCGTCGGCGCTGAATTGCAGCGCCAAGGCAAGCTTGATGCCATTGGCGGAAATTATTATCTGACCGAGCTGGTGGCGCGCGTCCCCTCGGCCGCCAACGTCGAGTATCACGCCCGCATCGTGCTCGAAAAAGCGATCTTGCGGCGCTTGATCGGCGTCGCCACCGAAATTGCCAGCGAGGCCTTTGAGGAACAAGGCCGAGTGGATGATATTTTGGATAAAGCCGAGCAGCGCATCTTCAGCCTTTCCGAGCGCCGGCTGCGCCGCGGCTTCGAGTTCATCAATCCCATTTTGCACAAAACTTTCGATACGATCGAATCATACCACCATCGCCGCGGCTCGGTCTCCGGCGTGGCGAGCGGGTTTAATGACCTGGATGAAATGACCTCCGGCTTTCAAAATTCGGATTTGATCATCGTCGCCGGCCGGCCCTCGATGGGCAAGACGGCTTTTTGTCTTAACATGGCGCGCAACGCCGCGGTCGATCACAAAATCGGCGTCGGCATATTCTCGCTGGAAATGGCGAATTACCAGCTCGCGCTGCGTTTGCTCTGCAGCGAAGCGCGCGTCAATTCGCACGCGGTGCGCACCGGCAAATTGCCCCGCGAGCAGTTCTCCAAGCTGGCGCTCGCGGTCGGCAAATTAGCTGAAGCGCCGATATATATTGATGACACGCCGGCGCTGACAGTGATGGAAATTCGCGCCAAGGCTCGGCGCTTGGTCGCGGAGAAAAAAGTTGGCTTGTTCATTGTGGATTACCTGCAATTGGTTCGCGGCCCGCGCACGGTGGAAAGCCGTCAAGTCGAAATTTCGATGATCTCGCAGTCGCTGAAAGCGCTCGCCAAAGAGCTGGATGTGCCGGTGATCGCGCTCTCGCAATTGTCGCGCGCGGTGGAGCAGCGCGGCGGCGACCGGCGGCCGATTCTCTCCGACCTCCGCGAGTCCGGCGCCATCGAGCAGGACGCCGACGTCGTGCTCTTTATTTACCGTCCGGAAGTTTACGACCGCGTTGAATTTGAGGGAATCAGCGAGATCATCATCGGCAAGCAGCGCAACGGCCCGACCGGCACGGTGAAAGTCATGTTCCTGAAAGATTACGTGCTGTTTGCCAATTTAGAGAAAAGTCGCTCCGATTTTGCTCCGACGGAATCGCCGTTTTAATAAAATGGCGCGGCAGTTTATACTTCAACCTTTTGTCAGGCTTCTCGGGATGCTGTGCCATGGATACTAGCAGTTATGAAAAAACCTTTCGATGGATTTTGCGTAAACTGAGACGCTATAGCAATCATCCGGTCAATGTCGAGCTTTTAACCGAGGCTTATAATTTTGCCATAGAAGCGCACAAGAATCAACTGCGCAAGTCCGGCGCGCCTTATTTCGAGCATTGCCTCGAGGTTGCCAAAATTCTCTGCGACCTGCGCATGGATTATTTCACCATCGCCGGCGGCTTGCTGCACGACGTCGTGGAAGATACCGGCGTCAGCATTGGGGAGGTCGAAGAGAAATTCGGCAAGGAAATTGCCGTTCTCGTCGACGGCGTCACCAAAATTTCCGAGCTGAAATTCGACAGCTTGGAGGCGAGACAGGCGGAGAACTTTCGCAAGATGCTGCTGTCGATGGTGCGGGACATTCGCGTGATCTTGATCAAATTTGCCGACCGGTTGCACAACATGCGCACCATCGAGTATTTGCCGGAAAAAAAGCGGCTGCGCATTGCCATCGAGACCCGCGACGTCTATGCGCCATTGGCGCACCGCCTCGGCATCGCCAAAATCCGCTGGGAGCTGGAGGATTTGGCGCTGAAGACGCTGGCGCCCAAAGCGTATTGGGAGTTGGTGCAGCAAATTGCCGAAAAGCGGGAAGAGCGTGAAGCGTACATTCGACGGATTACAGCGCCCATACGCAAGGAGCTCAAACAAGCCGGCATCGTGGCGAAAATTACCGGACGGCCAAAACATTTTTACGGCATCTATCAGAAAATGCTGCGAAAGGACAAGTCGTTCGAGGAAATTTACGACTTGCAGGCCATTCGCATGACCGTGAAGCGTGTCGAAGAATGTTATTTTGCGCTTGGCATCGTCCATAGCCTTTTTACGCCGGTACAGGCGCGTTTCAAAGACTATATTGCCACGCCCAAATCCAACATGTATCAATCGTTGCATACGACGGTAGTCGGACCCGGCGGCAAAATGATCGAGATTCAGATTCGTACCGAAGATATGCACCGCACCGCCGAAGAAGGCATTGCGGCGCATTGGCGCTATAAAGAAGGCAAGCAGAAAGAAGACGAGCTCGACAAGCATTTGATGTGGTTGCGCCAGATGCTGGATTGGCAGCATGACACCGATGATCCGCAGGAATTCATGGAGAACCTGCGCATCGAGTTGTTTCAAGACGAGGTTTTTGTTTTTACGCCCAAGGGTGATCTATTCAAATTGCCGGTGGGCAGCACGCCGGTTGATTTTGCCTTTGCCGTGCACACCAAGATCGGCATGCACTGCCTCGGCGCTAAAGTCAATGGCCGCATCGTCCCGCTCAATCACAAGCTGCAAAGCGGCGATTCCATCGAGATCATTACCGGCGCCAATCAGAAGCCGAATCCGGATTGGATCAAATTCGTTCGCACCTCCAAGGCGCGCTCCAAGATCAAGAAATGGATCAAAGAATCCATGTTGGAGCAGAGCCAGAAGCTCGGCGAAGAGATCGTCGTCCGGCAATTCAAGCGCTTCAATATAAAAAGGGAGGAAACCGATCTCAAGGCCATTGCCCTGAGCTTCGGTTATAACAGCGAGACGGAGCTGTTCAGCGCAGTCGGCCACGGCGATATGTCGGCGCAGCAGGTGATCAATCGCATTGCGCCGGAAAAGCAGGAAGCGGAGAAGGAAGAAAATCTTCTCAAAAAATTTTTGAGCAAGGCGCGCGGCTCGGCCAAAGGTGTGCGCGTGCAGGGCCTCGAGAATTTGCTCATTCACTTCGGCAAATGTTGCCAGCCGGTACCGGGCGACCGCATTCTCGGCTTCGTCACCCAGGGGCAGGGTGTGGTCATTCACCGCAGCGATTGCAAGAATATTCTCAAGCTCATGGAGAATCCCGAGCGCAACATCGACGTCGAGTGGGACGTCGAGAACAACAAACGTTTCATGGTGCGGCTGCACATGCTCGGCGAAGACCGCAAGAATTTTCTGCGCGACGTGAGCGAGTCGATCTCGCAGACCGACACCAATATCGTCAGCGTGGAGATGCGCGCGCAGGATTCTCTGGTACACAGCAATATCATCATCGAAGTGGAAAACCTGCAGCATTTAACCCGTGTCATTAATAAAATCAGCAAGGTCAACGGTGTGATCAACGTTGAGCGGCTGGACGGAACGGGTGAGCGGGTGACGGAATATTAGCCGGTCTTTTCAACCGGTCGGCCGCCAAATTGACCGGCCGGTTGCAGATTCCGGCAAAAGCACAGCGCCCGTTGATATGGACTAAAGCAAACTGAGGAGTCGCTGTATGAAAAGCACGATCACTAAAAAAGACGTGGCGAAACGAACGGCCAAGATCGTCGGCGAAAAAATTTATCTGACGGAAAAGATCGTCGACGGCGTCTTCACCGCTTTGCGTGAATTTATGGAAGCGGCCAATCCGGAAGTCCGCATCGAAATCCGCGACTTCGGCGTCTTTGAGGTCAAAACCACCAAGCCCAAGCCCAAAGCGCGCAATCCTAAAACCGGCGAGATCATTTACGTGCCGGCGCGGCGCAAGACGCATTTCAAAGCCGGGAAGATGTTGAAAGAAGTGTTGAAGCAGCCGTTGACGGACCTCAAGCCGCGCGAAGGCGTTTTGGATGATGATTGGGACGAGGAAGAAGAAGAATTGGAAGAGGATTGGGAGGAAAACGGCGAGAAGATAGAAGAGCAGGACGGCAAGCAGGATTCTTCCGAGCCGCAGCCCAAGCCGACAACCCAGGAATAGCCATAGGCCCGCAAAACGAGTTGAGCATTCCGAATCACGAAAGTGCGCCTTATAAAGGCGAGTCCTCCGCGCTTCCGGGTCGAATTCTTGGAATTGATTTCGGCCTGAAGCGGGTTGGCTTGGCCGTCAGCGATCCGATGCGAATTATCGCCTCCGCCCTGGACACTGTCACTTATAAATCGCGTCGAGAGCTGCTCCACCGTCTCGTTGAAGTGGTTCAAAAAAATGAGATCACCCAAGTGGTCATCGGCCTGCCTCGCCACATGGATGGCCGGGAAGGCGAGATGGCCAAGATGGTGCGGCAACTGATCGACGAACTGGCGAAGTTGGTGGCGGTGCCGGTTGTGGCTTGGGATGAGCGGCTTTCTTCGGTGCAAGCGGAACGCGCCCTGCGAGAGATGGGCGTGCGTGCTCGCGACACCAAACGCGGCGAGATCGATCGCCTTGCTGCCGTATTTATTTTACAGAGCTATCTCGATAGCATGACGCGAACAAGATAAGTTTCGGAGTGCAATACTTCAGTATTGCACTAATCTTTGCCGAAGAGGCAAAACTGAAGTTTTGCACTCCGAATCGAATTTTAAATTATCCAACCATGGAAAAGGTACGGGTAGCCATAATCGGCGCTGGATGGATCGCCCAAGTGGCCCATATTCCGGTTTGGAAAAAAATACCGGAAGTGGAGTTGGTCGCCGTCTGCGATACGGTCAAGACACGGGCCAAGGCGGTTGCCGAAAAGTATAAAATTCCGCAGTATTTCACCCGCGACGAGGACGTGCTGAAGCGCAACGACATCGACGCGGTGGATATTTGCGTGCCGACGAATTTGCACGAACGGCTGACGGTGGAATCGCTTGCCGCCGGCAAGCACGTGTTGGTGGAGAAGCCCATGAGCCGCACCGTCGAAGAAGGCGAAAAGATGGTGCGCGCCGCGCGCCAGCACAAAAAGCACCTCATGGTGGCGATGAACGTCAGATTTCGTTGGGATGCCGTCAATCTGAAATCGTTCGTCGATGGCGGCGAAGTCGGCAAAGTTTTTTACATGAAAACCGGCTGGATGCGCCGCAAGAAAAAGTCGGACGAGCAGGGGTGGATGTTTCAAAAAAAACACTCCGGCGGCGGCGTGTTGATGGATTTGGGGATTCAAATGCTCGACGTTTCGCTTTGGCTGCTGAACAACCCCAAAGTCAAAAGCGTGAAGGCGAATGTCTATAATCAGGCCGGCAAATTCGAAGTCGAGGACACCGCCACCGCCTTCGTGCATTTGGATAACGACGCCACTTTGGGGCTTGAGGTAAGCTGGATTTTTTTGCGGGATCAGGATTTATTTTATTCCAACCTGCTCGGAACACAAGGCAACGCGCAGTTGAATCCGTTGCGGGTCACCAAAGAGCTGCACGGCAGCCTCGTCAATCTCACCCCCGGCCGCGCGGAAACGCACACGAATCTTTACAAGCAATCCTACGAAAACGAGCTGCGGCACTTCATCAGTTGTCTGCGCAACGGCGCGCCGATGCTCTCGAGCGGGGAAGAAAGCCTCGAGCGCATGCGCCTCATCGCGGCGATGTACGAATCCGCCAATCGTGGAAAAGAGGTTGCCCTGTAATGCGCCGCGATTTGACTCTCACATCGCTCGCTGCCGTGGCATTGGCCCTGGCGTTTCCGCCGTTCCGGCTCGGCTTTCTCGCCTATTGGGGCGTCATCCCCTTTTTGCTTTTGCTCGAAAACAAAGGCCCGGCCCCGGCGTTTCGGTGGGGCTATTTGACCGGATTGCTGTTCAGCCTTTTGGCGCTGTATTGGATCAGTTGGACGACGCTGCCGGGCGCCATCGCAACGATCGTCATTCATCCGCTTTATTATTCGCTTTTTGCCGTTCTGCTCATTCCGATGCGCCGCTTGTGGCCCACCGGCTATTTGATCGCGGTGCCGTTTTTGTGGACGGCCATCGAGTATTTGAAATCGCTCGGCGATCTCGGCTTTCCCTGGCTGACGCTGGGTTATACGCAGACGTATTATTTGGAGTTGATTCAATACGCCTCCTTCACGAGTGTTTATGGCGTGTCGTTTTGGGTGGTGAGCCTGAATGTTTTGCTCCTGGCGATGTGGCAATTCCGCGAAAACAAGCGCCGCGTTCTCGAGCTGGCCGCGGTGCTGCTGCTGTTCTTTGTCATTCCGTATCTCTACAGCCTCGCGGTGATGCAACATACCGAAGAGCCGAAAGAGCAAATCCGCGTCGGCATGGTGCAAGGCAACGTCGATCCCTATCAGAAATGGGAGCCGGATTTCGTCGAGAAAAATTTTCAGATCTTCGAGCGGCTTTCGCGGCAGACGGTGCCGGATAAGCCGGAAGTCTTGATCTGGCCCGAAACCGCCACGCCGACCTGGCTGCTCCGCAAACCGGAACATTTGCAGCGCGTGCGCCAACTCGCGGCCGAGCTTAACGCGCCGATTCTAACCGGCGTTCCGGATTACGTTTTTCTCGACAAGGAAAATTTTCTCACGTACAACTCCGCTGCGCTGATTTACGGCGACGAGCGGCCGATTCCGACTTATGCGAAAAGGCACCTGGTGCCGTTCGGCGAGCGCGTGCCGTATGAAGACGACATTCCCCTGCTCAAAGATTGGCTGGCGAAATTGGAGATGGGCGAAGGGAACTGGTCGCCTGGTTCGGAAATTAAACTCTTTAGCGTGGAGGCGCCGGCAATCGCCGGCTCGAATGGCGCTGCCCAATCGAAACACCTGGCTGCCATCATTTGTTTTGAGTCCATTTTTCCGGAAGAGGTGGCCGCGTTCGTTCGCCTCGGCGCGGATTTGCTGGTGGTGATCACCAACGACGCCTGGTTTGGCCGGCCGGACGTGCCGTGGTGGTTGAGCGGCGGAATTTATCAGCACGCGCAGATCGCCATCTTTCGCGCCATCGAGAATCGCATCAGCATGGCGCGCTGCGCCAACACCGGCATTACGATGACCATCGATCCGTACGGGCGGACGCGACAACGGGCGGCGATTTTTGAAGAAGCGGTGGTTTCTGATGTGTTGCCGCTGCGCCACGAGATGACGTTTTTTAGCCGGCACGGCCATGTGTTCTCGCAAGCGGTGTCATTTGTGGCGTTGGCGCTCATCGGCGCGGCGGGGATTGAGTCGCGCTGGCATAAGAGAGTTGAGCGAAAGGGCAAGCGTGAGATGACAAAGCCCAAACGTCGCTTCATGAGTTGATAAGTGAGAGAAATTTCGTGCTTGGAAAATTTGTTTTTCTATCAATTTTAGATGTATATGAAGTGGCAAATAAACTATTAACCATTTAAATGCTTACAATATTGTCAAAACATATTGTGAAAGGGTTGATTATGATGATCACGCGTGAATCTATCATTGACACGATCCAAAGAATGCCCGATCCTTACCTGGGTGAACTTTATGAAATAATCAAAAATTTCGAAGCCATCAAGAAAAGGGTCGAGTCAAAGCCGAGCCTGATGGCTAAATTGAGGAATATAAACATCTCCGCTCCAAATGATTTTTCACAAACTGCCGATTTATATATCGCTGGAGACAATAGGCCGAAAACTTATCATTGAGTGAAAGGGTATCCGAAATAAAGCAAATGAGAAAACAAGATTCCTGATGAACTGAAAGACGGACGAAATTTGCGAATCAACCGACGACAGGATGCCGGCCGCCCGGCGATGCGCGTTGTGCTGTTGCGTTGGCATCGCCTGATGAGAAATCGCTGTTTGATGGTTTGGATCGTTTTGGGAATTTGGATTCAGGAAGCGCGAGGGCAGGAGCGCGAGCATTATTTCATCGCCGTCAGCACGCTGGTGGCGCGGCCGCTCGGCATGGGCGGTGCGTTCACCGCGGTCAACGACGACTTGGCGGCGCTGCTCTATAATCCGGCGAACTTTACGCTTTATCAGGATTATCGCGCCCGCCGGCTCACGATTTTTCTCAATCCGGTGGCGCCGATCGTAACGCTTCAAAAACCCGAAGCGCTCTTTGGAAGAGCGTACATCACTTGGGAAGAAGCCGCCGCCGTCGCGGCGATGCTGGTCAAGGGCATGACGTTGAGCCTCGGCTCCTTTGAGTTTGGCGCTTTGTTCGGCGAGCAGTCGCCGCAACCGGAGCATTTTTCAGCGCAGCGCGTTTTTGACGCCAACGGTTTTCTCGATAATCAGTATAGTATTTTGGCGATGCGCATGCGCGTAGCGGAACGCGTCTCGCTCGGCGGCAGTCTCGGGCTTTATTATCGCAGCGAGGTCGAGCGCGGTCGGCGCTGGGGTGTGGGAACTTCGTACGGCGTGCAAGTGCGGCCGTCGCGGCGTGTCGCCGTCGGCGTGAGTTATTTCACGTTTCCGCAAATGGCGCCCGGTTATCGCGAAGCAATCGAGCGCATCGTCGATGGCGGCGTCAATTTGGGCGTGAGCGTGCAATCCAAATTCGGCACCACCATCGCCGTCGATTTCCGCAATCTTGGCGATGAAAACGCGGCCGCCGGCGAGTTGATGCGCGAGGCCCATCTCGGCGTCGAGCAGGTGCTGCTCGCACATTTGGCGCTGCGCGCCGGCGTCTTCCGCAAACGCGACGAGAACGCGGAAAATCGCTATGTGCTCAGCGCCGGCTTGGGATTGGCTGATGCCAACGGCTTTTGGACGCTCAAGCGGCGTTTCAGCCATTCCAATTGGATTTTCAACTACGGCGCCGTCACCGAAACCCTGGCCGGCCAACGCCGCTTTTATCACGCGCTGTCGATGATTTTTCGGCTTTAGTTTGTAGCAATCGCCTTCAGGCGTCATGGTGTGGTGAACATTCGACTGTTTCTGTATTTAAAATTGTGGTTCTCAAAACGAAACATCGCCGTTTTAGTATTCACGCTCGCGCCGCTGCTCGGCAACGCCCAAACGCCGCCGGATAATTTGCGCGTGTTATTGCAGCTTTTCGACCGTGTGGCACACCGGGTTGCCGAGGAAATTGCTCGTGACGGTGGCGCGGCGATTTGGGTGCAGCCGCCGGCAAACGAGCGGCCGGAGGAGCGATTTTTCTTCAGCCGTTTGGTAACGATTCTCGGCGACACGTTGCCAGCGCCGATTTTTACCGAGCCGGCGGATTCGCTGCAAGGCCTCGCATTGCATTATCGCTTGTCTCGCTGCGAATTGGTTTATCGTCCAGTGTCCGGCCGCCGCAAGCCTTGGCAACGTACGGCCAGCGTCTTGATCGAGATCGGCGGCCGCGCGGCGAAAACCCGGCAAGTCCGGTTTCAGAAAATTTGGATGGAAAGCGCCGTCGATACGGTGGCGGAAAAATCAGTAGCGAGCCTCGAAGAGGCCAGTCTGCCGTTCACCGTCGGCAAATGGGAAAGTCCCGCGCACAAGTTTCGTTGGCTGGAGCCGGCTTTGATCACCTCCGCCACCGGCGTCGTCGTCTATCTTTTTTTTGCGCTCCGCAGCCGCTAACGGCGCAGCCCCGCTGCAGTTTTAAACAAGGATGAAAAGCGGGGACGGCTCGTCTGTTTGGTTTGCAAATAAATGGAGATCTAATTTAATATGATGGAAGTCCGATTCATTTTACACCGCCTGATTATTTGTAGCCTCATTTTCGCCCTGTTCGCCTGCGGCGGCAATAAAGCCAGGCCGAACCTGACCACGGAAGAGCGTTTCGCTTACGCCACGAAATTGTTCAAGGACAAAGATTATTTCGAAGCCAGAACGCAATTTCGCATCATCATCCTGAACGCGCCGGGCAGCACCATCGTCGATCAAGCGCAATTTTATCTGGCGGAATGCCATTTCAACATGGACGAATACATCACCGCGGCCGCTGAATATGAGAAGCTCATCCGGCTCTATCCCCGCAGCGCCCTGCTGGATGACGCGCAGTATAAAATCGCGCTCTGCTACGATAAGCTTTCGCCCAAGGCCGATTTGGATCAGAAATACACCTACAAAGCGATTGAAGAATACCAGCGCTTTATGGAAGAGTTTTCGACGAGCGAGCTGGCGGGAGAGGTCGAAAAGCGCTTGTCGACGCTGCGCAACAAACTGGCCAAAAAAGAATTCAGCACCGGCAATCTCTACCGCAAAATGACGCTCTATGAAGCGGCGATCTACTCGTTTGACGACGTGCTGAATCGTTTTTACGACAGCCAGTACGCGGAAACGGCGCTTTTTTACAAGAGCGAGTGCCTGTTCAAATTGCAACGTTGGAACGAAGCCAAAACGGCGCTCGAACAATTCGCGCAAAAGTTTCCGAAATCTTCCTATCAATCGCAGGCGAAATCGATGCTCGAAGAAATCAGCCGGAACGCCGACGTTGACGGCACCGCTAAGCAGTAAATTTTTGCATAAAACGCCTGCGGCCGCAGGCAAAAACTTTAGGCCGCTGAAACAGAACTCCCACTGAAAAATTTTTTTCTGTGGCAGTTCCGTTTCCGTGGGCGATAATTTTTTAACCTGTGTTGGGTTTTATGATAAAAATCGGCAATCATGCGCCTAGGCATTTACGGCGGCACGTTTGATCCGGTGCACTTGGGGCATTTGATCGTCGCCGAGCAAGCGCGTGTCGAGCTGGCGTTGCAGCAAGTTCTGTTCGTGCTGGCGCCGAATCCGCCGCACAAACCCGAGACCACCATTTTGCCGGCCGTGCACCGGCTCCACATGCTCAAACTGGCGCTCGCCGGCCACCCGCATTTTGCAGTTTCAACCGTGGAGAGCGATCGCCCCGGCATTTCGTATACTGTCGACACGCTGCGGCATTTTCGCCGCCAGCCGGAATTGGCCGAAGCTGAGTTTTTTCTGATTATCGGCGCTGACAGCTTTTTGGAGCTGAAAAATTGGCGCGAGCCGCAAGAGATCATTAAGTTAACCCGGCTCGCCGTTTATCCGCGACCGAACCTTGACCTGCGGCAAATCGCGCCCGAATTTTTGCGAGCGGCGCATTTCTTGCGCGGGCCACAAATCGAAATCTCCGCCACCGGCATCCGGCAGCGGTGCAGCAGCGGTTGGTCGATTCGTTATCTGGTTCCGGAGGAAGTGAGAAATTACATTTTAGAAAAACATTTGTACCAAAATTTCGACGCGCCGTCCGGGGTGTAACCGGCGGTTTTTCTGCCGGCTGCCGCAAAAAATCTTTCCAAAAAAGCCTTGCTTTTTGATTTTTAATCGCTTAATTTCCCCGTTGAATTTTATGGCGACGATCATGCAAATCTGTGCCTCCCCCTCGTGGGGCGGGATGGAAATGCACGTCGGTTTTTTGTCGACCCAATTGGCCAAACGCGGCCATAAAATCATCCCGGTTTGCCATCCCGGTTTCCCGCTGGAGCGAGATTTGCGGGAGCGAGGGTTTATGCCGTTGCGGATACAACTGGGAGGCTACTTCCACCCATCCGGCATCAGCAAGTTGGCGCAAGCGGTGGATGAAAATGGCGTTGACTTGGTTCATTCTCATTACTCGCGCGATCTCTGGACGATCGTGCCGGCGCTGCACCGGCGTCGGCGCGTGCCGCTGATTCTCACCAAACACCTCGGCACGCAAAAACCCAAACGCGATCCGCTGCACCGGTGGATTTATCGGCACGTGGATCACGTCGTAGCGATCTCGGAAGTGATTCGGCGGAATTTGCTCGCCACCCATCCGCTGCGGCCGGAGCAAGTCAGCGTCGTGCATCACGGCGTTGACCTCAGCCAGTTTGCGCCGGAGGCCATCGACCGCTCGCAGGTTCGGCAAGAATTGGGCTTGACGCCGGAGCACCTCGTGCTCGGCATGGTCGGCCGCGTCCAGGTCAGCAAAGGTTATCTCGAGTTTCTTGCCATGGCGCGGCAAATCGCCGCCGAGCTTCCGCAGGCGCGTTTCCTGCTCGCCGGCGAAGCCAGCCGCGGCGAAGCGAGCGAGGCCGAGATGATTCTCGCCAAGATTCACGAATGGCAGCTCGAAAAAGTGGTTCGCCATCTCGGCTTCCAGCGTGAAATTCCGCGTCTGCTCGCGGCGATGGATATTTTCGTTTTTCCTTCGCACGCGGAAGCTTTCGGCTTGGCGCTCATCGAGGCCATGGCCATGGCCAGGCCCGTAATTGCCAGCAATTGTGATGGCGTGCTGGACATCGTGATCGATCAGCAGACCGGCCTCATGGTGCCGCCGCGCCACGTCGATGCTCTCAGCCAGGCGGTGCGCTCGCTGGCCCGCGATGCCGGGCTGCGGCTCGCGATTGGACGCCGTGGCCGTGAGTACGTTTTGCAACATTTTTCGCTTGACCGCATGTTAAATGCAACTGAATCCATCTATCATACAGCTTTGTCAAAAACTGCAATCATTTAAGGAGAAGAAGTCATGCACGCGAAGTTTAATACTGTGGATCCGCAATCAGATCGCCGTTTTACGGGAAATGCGGCCGGTCTCATGAATCTGGCAGCGGATAAGTCCCTTTTGCGTTCGGAAAATTCCGATCGCACCCCCGGTCGGATCAATCCATGGCCTACTCTCGTGCCGCCCAAGCCGAACCCTCAAGATCAGGATGAAGAAGAATGGGATGATGAGGAGGAAGGCGATACTGACGATGAAGACGCGAATGACGTCGAAGAATGGGAGGAAGACGACGAAGAAGAAGAATGGGAAGATGAAGAGGAGTGGGACGACGAAGAAGACGAGGAAGATGAGGATGAAGAAGAATGGGAGGAAGACGAAGAGGAGTGGGATGAAGAAGATGATGATTGGGAGGAGGAAGACGAAGAGGAAGGCACTGATTGGGACGACCGTGACTGGAACTGAGCCCGGACGTTCACAAAAATTTTTAATTGACAATTTAATATTTGCAAAACTGGCGTTATGCGTGGAACAATCAATCGGCAAAAAGACGTGGCTGGAATGATGCGCCGGCGGCAAAAGCAAAGTCGCCCGGCGCCGCTTCTCCCTTCGCCACCGCCGCGAAAAGTGAAACCGCCTTCTCTCAAGAAGAGCAAAAACGAATGAGCGATGCGCTATCTCGTCCATTTTGGTGACCTCAAATTTTCGATTTACGAGATCGATCGCAACCAAGGCCAGGCCCTGATCGACGGCCGGCGCGTGCATTTTGATTTCCGGCACGTCCGCGGCTCGCTTTATTCGCTCATCCTTGACGGCAAGGTTTTCTCGGCGCACCTTGAAACTGACGGCGGCGCCAAAGAAATCAGTTGCGGCCCGTTTGTCTTGCGCGCCGAAGTCGAAGACGAGCGCGCCGCGTTATTGCGCCGTCTCGCGCGCAGCGAGACGCAGGCTGCCGGAATGGTTGAGATCAAAGCTCCCATGCCCGGCTTGGTCGTTCGCCTGCCGGCGCAAAAAGGCGCGGCTGTCAAAAAAGGCCAGAGCCTCGTGGTCATCGAAGCCATGAAAATGGAGAATGACCTCAAATCGCCGGTTGATGGCATCGTCACCGCGGTTCACATCGCCGAGCGCAGCGCCGTGGAAAAAAACGCCCGGCTTTTAACACTTACGGCTAACACCCAATGATGGAATAGTGGATCGTTGGATTGATGGATCGTTGGATTATTGCGACCCCATCACTCCAATACTCCAACAATCCAGTAATCCAATACTCCAAAAATCCAACACTCCAATTGATGGGATTGCTGTGGACTTTCTCAACCAACTCCTTTTCGCCGGCCCGCCGATTCTGATCGCCTTGACGTTTCACGAATATTCACACGCCTACATGGCGAACCGGTTGGGCGATCCGACCGCGCGCATGCTGGGGCGATTGACGCTGAACCCGCTCAAGCATCTCGACCCCTTCGGCACCCTGCTGCTCTTCATTGCGAATTTCGGGTGGGCCAAGCCGGTGCCGGTCGATCCGAGCTACTTCAAAAATCCGCTGCGCGACATGCTTTGGGTCGCGCTGGCCGGCCCGGTGTCTAACGTCATTCTCGCCGCGGTTTTCAGCGGCATATATCGATTAGTTGATGCGAACTTGCTGCTGTTGCCGGCGGGTTCCGGCATTTTTATCACCATGCTGCGCTATGCCATTTTCATCAACCTCGTGCTGGCGTTTTTCAACCTCATTCCGATACCGCCGCTGGATGGCAGCAAAATCCTGCGCGGCCTGCTCTCGCCGGAGGCCGCCATGCGCTATGCCAAATTTGAAAAATATGGCCCCTTCGTGCTGATCGGCCTGATCATCTTCAGCCAGGTCGCCGGCGTTTCGATTTTCTGGAAAATTATCGGCCCGCTCGTCGATCTTTTCGGCTGGCTCCTCGCCGGAATCAGATTTGGCTATTTCTGAATCCGGAGTGTTGGAGTGATACATCGTTGGATTGCTGGAGTACTGCAAAAATCCAATATTCCAGAAATCCATCAATCCAGCAATCTAACACTCCGCTATAGCGAATATGTCAACTGAAAATTACCATACGGATGATCCTTTGGTTGCGCTGTCGGCGATCAGCGAGACGATCAATACGATTTACGATCTCGACGAATTGCTGCCGAAAATTTTGGACATCGCGTTAAAGACCGTCAATGCGCAACGGGGTTTCATCTTGATTTCCGATCCCGACAATCCGGCCGAGCTGGGGGTGCGCGCGGCGCACAACCTCGAGTCGAGCGCGCTCGCCAACCTCGACCGTTTTTCGCGCAGCGTGGTGGACGAGGCGCTGAAGAGCGGCAGCACGGTCATTTCGTACGATGTGCCCGGCGATGCGCGTTTCAGTTCCGCACAGAGTGTTGCGGAACAAAAAATCATTGCCGCCGCCTGTCTGCCGTTGCGCATCAAAGCGCAGCAAATCGGCGCGATTTATCTCGACAGCACCGAGAGGCGCGGCAAATTCCGGCCGGAGATGGAGCCGTTTTTGAATGCCCTGGCCAACCAAGCAGCGATCGCCATCGAGAATGCGCAGATGTACGACCGCTTGCGCAGCGAGAATCGCCGCCTGCGCCAGGCGCTCGCCGAAAAGAAGGAATTTGCCGGCATCATCGGCCAAAGCCAGCCGATGCAGCAAGTTCTGGATGTCGTCAAAAGCGTGATGGATACTTCGGCGACGGTGTTGATTTTGGGCGAGAGCGGCACCGGCAAAGAGTTGATTGCGCGCGCGTTGCACGACAACGGCAAATATAAAGACAAGCCGTTTATCGCGCTCTTCTGCGGCGCGCTGCCGGAGAGCCTGCTCGAAAGCGAGTTGTTTGGCCACAAGCAAGGCGCATTCACCGGCGCGACACACGACAAGAAGGGGCTGTTCGAAGAAGCCGGCGGCGGCACATTTTTTCTCGACGAGATCGGCGACATCAGCCCAAAGATTCAAACGCAACTGCTGCGGGTTTTGCAAGAGCGCGAGGTGCGGCGCCTCGGCGAAAACAAAGTGCGCAAGATCGACGTGCGCATCGTTGCCGCCACGAACAAGGATTTGCCCGCCGAAGTGAAGGCCGGACGCTTTCGCGAGGATCTATTTTACCGTTTGAACGTGATCACGATTCAGACGCCGGCGCTGCGGCACCGCGGCAACGATATCATTCTGCTGGCGCAGCATTTTCTCGACAAAATCGCGGCGCGCACCGGCCGCCAGATTCAGGGCTTCGCGCAAGAAGCCGTCGACGGCATGCTGCAACACGACTGGCCGGGAAACGTGCGCGAATTGGAAAATGCCGTCGAACGGGCGGTGCTGCTCGCCAAAGCGGAATTTATCACACCGCAGGATCTTCGGATCGAGCCGCCAACCCCGGCCAAAGAAATCATGACGCTGCAGGATCACGAACGCCGCATTGCCGAACGCGCCCTCGCCGAGCACAACGGCAACATCACCGAAGCGGCCCAAGCGCTCGGCGTCTCGCGGCGGTGGCTGCACTATCGCTTAAAAGAATGGCGGAAATAACCTGGAGTATTGGCGTGATGGATTTTTGGATAGGTGGAGTAATGGAGTAATGAAGCGATGGAGCGATGAGAGCCGCCAATACTCCAGTAATCCATCAACCCATCAATCCAATAATCCATCAATCCATCAATCCAACAATCCAACAATCCATTACTCCAGAAATCCATTACTCCGATTTTTCATGAATCGCATCGGCCCCATACAACTTTTCGCCGAGATCAAGCGCCGTGAGAATCGTGTGACGTATCGAGGGTTGGATACGGAGAGCGGCCGGATCGTGCTGGTAAAAATTTTTGCGCCGGCAAGCGTTCCGGATGAAGCGGCTTTGGCCCGCTTTCAACAGGAGGCGGCGATCTACGCGAGCTTGAATCATCCGAATGTCGTCAAGCTCGTCAAATTTGGCGTGGCCGAAAACCGCTCCTATCTGGCGCTGGAATTTATCGAAGGACAAAACCTGCGCGCGCTCTTATTGCAACGCAGCCCGCTGCCCAACGATATTGCGATATGCATCACGCTTTCCCTGCTCGCCGGCTTGGCTGAAATTCACCGGCACGAAATCATTCACCGCGATTTGAAGCCGGAAAATCTCATGGTCGGCCACGATGGTCTCGTTAAAATTTGTGATTTCGATCTGGCGCTCAATCCGGCCTTGCGGGACAATTCGATTGCCGAGCGACTCTCCGGCACGCCGGGCTATTTTTCACCGGAAGCCATCCTGGGCGAGCCGCTCACACCACGTTCCGATCTGTTTGCCGCCGGCGTTATTCTTTACGAAATGTTTGCCGGGGCCAAGCCTTTTGCGGCCCCGACGGCGTCGGGCGAAATGAACGCCGTCATTCGCCTGCCACATCTCGCGCCGGCAAAGCTCAACCGTGCGATTCCGGCGGAAATCGAGCCGCTCATCAACCGGTTGTTGGCAAAATCTCCGGCGGAACGCCCGGAAAGCGCTGAAGCTGTTCTAAGCCGGATTATGGAGCGGTTTCCGGTTCCAGACGCCCGGAAAGCGCAAACCTTGCGGCGTTTTCTCGACGACCCTCAGAGTTATCAAAGCGTCATCGTTGCCCCGCCCTCGACGACACTTATCAAGCCGGTTGCGCGCCGGGCCAACATTTCCTGGCGAATTGCCGCCGGCGTCACCCTGGTGGTTTTTGTTACGGGCCTCGGGTATATGCAGTTTATAAAGCCAACGCAGGTGCCGAAAAATGGTCAATCGGCCATGGCACCGGAAACCGTGTTGCGAGAAGATTCTCTGCAGCGCCGGGTCGAAAAAAAATCTACTGCCGGCAATTCTCTGCCAGGGCCGCCGGGAGCCAAAGGTGAAGATGTGAAAACGGCACCCGGGCTTGCCCTCGATGTGGCCGCGGAAATAAAAGCGCCGCCTCAACGCGCCATCGTCGTACGCAGCGTGCCGTGGGCTTATTTTTTTGTGAATGGCGATTCGATTGGGCAAGTGCCGTGCGTTACGCCCTCTTTGCTCGCCGGGCAAAACCATACGTTCGTGTTCAAAAAGCCGAATTTTCCCACGCTTTCCTATGCGGCCAGAATCGATTCCACCACCGCGGATACGCTCGTCTTTTCGCTCTGGGAGCGCGTGGCGCAGGTCGAGATCAGGATCAATCCTTGGGCGGAATTTTATCTCAACGGCGAGCTGCAAGAAGCCTCCGCCAAAAATCCCAATCTCGTGCTCTTGCCGGGAGAGCATCATTTCAGATTCAAAAATCCGGGGCTTGGAGAAAAAGCGGAGGCCATTTTCTTGCGGGCAGGTGAGACGCGGCGGTTGGAGGTGAATATGTTTCAACGACAAAATAATTGATGATAGCATGATCGGCGTTCAATACTTGCTTTTCTGCTTAAATTTTTGTAAACTTCCATAGATCGTTTTGGCTGGCTGTGGATTCATTCAAAGGCATCATCTGACCAGATCAAAACCAAAGCACCCCAATGGGCGGAGCGCATCAAAACGGCGGCCGATTTATCGGAACGACAGGCTCGTGATTTGATAGCATGGTGGGGTGGTTTTATCATGCATCGACTCAGAGATTTGCCTCTCGAAGAAGTGAATAAAATCCTTGGCGACATTAAAATGGAAGATACCCAAGCTGGCAAAGATTTGATCGCAATCGGCTATCGCCAAGGCCGCGAAGAGGGCGTTGAAGAAGGGGTTGAAAAAGGGGTTGAAAAAGGGATTGCGAGGGGCCGGGATTTAGGCAGCCTGCAAACTCTGCGCGAAAATCTCATGGACTTGCTCTTAGCCAAATTAGGCCGAGTATAGAAAAGCTGGTTGGATCAATTGGAAACGGCCAATAATATTACGGTGCTCAAAGCCATCTATCGTACCGTCCTGCAGGCCAAAACCCGCAAGCAAGTCAGAGCCGCCTTTGATGCGGCTCTCGGCAATGGGAAAAAGGCGAGGTAACCGTCCCGATATTTTTTTAAATTTGACCATCGAAAGGAAATCGGGATAGTGCGTGCAAGATCACAAGTTCACTTCGTGCTGCGCGTGCGCGAGCTAATCGGATTTGTTTGTATTATCATCATCGCGCCTTTATTGCACGCCCAGACCGGCGCGACGGATCGCGCGGCGGAAATCAAACGGGCGCTGCAGCAGGCGGAGTTTCAAATCGCCGCTGATCTCGCGGACAGCGCCGTCGCGAACTTCGGCGAGTACACGCCGGCGCAGTTGGCAGAAATTCATGCATTTCGCGCGCTGGTTTTTTTTGAGCAGAGCAACAGCGCGCGTGGCGAAGAGCATTTGGCGTTGGCGCTCCAACTCGATTCGAGTCTCCAGCTCGATCCGATCTTCTTTTCGCCGCAAATTCGGGAGCGTCTCGAAGAGTTGCGCCCGAAAATCGTAACTCTGCGCAATTCCGCCGCACCGGCGGTGCGCTATGTCGTTGTGTCCGATCCTCGTCTCGAAGCGGCGTGGCGCTCGTTGCTCTTGCCGGGCTGGGGCCAACGTTCCAAAGGGCAAAAAACGAAAGGCCGTTTGTTCTCAATTGCGGCTGTTACTCTCGCCGGCGCAACACTCACCAGCCACATTCTGCGCGAACGCGCCGAGAAAGATTATTTGAATGCTGTAAATGAAGAAGAAGCCGCCGCACGTTACGACACGTTCAATCGTTATCATCTGTTGCGCAACAATTTGGCGCTGGCGCTTGGTATCGTCTGGGGCGCAGCCGCGTTGGAGGCACTGATCACCCGCGGCGAGCCCAAAGCAACGCGACTTGGAATCATCCCGGCTTTGGAAAAAAATTCCCCGGCGGTTTATCTTGCCCTGCAGATTTCCCTTTAGACAACCCTAGCCGCACCATCCGCCAGATTGAGCAAGCGTTGAATACAACCCACGGCCCCGGATCGATGCCGCCAATAAGTTTTATATCGCGTGCGCAGAATTTGGCAATCGGTAATCGCCAAATTTCCCTGCGAAAATTCCGGCAAGCGCTGCTGGAAAACGCGCCGCATGCGTTCGGCGTCGATGAATAATTCAAATTCTTTCATGGTCCGAAATTTCGGATACTTTTGCTTAAGCTGATGCACGCGCTGCTCAAGCTGATCGCGTGTTATTTGCGCACCGGTTTTAAAAATGCGAACTCTACCTGCTCCGATCAGGGCAATTTGGCTGCAAATATCGCCCTCGTGAAAAACGACTGCGTTGATCGGCAAACTGATAACACCGGCGGCTCGCTCAAATTCGCTTTGTGATGATGATGAGGTTTCGCGATAAAAGCTGAACTTTTTGAGAATATCGAGCTTATCCATAGCGACTTCACATTTTAAATTTTTCATACTGACGGCCGCACTTTTCCTCGTTCGCTGCAGATTTCGCGGTTTGTGATATTTGAATTTTTGACGGCAACCAGCATTCGGCAATTTTTAAAAATTGAAATCCACTTTCGTGAGAACATTGCTTTGACATCTCTTTCACTCCACGAGCTTATGGATTTCATGCAAAAACTTGATTTGCTTTCGATTGGATTTTTTGTTATATTTTTGTTGATTGTCAAAACCGGACTATTTTTGGAGTTTAAAATGCCATCCGTTCAAATTAGCACTCGACTTTCTACTGATGATCTTTTGGCCGCTATTGCGCAGTTGAACGCGTCAGAATTGGAAGATTTTACGTCTCACGTCATTCGATTGCGCGCGCAACGTTTTGCGCCACACATTCCTAAGAACGAAGCCGAGTTGTTGAAAAGAATCAACCAGGGCGTGCCGGCAAGCATGCAAACGCGTTATGATGAGCTTGGGATAAAACGCGATGCTGAAATATTAACCGCTGATGAATATGATGAGCTCTTGCAACTGACCGATCAGATTGAGAAAGTCGATGCAGAACGCCTTCGTAATTTGGCAGAGCTCGCGCGTCTGCGCCAAACTTCTCTGGACGCCCTTATGGATGAATTAGACATCAAGACGCCAGTCGATGACTAAAAGGTACATAGCGGCATCACTCAAAAAGGCTGTCCGCGAACGTGCACGCGGGTTTTGCGAATATTGTCGCAGCCAGCAACGATTCTCCACACTCCAATTTTCCTTCCTGCATCTTCTTCGCTACATATTGCATGCTCCGGCACTTGGCGTTGCTGTGCGTCGCCAGCAGAAAGAGCAGCTCGCTCGCCAGCGCTTGCTCGTCATCATCCATCAACGCGCGATGAAACAGCAGGCCAACCGGCTTGGATTGGCGCGCTTCTGCAGCGAGCAATTTCCCCAACTCCTCGCGGCCCAAACCGCGGTTCGAGCAGCAACATCATCGCGAGGGTCAACGCGAACGTAACCAGGTGGCGAAAAATTTCTCTTGACATTTAATTCAAGTTTAGCTATTATCGCTTAGTTGTATCTACCCCCCATCTTTTCGAAGGTGGGGTGCGAGGCCGTAACTGCGAAAGCGGTTACGGCCTCTGCTTTTTTAAATAACCCATGAAAACGAACATCTACGTCGACGGCTTCAATCTCTATTATGGCGCTTTGAAGAGCACTCCCTACAAGTGGCTGAATATTGTCGAACTTTGCCACCAATTATTGCCCAAAAGCCAAATTCATCGGATAAAATACTTCACGGCTCACGTAAACGCCCGTCCTAATGATCCTGATCAGCACATTGTTTGCGTAAGCTGCTCGACGCGGCGCAATCCATTCAGATCGATCTTTTCTTCAATGCTCGCAAACGAACGGTTTTGTCTGGCGGTTTTTTCAACGGCATGCTGCAAGGTGGCCGGCGTCAGCTCATCCGGATGAATCATCGTGATGATGCCCAGCTCGAACCGGCCTTTTTTGCGCGCCTTGGCATCGGTAAACGCGCCTTTTTCGTAGCCATAAATTTCCGGCTCCAGAAGATTGAAAAAACAGCCCAGCGCGAGATTCAACAACAACGCCGCGGCCGTAAGCTGAAGCGTGGCGGGAATGGCTTCCTGCAAAATTTCCGCGACCGGACGATGCCTCGCCCACGAGTAGCCGAAATCGCCGCTGAAAAAACGCCGCGTCCACTCGCTGAACTGCTGGTGGAGCGGCTGTTCCAAACCGCGTTGCTGCCGCAGAGCCTCGAGGCTGGCGCGATCGGCGCCGGGACTCAAATACAAGTTGCTGGCGTCACCGGGGCTTAAATGGCTCAAGAAAAAATTCAAGATCCAAACCCCGCAGAGGATGATAACGGAATTGAATATTCTGAATCGGAGCATGGCTTTGAAAATTTATTATGTCTACAAAGTTATTTTGACGCGTGAGATTCTTTCGTGCAATCGCCATGCCTTTGGTAACAAAACGTTACTATCAGTTAAGCGAAAAGTGTGTTGATGTAACTTTTGGTGCTTGATTATTGGTGAGATAGAAAAGGCGATCTTATTTAAAAACCGAACCGCATGTCGTATGTTTGAGGCAGGTCCCCTGCCGCCAAGCGCAAAATTTGCTCAAACCATAAGAGAATATGTTGCGCATGTTTCGCAAGCAAAACTTTCCTGGTCGTGTTATTGAATTTTCCCATATCGGCAGCGTGGAGTTATTGCTAATTCATAAACAAACAATTAGCCTAGCCCGGCGTTCTCCGGTGCGCGTGTTGGCAGAAATTGCGTCTTATGGCATTATCTTTGCCCTTGTCAGTTGGCGAATATCCTGAATCCACCGGCATGAACAACAAAATTTTGGAGGTTGTAATGAGATCGTTTTTCGACCGGAATCAATGGCGTGTTGTGAGTTGGAGGCGGAGCGTTGTATTGATAGCGCTCGTCTTGCTCGGCCCAACCCACTTGGCATTTGCCAACGGCACTCTGTCACTCTCAAAGAACGCCGATTTTTTAACGGAAGACCGCCGTTTCACCCAGCAGGACGTGCTCCATGTCCGCGTTGTCGATTCCAGCCTTGATTTCAACGACATCAAGGACAATGAATTTCGCTTGAAACCGGATAGCGGCGGTGATGACGTCGAGGGCAGCTTGACCAATCATTTGGATGGGACGTACACGGCCCGCATTCCGCTCTCTTCACTCTCCGGCAGCGAAACGCAATGGGAAGTGCGCGTGAAGATTAAAGACGATAGCGGCAATGAATTTGAAGATCGTGTGCGCATTGCCATTGAGGCGGACCGGGATGATGATGATGATGATGACGATGAGGTGGAAATTCGCGGGCGGATCAAAGCCATCGCGGCCGATCACATCGTCATCATGCGGTTTGCATTTTTTGTCAACGACGAGACTGCCATTCTCGACAATGACAACAACCCAATCCGTTTTGCAGATTTGCAGGTCGGCCAGCTCGTCGAAGTTCGCGCTGATCGCCAAGCGGATGGCAGCTTGTTGGCGACGAAAATCAAGCTCGAGGATTTGCCGGATGACGAAGTCGAGCTGACCGGCGCCATTGAAGCGCTGGGCGATAATTCCCTGGTTGTTCTTGGCAGGAATTTCGCCGTCAATCAGAATACCGTCATTCTCGACAACGACAACATTCCGATTCAATTTGCGGATTTGAAAGTCGGATTGATCGTTGAAGTTCGCGCCGATCGCCAAGCCGACGGCGCTTTGCTGGCGACACGCATCAAGCTGGAAGATTTGCCGGACGACGAGGTTGAAGTGACCGGCGCGATTTCATCGTTGGGCGACAATTCACTCGTCGTGCTCGGCTTGACATTCGTGGTCGATGCCAATACCGTTATTCTCGACAACAATAATGATCCGATCAAGTTTGCCGATTTGAAAACCGGCCTGATCGTCGAAATTCGCGCCGATCGCCGGGCCGACGGCACGTTGCTGGCGACCAAAATCAAAATCGAGGATCGCCTGCGCCTCCAGGGCAAAATTGCAACCGTTGCCGGCAACAGCTTGAGTGTGGCCGGAATTGGCATCACGTTTGACGCCAACACCCAATTCCGCGATGTGAATAATCTTCCGTTGGCGAGCCAGGCTTTGCGTGCCGGCGATCTGGTGGAAGTGCAAGCCGCGCAGCCGAACGCCGATGCGCTGGTCGCGTTGACGGTGAAAAAAGTCAACTCGCTTACCACGAGTGCGCCCGGCGAGTTGACGAGCAGCCTTCCGGAAAATTTCGGGCTGCAGCAAAACTACCCGAACCCGTTCAATCCTTCGACGACGCTCCGGTTCCAGGTTCCGGCCAACGTTGCCGCGCCGCAGGTTGTCACCTTGCGCATCTACAACGCGATCGGCCAACTCGTGCGCACGCTGGCGGATGGTTCCTTGGCGCCGGGTTCGTACATTGCGGTATGGAACGGTGAAAATGATCGCGGTGTGCAAGTGAGCACCGGCGTGTACTTCTACGAATTGAAGGCGGGGAACTTTACGGTGGTGAAGCGGATGGTGATGGCGAAGTAGTTTCGTAGTGGTGCCTTCAGGCACGAATTGTCTGAATTTGGAAATTATTTGAGAAAAGGTCGGTTCCTCATTCTTGAGAAATCGACCTTTTCAATTAAAAGCTATTCAATCAGCAACATCTTTTTTAAATTCATCTCCTTCGGCGCTGCCGCGGAATAGGCAAGAATGGCATCACAATCGCTCATCAATTGTAGACCGATTTTCTGGGTTCGCCGCCAATCTTTTCGGATAAGATCTTGAACTGAGCAATTTAATAGCTTGCGAATTTTGAGAGGCGAATTTCAGGCAAATACCCCCTCCCGTGTCGTCAGAATAAACTCCTGGAGCTTGGCATAATCGCCGTCGATGATTGCCTGGTAGGGTGATTTTCCAAAGAATTTGTTCGGCCGGATGAACCAGTCATTGAAAGCGGCAGGATTGATCAAGCCGGGCAAAGCCTCGACCATTTTCGCTACTCTTTCCAACTGCTGCACATAGATTTTTTCCGGCCGCATTCTTCCTTTCAACCACTCTTGCACTTTTCTTTCCGAGGAAAGCGTCAATTCGCCAATCTGGTTGTACGTCAAATTCATCGCCCGCAGTTGCTTGATGAACTTATGATGGTATGCCTGCATAAGATGCCTCGCGTGTTCGTAAAACTATCGGGGTCGTCCCAATAAATATAACTGGTGCTTTTGAAAAAGCAAACGAATTATTTGTCTTCCGCAATCCCAAATCCCAAATCACTTGACCAACGCCAGCTTTTTCGTCATCACAAAACTCCCCGCCTGCAGCCGATACACATAAACCCCGCTCACCACGGCACGGCTCGCTTTATCTCGCCCATCCCAAATCGCCGCGTGATAGCCGGCAGTTTTTTGCTCGTTACCCACCAGCGTCACGACTTCGGCGCCGAGCAGGTTGTAAATCTTCAACGTTACGCGTTCCGCGCTCGGCAAACCATAGCGAATCGTCGTGGCGGGATTGAAGGGGTTGGGGAAGTTCTGGGATAATTCATAGGTCGTGGGAATAGCCCGCGCGCCCGCAAGTTTCTCGTCAACAAAATCACGCCTGCCAACCACCAGTTTCAGTTGTTTAGGATGCCCTGCACCTGCCTCTGCTACTGCTACTGCCACTGTGCCTGCTCCTGCCACTGCATACTGCCGCTGCTCTCGCAGATTCTGCGTAATTTTCAGCGCTTCATCCACCAGCCAAACTTCCAATTCCGGCGGCACTTTGTCAAGTCCTTCGAAAGTCAAATTCACTTTGTCGCGGATGTTGGTTTTGACTTCGAACGGCCAAATTTCACCGTTCGAGGTCTGAAGTCTATCGTCCGAAGTCATAGGTCGAACATCGGTGCAATAACTCTTCGCAAGCTTGCCCCATTCGGGATGCGGAAAATAAACCGAGACGTACTCGCCGATCACCGGCGGCTCGGGTTGGTCGAGCTCGTCCCAACTGCTGGAAGCACCGGAAACGATGGCGGCGCGGTTGTCTTCATCAACCGCGTCTTGGCATTGTGCGAGGATGCGAATTGACCACACAATTTTCTCTTCGATAACCGAGACGAATTCTTTGGCAAGTGAACTGGACGAAGATGAAAGATCGGGATTGATCAACAAGGTATCGCTTGCTTCTGAGGGATTGAAAACAGCGTAACCTTCAAATGGCTGCATCATCGTTCTTTTTCTAAGAATTGGATCCCGCCAAGTGCCTTCATGATATCGCAGAGCAAAACGATTTCCACTTTTCAAACTAATATTATTCAAGGGAATCGGAAAGTTAAAAGGATTCCCAATGAAATTCCAGGCTGAGTCTAAAGGAATAGCAAAGGGCTGATTTGTCCGATGGGATATTCCCGCGCCGGTATCGATGATTTTCCCGGGTTCCTTAACGATGAGCAAGTATGCCTTTCCCGAGTCCATCGTTAAGCTATCGGAAATTTCCGTGTAGTTTTGGTCGGGCCGGAGCGCAAAAAAACGCCACTTCTTTTTGTCGTATGTTCCGAGATTATCTTCCAAGACCTCCTTCGCAGTTTTCTTGCCCAGATCCAACGGCATGGAAATGAGACGATAGGCATTTTGTTCGCTGCCGGAGGGTTGTGCACTGGCTTTTGGCACACCTACAGGTACGTTGACCTGTACTGAGAAGAAACCAGAGCGTGGCTCTTTCGTAGTAAGCCCAAATGGGTCAGTTGCCGTAATAAAGTACTCCACCCCACGAGAAGTAACAGAGTCTACTGGTATCATTATCGCAAAGGAATCTCCTTTGGAGGAGAACGGTACTGTGATGAATTGAGTATACCCGCCCTTACGATAATTCAATATAACATCAACAGTATCTTCATCAATAATATGAGCATCTATAGAAATGGGTTGACCAATTTGTTGTTGTGACAGGGGCGCATGCGCGACGCTTGGAGGCTGGTTCGAAAAAAATACCCCACTACCAACAGTTCCCGCAAAAATACGTCCCCGAGAATTGATGGATAGAGACCAGACAAAAAGATTTGTCAATCCTGCATTGATAGGCGTCCAGGTATCACCGTTATCCGTGGAACGGAAGATCCCGCTATCAAAAGTTCCCACAAAAATATGTCCACTTGTATTGATCGCAAGTGCAAAGACTACAGAGCCCGTCAAACCGGTATTGATGCGCGTCCAATTGTCGCCATTATTGGTTGAGCGATAAACCCCATCACCATTAGTCCCCGCAAAAATATGTCCACTCGTATTGATCGCAATAGCAAAGACACCAAAAATCGTCAAATCGATATTGACGAGTGTCCAACTGTCGCCGTTGTTGGTTGAGCGGTAAACCCCACCATAAGTCCCCGCAAAAATATGCCCACTCGTATTGATCGCAAGAGCAAGGACTTCGGAATCCATCAAACCGATATTGACGAGCGTCCAACTGTCACCGTTGTTGGTTGAGCGGTAAACCCCACCACTATCAGTCCCCGCAAAAATATGCCCACTCGTATTGATCGCAAGAGCAAAGACTTCGGAATCCATCAAATCGGTATTAACGAGCGTCCAATTGTCGCCGTTATTGGTTGAGCGGTAAATCCCATCATCAGTCCCCGCAAAAATATGTCCACTCGTATTGCTCGCAAGTGCAAAGACACCAATACTCACCAACCCGGTATTAATGGGCGTCCAACTGTCGCCATTATTGGTCGAGCGGTAAACCCCACCATAAGTCCCCGCAAAAATATGCTCACTCGTATTGAGCGCGAGTGCAAAGACTACAGATCCCGTCAAACCGGTATTGACAGGCGTCCAACTGTCGCCGTTATTGGTGGAGCGGTAAACCCCACCATAAGTCCCCGCAAAAATATGCCCACTCGTATTGATCGCAATAGCAATGACATTCAGATTCGTCAAACCGATATTGACAGGCGTCCAAATGCCGCCGTTGTTGGTGGAGCGGTAAACCCCACCATAAGTCCCCGCAAAAATATGCCCACTCGTATTGATGGCAATAGTATTAACAATTCCTACAGGCCCGTTGGTCTGCTGCCAAAAGTTCTGGGCGGTGGCTTCTGTATTTATTAAGTGCCAGACCAAAAGAAACGACAATCCGAGTTGTACGAACTCGGCTTTCAATATCAATCGAATAATAGTCGTGCTCATAAAAAGCCTCCTTGGTGCGTTACGGAGCAGACTGGCAAACTCTGTCACGGCAACTCCGGCGGCACGGGCAGGTCCGGTTCAGGCGTCGACTTCTCCTTCGAGAGGAGAACCGCAATTCCGGTCGTGGCTAGAGTTCCCCCGCCAATCCACAACCACTTTTTAACGCCGCCGAACAGTTTCTCGCTCATTGGCTTCGGGAGCGCTGCTTTCACTTCGACCGCTAAATCGCGATAGGGTTGCGGGTCTTGCACTGCGTCCGGCTCGTATTGGCGATTAATATCGAAGATTTTGCGAATGGCGGTGCGGGCTTCCTCGCGATATTCTTCAGCCAGATAGCAACTTGCAAACAAGGGGATGAGCCCGAAGTGTAATGTCTCACCCAAAGCAATGCTGCCAATTTCTAAGACGTAATTCGTAAAGCTTAAGAATACCATGACATTTCACGTTTTTACATTTTATTTTTACGCCTCACGGCAGCGCTGGCGGCTCGGACAGGTCTTTTTCCTCAGTCTTGTCTTTGCGAACCAGAAATCCGACAGCGCCGGCGGTGACCACGCTGCCGCCGATCCAGAACCATCTTTTCTTGCCGCCAAACAATCTTCTGCCCAGGGGGGTGGGCAGGTCCTTTTTCACTTCTTCGACCAGGCTTATATAGCGCGGCGGATCTTTGACCGGATCCGGCTTGTAATCGAAATTAATGCCGAATATCTTTTTGATCGCTTCCTTGGCTTCGTTGCGATACTCGTCGTCCAGATAAGCCAGGGCAAGAAGCCGGTACGCCAGTATGCGCTGGATCTTGGGAATGCCGTCGGGCAAACACGGCTTGAGCAATTCAATAGCTTGGGCGTAACGGCCGGCCTCATACATTTTTTCCGCCTCCGCAAACACCGTCGCGCACTTGTCTTGCGCCGAAGCCGTATGCACCGGCACGGCAAGATACATTGCCGCAAAGATCAAAACCCGGATGAACAGGTTCACCGGCAAGCTGTGGGCGAAAGATCTCTTGTAGTCAATCATGATCAGCTCCTTTTATGTTTATAAGCAACGTTCGATAAAATCTCAAAGGCGTATGATAACACCTAAAGAACCGGCGAGGCAAGTTTTAACCGGAACAAAGAGATTAGAAGAATCTCCCAATTCACGCCTTATATCCGTGAAAGAATAGTTGGCGCTTATGAATGGATAAAAAGGCGATTTAAAGGAAATATCGATGCCGGCATTAATGGAAAATGCAAATCGATTCGTATCCTTGACTTTATTGCCATCATCTACCCCGCTATTAAATGTTTGCCTTTTTATACCAGCCTTGAGCATACCAAATGCCGATATCTTTCGATGGCGGGATAGCCGGCGCGGCCTGTACATTAAAGCCACGGAATAAAACTGCCCACTGATGTTATGGCGAAATTCTCCCAGAGGGGTCGGGTCAAGATCGTTCGTTAAGATTTGCGGACTCATAAAATACTTTGTATACTCGAAGGAAAAGCCGCTAAAAAATTTCCTTCCAAACAAGACTTCGATTCCCGAAATAAAACCAGGACCGAACGGCTCGTATGAATCATTATTGGGAAAAGAAACGGGATAGGCAAAATTAACTTTGATTATCTTAACAACCGGTTTCAACATTCGTTTTCTGATCTTTTCGACCAGCTCAATGAACTGTTGCGGATCTTGCACCGGATCGGGCAAATAGTTTTCATCCTGCTTGAGAAGATTTTTGATTGCGGTCTCGGCTTTCTCAGAATAATCTTCGGCGAGATAAGCCAAGGCCAGCAGGCGGTAAGCGCGCGCCCGCTCAATCTCACGAAGGTTATCCGGCAAGCATGGATTGAGCAATTCGATAATCTGAGTATAACGGCCAAATTCATACAGCTTTTGTGCTTCTGCCAAGGCATTAACGCATTGGTCTTGGGCTCGAACGGTTGACACGAATAGTCCGTTATTGGCGGGGACAAAGCCCATCATCCCAATGATCAAACCGAGCACTCGGCTGTTGACGAAATTCCTTTTCTGTGTTTGCATAATCGGTTTCCTATTTTGGTATTGATCTTGTCCCGCCCGAATTGCTGCCCGGCGCTGCCGGTAAATTGTCACACGTCTTTTCATATTCGATGCCAGGGCCGACGTGCTTGCCCCATTCTTCCGGCGTCAAATTGCGCTTCACGCTTTGGCAGACTCGATTCGCCAGAACCTCCGTTTGCGTGAACCACAGGCGAATGAGGTTGTCATCACTGCCCGAGGCCAGAAAACCGCCGTCCGGACTGAACGCCACGGACAAAACCTTGGCCGCGTCATGATTAAACACCAGAAGCGCCTCACTGCTGTTTTTGTCCAGCTCCCAAATCTTGGCGCTTTTGTCATTGCTGCCGGTCGCCAGCCTTTTGCCGTCAGCGCTGAAGGCAAGCGCATTGACATAGGAATCGTGCGCGAGCAAAAGCTTCGGTGTTTGCAAAGGCTTGCCGGAAGCGCCGAGACTCCACAGCAAAACCCGGCCATCTTTGCCGCCCGAAGCCAACAGGTTATCATCCGGTTTGAAGGCCAACGCTTTGACGCCGGATTCATGCTTGAACTCGACCATGTTCCCGAGTTTGTTGTTGCCGGCCTCCCATACTTGAATCGTTCCATCATCGCCGCCGGCAGCCAGCCATTGGCCGTTGGCGCTAAAAGCCACCGCGGTCACGCGCGATTTGTGTTGGAGCGTCGCCGCGACACTCGCCTCGGCTTTGCTCAAATCCCACAGGATCACGGCGCCATCCGCGCTCGCCGAAGCCAGCGTTTTTCCATTTGGACTGAAGGCAACGGCCCAAATCCGTTCTTGGTGGCCGTTCAAAACTTTCGCTTGCGGCGGCGCCATTTTGAGATCCCACAACCGCAAGGTTTGATCGTCGCTGGCCGAAGCGAGAGTTTGGCCGTTCGGACTAAAAGTCAAGGCTCTCACGCCTTGCGTGTGATCTTTCAGCACAAAAGCCTGGGCAAAGTTTTTCTCGCGATTCCACAGGCGCACGGTTTTATCATCACCCGCCGCAGCCAGAAAAGCGCTATTGGCATTGAAAGCAACGAATCTGACCGCCGTCGCAGCGCGTTCGTTCACAACCACCGGGCCGCCGGAATTATTGATGGCATTGAGCGTTTTAAAAAGCGCCTCGTAAATCTGGCCATCCCAAGAGCCTCCATACTTTTTGTTGAAAAGAAAAGCCTGGCGCGCCAGCAAAGCGGCCAATTCCTTGTTGCCGAGCTGCTGTTCCTGCGGCGCCTGAATCGCCAGCGCGCGGGCGATATCAATTCGGCGCAGACGCTCCTCCTCCTGCTTGGCTTTCTTCGCCTCGGCCTCGCGCTGATTGGCGCGTTGTTTTTCTTCCTCGGCTTGCTGGCGTTGCTTCGCTTCGTCGAGGCGAGCCAAACGTTCTTTTTCGGCAAACTCCAGGGCTTTTTTCGCTTCAGATAGATACTTGACATTTTCAGATTGATACTTGACATTCAAGGTATCGGCTTGAGTTTTTAAATCTTTTTCCCGAATAAGCAGCGCGGTCAGTGACTCATTCATCTTAGCCAGCGAATCATTGTTCATGATCAATTTTTGGGCAATACTTTCTTTTTCGCTGGCGATTCTGCTCTTTTCCGCGGCGACATTAAAGTAGACGATGGCAAGAACGAGCAAAACTATCGTTAAAATGAAAATCGCACCGCTGCCGATTTTGGCGTACAACGGCACCGTCTGCCACCAGCTCACCGGCCAGTATTCCTGAATCCAGCTGCGGTCAAAAACGTCGCGATAGATCGGGTTGCGTACGTGCAGCTTGCCGTCTTCGCGCCTGATCACGCCAGAGAGCTTGAGATGCGATTTGATCGGAGACTGCTCTTCGTCGCGCACCAGCAGGCGGCCCAAACGAATGTCTTTGTAGGTCGAGAGCACCGCCAGCTTGTCCGGCGCGCGCCTGGTGAGCATGTCGCGCACGAATTGCAAGTTGTTGTCGTGCTCGCTCATCTTGCCAAAGAACGTGTTAGCGACGGTGCGATCGACTTCTGCCTCGGTCCAATTGCGGCGATATTGCTCCGCCACAACACGGCACAAACGCTGTGTGAGATACGGATGCCCGCCGGTCCATTTGATCACCCAGCGCAACACCTGTTGGGCTTCATCAGTTGGCAGCTCGAATCCATCCGCCAGCGGCAGCGCCTCGTCAATAGTGAAATCCGTAATATCGACGCGTGAGCCGATGTTGAACGGCGTGCGTTTGAGATCGCGGATCAAATCGCTGGGGGTGGCGACGCCGATCAACACGAAAGAGAGCCGGCGGAAATCCGGCGCCGTGGCGCGGGCATTGTAGAGATAGCGAATCGCCGCATAAAAATCGTCGGTGAACGGCTGGCCGTTGGCCGCCGGCAAGCTCAGCGTGCTGTCGATCTCGTCGATGAAAATCACCACCCGCTCTTTGACCTCCGCGAGCAAAACGTTTTGGAAAAATTCGGTGAGCCGCTGCGTGTCGCCAAATTGCGCCCGGCGGCGCCACCACTCGACGATATCCGTGCTCAAATTGAGCCGGTCGCTGATCGCGGTGAGCAAGCCGAGATACCACGCCTCCGCGGTGATCTGCACGCCAAAGACGGTGAGATCGACGATGACCGAGCGGATGCTTTCTTCGGCCAATTGCTCGGCGGCACGCACCATGAGGCTGGATTTGCCGACCTGGCGCGAGGTCAGCACATAGGCAAACGCGCCTTCGCGGCAAAGCTTCAGCAAATCGTTATCAGCCTGGCGCTGAATATACAACCCGCCGCCCGCCTGCACGGCGCCGCCGACGGTGTAGATGTTGGGTTTGGGCATTGTTGCTCAGTGGAAAAAAGTTGTCAGTAACCAGTTTTCAGTAATCAGTTTTCCGTTCACTGAATACTGAAAACTGACCACTGCTTACCGTCATTTTGCCAGCACCATCTTTTTGGTTTGAGCAAAGCTTCGCTCTCCACGCATCGAGAGACGATAGAAATAAATTCCTGAAGCAAAGGCGCGCAGATCGATGACTTTTTCATAATAACCGGCTTCGCATGGAACTTCTTTCTCCACCGTGAGAATTTCTGCGCCGAGCAAATTGTAGATTCGCAGAGTGACCGCCCCGGGAACCGGCAGCTCGTAACGAATCACCGTTGCCGGATTGAACGGGTTGGGGTAGTTTTGGCGCAAAGCAAAGGTCTGCGGAATCGAATATAAGCCGGCCGATTTTTCCTCGACGAATTTTTTATCACCAACCAGCAGGTTTAATTGTTTGATGCCGGTGGAATGCGGCAGATAAATTTCGAGTGCCGGCTGGAACCGCAGATGGCGCAACAGTCCGGCGGTCTGATCCAGCAGGCAAATTTCTAATTCCGCCGGCAATGAAGCCAATCCGTCAAATTGTAATCGCACCTTGTTGCCGCCAACACCTTTGAGTTGCAACGTCCAGACACAGCCGGCCTGATTTGGCGGTTGAATATCAGCAGTCCAATAGCGCGCCGATGCAGTATCCTGTTGAACAAAACTCAAAGAAATCCCTCCCGGCAAGAACGGCGGTTCATAAAGATCGAAGCGATCCTTTTTGATCTTCGCCCCCTCACGCACGCCGAAATAATTCTCGTTGTCCTGAGCGTCCTGGCTCTCGGCCCGCACTTGTACGACCCAATCACCTTCGCCGAGCTTTTCACGGTAGCTGGTTGATTTATTCAACCAACCCGAAGAATCAACCACCGTCGGTTTTGCTAGAGCCGCGAAGGGCAAGGGAGTATAAACGAGAGTATCGGTTGAATCATCATTAAAAATGATAAAGCCCTCCCAGGGAATCATTCGGGAGAAATTTTGCGTCCATCCTTTGTTCTCGCCAGCGCCGCTATATTTCCATATATTGGCCAATGCCGCCAGCGTCGTATCGCCTTTCTTGAGCTTTAAATCGGCAAGCGGAATCTCAAATGTGAACGGATTGCCGATAAAGGTCCAATCATTGGCGCGCAATTGCCACCCGGGAATATTTCCCAGGGCGGCGTCGCTGGTTTTGGCGGTTTCTCCCGGTAATTGGTTCGACAAGCTGCCGCTTTTGCGCTTGATTAAAAAGTAGCTCTCGCCGGGCCGAACGGCGGCTTGCGCTCCTTCGCTGAAGGCGCGCCCGCCGGTATAGCGCCACAGACGATAGTCATTTTTGGCGCCATAAACTCCCAGTTCGGAAAAAGCCTCGCCGATCGTTTTATTCGCCATCAAAAGCGGCAATGAGATCAGGCGAAAAAACGCCGTTTCAGCGCCGCCGGGAAAAACTTCCGATCGGCCGGCTTCCCCGGCAGGAACCAATACAGGGATTGAGAAAAAATTCAAGCTGCCGTTTTTCACGCGGCTTATATTTCCGGCGGAATCATCGGCGACGATTTGATAATCGACGCCGCGATTCGTCACAAACTCGGAGGGGAGGCGCGCCTGATTATTCGTATTGAAAGATATCTCGCGCCAAGCCTCTCCTCCCCGGCGATAGTGCAACTTGAAAGTCTTGACACCACTGCCATTTCCATCAGCCGGCCGCGTCAAGCTCACAGCGACTTCCTGAGAGATCGCAGGCTTTTCCACGCTTAATTGCGGTGGGTTTGAAGAAAAGATCGGGCCGTGGGTATCCAGGAAAATCGAGCCAAAGGCATTGGTGATATTTCCGGCGAGGTCTTTGAACTGCGCTTGCAGGCTCTTGGGGCCATCGTCGGCAGTCAACGTCACCGTATCGCGCACGCCGATCCGGTTCTCAAGATTGAACAATCGAAACCGCTTCAAGTTATCACTGCTGAGATCCCCCAATAGTCGAATTGAATCCGCTTCATTCGCCGATAAATTGACCACGACCGCTGCCGCGTTGGTAAAGGGCGCGCCTCGGGATATTGCCAGGATTGAGGCTTGCGGCGGCCGGGTATCAATCGTCAACTTTTCTGTCGGTGAAGCCACGCTCTCGGCGCCGCCTTCGCTTCTGGCAAACACGCGAAAATAATACTCGCCGTCTTCCAAAGGTTTGGCAAAGGTATAGCTTTTTTCGATCAAACCGTTTATATCAACAAGATTGGAAAAGGTCGGCGTCGTTGCATATTGCAAACGAAAACTCACGGCGCCGTCGACATTAAACCATGAAATAGTGGGGGTGTTATCCTTCGTTATTGGCGTTTCGAGCCGGATAGTCGGGGCCGCCGGGGGCCGGCCGACATTAATGATAAACTTATCGGATGAACTACTTAGATTACCAACGCGGTCAAAAGCGGTAACTTGCCAATTCCATACTCCATCTGAAAGCGGGATCGTAGTGTATTGGGTTAAGTTTGCCGGTAGAGTAACCTGAATGCTCAAACCGGAATCGGGTTTGTCGATATTCACCAAGTAGCGATCCAGACCGCTGGTAAGGTCGATTGAAGCGCGCCAACGCAAAGTTCGAATATTCGCCGAGGTCAACTCGGCTTTTTCCAAAATTGGCTCGGTTGGCGGAGTCGTATCGACCGTAAAGCGTTTGCCGCTATCGGCAGGCGACCACGAGCTTACCTGCTTGGAGCTATCTACTGATCTAATCCGAATGTGCCAAATTCCGTCCGGCAGTTTATTGGACAACTTATAGGTATAAACCGCTGAGTTGATGGTATCCTTTTCGGCCCAATAATTAAATATTTCCAAAGTCTTGAGGCTATCTAAAAAGCTAACTTCATAGCCTGCCGCTGCCCTTATTGTTGTCCATTGAAAAGTTGGCGTTGGATCATTTGTCAATGTCGGGAAAGAGGGGAGAATGAAGTTAGGAGCAGAAAGTGGGAATGTTTCCGCGGTGAAAATAGGGCCAGTCGTACGTTTACCGTCATTATCCGTCGCTACAACCCAATAATTAATCACCGTGTTCGGCGGCTGGATGGGAAGAGCAGTCGAATAGGTATCGTTCTCACCCGGCGCCATATTTAATGTATCATTGGTTGCTCCATTTATTTGGTAAACGAGACGCACTTGAGTTACCGCTCCATCATCCACGACTGAAGCCATAATCGGATAAGGACCAGTGATGTTGGCCAGCGAGGCGAGGTCGGTGGTATAAGCGATGATCGGGCTTGTTGAAAATGCATTTGCCGCATTCAAGCGGCCGCCGGTCGTTAACCGGTTTATCATTTCAGCAATGCGATCCACAGAGCCGAGAACGCGTATGAGAACTTGGCGTGGTTTTAAAGCAGGATACTGCGCCCACACGAGGGCGCAAGCTCCCGTCGCCTGTGATGTGGCGGTTCTGCTCAAAATTCGATAGCGATTGAGAGGTTGGGTGCTTAAAATGACACTACCGGGAGCCGCGACATCGACGGTGCGCCGGCCATAATTGGAAAAGCTTGACAGCATGTCATTGCGATCCGAACTGGTAACAGCGACCACGTTCAGAACTTCATAGCCGGCAGGATAATTCGGCGTCACATCGTTGTTGCTAGACTCAGCGCCGGCGGCGGCAATGAACAACACGCCCTGATCATTCGCAAATTTTATCACGTCTTCCAGCAGTCGAGAAAATCCGCCTCCTCCCCAGCTATTGTTGAGCACTTTGGCGCCATTGCGAACGGCGTAAATAATCGCCTCCGCCGCGCCCTCCGTGGTGCCGGAGCCATTGGCGTCCAAAAATTTGAGCGCCATGAGCTTCACGCGCCAATTAATGCCGGCGATGCCATTGCCGTTATTTCCAACCGCGCCAATCACGCCGGCGTTGAAAGTGCCGTGGTCATTATCATCGTAAGGATCGTTGCTGTTGAAAACAAAATTCCAACCGCGAAAATCGTCTTTATAGCCGTTGCCATCGTCATCAATGCCATTGTTCTCCTTGCCGCCGCCGCTCTCACCCGCATTATGCCAGATATTGGCTTGCAGATCCTCGTGATCGTAATCAATGCCGGTATCGATAACCCCGACGATGATATCAGGACTGCCGGTCGTAATGTTCCACGCTTCCGGGGCGTCAATGTCATAATCGTTGGCTTGGTTGAGATTCCATTGTTCAGAGAAACGTGGATCGTTGGGAATCACCACAGCACCGTTCGGTGCCGTCATCACCTCGTGCCTGTCTGCAATGGCTTCCTGCTTCCCTTCAATTGCATAAACATAATAATTCGGCTCGGCATATTCGACGTTGGGCAGCGCGCGGCAGGCATCCAATACTTCCTCGATATTCTTCTCCGGAGAAAACTTGCCAACCACAAAGGGAAGTTCCTCGAACGACTTGGTGACGGTTATGCCGAGCGCTTCCAAGCTCGAGGCGGTTGTTTTGGCAAGAATTCCACGCTTGTATTTAATGACAACCTGCCCGGGCACAATTCTTGGCTTGCTTTGAAAAGATGCTTGTGGGTACAATGCGCCGCCGATCGGCATCGTCACGACTGCCATGATAATGTAAATCAATACCTTTTTCATAACTCATTTGATGGTTTCTAAATCTGTCGGGGCGAAGTCGGACTTGGGCAACAGGATTCCGCTAAATTTGAAAAATCGTCACGCCCAAGTCCGACTTCACTATTTTTTATTTGGCCAAAGCCAGCTTTTTTGCCATGATAAAACTCCCCGCGCGAATCCTATATATATAGACCCCGCTTGCAACAATTTTTCCCTCATTATTTTTCCCATCCCAAATCGCCGCGTGATAGCCGGCGGCCCGTAGCTCGTCATTCATGATGAGCGCCACTTCCTCGCCGAGCAGATTATAAATCTTCAACGTCACGCGCTCCGCTTTCGGCAGGCCGTAGCGAATCGTCGTGGCAGGAAATCAATATACTGACGATTGATCAAAAGCCTTGCATATCTCATGATTCTTCCGTAATTTTATGCCAGTCAAGTCTGAATTGAGGAGGCCTGTCATGTCGACAAAGTTAGCAAAGCGAAAATCTAAAAACGTCAAGTGATTTGTCTCGCTCAGATTCTGAGTGGTTTTCAACGCGTCGTCCGCCAACCAGACTACCAGCCAGCTCCGGCAGCAAAATGAATCATTGCTTTGCACCTTGAATTTGCTTATATTAAATGTGTGTTTCATTTGAATCGTTTGGCACGATAATTCTTAATAAGAGTGGAGCTATGCTCAAAGATGAACTGAAGCAAGAGCTCGTAACACGAGAAATATTTGAAGAACGCTCCAATGTTATAGAAGAACGCTTCAAAAGTCTTGAAAACACGATGACGGAGAAATTCAAGGTGGTCGACGAAAAATTTGCCAGTCTCCACTTCAAGATGAACATCTTTATCGCCATCGCGCTCATTGCCTTGACCTTTGCCAATCCGACCTTTGTGCAATTGTTGCAAAAACTCTTTTAGCGCCTGGCGCTGAGATTTCCGCTCAAGCCCGGTGCGAAGTCCAACTTGTGCGGCGACAGTTTTTGGCCGCGCTTTGCGCAAGTTGGCCTTAACACGTTACTATTTGATCAAAGCTAATTTTTTAGTCACTGAAAAACTCCCCGCACTGAACCGATACACGTAAACCCCACTCGCCACCACACGGCCTGTTCCATCTCTCCCATCCCAAATCGCCGCGTGATAGCCGGCGGCTTGCGGCTCGTCGTTCACCAGCGTTGCGACTTCTGCGCCGAGCAGGTTGTAGACCTTCATCGTCACGCGTTCCGCGCTCGGCAAACCATAGCGAATCGTGGTAGCTGGGTTGAAGGGATTGGGGAAGTTCTGGGATAATTCGTAGGTCGTGGGAATGGCGCGTGCCTCAGCCAGCTTCTCATCCACGAACTCACGCTTGCCCACCACCAGCTTCAACTGCTTGGCATGCTCTGCTCCTGCCACTGCCCCTGCAACTGCCACTGTGCCTGCTCCTGCCACTGCATACTGCCCCTGCTCCCGCAGATTCTGAGTGATTTGCAGCGCGTCGTCAACCAACCACACTTCCAACTCTTTTGGCACTTCGTCAATTCCTTCGAAAGTCAAATTCACTTTGTCGCGGATGTTGGTTTGTATGTTGAATTCCCACAAATAACCACTATCAGAAGGTGGACGAAAATCAGTGGTGTACACATCTGGGAAACGTTCCCAGTTGTAATGTGGAAGGGAGATCATGACATATTCACCAATCGGGGGTGGCTCGAAGCGCTCAAAGCTGTCCCATTCCATCACTGCGTTCGGCACCATCCCGACGAGGTTTTCCACATCCATAGCGTTTTGACATGAGGCTTTGATACGAATAAACCAGCCGGAAACGAATGCAGGTTTTAAATTTGAGTTTTTTGATCTGAGTGTGTCTTCGGAAGGCCAAATGGTTAACTCCATTTCATTCTTTACTTTGATCAGATAGCCTTCCCATGGTTTCAAAACAGTGGGGGCGCTTTCCCAGCGACCGTTGTAGGCATAAAAATGCATGCGTAAGCTGTCCGGCATGACGTTTTTGATTGGAATCTCAAAATTGAAGGGACTGGCGATCATATTCCAGCCGCGCCGTAACATAATCGTAAAAGGCTCCACCGTATTGACGGTCACACCCGAACCACTTCTTAGCATTTTACTTTGGCCGGCAAGAAGAAATTTTGATGTGCCAACCTCAAACGCGTTGAAAGCAGGATATTCCCGATAAGGAGAGAGGGACTCGGCTTTGCCTGGATCTATTTCCCACATTCGCCATTTTTTAATATCGTGCTCGCCCAAATCGTCGAGGAGTGCCGAGCTAACGGAGGAATCGTCGAGGTGGAGAGGAATGGAGATTAAGCGATATGCTTCCTGAATCGATCCACCAGGATGGCTTTTGGTCAAATAATTATTAGGCAAACGCACCCGCACGGGAATTAAATCCGTCATCGTTTTATTATTAGACGTGTCTAAAACTTCAATATAGAATTCCACACCACGTATATCTGCGAACGAAGCAGGTATGCTTGCTTTGAACTCCTCTCCAAAGCCTGCCATGCGCGTGTGTCGGAATGAGTCTTGCTCTGTTCCACCCTGACGATAATTTAAGTGCACATCCTGTATTTCGTACTTGTACAAAAACTTCGCCAAAACTTCTATCGGTTGATTACGATCGACTATCTGTGAATAGTCCACATTGGGAATTTCCGGCGCACCGATACCAAACAAACTTACTGTGGTTAACTCTTCGGAAGCAGTACGCGAAATTTTCATAGAGATCTGCTTGGCTCCCACTGAGGCAGGTGTAAATTTTATCTCTACGGTCTGACTCATCCCCGGTCTCAGCACGAATCTCGTTGCACTTTGAACCGAGAATTCTCGCGAGCCCTTTGCATCGAGCTCAATACCTTTCACATTCAGATCAGCGGCGCCGGAATTCGCAATGGTAACTATACGCACAGAATCACGGCCAACGTTGACTTGACCAAAATTCAGAGTAGATGGCGTTGCTGTAATCATGCCGCCGACTCCAGTTCCACGTAGAGTCATGGTTCTTGGGCCGCTTGAGGCAGTATGGTTAATAATCAACGTGACTAATTTTGTCTCAGTAGTACTGGGCGTGAAACGCACTTCAATGCTCGCGCTGTCACCTAGTCCAATGGAAAAAGAAGTGTTAGAAACCAGGCTAAAATCTTTCTCGCCCGGGCCTTCTTTTTTTGTACCATTAACCGACAAAACCTCTGACCCAGTATTATAAGCCTTAAAAGTTATATCTTTAGATTGCCCGACAACAACACTATCAAACTCGACAATAGCGGTGCTCAAACTGAAGATTGGTAACGGTTGTGATACGCCTTTACCATGTAATAGCACTACGAATGGATTCCTATCCGGATCGTTGCTGTAAATAAACAAGCTTGCTGAATGTTCTCCCGTAGAACTTGGTGCAAATTGTAGTGTTGTCCTAATTGATGCATCCGGTGGTAGAATGTGCGAAGACGGCTGCTGAATGCTGAAATTGCCCCCCGTATCATTAATAATTAAAGTGTCAATCCGAAGATCCGCCGATCCAATGTTAGAAATAAAAAAAAAGTTTTTAGCAACATCACCTACCCTCACAGAATCAAAATATATTGCAACAAATGCATTCAAGGCTGGTTTGCCAACATTAAAACTATCCTCGATTGTGAAAGCAGAGCCGGCAAAGGTATTATCAATGGCCTGCACACTCCAATAATATTTCTTGCCCGGCAAATTCTCTATCGTCCATTGATTATTGTGGTTTGTATTTCCTAGGGTTGGAACCTGCCGGTAACCAGTCGCACTATTTGCCATTGGTGAAACAATATCATTGCCTCCACGAAATGTTCCCACGCGTAAGTTATAGGTTAAGGCATTTTGAGGAGTTTCAAGATCAGTTGATTTGTTCCATTTTAAAGTGACTGCATTTACTGATACTGACGAAATAAGGCCACTTGGTGGGGAGGGAGCAGTATTGGCGTTTCCAATATTATTGCGGTAAATCTTGGTGACAAGGTTATTTTGGTTATCTAAACCGGCCAACAAGATATCCAAATCGCCATCATTATCATAGTCACCCCAAGCAACTGAACTGCTGCTCACATCGATCAAATTGGCAATGATGTCTACAAAAAATATGCCTTGATAGTTACTATAAATTTTTGAAAAACGATTAGCTGCCCGATTTCTTCCCGTCAAGAGAATATCCAAATCCCCGTCATTATCATAATCTCCCCAAGCCACTGAACTCAACCATACCTCAACTATCCCGGCATTACTGATAGTAACAAAATTTCCGCCGTCGTTACGATAAACGATGGAGACAGGATTATCGACGCCAAATTGACCAGGATTTCCGGTCAAAAGAATATCCAAATCACCATCGTTGTCATAATCCCCCCAAGCCACAGCACTTTCACCTACTCCTTGTAACTCTGCACCGATAACAAAACTTCCGTGATCGTTCCGAAACACCGAAGCAAAACCTTGAGAGCCAATACGACCAGTTAGCAAAATATCCAAATCTCTATCATTGTCATAGTCACCCCAGGCTACGGAACTGCTCGAAACCGGAGTCAGTGAGGCATTAATGTCCGTAAATACTCCTGCATCATTCCTATAGAGTCTTGAGATATTGCCGCTAAAACTTCCGCTGATTGTCGTTCCTGTTAAAAGGAGGTCGAGATCGCCGTCGTTGTCGTAATCTCCCCATGCCACTGAGCTGTAGTTTACTCCTAATAGGTTTGCATTGACATCCACGAATGCGCCATTGTCATTGCGATACACTGTCGAAATATTGATAGAGGAATTATTCTCACCCGTGAGTATGATATCAAGATCGCCATCGTTATCGTAATCTCCCCAAGCCGCTGCGCCAATACCGACACCTTCTAGTGCGGCATTAATGTCCACAAAAACGCCGTTATCGTTTCTGTATACTTTGGAAACTCTTCCAGAAGAGGCGATACCCGTTAATAGAATGTCCAGGTCGCCATCGTTGTCATAGTCACCCCAGGCAACAGAGCTATTCGTAACTCCCACCAATGGAGCAGAGATATCCGTAAAGGTTTGTCCGTAAAGATTGGCTGTTAGGAGTAAAAAAATCAGCCACGCAACCACGACGAGCAGTTGCGCTATGGTATGGATTGAGCGACTGAACTGAACTTTGGTAATCATTTGGTCATCGCCATCTTTAGCGGATAAAAAGCTTTTGCTCTCGGTTCGTTGAATTATCGGCTTTGGTACCTCACCCATGCAAATGCTCCCGGAAATAAATTGCATACAATTGGCACCGTGGCACAACACTGCGGCCTTCGCGTTTCACCAGGCCGGCGCCGCGCAGGCGGAAGAAGACGAGGTCGTCGGCGCAGGTGTTTTTGCTGATCACTTGCTGCATACCCTCGATTAAATCCTTTTTGCCATGAAAGCGAAACAGGTGATAGCGCAGATGATCGCCAAATGGACCGTACTCGTCACTGGACTGACTGAACAGCGCAGTGGCAGAGAGGCGCTTGCTCGCGACGAGATAGAGCGCGCGGCGCACGTAGCGTGAACAGCCAAGCATAATTGGTTTGTTCTTTATTCTTAGCCTCTCATCCCTTTCGGCCGCCCCTTCCGGACTTGGTGATAATGTTACCATTCTTTCGCCGCAATGAATTGCGGGGCTATTTTCACGCGGTCACGACGTGACCATTGGATGTACTCTTGAATGCTGAACGCAGTTCCCAAAGTCCCGAAGGGACGATATGAAACTAGCCCACCAATTCATTGGTGGGAAACGTCATTCATCATCATCTCACCAAGTCCCGCAAGGGACGAATGGAAACAACCTTCCCACCGATAAAATCAATCGAATTCAACGCCGTTTTTCAAAATCGCCGGATATTCCCTCTTGCATTGTCATCTTGCCTTACGTACATTCCTCCGGTGATCTGTTGCGGATGTTTCTCACTCGTCCCTTTCGGGACTCGGATAAATTTTTGACATGCTCTCCTCCCAGAAATGAATTTCTGGGCTATTTTCGTGCGGTCACTCCGTGACCATTTGGTGTATGCTTAAATGCTGAATGCAACTCCCAAAGTCCCGCAAGGGACGATATGAAACTAGCCCACCAATTCATTGGTGGGAAACGCCAGCCATCATCACCCCACCAAGTCCCGCAAGGGACGAATGAAAACAACATTCGCAACATCAACAACCCAAACATCAACCCAACAAATAACGTTCATCATATTGAATTCCATGTTTCTTCAAAATCGCCCGATATTCTTCCTCAAACGTCTCTTTGCGATGATGCTCGTGTTGATTATTGATGTAGGCAACCGTGGCATCAACGTGTGAAATGCCGATGCTGAATGCGCCATAACCCTCTTGCCATTCGAAATCGCGATGAGAAGGGAACGTGTCCGAAACCAATTTCGACGAGCCGCCTTTGACCAATTGAATCGCTTTGGCAATCGTGATCGTTGAGGGCAAAGACAAAAAGACATGGGCATGATCTTCGACGCCGCCGATGGCGAAGGCTTTCATGTTGTTCTCGCGGGCGATTCCGCCCATGTATGGCCAAAGGCGTGCTTCCAACTCCGGCGTGATGATTTTTTGGCGGTGTTTGGTGCTGAAAATGTAATGCACGTGTACGCAAATATAGGAATGGGCCATGGCATAACCTCCTCTCTTAATTGGTTCGCAAGCCTTGTTCAATCGTCCCTAACGGGACTAGTAGAGTGATTCCTAATTAAAAACGCCATTTTCGTGCCTATTTATTGCTATGCTAATTTGGAATCGCTCTACTAGGATAAAATTTGGTTCTTTCCCACCAATGAATTGGTGGGCTATTTTCACGGCGTCCCTTCGGGACTATTTTGGCGGCGTCTCTTTCAGGACTTGAAATCGTCGATTTTAATTCGTGAAACCTGATCCGTAATGTGTCAACGTTTTTTACGAATCACGCATTACGTTTTACGCCTTTCCGCCTCACCCGTGCAAATGCTCCCGGAAATAAACCGCATACAAATTACACCGCGGCACGACTTTGGAACGGGCTTCTTGGCGAACGAGGCCAGCGCCGCGGAGGCGGAAGAAGACGCGGTCGTCCGGACAGGTTTGGTTGCGAATGATCTGTTGGAAGCCGTCGATCAAATCTTTTTTGCCATAAAGCCGGAAGAGATGATAGCGCAAATGATCGCCAAACGGGCCGCGGTCGTCGTTAGCCTGGCTGAACAGCTCGGTGGCGGAGATGCGCTTGCTGGCGACGAGATAAAGCCCGCGGCGCACGAGATAGGGATGGCCGCCGATCAGCATCATCAATTGTTGCTCCTCGCCCGGCGTCAGTGGCGCACCGTGAAGCTGATTGAGATGCGTCACCTGCTCCGGCGTGAAATCCAACAAATCGATCACCTCGCCGACGTTGAAGGGTGATTGGTTCAGGTTCTCGATGAGTTGATACGGCTCGGTGGAGGTGACCAGCGCAAGATCGAGTTGTTTCCAAATCGGATCGGTGGCGCGGTTGTTGTGCCACGTGCGCAACATGCCAAAGAAATCCGAGCGAAACTCCGTGTCAAAAATGCTCTCCACTTCGTCCATCGCCAGCACCAGCGGCTGCTTGAGATTGGCGAGCAAATAACGGCTGACGTAACGCGAGCAGCGCTGGTTGTTGCCCAACGGCGCTTTCCAATATTCCTCGAGGCGATCTTCCATCTCCAGCTCAAACGTGAGCAAAGCGCAAAATTGGCGGAAAAAGGTTTCGGCGTTGTTGAGCGTGGCCTTTTCGAAAAGCTGAAAATCGAGAAACGCGACGCGCTTGCCGAGCTTCCGGGCTTCGGCCATCGTCCGAATCAGCAACGAGCTTTTCCCCATCTGCCGCGGGGCTTTAATGGTGATGGTCACGCCCTGGCGCGCAATGGCCGCGAGCGCGATGTCATCCAAATTGCGTTTCACATAAAAACGCGATTGCAATTCCATCGTGCCTTCGGGCATATCCAACGGCGGAGCTTGGCTGCGCGGCGGCGGCACGACATTCGCTTGCTGTACTGGCGCTTCCATTTTGGGGGGCGGCCCACTGATCGGCAAATCCTGGCCGGCGATGGCGCGTTTAAGTTCGTCAATGAGTCTCGGCGTGTCTTCCGGCGTTTGCCACAAGGCCCAGTTGATGGGATCCAAATACGTGTTGAGCGGATACTGGAACTGCTCGCGAAAAGCCAGCCGCACCGGCAAAATTCGCGGCCGCCCATTTTGGCGTTTGGCGAGATCATGCGCGGTGGCGATCTCGTGCTGCAACATTTCGCTCTGTACCGCGTGCGCCGAGAGCAGCGCGATGAGAAAATCCGACTCGTGCAGCTCTTTCATGATGCGCTCGACCCACGGCGTGCCCACGGCCATGTTCTGGTCGATGAAAACGTCGTGTTGTGATTGCAGCGCTTGATAAACTTGTTGGGCCACGGCCTGATCCGGATCGAGATTGCGTTTGTAGCTGATGAAAATGCGGGCGCGTTTCGGCGGCAGCGGTGGCGCGGGCTGTGGCGGCGCCGGTTGCGGAGCAGGCGGAGCAACCTCAGACATTTCCTCAATGTCGAAAATGCGGCCATCCGGCGAGCGCATGTACAGCACCGGCGTGCCCCACTCGACGTTTTTTAATTTCGCGAAAATGGTTTTGCGCGCCTCCGCCAAGGCGGCATCCACGGGATAGCCATCGGCGAGGGCGTCGTAAAACTGATGGGCCAACGTGATGGCGGCTTCGTCGGTAACTTCGAACTGCATGGCGATCACCGCCGGAATGCCCTGCTGCACGAGGCTTTGCGCGACGCCGGCAAAGGGATCGCTGCGCGCGTTGCGTGCGCCTTCACAAGCGTTGAGCAGGGCGAGGCGGAGCGTGCGTTCGTCGTGCAGAAGCATGCCGAGATCCTGGCCGCTCACCGGCGTGCTGAGGCCATTGTCATCTTCAAGGATGAGCACGCCTTCCTGCGTTTGCTTGTCGATGCCGCCGTGGCCGACGAAATGAAAGATGTGATATTCGTCCTGGCGCAATTGTTTTTGCAAGGCCACGAGCGAAGCGCGATCCAGGCGATGCAGTTCCACGAGTCCGCGGCGCTTCAAGTCAGCCAAAGCCTCGTTGAGTCGCGCCCACTCTTGCTCGACATTAAGCTCCGGATAATTCGAGGGGCTGGAAATCATCACCAAGATCCGCAGCGGCGGCTTTACTCCCAAGGAACGGATGCGTTCCGGCAGATCGAGATAGCGCACGAGAGGGGTTTCGACCGAGAGGGCGAGAAAACGGTTTAGTGTGGAATTATAGTACAAATACTCCCACGGGACATCGGCCAACTCCGGCGCATCGGCCAAGCGCAACCGCAATCGCAGGCCGGCTTCCTGCCGCGTCGCCTCATCCAAACTGCCGCGAAAGCAAGTGTGTACGTCATTTTGAAAAACGGCTTCAAACAGCTTGCCGCCAAAGTTCTTGATGACATCCATCTCCGGTGAATCCGCCCGGCGAGAAGTCCGTCGGGGCCGGCCGATTTTCAGAACGAAGTTTTCCAACCCCTCTTCGGAAAAAGGCAGGCTAAATTCGGTGTTCGCCTGACCTGCCGGAGAGTTGAGCACCCGCGCCTTATATTTGTCGCCGGCGCGCTCGATGAGCAAATCGAAATCAAGATAGTGATAGTTCATGTTGCCGTATCTACCTCCGCAGTGCATTCGCGCTTCATTATTATATAGACACAAAAAGCAGGGAATTTCACCCACTGCAAATAATATTTTTGATCATTGGGATATCGCTCGGAGAACGCCAAGTCTCAGCGGATTTCTCAACGGGCCTGAAATATGTCGCGCCAGCTTGCCACCCACCCGAAGATTTACCCTTACTCGTATTGGAGCATCATCCTGTTTCCGGACGGAAACAATTCACACCAAAGGCAGGAAATGACGTGTGACGGAAGATAGGGAAATCTCGCGGAAAAGTCAAGAGAGAATTTTTGCAAAAACTTTTGCGCAATTGCGGGCGATGTCGATAAGAATAATAGTTGCGCGTTGCAAGGCGCTGAGGGCGAAGGGCTGATGGCGTAGAGCAAATTCGACCTTCGGCTCCCGGTCAGAAGCAAGCGACCAGCGACGAGTCGAAGCGTAGCGAAGATCCCGCTTCAGCAGGACAACCAACGAGAGGATTTCAGGATGAAACGACCACGCTTTTTTACAATTATTATATTTTCATTGTTGCCGGCGTTTTTTGGCGCAAGTGAAAAAATCACCGCAGGGACGAAAGCTTCGCGTGACGAGACGGCGGAGCTGCAGAAAAAATTGCGGAAGAACCCCAACGATACCCGCTTGCGCGTCCGTCTCGGCATGTCGCTTTTGCGCGCAGAAAGCCACGACGCGGCGCTGGCCCAATTCGATTCGGCGTTGGCGCAGCAGCCGGATTTGCCGGCGGCGAAATTCGGGCGCGCCGAGGTGAAATTTTTGCAAGGCCATCGCGACGAGAGTTGGCGCGGTTATCTCGAAGCGCTCGACTCGCCGGAAGCGGATCAATTTATGAGTGACATTGCCCAACGTCTTGGCAGCCCGTATGCCGTGCGGCAAATTACCATGGCGCCGGGCGAAAATATGATGGCGCACTTCGCGCCGAACGGCCGCACCATCGTTTTTCAATCCAACCGCGACGGCAACTGGGAAATCTATCGGGCGTACGCGGATGGCTCGCAGCCGGTGCGTTTGACCAACGACACGGCGGCAGATGAATCGCCCTGCGTTTCACCCGACGGCCGCTGGATCGCGTTCGCGCGCACACAAGACAACGGCCGCGCCTCCGAGCAAGTCGTCGCGCGAGAAATCTATATCATGGAAGCGCAGAGCGGCAACGGCTTGATCTGCGTCTCCCGGCACCGGGCCGATGATTGGAATCCGGCCTTTTCGCCAAAGGGCGACCGGCTGGCGTTTGTGTCGGATCGTGATGACGTCCGTGCCGTCGATTTCCACGAGCGGCAAAGCGATGTTTTCCTCTTTTCTTTGTCGGATTCCAGCCTGACGCGATTCTCGCAAGGCTTCGGCGACAAATCCGCGCCGTGCTTCACGCCGGATGGCGCGTCGCTGGTGTATGTCAATAACGTCAACGGTGCTTTCGAGATTTTCGAGCAGCGCCTCAACAGCGCCCAACCGAACAGCTTGCTCTCTAAAAATGGACCAACCGAAAGGCCGTCACCAGGCAAGCCGTCAAAAGGCGGCCCGCAAATTTCCCCGGACGGCAAGCGGATCGTGTATTTTGAGAAGCACGACAAGAATCTCGACCTGTTTCTTTTCGAGCGCGAAAAAAATAATGTGCTGCGCCTGACCTGCGATCCGGCAACGGAGGCCTTCCCCGTTTTTTCGCCGGATGGCAACGAGATTTTCTTCACTTCCAAGCGCAGCGGCGGCTATCAAATTTACGCCATGGATTTGCGCCAGCCGATCGCGCGCACGGAATTGGCGGAAACATTGCGCCGTCTGCTGGGGCAGCAAAAGGCGGCAACGCAATGAGTGGAAGGGGATAATCGCAACGAAAAGGCTACGCCCGGAGGGGAACCGCAACGAACACTGCGCTGAAAAACGCAGCGAAAAGAGAACTGCAACGGAAAAAAAGCTTTAACAAGGGTTAGCATATCTGACGGGGTGAACCTTTCTTTTCCCCACGGATTGAAAAACCCCACCGATACTTGGGCAAAAAATCAGTGGGATTCTTCAATCCGTTGGGAATTTACCCTTCAGGCTTTCGTCGGTTTGAGAAGAAGCTGCGCTGGAATCTAACAGTATGCCGATATTACCTCGCTCGCCAACCCAACTTTCCTTATGCCCGCACTTGTGCAAAAAGGCTTTGACAAATGGCCGCGTTTTGTGTATTTTATTATTAGTTGCTGGTTGCTGATAATTGTTAAATCGCTTCCAGCATTTTTAAATTTTGCAAAACAAAACTTTTGGTGACTACCTCTGACCATGCAACAACGATCGCAATACTGTGAATCTCCGTTTTTCTACCGCCGCCGTCAGACGCACGAAGTGAAGGTCGGCGAGGTTGGCGTTGGCGGCAACAATCCCATTCGCGTGCAGTCGATGACGATTGCGGACACGATGGATACTGCCGCGACGGTCAAAGAAGCCATCGGGCTGGTCGAAGCCGGCTGCGAGATCGTGCGCATCACGGCGCCGTCGCTGCACGAAGCGGAAAATTTGAAGAATATCAAAGCGGAATTGCGCCGGCAAAATATCCGCGTGCCGTTGGTGGCCGATATTCATTACACGCCCAACGCCGCTTTGATTGCAGCAGATATCGTCGAGAAAGTCCGCATCAATCCTGGCAACTACGCGGACAAGAAAAAGTTTGCGGTATGGGAATACACTGACGAGGAATATCAAGGCGAATTGGAGCGCGTCGCCGAGCGCTTTTCGCCGCTGGTGAAAAGGTGCAAAGCCAACGGCGTGGCCATGCGCATCGGCGTCAATCATGGCTCGCTGTCGGATCGTATCATGAATCGTTACGGCGACACGCCGGCTGGGATGGTCGAATCGGCGCTGGAATTTATTCGGATTTGCGAAGCATATAGTTATCGTGATCTCGTCATCTCGATGAAATCGTCCAATCCGCAGGTGATGATTCAGGCGTATCGTCTGCTGGCGGCGCGGATGAATGAGCTTGACATGACCTATCCGTTTCATCTCGGCGTCACCGAAGCTGGTGACGGTGAAGACGGGCGCATCAAGTCTGCGGTTGGTATCGGCTCGCTGTTAGAAGACGGTATCGGCGACACGATTCGTGTTTCGCTTACGGAAGATTCGATCTATGAAATTCCGGTGGCGTATGCGCTGGTGCAAAAGTTCAATTCACCGTCCGGACGCTGCGAGCGTCCGGACGGTGATTCGTTGCCGGTTTCCGCAGCCGATTATTTTCAAAAGGTGAATCCGCATGCTTATCAACGCCGCGAGGCGAGCCACGTGAATTTGACCGAAAGTCCGTTTGGCGGCAAAGAGCTGGTGCGCGTCGGATTGGCTTTGGGTGAAAATAGTTTCAACGATGATGAGCTGCGCGCGCTTGGCGTGGTGCAAAAGCCCATGACGTTACCGGTTTTAGGTACATCATCGGCAAATGATGAAGCTACCAAAGTTGAATTTATCGAGATCAAATCCAGCAATGAAAAACGACGTCATTCCGGAGGAATCTTTTTCAAACCTAGCGCCATGCTTAACATTAAAAAAGATGCTTCCAGTATGACCTGGCCGTTGCATGGTGAAGCAACGATGCAGCCGGAAATGATCTTGGTCGATGGTGATTCGCTTCAAAGCGCTGAATTAAAAGCCATAATCAAACAAGCTCGAGATCGTCACGCTGCTATCGAAGCCGTATTTTCAACGGCGGCGCTTGCCAACAGCAGCGCCTTTGAAAAACTGCAATGGCTCGTCAAAGCCGCAGCGGAAGAAAATTTCCGGAATTGGTCGATTGGAATTGATCTGCGCGCCGGCGGGGTTGGCGAAGTGGGATTGGCGCGCGCGTTCGTGACTTGTCTCGACAAGCTCGGCGCGAATGTGCCGATCATCTGGCGATACCAGGTTCCACCGGACGATTCCAACTGGCTCACCGACGCCAGCTCGCAGATCGGCAGTCTGTTGTGCGACGGCATCGGCGACGCGCTGTTGGTCTACGGGGATCTGCCACTAGCAGAAGCGTTGCGTTTCAGCTACAATCTTTTGCAGGCGACGCGACTGCGCATTTCCAAAACCGAATTCATTTCCTGCCCAAGCTGCGGCCGCACGCAATTTAATTTGCAGACGACGACGGAACGGATCAAACAAAAGACCGGCCATTTGAAAGGCGTGAAGATCGCCATCATGGGTTGCATCGTCAACGGCCCCGGCGAGATGGCGGACGCGGATTTTGGCTACGTCGGCACCGGTCCGAAAAAGATCAATCTCTACGTCGGCAAGGAAATCGTCGAGCGGAATATTCCGGAAGAGCTGGCGGACGAAAAACTGATCGAGCTGATCAAGAAGCAGGGGAAATGGGTGGAGCCGGTGTGAGGGGGAAGCGGAGAGCGAGAAGCGTGAGGCGTTGAGCGAAAAGTTTATGTTCAGATTGAAGCAAGTAAATTTTGATGATTGGGTGCTACGTTCTCAAATTTAAGAAATGAACGCACCGCTGTTTGCAACTCGAAAGAGGTATAGCCTTTTATCTTCAAAACCGTACCTTTCCTCGCTCTAAAAATAGGATAAATCAGTCTGAATTACGGCACGAAAATCGTATGTTTATTTTCGGCCAAAAATCGGAGCACTTTGTCTGAAATACTTTATTCAAACTTTGGAGATCGAATCAAATGCCTGTGCTGTTTAGCCGCGCGTGCGAATATGCCGTGCGCGCGTTGTTTGAAATGGCGCGTCGTCCTGAGCAGGAATCGTGGACGATTCAAGAGCTGGCAAGTCGAACGGATACGCCTGCGCCATTTTTAGCCAAGACCTTCCAGTCGTTGGTGAAAGGCGAAATTTTAATTTCAACGAAAGGCCGGCGGGGCGGCTTTGCCTTTGCACGGTCGCCGCAAAAAATTTCCTTGATGGAGATTGTCGAGCTGATCGATGGGCCGGCGCTGGCGCACAACTGCGCCCTGGGCTTGCCGGCCTGCAGCAATGATGATCCCTGCCCTTTTCATGCGCATTGGAAAACGATTCGCGACTCTATCGCCAGTGCGTTGCAGCAGCAAACGTTGACACCGGGCGCCTCGCGAACAACTTCGCGCCGCAACACCGCACGTCGCAACAATACGTGAAGCAGTTTCTTTCCGTCCGACCTGTTTGGCTATTTCCCGGCTTGGCTGTAACCCCGCCTTTGCGCTTTTCTTTTGAGCACCTCGCTGCTGGCTCAAACCCCGCCTTCCGCCGAATGGACAACCTACGGCAAGAAAATGGCCGCGACAAAGACCGTCGCCGTCAACGCGGCGTTGAAAGAGATTCCACCAGACGGCAAGGCTGTTGCAGTCGAGGGCGTCATCAGCGACGTCTGTCAAACCAAAGGTTGCTGGTTGATCATGACGGATGGCAAGGAACAACTGCGCGTGCAATGCGAGGGCTATTCGTTCTTCGTGCCGTGGGATGCCAAAGGAAAGAAAATCAAAGCACAAGGCGTGGTGAAGACGAAAACGGTCGATGAGAAAACCGCGAAGCATTGGGCGGAGGAACAGTCCAATCCCGAAGTGAAGCTGGAAGACATCAAAGGCGAGCAAAAAGTTTATATCATGACCGCGTCCGGTGTTGCCATCGAAAAGGGCGGCCCGCTTAGCAAAGAACAGCAGGACGTCATTGATGACAAAAAGAAGAAGGAAGGACACTGACGAAAAGCATTAATTGGCCGTTAGTGGAACACGGATTACACGGATGCGACGGATTTGCACGGATTAGAAAAGCATCAGCCACGATCACGTCATTCTGGAAGAATCTTTTTCGAGTTGGCAAGTTAGCCTGAATTCAAAAAAAGATTCCTACGGAATGACATGGTGTTTTACTGAATATTGAATGTCAACAAGAGTAAGCTCATGATAAAAGTTGATCATTTCACCAAGCGCTACGGCAAATTCACCGCGGTCAATGACATTTCATTCGAGGTGCAACGCGGTGAGATCTTTGCCTTTCTCGGCCCGAACGGCAGCGGCAAAACCACGACGATGAAGGCCATCATTGGCCTCAGCGTGCCGACAGTCGGGCGAATTCTCATCAACGGCATCGACGTGCATAAGCATCCGAAAGAGGCGAAGCGTTTCGTAAGCTACTTGCCACAGCGCGTGGTGGTTCCGGAAAATCTCACGGCGCGCGAAGTGATACGTTTTTATGACCGCGTGCGAAAATTGCCGAGGGCGTTGGCCGGCGAAGCGCTTGCCAATGCCAACTTCAACGGTTTCTCGGACAAAGTGGTGAGTGAATTTTCCGGCGGCATGGTGCAGCGTTTGGGACTTGCCGTCGTCTCCATGCCCGAGTCGCCGATTTTGCTGCTCGACGAGCCGACGGCCAATCTCGATCCGGTCGGCGTAAAACGCTTTCGCGAGTTTATTAGTGATGCCTTTAGGCATTAAACTTGGGAGCAAGAAATGGATTCGACTGATGCCAAACTTTTGACTTACTGCCGCAGATTTTACGCCTGAAGGCGTCACTACGAACTTTCTTCTCGTGACAATATGATGACCAAGCTTAAACGTGTAAACAAATCCCAAAGGAAAAAAAGCTGCACGCAAAGACGCAAAGAATACGCAAAGGCTGCACCCTCGTGGTTTTTTTTGCGAAACCTTTGCGCTTTTGCGTGCGTTTTTGTCTTTTCCCCGTTGGCCTGCGGTTCACCCGAAATCAGGCCGGTGGATATTTATCCCGAGGACATGTGCAGCCATTGCCGCATGGCGATTTCGGATCAGGCGTTTGCGTCGGAAATCATCGCGGCAGATGGAGCAGTCTACAAAATTTCCCAAAAACCTTTGAACACGGATGACACGGATCGGACGGATTTTCACGGAATAAAAGCAAAATATCAAATCCGTGCTAATCCGCGTTATCCGTGTTCTGAAAAAAAGGATCATCGAGATGGACAGAAGAACAATTTTTGATATCGCCAAGCAAGAGCTGCTGCGCTATGCGATGTTCGTTTTACTCTCTCTTGCCCTGGCGCTGGTTTTCTTGTGCCTCGCCGTTCTGGTTGCAACCGCCAATCAACGCAAAGCCAGAGCCTTTGGCGTGTCGCTTTTCTTGTGGTTCTTCTTCGTGCTCTTTTATGATTTGCTGGCGGTGGGCGGCACCCTTTTGCTCAAAGGCAAATCGGCGAATGCTTTTCTCTTCCTTTCGTTATTCGGCAATCCGGTTGACATGGTGCGCGTGGCCTCGCCCATCGTGCTCGACGGTGTCACTATTTTCGGCGCGGCGGGCGCGGCGCTGCTGCGATTTCTCGGCGGCAAAATGGTTAGGGACTGTAAAAAAATAAACTTTACAATTATTTAAATTTTCATTACATTGTAGGCATGAATAAAATGATGGCCTACAAAAGTAAATACAAACAACTTTTGCCTGAACTCCCTGAGCGCGCGCG